>Ga0265294_10001133_pt1 | contig 36160 bp, 48 predicted proteins | sample MunlanPumphouse3_FD_192504 | JGI IMG/M metagenome (GOLD analysis project Ga0265294, IMG submission 192504) | Groundwater microbial communities from a municipal landfill in Southern Ontario, Canada - Pumphouse #3 | ecosystem: Environmental > Aquatic > Deep subsurface > Groundwater | place...
ATTAAAGTTTCTTTTTATAATAATATCGATATTAATTATCAAAAGGAGCAGTTATGTCTGTATTAGTTATAGGAGCTGATGATATCTCACAAATAAAAGAGATGTTTTTAAATCTTGGTGTAAAAAATGTTAGTCACTGGGATGCAAGAAAAAAATCAAGTGCTCCCAAAAAAGTCCTACCACAAAATTTAGATTGTATAGTTATGATTACATCATTTCTAAATCACAACACTATGTATAAATATAAAACTCAAGCAAAAAAGAGAAATATTCCTTTTATATGTTCAAAAAGATCAACATCTTGTGTATATGAAGAGTACATAAAAGTTATGGGAATAAAAGATTGTAGTGAATGCTACGCAAACTGCTCAAGAAAAGATAAATAAGCTATCTTTTCTTTTTAAATAGAGATATAAATTTTGATAAAAGTAGATATATTTTTGATTTAAAACTTCTATTTTTATTCTGTTTGTTTAGATATTCAACAATTTTTGTATGTCCAAACATTGAAGCAAATGTTATAGCAGTTGTACCCATTCCACTATTTTCATTAATATTTGCACCAGCTTCAACTAAAATTTTTACAATATCAAAATAACCTTTGAAACAAACACCAGCAAGTGGTGTTTGTCCTCTATCATTTTTTCTATCTACTTCTGCTTTATATTCTAATAACATCTTAGTAGTTTCAAAATTTCCATTATATGAAGCTAACATCAAAAGAGTATTGCCTTTGTGATCTGTTAGATTAACACTCATTCCAGCATCAAGCATAGCTTTTAAATCTTGCGTTTTACCAACTCTTGCAAAATCAAGTGCTAAAACTTGTAGCTCTTCATATCGCTTTAACTCTTCTTGTGAAACTTCCATATAAAAACCTATATTCCTAAAGCTTTTTTAACACCAGCTGCATAATCTGGATGTACTTTTTCAAAAAGTGCAATTTGTCTATCAATAATATCTCTTGGAACACCAGCCATTGCATCTTTTATATTTGAAAATAGTTGCTCTTTTTGATTATTACTCATAAGTAAAAATAGTGCTCTTGGCTGTGAGAAATCATCATTTCCAACTCTATGATCATATCTCTTTGCAATATCACCAACAGCTAAATCTGGCTCTAAATAACTTTTATCTTCAACTGCTCCATCAAAGCTATTTGGCTCATAAAATGCCTTTGTAGGCTCTTTTATATCAAAATTCATACTTCCATCAAGATTATATGTATTTACCTCAACTATTGGTCTATTTACAGGTAACATCTCATAGTGTGTTCCAACTCTATATCTTTGAGCATCTGGATATGAGAAAATTCTTGCTTGTAGCATCTTATCAGGAGAATAAGAGATTCCAGGAACTATATTTGATGGGCTAAATGAAGCTTGTTCAACTTGTTGGAAATAATTTTTAGGATTTTCATTTAAAGTCATAGTTCCAACTTTAATCATTGGATAATCACCATGAGGCCATACTTTTGTTAAATCAAATGGATTAAATGAACATTTTTTTGCTTCTTCTTCACTCATTATTTGAATCTCAAAACTCCATTTTGGAAAATTCCCTTTTTCAATATTTTCAAACAAATCTCTTTGATTTGATTCTCTATCTTTTCCAACTATGGCTTCTGCTTCTTTATTTGTTAAAGTCTCTATTCCTTGAAGAGTTTTGAAGTGAAATTTAACCCAAAATCTCTCATTTTTTGAGTTGATTAAACTATATGTATGAGAACCATATCCATTTATATTTCTAAATGATTTAGGCAATCCTCTATCTGACATTAGAATTGTAACTTGATGAAGAGATTCAGGGCTTAAGCTCCAAAAATCCCACATTGCAGTGTTACTTCTTAAGTTTGTTTGTGGATCTCTTTTTTGAGTATGAATAAAATCAGGGAATTTATATGCATCTCGTACGAAAAATACTGGTGTATTATTACCAACTAAATCCCAATTTCCCTCTTTTGTATAAAATTTAAGTGCAAAACCTCTTACATCTCTTTCAGCATCAGCAGCACCTCTCTCACCTGCAACTGTTGAAAATCTTAAAAGTAGTTTTGTTTTCTCACCTTTTTGTAAAACTTTTGCTTTTGTATATTTTGAAATATCTTCTGTTATTTCAAGAACTCCAAAAGCTCCACTTCCTTTTGCATGAACAACACGCTCAGGGATTCGTTCTCTATTTTGATGTGCTAATTTTTGAATTAATTGATAATCTTGTAATAAAACAGGACCTCTTTCACCTGCTGTTAAAGAGTTTTGGTTATCAGCTATTGGATTTCCACCTGTTGTTGTCATTGTTTTTTTCATATTTACTCTCCTTAGTTTAATGGAAAAAAATTTTCCTTTAGCTAAAATATTATTGACTTAAAGCTTAAAGAAACTTAAATTTATATATATTTTCATAATTAAATATTTTTTAATAAATTTATAAAAAAGGTAATAAAATGAATTTTAAAATTTCACAAGCACAATTTGGAGTAAGACCTCCTGTTACAAAACCAGATCCAAAAGTATTAGATTTTTTAGGTGAAAATGGTATGAGAGAGATTATCTCAAGACACTACGATTTACTAAGAGTAAGCAAAATAAAAGATATGTTTCCACAAGATGATGCAGAGTTTGAACAAGCAAAAATAAATTCAGCTGATTTTTTTATTCAAATTTGTGGAGGAGTTGACTATTTTAATCAACACAGAGGAAATCCTATGATGGTAAAAAGACACGCTCCTTTTAAAATAACTCCAAATGCAAGAGTTGTTTGGCTTGAGTGCTATATTGAAATCCTAAAAGATTTAGATATGCCAGATGATTTAAAACAATCATTTTGGAACTATTTAGATATATTCTCAATGTGGATGATAAATAGTAATGAATAGAAAATAAGCCAAAAAAAGGCTTATTTGAGTACAATTTCCAAAAAATTTGGAAGTGAAAATTGAGTATTCAAACAAAAGGTATTTTATTAGCTGTTATCTCAGCAATTTGCTATGGAACAAACCCTTTGGGGGCACTATTTTTATATGAAGAGGGATTAAATGTAAACTCTGTAATATTTTATAGATTTGCTTTTGCTACTCTTTTCTTAGCTATTTTTATGCTAATTCAAAAAAGATCTTTTTTTGTAACATTTAAAGAGTTACTAATTTTAATCTTTCTTGGATTGCTTTTTGGTATATCTTCAATATCTCTATTTAGCTCATTTTTATATATGGATGCTGGATTAGCTTCAACTATTTTATTTGTATATCCAATATTTGTAGCAATATTAATGGCTATTTTTTTTAAAGAAAAGAGCTCTATAATAACTATTTTATCAATATCTTTAGCAATTATAGGAGTTTTGTTTTTAAGTGGAAGCGATGAAGCAAATGTTAGTAAAATTGGAATAATTTTGGTTTTAACATCATCACTTTGTTATGCTATTTATATAGTTATTATAAATCAATATCTAAAATTAACAGCTTTGAAAGTTACACTCTACTCAATGCTATTTTGCACTATTACGATTTTTATCCACTCACTATTTACTCAAAGTTCAAATATAATGCCTCTTGAAAACTTTAGTATGTGGTTTTATTCAATATTTTTAGCTCTTGTTCCAACAATCATCTCTTTACTTTTTTTGATAAAAGCAATACAGATTATAGGCTCAACAAGTGCATCAATTCTTGGTGCTTTAGAGCCTTTAACAGCTGTTTTAATAGGAGTTCTTATATTTAATGAAATAATTACTTTTTGGTTAATTATTGGAATAGTTTTAATTCTTTTAGCAGTTGTTATGATTATTTTAAAAAGTATTTTAGAAAAAATCTTTTTTCTAAAATATAAATAGAGAGTTTTAGCTCTCTATTTTGCTGGAATTGAAGTTTTCTCTTCTATTTGTTTTGCAGTTTTATTTGCTGGTTCTTGTAAATATGCAAAAATTGCACCTAAAACAAGAAGTAAAATAACAATCAATCTTACAGTGTTTCTTTTTTGTTTTGATTCATTTCCATTATAGTCATCAATTTTTTCTAAACTCGGTTCACCTTTGTTTTTTGCCATGGTATCTCCTTTTAATTATTTAGCAACTATTCTACCCACTTTTGCTTTTAAAATCACATTTATGTTTTTTTTAGTAAATTAATTGCTGGAGTCATTTAAGAAAAACTCCTCTTTTAAAACTTCTACACCATTTATCAAAATTCCTATAAAATGAGTTCCAATATAGTGTTTTCTAGTTGTCATATTTTTAAAGCTCTGTTTTTTTTGAAATCTTTTTTTTGTTGATTCTATACTATTTTGACTTATCATAAAAACTTTTTTATTATGATTACTGTTTGATTTTAAATAATAAATAACATATTCAACTCTTATATTTCCAATAGGTTCATCTGAATTTATCTCAAATGAAAAATTAAAATCTTCATTCAAAAATATAGTTTTATCACAACAAAAATTTGTGAGATTTATATGATGAGATTTATCAAAATTAAATAAATCTAATACCTCTTTATCTCCTTTTTTCAAAAGCGTACGAGAGCCGTGTTTACAAATCCAATCAAGATTTTTTGAAATATTTAAATTATTTTTTACAAACTCTACTACCATTTTTGGATTATCTTTTGATATATCATTTAAACTATTTGCTACACTTTTTTGAACATATTTTGAAGAGTCATTTTTAAGTAACTCAATTATCTCAAATACTTTTTGTGGATTTTTCTTAAAATTTGGCAAAGCAACAGCCCAAGGAAGTCTAGGTCTGCAACCCTCACTTGCAAGCCTTCTTATATGTTCATTTTGTGATTTTGCCCAAATTTTCATCTGATTTATAGTTTTATCTTCATACTTAATTATAAATTGCCTTATTGCAAACTCACTACTTGAATCTATTGTAAAAAGTTCCAAAGCTTTCATTGAAACTTCAAAATCATCAAGTCCAAAAACCTCAACAAAATCTTGAAAAATCATAGCTTCCAAAGCTTTGAAATCTTTTTTTACTGCTGTTAAAATCTCAATTTGCTCTTTATACGAAAATGGTAAAAACTCATACAAAGTTTTTGAAATATGTCGCATTCTTTGTTTTAGTTCAAAATTTTCCCAAGCATTTGTAAAAATAGCTTTTTTAAACTCATCTTTTTTAAACTCTTTGTAACTATTTTGTAAACTATTTGATAATTTTTTTATAAACTCTTGTGAGTATAAATTTTTTAGTTGTTCTGCCATTTTTAATCTCTAATATTTAATTTTATTTCATTTTATCATAGTTTGGATATACTCCTTTTCTATTTTGAATATTCAGGCTTAAGGTTTAAGCAACAAAGATATTTTCCAAATCTCTTCTTTGTACACTTATCCAATTTCTATTAAAAATAAGTAAACAGCTATTTAGTAGTGTTGTTTTAGCAATTGGAAGAGCTGTTGAAGATACTGCTGTTATTATGATGACAGGAGCTGTTGCAATGGGTGGAATTCCAAACTCACTATTGGAAAAATATGAGGCTATTCCATTTTTTATATTTTATGTATCTTCACAATATCAAGATATTTATGAACTAAATAAAGGTTATGTAGCTGCTATGATACTTCTTTTTGTATCACTTAGCCTGTTTATTTTTGCATTTATTTTACAAAAAATAGCTATTAGAAGGAGTCAAAAACTTGAGTAAAAATATTTTAAAAATAGAGAATTTAAATCTTTACTATGATAAAAAGCAGGTTTTAAAAGATTTAAACTTGAATATAGAAAAAAACTCAATCACAGCAATAAGTGGTCCAAGTGGAATTGGAAAAAGCTCTTTGCTTCTTGTGTTAAATCAGATGATAAAAGAGTATGAAAATGCAAGTTTTAGTGGAAAAGTATATTTTAATGATGATAATAAAGATATTGATATTACAACTTTATCAAACAAAGAGCTACCAAATCTTAGAAAAAAAATTGTATATGTAAGCCAACATCCAGATATTTTGCCATTCTCTATTTTTGAGAATTTATATTTTCCTCTAAAACTTCAAAAAATAAAAAAAGATGATGCAAAAAAGTTAATAACAGAGGTATTAAAAATCGAAAATTTGATTTTAGAGTTAAAAAAAAGTTGTACAATAGTTATAATATCGCACTTTAAATCTCAAATATTAAATGTAGCAGACTCAATTTTTAAAATAGAATAAAAAATATTTTGTTAAATTAGACTAAAAGCTTGCTATTAAATTTTTATTCAGTTACAATGCAATTTCTTGAAGATGATTTAGGGTTTTTGACTACATCTTTTGTTTGCTTTTATTGATAACTACAGATTAATACTAAATAAACTTAATACAAATTAAAACTCCTTTAGACTTTATAGATTACTTTAAAAAAGTAAAAAAATTAATTAAAAGGAAATGCCATGGCAGATCAAAACATTGGAACAGTAAAATGGTTCAACTCAGAAAAAGGTTTTGGATTTATCCAAATAGAGAACGAAAATAAAGATTTCTTTGTTCACCACAGTGAAATTCAAAGTTCAGGATATGGAAGAGTATCTTTAGACGAAGGTCAAAGAGTATCTTTTGAAATCGGAAGAAATGAAAAAGGTCCTCAAGCAAAGAATGTTAGAGCAATCTAAATTTTTTGAGGAAAATCAGATTTAAATACCAAACAATAGAGTTTGGGAAAAATGATATTCATTTAAAAACACTAAGAGACAGGCAAGAGTTTAATGATGATGACAAAGTAGCAGAGAAATTAGGTATTTCTAATGCTACTTGGTCACTATTTGGAGTCGTCTGGCCATCTAGTGAAGTTTTAGCAAATTTTATCTACAACTATGACTTTAAAGATAAAAGAATTTTAGAAGTTGGTTGTGGTATTGGACTATCAAGTTTAATTTTAAACCGCCTAAACGCAGATATAACAGCAACAGATTATCACCCTGAAGTAGAAAAATATCTCTTAGAAAACACAAAACTAAATCAAGATAAAAAAATTCCATTTGTAAGAGTTGATTGGGACGATGAGTACAATGACAAACTTGGGAAATTTGACTTAATAATTGGTAGCGATTTACTATATGAAAGAGATCACGCCAAACTTCTGTCAATATTTTTAAATTCTCATGCAAAATTAAATTGTAAAATCATCTTAGTAAACCCAAATAGAGGGCATCAAGCAAAATTTACAAATAAAATGGCTGAATATGGATTTTCATGTACTTCACATGAAGTTCAAAAAACAGAGTATTTGGATGAGCCATACAAAGGTAAAATATTTAAATATTCAAGAAATTATAAAGGAGAACAATGTCAATAACAAATATAAGCAAAAATATAAAAGAGTTAGTTTTACTAAGACTTATACAAAATGGAGAATCTTTAATAGATGCATCTTCAAAAGCTGGTTTATGTATAAAACTTTCAAAAAATTATTTAAATATAAAATAATAAATATTTAATCTAACAATTTTACAAATAAAACTTCAAATTAACTTTACTATTGTTTTAAATATCTTATAATCTCCAAAATAAAAAATGGAGACTTTTATGAGATATAGAAACTTAAAAGATGATATAGAAATTTTAGAGTTGGGACTTCCTCCAAAAAAAAATGATGGATTTCTAGGAAGCAAAGTTGATCCAAAAGAGGCTAGCTTAATTTTAATTCCAGTTCCTTGGGAAGCAACTGTATCTTTTTCAGATGGGACCGCAAAAGCACCAGATGCAATAAAAGAAGCAAGTCATCAACTAGATGCTGAAACTTACCACTACATAAAACCTTACAGTGCTGGAATAGCTATGCTTGAAACAGATAAGCATCTTTTAAAACTTAGTAATAAAACTAGAAAAAAAGCTATAAAGGTAATTGAAGCATTAGAAAACGACGAGAGCGATAAAAAATCTCTGAAATTTGTAAACAATGTTTCTAATGCACTAAATAGTTATGTATATGATGAATCAATTAAAAGAATTAAGAAAAACAAATTTGTAGCCGTTGTTGGTGGGGATCACTCTTCTCCTTACGGTCTTATAAAAGCTTTAAATGATAGTTCTAAAGAGGATTTTGGAATAGTTCATGTAGATGCTCATCACGATTTAAGAGAGGCTTATGAAGGATTTACTTACTCTCATGCTTCAATTTTTTACAATGTAATGAAAGATTGCCCAAAAGTATCAAAGCTTGTTCAAATAGGAATTAGAGATTATAGCAAAGAAGAAGCTAATAGAATGAAGGATTATAAAGATAGAGGAGCTTGTTTATACGATACTTTAATGCAATTGGAACTTGCTAGTGGAAAATCACTTGAAGATGTTTTTACTCCTTATATAAATCAACTTCCACAAAATGTATATCTATCTATTGATATTGATGGTTTAGAGCCACTTAATTGCCCAAATACAGGAACTCCAGTTCCTGGAGGATTAAGATATGGAGAACTTGAACACCTTATTTTTATGATTGTAAAAAGTGGTAGAAAAATTATTGGTTTTGATTTATGTGAAGTTGGAAGTAGTGAAAATGGTTGGGATGCAAATGTTGGAGCTAGAGTTTTATATCAACTTTGTGGAGCATTGTTAGCTAGTCAAGGAAAAATAGAATATAGATAAAAGTATGGAAAATCCATACTTTTAAAACTTATGCTAATTTACTAGCAACTACTTCCCAGTTTACAAGTTTCCAGAAATTTTCTAAAAATTTTGGTCTTGCATTTCTTGTATCAATATAGTAAGCATGTTCCCAAACATCACATGTTAAAACTGGAGTTAAACCATCAGTGATAGGACATCCAGCATTTGAAGTTGTAACGATTTTTAAAGCACCACTTGCATCTTTTACTAACCAAGCCCATCCTGAACCAAATTGTCCTATAGCTTTAGCTGTAAACTCCTCTTTAAATTTTTCAACGCTTCCAAAAGCTTTTGTTAAAGCTGCTTCAACAGAAGCTGGAATTGATCCTTGAGTTGGAGTTAAACCATTAAAGAAGAAGTCATGGTTAAATACTTGAGCAGCATTATTAAATAATCCACCTTCAGAATTTTTAATAATATCTTCAAGACTCATATCTTCAAATTTTGTACCAGCGATTAGGTTATTTAAATTTGTAACATAAGTATTGTGGTGTTTTCCATGATGATATTCTAAAGTCTCATCAGACATTAGTGGCGCTAAACTTGCATATGGTAATTTCATTAATTCGTGTTTCATAATAATTCCTTTTTAATAAATTTGAACTTTAGAGGATACAATATTTTATCTTTGTTTATAGTTAAAATTATTTTTATCCATATTGATATGGTTTTATATCAAATTCACCTAAAACAGAGTAGATATGGTCAAAAATATCTGATTGAATATTTTCATAATCTACCCAAACTGTTGTAGATGTAAAACAGTAAATCTCTAAAGGTATTCCATACTCATTTGGAGATAGTTGTCGCACCATTATTGTCATATCTTTATTTATATTTGGATGATTTTTTAAATATGTCAAAATATACGCTCTTAAAGTTCCAATATTTGTAAGTCTTCTTCCATTTATAGATACACTTAAATCAAATTTATTTGATTCGTTATAACTTTTTATCTCATTTACTTTCTCTTTTAAATATGGGGCTAATAGATTTGCTTTTTCAAGCCTTTGTATATCATCTTCACTCAAAAATTTAATACTATGAAGATCTATCTTAATTGCTCTTTTTATTCTTCTTCCACCTGATTCTCTCATTCCTCGCCAGTTTTTAAAAGAGTCAGATACAAGCGCATAAGTTGGAATCGTTGTGATTGTTTTATCAAAGTTTCTAACCTTTACAACATTTAAACCAATATCTATAACATCTCCATCAGCACCATATTTTGGCATCTCTATCCAATCTCCAAGCTGAACCATTTTATTAGTTGATAGTTGTAATCCTGCACTAAATCCTAAAATTGTATCTTTAAATACCAACATTAAAACAGCAGACATTGCTCCAAGACCACTTAAAATAGCAACTGGAGATTTATCTGCTAAAATAGCAACAATATAAATAACACAAACAATTCCAAAAACTAATTTTACACCTTGAATAACTGTTCTCATAGCAAAAAATGGTGTTTGTGTTGCTAAGTGAAGTGAACTAAATATTTTATCAATAATTGAATAAATCACCAACAAAGTAAAAATAGATATCCAAACCAGTGATAAAGTCATTAAAGTTTCATAAATATAACCACTTTCAACCCAAATTTTTGTCTGCCAATTTACAACTAAACCTTGAAATAGAAGTGATAATCTTTGGTATAAATTCTCTTCTAAAAGAGTAGATGTTATTAAATTTTGTTTTCTTTGATTAAATTTTATAATCGCTTTTAAAATAATTTTATGTAGTAATATATGAATAATAAGTGCTGTTATAGAGATAATTATTAAAATAGCTATGCTCATTACCAAAAATGTTGGTTCTATTCCAAAATCTCTTAAAAAATCTACTAAATATTTTTTCATTTTTTCTCCTAAAGGTAGTATTAAATATAAAGCCTTTAGGCTTTATATTTTAAGCAAATGCTGGTTCTAAGAAAGGAATAATCTGTTTTTTTCTACTTAAACATCCATCTAACCAAACTTTTCCATCTTCAAGTTTACAATTAAATGCTTTTTCAAAAATTGAAGTATCATTTGATGCAACCAATACTTCACTTCCCTCTTTCATAATATCAGTTAATAAAAGTGCAACTGTATGAAGATTTTGTTCATCTTTTACTTTTTTTATATCTGCCATTAAATCATCTTTGATTTTATCAAATACAGATCCATCTACAACTTCAAGTTGCCCTACTCCCACTTTAGATCCATGCATATCAAAGTTTTTGTAATCTCTCATTACTAAATCTCTTATTGGTGTACCTTCAACTTCAGATTTAACTTTAAACATCTCCATACCAAGTGCACCAAAATCTTCAATTCCACAAATTTTTGATAACTCTTTAACAACTTGAATATCAAGTGGTGTACAAGTTGGTGATTTAAAAATTACTGTATCACTTAAAATTGCACACATCATAATAGCAGCAATATTTGCAGGTATTTCAACTTTATGATAATCATACATCTCTTTTACAATAGTATTTGTACAACCAACTGGTCTAATCCAGCACTCTAATGGAGCTGAAGTTGTAATATCACCAAGTTTGTGATGATCAACAATTCCAACAACTGTTGTTTTATCTAAATCTTGTGGAGCTTGAGCAATATCTGAATAATCTGTAATAAAAAGCTCATCACCTGCAAATGAAGTTTTTAAAACTGGCGCTTCAAATCCAAACTTATCTAAAATAAATTTTGTCTCTGGATTTAACTCTCCTTGTCGTGCAGGAGTTGCTGCTCTTCCAATTTTATTTAATAGATATGCTAAAGAGATAGCCGAACAAACTGAATCAGAATCTGGAATAATATGTCCACATGTATATAATGCCATAGGTTGTATCCTTTTTTTTATATTTTTTAATTTTAAGGCTAGATTTTATCTAAAAAGAGGTAAATTTCTTTTAAAATTAAAACTTTAATAATTTTAGACAGATTAATTTAACTATTTGTAATAAAAAGGAGTATTTTGAAACTTAATGTAAACTCTTTATGCCCTTGTAGAAGTTTAAAAAAATATAAAAAGTGCTGTAAAATTTTTCATGATAATATAAAAAACCCTTCAAACGCTTTAGAGCTTATGAAATCAAGATTTAGTGCCTTTGCTTTTTGTAAAAGTGATTATATTATAAAAACAACTCATCAAAAAAACTGCGATTTTTCTTTAGATACTTTTTCATGGAGAGATGATATTGAGCAATTTTGTAAAAATACATATTTTGAAAAATTAGAGATTTTAAATTTTATAGATAGTGAAATTGAAAGCTTTGTAACATTTAAAGCTACTTTATTTCAGAATAAAAAAGATATCTCTTTTATAGAAAAAAGTAGATTTTTAAAAGAGAGTAATATTTGGTTTTATGTAGATGGAGAGTTTTTGATATAGATTAATATTTAAATATTAATCTATATTAATTTTATTTATCTCATCCTTTTCATCAAACTCTTTTGTATTTACATTTTCTATTATTACTTGTGATATATCATTCACACTTATTGCAATTTCATTTGTTTTTGAAGCTATTGAAGCATTTTGCTGAGTTTGAATATCCAAGCTATTTATTGCATTTGTAATTTGTTCAATCCCTAATTGTTGCTCCTTTGATGAGTGTGCAACATTTTCCAAAATATCTAAAGTTTTTGTAATATTCTCATTTAATTCTCTATAATCCTCTATCATACTATTTGCTATATCTCTTCCTTGATGTGATTTAGAAGTTGCAATTTCAACAATATTTTTTATTTCTTTAGCAGCTTCAGAACTTCTATTTGCAAGATTTCTTACTTCTTGTGCTACAACTGCAAAACTTTTTCCAGCTTCACCAGCAGTTGCTGCTTCAACTGCTGCATTTAAGCTTAAGATATTTGTTTGAAATGCAATTTGATCAATCACTTCAATAGCTTCATTTATTGAGCTAACTTGAGTATTAATCTCATCCATTGATTGATTTGTTTCATTAGCTAATAATTCACCTTTTTTCACAGAATCTCTTAATATTTGAGCATTTTTAGACATTAAAACTACATTATCTACATTTGAATTAACTGTACTCATAATCTCTTCCAATGCAGCTGCAGTCTCTTCAAGTGAAACGGCAGCTTTATTTGAAGAAACATTTAAAGTATCCACATTTTTTAATAAATTACTAGCACTACTATTTAAGATATTTCCATTAGCTTTATTCTCTTTTAACATTTCAATAATTGTTTGTCTTAAAATACCAATTTTACAAATAAGTTGTTCTACTGTACTATTTTTAGCTACACTAGAAATATCTAATTTTTTTATGTAATTCATTGATATATAACCATCTAAAGTTTGATTTATCTCTTCAAAATTTAACTTCAAATTCTTTAATCCAGAATTTATTGTATCTTTTAGATGTAATAATGTTTTTGTAGTAGAATTTACTTTTATATTTTGATTAAAATAACCAAGTTCTATTTTAGACATAACTTCTTGAACATCATTTAGAAACTCTCTATCACTTTCTAAAGTTTGTTTTACTGATGAAATACCTTCATTTATCTTATTTGCCATCATATGAAATTCATCTGCTGTATCTATTTTTATATCTTCAATATTATTACTATTTCCTTTTAAATATTCAAAGAAATTTATAACTCCTTCTTGAAGTTTTGGAAGTGGAGTTAAAGATCTATTTAAAATATATATAAATCCTACTATTGTTAAAACCAGGAAAAATATTGATATTAAAAAAAATTTAATTAAATCATCATATATTGTTGAAAAAGCTTTTTGCTTATTTATTTGAAGAACCAATGACCAAGAACTTGTAGGAATTGTGGCTATTGAAACTAAAGTCTCTTCTCCATTTAAGTTTATCTCTGCAAAGTTTTGTTTAGTATTTTGTAACTTCTTAAAAACTTGACTCTCTTTTCCTATTAAATTTTCATTCTTATGAACTAAATAATTTCCATCTTTATCTACTAAATAAGCAAAACCTTCTGAACCTAAATCTATATTTAAAACACTGTTTACAATATCTTCTAATAGTAAATCAGAACTTACAACTCCAACTAAATTCATTATCTATATTTATAATTGGCGAATATATAGAAATAGCTAATTTATTTGTAGCACTATCAATATATGGTTTTGTAAATCCTGATTTTAATAAAGCCTTAGCATCTTTATACCAAGGTCTTGTTCTGGAATCATAATTATCAATTTTTGGTGAACTATCTTTTCCACTCCATCTTGTCATCAGTCCATCATCCTCATAACCAATATAAACAGATGAAAACCCACCTGTTTCTTTTGATAAATTTGAAATAGTTCTTATTTTTTCTAGTTCACTATCTTTATCAAATATTACTATTTTATCTGACATTGAACTTATTAAATTTTTTCTAAATTTTAAAAATTCATCAATAATATGAGCTTCTCTTGAAACAACTCCTATCTCTTTCTCTTTTATATTTTTATAGCTTATTTCATAACTATTAGATAAATTAAAGTATCCCAATATAATATATGAAATAGCGATTACGACAACAACTGGTACAAATATCTTAGCCTTTAAATTCATTCTCCCCCCCCCCTAGATTTTATTGATTTATTATAAAATAATCATCTAATGACAATCTTATTTTATAAAACTAATATAGAAAATAATTTACCTTTTATAAATTTCATTATTAATATTTCTTTCAATCTTTATTCTAATATTATGTAAATCAAATAATATATCTTTAAAAAGTCTATTATCAGCTTTATTATCTACTTTTTGTTTATTTTTACTTGACATATTTTCAAGCTTGAAAATAAACTTTTTTAAATTTTTATATGCTTTATTTGTTACCATTATATATACCTTTTTTAATTTATTTATCCTATAGGATAAAGACTTATGAAAATTATCTTATTAAAGTTTAATATTTATTTAACCTATAGGATAATTTTTTGTTAGATGTAGATTTTAGTAACAGTACAAAAGAAGAGATAGATAATTTTTATAAAACAATTTCTAATAATGTGAGAAAACATAGACTAGAAAAAGGGTTATCTCAAGAAAAAATAGCACTTGATATAGGTATAAAATCAATAGCTTTTTATTCTAATTGCGAGAATAATAAATATAATAAAATTTAATTTAGAGCATCTATATAAGATTGCAAAAGCTCTAAATATTAGAATAGAAGAGTTATTTAGTTATTAAAATTAAATATTTAAGAACTTCCCTAACTCTCTATTTTTTATAATTTTTTTATAGTTTTTTACACTTCCATGCATTGATATATAGATACCATTTTCACAATTTGAGTTTAAAAAGCCAATTGCTTGTGAAAAATTCAGAGTTGCTTCTATTTTGTTTATAGAAATTGGAAGCATAGCTCCTGTTAAAATTATAGTTTTATCTTTTATCTTTTCATCTAAATATTTTGCCGTTAAATCCATAGTATCTGTTCCATGAACTATAATAATATTTTCATTTTTAATGTTTTTTATAGTTTTTACTATAAGTTCTCTATCAACATCACTCATCTCTAAACTATCTTTAGAGATGATATTTAAAACATCAAAATTTATGTTATAGCAGTAACTTATAATATCATCTAAAGCAATGCTATCATTTGGAACTTCTAACTCTCCAGTTATAGGATTGTACCTTTTATTAAAAGTACCTCCTGTGTTTATAACTGTGATTTTAGATTTTGTCATAGTTGTGAACCATATTTTTTGGTTGAAGAAGTTCTTCTAACTCCTCTTTTGTAAACAGTTTTTGCTCCAACAAAATATCATAAACTCTTTTTCCAGTTTTTAAAGCCTCTTTTGCAACAGCAGAGCTTTTTTCATATCCTAAGATTGGATTTAATGAAGTTACCAAAGTAGCAGAATTTAAAACATTATTCATACAAACTTCAGGATTTGCTGTAATTCCTTTGATACACTTTTCAGCTAAACTCTCAAATGCTCTTCTCATCATATTTATAGAGATAAATAGTTTATATGCAATAATTGGCTCAAATACATTTAGTTGAAGTTGTCCATGCTCGCTTGCCATTGATATTGTAACATCAGCTCCAATTACATCAAATGCCACTTGATTTACAACTTCAGGCATAACTGGATTTACTTTTCCAGGCATTATTGAACTACCTGGCTGCATTGGTGGAAGATTTATCTCATTTAATCCAGCTCTAGGACCACTACTTAAAAGTCTTAAATCATTACAAATTTTTGATACTTTTATAGCAATTGATTTAAATCTTCCAGATATATGTACAAATGTACTTGTATCTTGAGTTGCTTCAATCATATCTCTTGCCATATAATAATCAGTTCCAGTTACAACTCTTAGATTTTTGATAACCAGTTCCTGATACTCTGGTTTTGTATTTATTCCAGTTCCAATTGCTGTTGCTCCAAGATTTACCTCTCTTAAAAGCTCTTGAGCTCTTGAAAGTCTTAAAATATCATCATCAATCATTGTTGCGTAAGTTTTAAACTCTTGCCCCAAAGTCATAGGAACTGCATCTTGAAGTTGTGTTCTTCCCATTTTTAAAATATCTTTAAATTCAACAGCTTTTTCATAAAAAGAGTCTCTTAAAATTTTTAAACTATCTTGCAACTTAAAAATTAGTTCATAAAGTGTAAGTTTAATTGCAGTTGGATAAGCATCGTTTGTAGATTGACTCATATTTACATGGTTATTTGGATGAATGATTTCATATGAACCTTTTTTATGCCCTAAAATCTCTAAAGCTATATTTGCAATAACTTCATTTGCATTCATATTTGTAGAAGTTCCTGCTCCTCCTTGAATAGGGTCAACTATAAACTGATCATGAAATTCACCAGCAATAATTCTATCACAAGCTTGAACAATAGCATCTTTTTGGATTTGTGTTAAATCTCCTAACTCAAAGTTTGTTAAAGCACAAGCTTTTTTAACTTTTGCAAGTGAGATAATAAAATTTGGGAAAAGGTTAATTCCAATTGTAGTAATATTGAAATTTTCTTTTGCTCTTAAAGTTTGAATACCATAATATTTATCATTTTCGATCTCTTTTTCACCTAAGAAATCTTTCTCTACTCTGTGTAAGTTATCCATTATAATCCTTTAAAAAATTTAAAAGATTATAGAATAATCCTACACAAAATAGTATTAAACTACTTTGTAATTAATTCATCAACAATTTTTACTAAATAGTTACTTGATATTTTTGCACTGCTATTTAAAAATTCATCAAAATCAAAATTTGCTTCACCATTAGCACTATCACTAATTGCTCTTAAAATAAAAAAAGGAACATTTAAAGCATCACAAACAACTGCAACACTTGCACCTTCCATCTCTAAAGCATCAGCTTTGAAAGTAGTTTCAATAAACTCTTTTCTCTCATTTGAATGAACAAATTGATCACCTGTTGCAATGATTCCTTCAATAACTTTTAGATTTTGATTAAGTGCAACTTTTTTTGCAATATCTAAAAGCTCTTTTGAACTATCAACAAAAACTTTTCCACCTGGAACAAAACCATTAGGATGTCCAAAAGCTGTTATATCCAAATCGTGTTGGCAAAGTTTTGTAGCAACTATCATATCACCAATATTAAGTTTTGGATTTATTGCACCTGCAACACCTGAGAAAAGAAGAGTATCACAAGAGAATTTTTGAATTAAAGTGCTTGCAGTTAAACTTGCAAATACTTTTCCAATTTTAGAGTGTGCAATTACAATATCTAAGCCTTTATAATTTACCTCATAATACTTATTATCAGCATACTCTATTGTTTTATAATCTTTAAAGAACTCTAAAAGAGGGTCAATCTCCTCTTGCATAGCTCCCATAATTGCTAATTTAGTCATTTAAAGCCTCAATAGTTTCATTTAAAGTTTTCATGTCAGATACATTTAAAGTTGGTTTTTCAGAGCTTTTTTTATTTAAACCTTTTAAAACAGCCCCATTTCCAAACTCAATATATAAATCAACTTTACTATCATGAGCCTTTATTGATTGTTTATATTTTACAGGGCTAATTAGTTGAGAAGATAATAATTCAATTGCCTCATCTTTTGTATTATAAACTTCAGCACTTACATTTGAAACAACATCCAAAAACTCATCATTTAAGTACTCAAATAAATAAGGTTTTAGATTTTCAACAGCACTTTGAAGTAGTTCACAGTGACTTGCAACGCTCATATCTAAAACTAATGCTCTTTTTGCACCAGCAGCTTTAAAAGTATCAACCAAAGACTCTAAATCAGCTTTAATACCAGCAAGTACAAGTTGCCCATCCATATTGTAATTTGCTGGCCAAACTTTTTTTCCAGCTTCTCTTTGCTCTTTACAAATAGTCTCAACCGTTTCATCATCTAAACCTAATAGTGCCATCATTCCAGCACCACCACCACTGCAAGCCTCAGTCATAAAAGTACCTCTTTTATTTACAAGCTCAATTGCATCTAAATAATCAATTGCACCAGCAGCAACTAAAGCTGAAAACTCACCAAGAGAGTGACCTAAAACAAACTCTGGTTCAATCTTACATCTCTCTTTAAAAACTGCAAGAGCAATTGAACTAACTAATAAAACAGCAGGTTGAGTAAACTCAGTTTTTCCTAAATTATCATTCTCTTCAAATAGAAGTTTTTCAAAATCTATATTTAATCTTTCACTTGCTTTTTTTACCATATCTTTTGCAATATCACTATTTTCAAAAAAATCTCTTCCCATTCCAATTGTTTGACTTCCTTGACCTGGGAAAATAAAAGCTACCTTTTTCATTCTAATCCTCTTTAAAAAATTTAAATTTCAAAACTATTTTTTAAAACTAATTGAGTTCTAAAAAATAGTTTTGCCCAAATGCATCTCAACACTTGGGCAAAAAATATAGTTTATCTAATCTTTGTGATTAGTGACAACCACATCCACCGTGTCCGCCACCAGTTCCACATCCACCACCGTGTGAATGTCCATGATCGTGCTCATCTGTACCACAGCTTCCACCACCACAACATCCGCCACCCATAGCAGCAAATCCACCAACAACACCTGATTGAATCTCTTCATCAGTTGCATCTCTTAAACTTAAAATTGCTACGCTAAACATTAAAGTTCTTCCAGCCATTGGATGATTATAATCAATTGTAACATTTGCATCATCAAAAGATTTAACAACTACTTGAATAGTCTCTCCATGCTCACCTTGACCATAAAGACTCATACCTTCAACTAACTCAATTCCTGCAAATTGCTCTCTTGGTAGAGTTTGAACTGCTTCAGAGTTATACTCACCATATCCATCTTTTGGCTCAACTAAAACATCTGCTTCTTCATTAGCAGACATTTTTACTAACTTATCTTCTAAACCAGGAATAATTTGACCTTTACCAGAAACAAACTCTAAAGGAGCTTGTCCAACATTTGTATCTAATTGTTCACCAGTTTTTGCATCTTTTAGAGTATACTCTATACCTATAACTTTATTTGCCATTTTAAATATCCTTTTATAATTTGTTTAAATTTATTTTTGCCTCTTTTGCTTCTTGACTATTTGGATAAAAATCAATTAAAGTATTATAAAAACTTTTTGCATTAACCTTATCATTTAAGTTCTCAAAAGAGATTGCACAGTGTAAAAGTAACACTGGCATATAACTTGCCTTATCATACAATATTGCAGACTTTTTAAAATATGAGATAGCATCTTCATACTTTTTTCTCTTAAACCACATCTCTCCTAAATAAAAATTACTTTCAGCTGGTTTATAATTTAATTCAACCAACTTCTCAAATTTAGGAATAGCGTAAGTATACATTTTTTCACCAAAATCTTTCTTTGCATCTTCCATTAACTTTGCTTTTTCTTCTGCAGTTTTTGGTTCAATTATTGAATTACTATTTTTATTTTGAACTGTTTTTTTATTGTCATTTAGTCCTAAAGCCTTTTTTAAAGCCTCATACTCTTCTTTTGTAACAAATTGATTCATATTATTTTTAAATTCGTTTGATGATACATATTCAGAATTTATCTTATTTAAAAGTTCTGTTAAACTTTTTATACTCTCTTTTAAACTCTCTATATCACTTTGATTTTGAGTTAAAGATGAAGATGTAGCATTTAATTTTTTAGAGTCACCTTCGTAAACAGAACTCAATCCATCTAATTTATTAGATAGAGTCTCTAAGGTAGTATTTAATTCTTCAACTTTTGAAGTTAGTTCACTTATATTTGATTGATTTTTTAAAATATGTTTTTCTGTGTTTGTAAGCCCATAAGTGCTACTTTTAGTCGCCTCATAAACCGAAACCTCTTGGGCTACGGTTATTGAAGCTATTAAAGTAAGTAATAGAAATTTTATTTTCATATAGCTCTTATTTTTCTAACTCTTGCTCAACTCTTCTGTTTTTTGACCAACAAGATTCAGTTTGTTCTGTACAAACTGGATTACTTTCACCTAATGATTTAATAGTAATATTAGCTTTTACACCATTATTTACTAAAATATTTTTAACTGCATTTGCTCTTTTTAAAGCTAAAGCATAGTTATACTCATCACTTCCTCTTTCATCAGCATTTCCATAAACAACAACTGTTGTTCCTGATTCTACTTTAGAAAGTTTTTTTGCATTGTTTACAGCTTTTTCTCTATTTTCATTTGTTAAAGTAAATTTATCATAATCAAAATACACATTCTCTATAAATACTCTCTCTCCAGCAATATTATAATAGCTACCTTTTTCAGATTTCTCTAAAATAGTTCCCTCTTTTACACCATCTGTTGAAGTTGTTTGTGCAGAATCTTCAGATCCTTTTGCAGTATTATTTGCATCTACTTCTTTTTGGCTACATCCAGCAGTAAATAGTAGTCCAGTAACTAATAACGAATAAAGTACCAGTTTTTTCATAATTTGTTCCTTAAAATAAATTTGACACAACATTCTACATAAAAAAACTTAATTTAAACTTGATTTCTACCAATCAATTGATTGAATTCTATTCCCTTTTAAAGGGAATAAATATGTTTTATCAAGGTTCAATCTTAGTATTCCAAGATAGCTTGAGTTATCAATTGTTCTTAAAAATAAAAGACTCTCTCCATCTTTTGAAAACTTTGGAAACTGATTTACTCCAGTTGCTGTTAATCTTTTTAAATCATTTGATTTAGTTGATGATAAATATAGATTAAAACTCTTTTTTTGGAACTGATTTTGTGAATCCCTACTAGAAAAAACTACTTTATCTTCGTATGTTGCAACTGAAGAGTTATTGTTACTATGAAAAACAAATCTCTCAACAGCACTCTCTCCTATTTTTTGAACAAAAATATTTGGATTACCTAATCTATCAGATACAAATGCAATTTTTTTATCACTATCTAAAAATTGACCACCAACATCTATTCCTGCATGAGTCGTAACTTTTGTTTTTTGTTTTGTTTTTAAATCATATAAAAATATATCAGCTTGCCCTTCAGGAGCTGCTGTTATTAAAATTTTATCTTCATTTTGATTGACATCAGAACAAACAATCATACCATCTGAGTCCATTATAAACTCTTTTGTACCTTTATATATATTTAATTTTACTAGTGTTGGTTTTTTGTAGTTGTATGTTGTATAAAATATTGTATCTTGTTTTGCATTTGCCCACTTTGGAAATAGATTTAAACCTCCACTTACAACTCTTGTTTTATAAGTTAAAGTATAATCTCCTATCATAATATTTGCTTTATTTGCACCATCATAAGCAGAAAAAACTACAAATTTTTCCATCCAATTTATACTTGGTGCTTTTATATAATCATTTGTTGATATTGAAGTTTTATGTGCTAAAAAGATATATCTATCTTCTAAATCTGTTGTATAATTTTTTTCTAAAACTAAAATATTTTTATTAATATCATATAGTTTTGTCATTAAAACATAATTTCCATTTTGCTCTTTTTTAGAGCTTAAATTTAAAAATAGATCAATACCATTATTTTTTAGTTCAATATAATTTGGATTACTTGAATAAGGGATAGAAGTCTCAAATGCACTAACTTCAAAGTTTCCACTTATATTTAAATCATCCACTACACCTTTTTTTATTTTACTTAAAATTAATCTCTCTTGACTAGAAGTATCAATAGATATAGAAATTTTTGGTTTAGATGCAATTTGTTTTACTATTTGAAGTTTTGCATCAACTGCCCATAGTGTATTTGCCATTAAAAATATTGTAAAAATTATTTTAATCATTTTTATCCTTTTGTTTAAATTCAACTTCGATTCGAATATTACCCTTTTTTGGTTTCGGATAGTTAATGGTTTTTTGAGTATCTAAAAATTTTTTTAAAGAGTTATCAAAAATCTCATTATTTGAAAATCTTAAAAAACTATAATCAAAAGTTCCATTTGAATCTATAGATATAATTACAACAGCTTTTAACTCTTTAGATTCACTTATAGGAGTCCATTTCGATAAAAGATTACTTATCTCTTTCATATACTCATCATCTTCTTGATTATCTCCACTTGATGAGCTATTTAAACTTGTTGATGTTTTATTATTTTCAAAAACTCTATCTAAAGATATTGGTTCTCTTTTCTCTTTTATAAACTCAGGTCCTTTGAATCTTTTTGGATCAATAGATTTTTTAATATTATTAATCTTTTCATCTTCTGTTTTTTTAGCAGTTTCACTAAAATTTGCAAATAGTGATTTTGCATCAAATTCTTTATTTGAAACAGAAGCTTCTTGTTGTTTTATAATTTCTGGCTCTTTTTTAATCTCTTGTTTTACAATTTTAGAAGTTTCTATTTTTGAAGATTTAGTTTCAAACATTTGTAAATCAATCTGTATAGATGTATCTTTAAAACTATAAACTTTTGTATCTGAAGAAGTTACATAAAATGATACAAATATTATAGTTATAAAATAGAGAGAAAATGCAATAAAACCACTAAGAAAAAAAGTTGAACTACTTTTCATTTTATCCATCAGTTACCAAAGAGACTTTAGTAAAACCAGCCTCTTTCACAGATTTTAAAACAAAAATAATATCATCATATTTTAAATTTTTGTCAGCTCTTATAGATACTATACTCTTTTGATCTTTGTTTTTTGAAAATAATAAAAAATCATCAGCAAAAGTCTTAATATCGTAGTTTTTTTTATTTAATACAATCTTTCTATCTTTTGTTATTGTAATAGTAATATTTGAAATATCTTGAATCTGTTTTGATTTGCTTCCTTGTGGAAGATTTATTGGTTCTTCAAACTCCATTACAGGAGCTGTTACCATAAGAATTGCTAGTAAAACTAACATAATATCAACTAAAGGTGTAATATTTAAGTCTGGTTTTTGGTTATAATCAAACAAATATTACCCTTTTGCTATTAGAATTTCAGATTGTGCTTTTAAATATACATTTAATTCATAAACTTTTCTAGATATTATTTGATGAAATGTGTAAGCAAATATTGCTACAAATATTCCAGCCGCTGTAGCAACTAAGGCTTCACTTATAGCTGGAGCAATAATAGAAAATGCAACTTTTGACTCATTTGTAAATTTAGCAAATGACTCTAAAATACCAACAACCGTTCCAAAAAGTCCAATAAATGGAGAAGTTGAAGAGATAATTGAAAGCCACGATAAGCCAACACTTGCATCTTTTATAGCATTTATTTCACATGCATTTAAAATCTCTTTTATATTATTTCCACCTGAACACTGATTTAATAATGATAGTGATGTAAATCTATTTTGTCCAGAAGTAAGTCCATCTAAAACCCTTTTTTCATTTTCAATGATTCTGTTTAGAGTGCTATTTCTATATAAAAATATCCAAAAAACAATAATTAAGTATATTGACAGCAGTGCTAATACTATCAAAGTAATAGCACTACTATTTGTCAAATAATTTAGTAATGTAGAAATCATATTTTTTTAAAGTGCAAAAGAGTTAATTTTTGCCTCAACTGCAGCAACTGAAACATTAGAGTCTTTAACAGAGTTAATTAACTCTTTAGCAGCTTCAATATTTTTTGCAATCTCAGAATCTTTTCCACTTGTTAATGCAATAGCACCATCTACTAGAACATCAACACTATTCTCATCTACTTTTACATGTCCCCAATTAATAGCGACAGCTTCAGTAGAATCAATTTTTTCAATAATAATCACACCCACAGTTAAAGTAGATATCAGTGACGAGTGCATTGGAAGAACTCCAAACTCACCCTCTTTTCCAGGAAGAGTTACACTCTTAACGTCACCACTAAAAATACTACCACTTGGAGTAACTATTGATAATTTAATTGTATCCATATTAGACCCTTATGGTTTATTTCATTTTTTCAGCTTTTGCTAAAACCTCATCAATTCCACCAACCATATAGAATGCCATTTCAGGAACATGGTCATATTTACCATCTAAAATTCCTTGGAAACCTTCAATTGTATCTTTAAGCTCAACATATTTCCCAGGACTTCCTGTAAATACTTCAGCAACGAAGAATGGTTGAGATAAGAATCTCTCGATTTTTCTTGCACGTGCTACAACAAGTTTATCAGACTCTGATAACTCATCCATACCAAGAATTGCAATAATATCTTGTAAATCTTTATACTTTTGTAGAACTGATTGAACACCTCTAGCAGTGTTATAGTGCTCTTGTCCAATAATATCTGCACTTAAAATTCTTGAAGTAGAATCTAGTGGATCAACTGCTGGATAGATACCTTTTTCTGCAATTTTTCTATTTAAAACTGTAGTTGCATCTAAGTGAGCAAAAACTGAAGCAGGAGCTGGGTCAGTTAAGTCATCCGCTGGAACGTAAACAGCTTGAACAGAAGTAATAGAACCTTTAGAAGTAGATGTAATTCTCTCTTGTAGTTTTCCCATCTCACTTGCAAGTGTTGGTTGGTATCCAACAGCTGAAGGAATTCTTCCTAAAAGTGCTGACATCTCAGATCCAGATTGAGCAAATCTAAAGATGTTATCAATAAACATAAGAACATCAAGACCTTTTTCATCTCTAAAGTATTCAGCCATTGTAAGACCTGTAAGTGCAATTCTATTTCTAGCACCTGGTGGTTCACTCATTTGACCATAGCACAGAGCAACTTTGTCAAGAACGTTTGAGTCTTTCATCTCATGGTAAAGGTCATTTCCTTCTCTTGTTCTCTCTCCAACTCCAGCAAATACAGAGTATCCTGAGTGTTTAAATGCAACGTTATGGATTAATTCCATAATAATAACTGTTTTACCAACTCCAGCTCCACCAAATAGTCCTACTTTTCCACCTTTTGAATATGGTGCTAAAAGGTCAACTACTTTGATACCTGTTTCAAACATCTCTGTTTTTGTTGATTGCTCATCAAAAGCTGGTGCAGATCTATGAATTGACCATCTTTCAACATCTGCAGGAATTGCAGCACCTTCATCAACTGGATCACCAATAACATTGAAAATTCTTCCTAAAACTGCTTCACCAACAGGAACTTTAATAGGACCTCCAGTAGCAGTACACTCTTGACCTCTTACAAGTCCATCTGTCATATCCATAGCAATAGTTCTTACTCTACTATCACCAATATGTGCAGCAACTTCTAATACTAGTCTATCTTTAGTTTTGTCATCTAAAGTAACATCAATAGCTTCATTAATCTCTGGTAAATATCCGTCGAACTCAACGTCAACAACCGGACCCATTACCTGAATAATCTTACCTTTCATATAGGGCATCTCCTTCTTAAATTATTTTAATGCTTCAACACCACTGATAATCTCTATCAGCTCTGTTGTAATTGCAGCTTGTCTTGCTTTATTATACTCAACTGTTAAACTACTAACTTTCTCTTTTGCATTTTTACTAGCAGCTTCCATTGCTTGCATTCTAGCACTGTGTTCTGCAGCTAAAGAGTCAATTAGCGCATAATACATATTGAAATCAATATATTTATCAGTTAATTCTCTTAAAACTTCGTCATCATCATCTGGCTCAATATTCAGCATAGATGTAGTTTCAGTTATTTCAACTTTTTCTAAACTAATTGGTAAAAGTTCTCTTACTCTAATCTCTTGAGTAAGCATATTTAAAAATCCATTGTAAACAATGATTACTTTGTCAGTAACTTCATTTTTAAAATCTTCTACTGCAGCTTTTATGAAATCAGAAGCTTTTTCATAAGTTGGAGCCGATGATAATTCAATAGATTTTTGCTCTATGTTCTTACCTTGGAATGAGAAGAATTCAACTCCTTTTTTCCCAGCAGCTCTTAATCTTACATTTGCACCTAAAGATTCATAATCACTAATCATTTTACTTACAGTTTTAATAGTATGCATATTAAAACCACCACAAAGTCCCTTGTCAGCTGTTACAAAAACTATATCAACTGTTTTTGGAGTTGCATTTTGAACAAATGCTCTTCCTAGATTTCCATCTTCTTGAACTTTGCTAACTCGTGCTGCAATATCAGATAAAACTTCATTTATCTTAGCTGCATAACTTCTTGACTGTTCAGATAACTGTCTAGTTCTTGTAAGTTTTGCAGAAGATACAAGCTTCATAGCTTTTGTAGTTTTTTCTGTATTTTTAACACTTCCAATTTTTAATTTTATCTCTTTTAAGTTAGCCATAGACTAATCCTTAATTTGCATTAAATACAGTTTTAAACTCTTCTAATGCAGCTTTTAATTTTGACTCTGTGTTTTCATCAAGTTTTTGACTTGATTTAATTGCACTTAAAATATCTGAATATTTTTGCTCAATAAACAGATGTAACTCGTTTTCAAATCTTACAACATCTTTAACCGCAACATCATTTAAGTACCCTTTAGTACCAGCATAAATAATCACAATTTGTTTTTCAATAACAAGTGGTTTATTAACACCTTGTTTTAAAACTTCAACCATTCTTTGACCAAGTTCTAACTCTCTTCTTGTAGCTTCATCAAGATCTGATGCAAATTGTGCAAACGCTTCAAGTTCTCTATATTGAGCAAGTGAAAGTTTTAATGTACCAGCAACTTGTTTTGTAGCTTTAATTTGAGCAGCTCCTCCAACTCTTGAAACTGATAAACCAACGTTAATTGCAGGTCTAATACCTGAGTTAAATAGGTTTGTTTCTAAGAAAATTTGTCCATCAGTAATTGAAATTACGTTTGTTGGAATATATGCAGCAACGTCTCCAGCTTGAGTTTCGATAATTGGTAATGCTGTCATAGATCCAGCACCTTTTTCATCACTCATTTTTGCAGCTCTCTCAAGTAATCTTGAGTGTAGGTAGAATACATCTCCTGGGTATGCTTCTCTTCCTGGAGGTCTTCTTAAAATTAATGACATCTCTCTATATGCAACAGCATGTTTTGATAAATCATCATAAATAATCAGTGCGTGCTTTCCATTATCTCTAAAGAATTCACCCATTGTAACACCTGTATATGGTGCTAAGAATTGTAATGTTGCAGAATCAGCAGCTGATGCATTTACAACAATTGTATAATCCATAGCTCCAGCATCTTCTAATGTTCTAACAACAGAAGCAACTGAAGATGATTTTTGTCCAATTGCAACATAAATACAAACAACATTTTCACCTTTTTGATTTAATATTGTATCAATAGCAACTGTAGTTTTACCAGTTTGTCTATCTCCAATAATTAACTCTCTTTGTCCTCTACCAATTGGAACTAATGCATCAATTGCTTTAATACCAGTTTGTAATGGCTCGTGAACAGATTTTCTTGACATAATACCAGGAGCTTTCTCTTCAACATATCTTGTTTCAGTTGCGTTAATAGCACCTTTACCATCAATTGGTTCACCAAGTGCATTTACAACTCTTCCAACTAGTGCTTCACCAACTGGAACCTCAAGAAGTTCACCTAATCTTTTACAAGAAGTACCTTCTCTAAGACCTAAACCTTTTCCAAGAACAACGATACCAACTGAAGACTCTTCTAAGTTTGCAGCCATACCTTTTTCACCGTTCTCAAACTCAACCATTTCACCAGCCATAACATTTTTAAGACCGTAAACTTGAGCAATACCATCTGCATAAGATATAATCTTACCAGTTTCGTTTACATCTACATTTAATTCAAAGTTATCAATTCTCTCTTTAATAATTGAACTGATTTCATCTGCTTGAATTTTTGCACCCATTCAAATTTCTCCTTTATAAGTTCTAAACTGCTTTTAAAATATGATCGATTAACTGAGTTTTTAATCTATCTTTAGAGAAAGATATTTCAACACCTAGTCCATCTATATCAACTTTAATTCCATCATAATCACAAACATTTTGAGATAATGAAAGTTTCACATCAAATTTCTTACTAAATTGTTCTTCAATTGAACTAACACTTTTAGCTGGAAGCTCTTTATTTGTATAAATAACTCCAATAAAACTATTATTTAGTTTTGCAATTTGATTTTTTAATTCTGCTGCAACAAATGGAATAATATCTAATCTTCTCTTTTCACCAAGAAGTTTGATAAAGTTTTCCAAAGATTTTTCAGGTTTTTCAACCATCGATAAAATAAAATCTACTTTGGCTGTTTCATTTACAGTTGAAGATGCTATTATAGATTTAAACTTATCATTTAAAAAAGCTTTTGCAACACCATCTAGCTTTTCACTAAAACTCGTAATTTCACCAAGATCTCTTGCTTCAAGCAATGCTTTTACATATCTTTTTGCTATTAAATCCTTCATTATGCTACCTTTTTAAGAACAATGTTTACTAACTCATCTTGTGATAAATTAATAGTATCTGAATTTAATAGCTCTTCAAGAATTGAAGCTACAACATCTTTTTTTACTCTTGAAAGTTCAACTTTCATCATTTCATCAAAATTTTTATTTAAATTTGCAATTTCTGCTTCAACAGCAACTAAAACTTTTTGTTTTATCGCTTCTACATCAGATTTTGCACCTTCAACAATCTCAGCTGCAATTCTTTTTGCATCTTCTGATTTTTTAATTGCTTCTTGTTTTTTCTCTTCTGAAGCTCTTTTAGTATCTTGAACTTTATCAAGTTCAGCTTGGATACTCAAAGTTCTATTTGAGAAAAATGCTTTAATTCTATGAGCAAGTAAATACCATAAAATCGCTGCGAATATAACAAAGTTAACGGTTCTTTGAACTATATCATAGTTCGTTTCCGCACCTTCACTTGCAAATAATGCAACTGGAACCATAGCCATAGCTAATAATAATCCTTTTATCATTATCACTTCCTAAATCGAGTTTAGCTTGTTTTTCAAGCTATTATTAAATTGAGGCATTGATGACAATAAAGAGACTTTTAAATTCTCTGCTTCACTTTGTAAGCTATTTTTAAATTCAGCTACTTTTGTATCTAAATTTAATTTTTCACTTGCAAGTTTAACATCAGCACTATCTTTAGCTTCTTTGTAAGCTTGCTCTCTAATAGCTGCTGCTTCTCTTTTAGCTTTTGAGATAATCTCATTAGCTTCCACTAAAAGCTCATCAACATCACTACTGTTTGATTTTGCTTCTTCTAAATCACTTTTAATTTGAGCTGATCTCTCATCCATGTGATTTAATAGTGGTTTGAATAGACAACTATTAAGTCTAGCAACAACTAAAAGAAAGATGATAGCTGTGCTAAGCATTAGTATAGGACTTATGTCTAACATTCATTCCTCCATATTTTTACAGTTTAGTTTAACTAAAACGCTTAAATTCTATCAGAATATTCTATAAGGAAATATTAAAAGTGTAAAAATTTATATTTTTTTTGTATTATTGTAGATTTAAGTAACTAATTATTCTATCAATATCATCCTGGGAATTAAAAGTTATTTTAATTGAGTTTTTATCAAGCTTTGCTTTTATTTTGTCATTTTTTAAAACTTTCAAGAAATTATTTAAAACCTCAGTATTGTAACTATTAGTAACATTTTTTTTCTCATTTATATCTTTACTAATTTTTTCTTCTTTTATATCTTTTATTAATTTCTCAACCTCTCTAACAGACAAATCTTCACTAATTATTTTATCGCAAAGTTGTTTTTGAATATTAGGATCTAAGCCTATCATTACTTTTGCATGACCAGCGCTTAATTTTCCAGAAGATAAAAATTGTTGAACATATGAACTTAACTGTAAAAGTCTTAAAGTATTTGTAATTGAAGCTCTACTTTTAAATACTTTTTTTGATAACTCTTCATGTGTAATATTATGTTCATTTATAAGTTGTGCATAACAAAAAGCTAACTCTATTACATTTAAATCCTCTCTTTGAATATTCTCTATTAAAGCATGCTCTCTTAATTTTAACTCATCAATGTTTGTAATAATCGCACTAATCTCTTCCAAAGATGCTAATTTGTGAGCTCTAAGTCTTCTCTCACCTGCAATTAAAGTATATCTTCCATTATCATTTTCAACAACAACAATGGGCTGTAAAAGTCCATGCTCTTTTATAGAGTCACTTAACTCTTGAAGTTTTGTCTCATCAAAGACTTTTCTTGGTTGATTTGGATTTGCATCAATTAATGCTACTTCAATCTTTTTAACACCACTACTATTTGAGTTTGAATTTGAATTTTCATAAGCAGTTTCAACTTCTCCTAAAAGCTCACCTAAGCCTCTTCCTAGTGCCATTTTACCACCTAATTTCATTTTTTCTATCCTATTATTGCTTTCGCTAAATTTTCATAAGCTTTAGTTCCAATACTTGTTACATCATAAAGCATGATTGGTTTTCCAAAACTTGGACTCTCTGCTAATTTTATATTTCTTGGAATTACAATATAAGAATCATCTCCTAGTTTAAATAACTTACTTTCAAAATGTTGTGCCAAATCAGCAAAAACCTGTTTTGAAAGGTTGTTTTGCGAACTATACATTGTTGGTAAAAAACCTTTTATTTCAAGATTTTTATTTATAGTTTGTCTAACTAATTTTATTGTATTTAATAGCTGTGCTAAACCTTCAAGTGCAAAAAATTCACACTGGATTGGTATTAATACAGATGTTGAAGCACCTAAAGTATTTATTGTAATTGGTCCTAAAGCTGGAGGTGAATCTATTATTATATAATCGTATTCATCTTTTACAGTATCTATTTTTCTTTTTAATACAAGCTCTCTCTCTTTTGTATTTTTATAAAACTCTTTTTCAATACCAACAAGACCAATATTAGATGGAGCAACTTTTAAGTTATCTATTTCAGAGTCTAAAATTATTTCAGAAAGCTCTTTTGTTCCAAGCATAACATGATATATATTATATTCATAAGTATCTCTATGAAAACCTAAAGATGTTGTTGCATTTGCTTGTGGATCTGCATCAATTAATAACACTTTTTTCCCATCCAGTGCAAGTGCTGCACTAAGATTAACAGCTGTAGTAGTTTTACCTACTCCACCTTTTTGATTTGCTATTGAAATAATCTCTGTCATCTTAAACTAAATACCTTTTTATCGTTAATTTGTATAGAACCATCACCATTTAAAATTGCATTTTCAAGTGAAACTTTGATACCATCAATTGTTGCTTGAAATTTTTTTGAATGTCTAAATTCTACCTTAAAAAGACTAAAAATTTCCTTCCATTCAATTTTTTTAGAAATATTTTCAAAATACTCATTTAAAAGTTCCTCAATATCTATTTTTATATCCAATTTTCCAAAATCACTATTTGGTTCTTTTAAATTGATTCCAATACCACAAAAAAGAAGATCTTTTGTTGTTGAAGTAATTGCTCCACCAATTTTTTTATTTTCTATATAAAAATCATTTGGCCACTTTAAAAAAACTCTTGAACCTTTTTGTGCAAATATCTCTTTTAAAATATATGTAAAATATATACTAGCACTTTGCAAAGGTAAATCGTTTGGTAAATCGTTTTTATTTAAAGCAAAAGAGAAAAATAGATTTCCAATAGCTCCTTGCCAACTATTTCCTCTACTTCCTATTCCATTAGTTTGTATATCTGCAACAACACAAATAGGCTCTTTGTAACCATTTTTGCTAACATAATCTTTTAAATAAAGTTGTGTTGAATTAACTGTTTTTAATCGTATAAATTTCATTTGCAAATTATATATAATTTTATTAAAAGAGTATATTAATTATAATCAAAACTTTTAAAGGAGAATTTTAATGCTAGACCCTGTTTTACCGATTGCTTTATATTTGTTATTTGGTTACTTATATAAAATATTTTTTCAAGATAATTCAAAACAACTTGTAGATTTTATTATCTATTTTTCTCTTCCTGCAATTGTTTTTTCAAAAATTTATCCTTTGGATTTAAATTTTGATCATTTACTTCTAATTTTAATGTTTAATGCAATTATTCTATTTAATTTATTACTATCTTTTTTAATTGGTAAACTTCTTAAATTAGAAAAAATTTATCTTGCTACTTTTATGATTATGGCAACTTTTGGAAATACCTCATTTATAGGTTTTTCTTATATTGATGCTTTTTATGGACAAGATTTTATAGTTTATGGACTTATTTATGATATTTTTGGTTCATTTTTACTTTTAGTTTCTGTTGGTATGTTTATAATTACTTGGGGAAGTGGAAGAAAAAATAGTATCTTTACTATTTCAAAATCAATCTTTTTATTTCCTCCTATGATAATATTTTTTGTAACTTTAATTGCAAAAAACTTTGAAATTCCAAACTTTTTAATACATACAACAGATAATTTAGGCTCAACTTTAGTTCCTATTGCAATGATTGCTATTGGAATGAAACTTCAATTAAAAAATATATTTTCAAAACTTCATATTGTAACAATAGCTGTAATTTTAAAGATGATTTTTGTTCCTATAGTTGTCTTATTTTTATTTAACTATTTTTATAATTTAGATGAAACTTGGATTAAAGTTACAATTATTGAAGTTGCAATGCCACCAATGACTATGGCAGCAGTTTTAGCTATAAAAGGTGGCTTGGATGAGAAAATTGCTATAAATAGCTTAGTATTAGGTGTTATTTTAAGTCTTCTAACAATTACACTATTCACAACGCATTTAGCATAAATTACAAAAGCATTTATATGCTTTTGTAATTACTCTAAAATATCTCCAACTTCCAATCTTTGACCTCTAATATACTCAACAGCATTTATAGCTTTTTTAGATGGAGCTTGAATTGTTTTAATTTTTAATGTTCCAGTCAAACATGCAACAATAATATAATCTTTTGATATCTCTAAAATTTTTCCAGCTTCATTTTTTGAACTCTCTTCAATAAGCTCAATATCCTTTATTTTTAGATCAGATTTTAAAAATATTGTTGGCCAAAAAGAGTAAGCTTTATATTTCAAAAATAGTTTTTTTGCATCAAAAAAATCTACTAATCCATCCTCTTTTTTAATCTTTTTACAAAAACTAGCTTCACAGTTGTTTTGTTTTAATGGTCTTATATTTTCAAAATTATTTAAAGTTGTAATTGTAAGTTTAGCTGCTAAAATTGATAGTTTTTCAAATGCTTCATCTACAAGTAAATTATTATTTCTTAAATATGAAAATCCCAAAATATCTCCACAATCAAGTCCCTCTTCCATAAACATAGAAGTAACTCCTAGATATTTATCATCATTTAAAATACCCTCTTGAATAGGACTAGCTCCCCTATAATTTGGTAAAATTGAAGCATGAAGATTTATACAAGGAGCAATATTTAAAATATCTTTTGGAAGAATTTGTCCATAAGCTGCAACAATAATAAAATCTGGTTTTAAATCTAAAATTGATAAATATGCAACTAAATTATCTTTTAGTTTTTTTGGTTGAAAAATAGGTATATCTAAAGAGTTATCGATACAAAACTGTTTTATATGAGGAGGTGTAAGAAGTTGTTTTCTACCTACTGGTTTATCCTCTTGAGTGAAAATTCCAACAACTTCATACTTACTTGCTAAAAGCTCTTTTAAAATCTCAGTAGCATAAGATGGTGTTCCCATAAATAAAACTTTTTTGCTCAAAATATATCCTTATTTTTTAAATAGTGTTCCACTATTATGTATATTATTTAATAAAAAATCATAAGCATTTTTTAAATCAAATCCACTACTTAGATACATAGGAATATTTTTTTGCATTAAAAAATCTGCTGCTTTTAGTTTTGTTACAATTCCACCTGTTGCAAATTTTGAATTGGCACTTGGTTTTTTATCAAGCTCTTCAGAGCTTATTTCATTTACAATTTTTTGAAGTTGTGCATCACTAAACTCTCTTGGATTTTTATTATAATATCCATCAATATCTGTTAAAATTGCAAGCATATCGGCTTTAAAATAGTGTGTTACATAAGCTGCTAATTGGTCATTATCCCCTATTAACTCTTCTGTTGAGATAACATCATTTTCATTTATTATTGGCAAAACACTGTTTTGAAGCAATATTTCCATAACATTTTTTGCATTTTGACTTCTTTTTCTTGAATCAAAATCATCTGCAATAAATAGCATTTGAGCAGCTATTATATTATATTTTGAAAACATCTCTTGATAAGTTTTCATCAATTTTGGCTGACCAATTGCTGCAAGAGTTTGTTTATTTGCTAAAACTGTTTTATCAAGTTTTAACTCTGTATAACCAGCTCCAACAGCACCCGAACTTACCAATATTACCTCTAAATTTTTCTCTATTTTTAATTTTGCAATAAGCTCAACTAAATTTTGCATTCTTTGAATTGCTAATTCATTATCTTGAGTTAAAACAGCAGTTCCTACTTTAATAACTAACCTTTTCATCTACTTTCCTTGCATTCCATATAGTGCAAATGTTAGAGCTTTTATATTTGTCTTATTTAAAGATGATATTGGTAAAACAAAATATGGTTTACTACTATCATACTTTGAGAATATTAAATCTTGCACAAAATATGGCAATTCTTCATCAAATTTAAACTCATTTTTATTACTAGCTTCTAAATTTAACTCATTTAAAAAGTTTTTAATATCCTCTTTTAAATCTTCTCCATAATAAGCATCTATTTTACTTAAAGCTATAGCAAAATTTCTTTGTGACAACTCTTTGGAAAATTTTTGCAACTCCTCTTTTAACACTTTATATTGTTCAATCATTGTTCTATAGTTTGCAACATCAATTACAAACAGAAGTGTTTTTGTTCTTTCAATATGTCTTAAGAACTCTAATCCAAGCCCTTTTCCTTCGCTAGCACCATCAATAATTCCTGGAATATCAGCCATAACAAATGAGCTATAATCTCCAACATTTACAACTCCTAGTTTTGGAGTTAAAGTTGTAAACTCATAGTTCGCAACCTCTGGAGTAGCATTTGAAGTTACAGATATTAAAGTAGATTTTCCAACATTTGGATAACCTACAAGTCCAACATCAGCAATTAATTTAAGCTCTAATCTTATATTTCTAGTAACTCCTGGAAGTCCTGGTTGAAAATATGTAGGTGCTTGATTTCTCGAATTTTTAAAGTGAACATTTCCAAGTCCACCTTTCCCACCCTCTAAGAAAAGAACCTTCTCTCCAGTTTCAAGCAAATCAAATAAAACTTCATTTGTGTCATCATCAATTACCTGTGTTCCTGGAGGAACAATTAAAACTAAGGGTTCAGCAGATTTTCCTGTTTTTTGTCTTCCCATTCCAGGTTGACCTTTGTCGGCTTTAAAAACTCTTCTTCCTTTATAAAAAGATAGAGTATCTGTATTATTATCTACTAAAAAGTAAACATCTCCACCTTTTCCACCATCTCCACCATCAGGACCACCCTGAACTATAAACTTCTCTCTTCTAAAAGATGCACAACCTTGCCCACCTTTTCCACTACTTACACTAAATCTTGCACTATCTATAAACATAGTTTTCCTTTATAAATAAAAAAAGGGTGTATGGCAAAGCATACACCCTTTTTCAAAAAGCTAAATCTCTTATTTACGAAGCAGCGTAAACAGAAACTTTTTTTCTTTTTTTATCTTTAATTTCAAATTTAACAACACCGTCAATTAAAGAGTAGATTGTATGATCTTTACCCATTCCAACATTGTTACCTAAATGAACTTTTGTTCCTCTTTGTCTAATAATGATGTTTCCAGCACTTACAACTTCTCCACCATATTTTTTAACTCCAAGTCTTCTACCAGCTGAGTCTCTATTATTTTGAGTACTACCTTGACCTTTTTTGTGAGCCATTTTATTTCTCCTTAAATTTGATTATTGCTTAAGCAGCAATTTTTGTAATTCTAATTTTTGTGAAGCTTTGTCTAAAACCTCTTTTAAGCTTAGAGTCTTTTCTTCTTCTTTTTTTATAAATTACAACTTTTTTCGCTCTGTTTACACCAGTTCCATCAAGAACTACTACTGCTTCAACTTTAGCATTAGATACTGCATCTCCAGTTTTTAATTCACCGTTATTTACAGCTATAACATCAGTTATCTCTAAAGTCTCTTTTGCAGCTTTTCCAGTGTAATCAATATCTAAAATATCACCTTCAGATACTTTGTATTGTTTCCCACCACATTTGATAATTGCGTACATCTTCTTTTCCTCTTATTTTTTACAAGCATAATTTTGGCTTAATTTATACTATCTTTTTAATTTAGAACGGGAATATTAGCTAAGATTTTATTAAAGTT
>Ga0265294_10001134_pt1 | contig 36139 bp, 26 predicted proteins | sample MunlanPumphouse3_FD_192504 | JGI IMG/M metagenome (GOLD analysis project Ga0265294, IMG submission 192504) | Groundwater microbial communities from a municipal landfill in Southern Ontario, Canada - Pumphouse #3 | ecosystem: Environmental > Aquatic > Deep subsurface > Groundwater | place...
TCTTGATTTCGTATATCATTTTATGAGATTTTAGATTTTTTACATTTTCCCACATATCTTTGAATAACTCTTTATTCATCAATTTATGATGACTGACAAGTTCTGGGTGGGTTTTGCCAATACTTTCTTCATAAGTATATCCAGTAGTTTCACAAAATTTATCATTTACATATTGTATGATACCGTTTGGGTCAGTTTTGACAACTATGAGTATCTCATCTATTACTTGTTTGTAATGATTGAGTAGTTTTGTTTGAATTGCTAAAAGTTTTTTACTACTTAATAACTCTTCATAATTATCAATATAAGTAAATAAAAGTCTTACATCCAAAGGTTTAGTCAAAAATCTATCAACTTTTGCATGAATAGCTTCTATAAAATATGATGTTTCTGTATATGCTGTAAGCAAAATAGTGAATATAGTAGGATTTATTTTTTTGATTTCTTTAATCATTTCGATACCATTCATTTTTGGCATCTCAATATCGCTTAATACAATATCAAAATCATCAAGTTTAAACTTCTCAAGCCCCTCTTGCCCATCTCTTGCTATTGTAACACATTCAAATTTTTTGCCTAATACATCAGATAAAAGTTTTGAATTGGTCTCATCATCCTCGACAAAAAGGATTTTGATATTTGATTTTTGCATAAGTACCACCTGTTGTGTTTGCTAAGGTAGAGTATAACAGATATTTTTTTAAAGTGATATAAAAAAGGATACATTATGGTCATTTTTATAAGCTTTTTGTTATAATCACGACTAATAAATAGATAATAGATAGATTTAAGGAATTTTGATGAGTTACAATCCAAAAGAAATAGAAGATAGTTTTTATAAATTATGTGAAGATAGAGGCTATTTTGAAATAGATGGAAACAAAGAAATACAAGAAGAGGGCAAAAATTTTGCACTTATGATGCCACCACCAAATGTAACGGGAAGCTTACATATAGGTCATGCACTTACTTTTACATTGCAAGATATTATCACTAGATACAAAAGAATGGACGGCTATAAAACACTTTGGCAGCCAGGTACTGACCATGCTGGAATTGCAACTCAAAATGTGGTAGAAAAACAACTCCTAAAAGAGGGTACTAGCAAAGAAGAGCTTGGACGAGAGGCGTTTTTGGAGCGTGTTTGGAAGTGGAAGGATTATAGTGGTGGAACTATAGTACATCAGATGAGAAAGCTAGGAGTTACACCTGCTTGGAGTCGTGAGAGATTTACTATGGATGAGGGCTTGAAAGAGGCTGTAAAAGAGGCTTTCGTACATCTTTACAATGAAGGTATGATAGTAAGAAACAACTATATGGTAAACTGGTGTACACATTGTGGAGCTTTGAGTGATATTGAAGTGGAGCATGAGGATACTGCAGGGAAGTTTTATCATATAAAATATGCTTTGGCTGATGGAAGCGGTGAAGTGATAGTAGCTACCACTAGACCTGAGACATATTTCGGAGATAGTGCTGTAATGGTACATCCTGATGATGAGAGATATGCTAGTCTTATAGGTAAAGAGGTAGTTTTACCTATTATTGAGAGAAAAATCAAAATCATAGCTGATGAGCATGTGGATATGGCGTTTGGTACTGGTGTAGTTAAAGTAACACCAGCTCACGATACAAACGACTACGAAGTGGGTAAAAGACATGATTTAGAATTCATCACTGTATTTGATGAAAAAGGGATATTAAACGAGCATTGTGGAGAGTTCGCTGGACTTGAAAGACTAGAATCTCGTTTGGAGGTAGTAGCAAAACTTCAAGAGCTAGGATACTTGATAAAAATCGAAGACCACAACCACCAAGTAGGGCATTGCTATAGATGTAAAAACATAGTAGAGCCTTATATCTCAAAACAATGGTTCGTGCGTAAAGAAGTAGCTAGAAATTCTATAGACAAAACTTATGCAGGTTTGACTAAGTTTTTCCCTCCACATTGGATAAATAGCTATAGTTCATGGATGGATGAGCTAAGAGACTGGTGTATATCAAGACAGCTTTGGTGGGGACATAGAATACCTGTGTTTTATTGTGAGGATTGTGGTCATGAATGGGCTAGTCGTGAAGACCATCCACTTGATTGTCCAAAATGTGCAAGCAAAAACTTCGCTCAAGACCCAGATGTACTAGATACTTGGTTTAGTAGTGCATTGTGGGCGTTTTCACCTCTTGGATGGGGTAACAATGGACAAATGGGAGATAAATTTACGGGTACTGATATAAAAGATTTCTATCCAAATTCATTGCTTATTACTGGGTTTGATATATTGTTTTTCTGGGTAGCTAGAATGATGATGATGGGTGAACATTTCATGGGTGAACTACCTTTCAAACATATCTACCTTCACGCTTTAGTGCGTGATGAAACTGGTGCTAAGATGTCTAAATCAAAAGGAAATGTAATAGACCCTCTTGATATGGTAGAAGAATTTAGTGCTGATATTGTGAGATTTTCTCTTGCATATTTGACAGTACAAGGAAGAGATATAAAACTAGGAAGAAAACACCTTGAGCTTTATAGAAACTTTACAAACAAGCTTTATAACGCATCAAATTTCTTACTTATGAACGAAAGTAGTTTCAAAGACCTAAAAGATATAGAGATAAAATCAACTCTTGGTAAATATATGCTAAGCCGTCTTTCTGTAGCTACCGATGAGGTAAGAGATAATCTTGATAACTACAGATTCAATGATGCAGCAAATGCAATATATAAATTCGTATGGATGGAGTTTTGTGACTGGGGTATCGAGTACAGCAAAGCAGAAAAATCAAGCGTAGCCGAACTTGGAGCGATATTCAAAGAGACTTTGAAACTTGTATCACCTTTTATGCCTTTTATCGCTGATTATTTATACCACAAACTAAGCGGTACTACGCTAGAAGAGGGTAAATCGGTAATGATTATGAACTATCCAAAAGAGCTTCCTGTGGATAATGCTTCTATAGAGCAGTTTGCCGTGATAGAAGAGGCTATCGTAGCTATTAGAAGAGCAAAAGTTATCATAGATATGGGTAATAGCAAAATAGATTTGGCATATATCAAACTAGGCGTAAATCTAGATACAAATGCTATCAAGCCGTTTATCCAAAAACTTGCAAAAGTGGAAAACATAGAGTTTGTAACAGCTAAAATAGATGGCAAATGTATCACCGATGTAAGTACAAACCTAGAGGTTTATATACCGACGGATAGTATAGACCTAAGTGCAATCAAAGACAAACTAAGCAAACAAAAAGCAAAACTAGAAGCTGAAATAAACAAGCTATCAAATATGCTAAACAACGAAAAATTTGTAGCAAATGCACCTGCCCTTGTGCTTGAAACAAACAGAACTGCTTTGAGCGAGGCTCAAAGTAAATTTGACAAAGTAGAGGCTGAACTAAAAAGCTTTGAGTAGAGATACTCAGGGCTTTTGCTTTTTTATACAACTGATATTTCAAAAGGTTGCACTATGGAACATAATCTAACTATCCAAGATGAAATGACAGAATTTTTACTCTACACAACCCCCAATCAAAATATAAAAGTTGAAGTTTTTTTAAACAATGAAACTTTGTGGCTTACGCAAGAAAGAATTGCGGAGCTTTTTGGGGTAGATAGAACGGTAATAACAAAACATATCAAAAATATCTATAATGAACAAGAACTTCAAGAAGATTCAACAAGTGCAAAAATTGCACAAGTTCAAATTGAAGGTAATAGAACAGTAAAAAGAGCCATTAAATACTACAACCTTGATGCTATCATAGCAGTAGGTTATAGGGTCAATTCACTAAAAGCTACACAGTTTCGTATCTGGGCTACAAATATCTTAAAAGAGTACATCATCAAAGGTTTTGCTATGGATGATGAACGGATGAAAAACGGTAGATTCTTTGGTAAGGATTATTTTAGAGAACTACTAGAAAGAGTCCGTTCAATCCGTGCTAGTGAGCGAAGAATTTATCAGCAAGTTACGGATATATTTGCAGAATGTTGTATTGACTATGACAAAAAAAGTGATACTGCCAAAAACTTGTATGCAAATATACAAAATAAATTCCATTTTGCTATCACAGGACAAACAGCAGCTGAAATAGTCTATAAAGAAGCCGATAAACAAAAGCCTTTTATGGGGCTAAAAACTTGGAAAAATGCACCTGATGGAAGAATACTCAAATCAGATACAACCATAGCCAAAAACTATTTGAGCGAAGAAGAAATCAAAAAACTAGAAAGAACCATATCGGCTTATTTTGATTATATTGAAAATCAGATTGAACAAAGAAAAACATTTACAATGGAACAACTAGAAAATAGTGTCAATAAATTTCTTGACTTTAATGACTATAAAGTTTTGGACGGTTTTGGAAGCATATCACACAAAATGGCGGAAGAAAAAGCATTTGCTCAGTACGATGAGTTTAATAAAGTTCAAAAAATCGAATCAGATTTTGATAAAGAGCTGAAAAAAATGATAAGAGGCTAAAATGGAACTAGTATATTTATGGATTGTGAAGTATAAGAATATTGAAAATCAGGGGTTTAATTTTAGTCCTAGGTTTAGATGTGAGTATAATAAAGATAAAAATGAGCTTACTATTGATGAAAATAAAGAGTATGTAAGTATTTTCCCTGATAATATAAATATTACTGCTATTGTTGGGGAGAATGGGAGTGGGAAGAGTAGTGTTTTTGAAGTTTTAACTTTTTTATATTATCAAGGAGTGATAGCAAATAGAAAAGACAAAACATTTTTTCTTTTTTATAAAGATGATAGATTTTTTATTCAATGTGAAAACTATAAAAATATTCCTTTAGATGAAAAAGATTTAGAAGATTTTATTAAAATCAAAAACAATACATTAATATTGATGAGCAAGTTTTTTTGTGCTAGAACTGATATGCCATTAATACATTTTTCAAATTGTATTAGTGATATTACAAACAACTACAGGCTTAAGGCTTTAAAAAATTACGATAAATTTAACAATGGAATTCAACCAACTACACCTAGAATGGAAAGTGAAAATTCTTATGATAATTTCAATCAAAAATTTCAATATATTTTGAAAAAGAATGCTGATTTTTTTAATTTTATTGATGAAACCTTTATTTTTGATAGTTATCAATGTGAAATACAGTTTCAAGAAATAGAAGTTAATATCGTTCAATATGATAATAAAGAATTTGGCGAATATATAAGTTTTCAAAAGAAAAAGCATTTAAATAATGAAGAGTTGTTATATAAAATGCTTATCGTCTTAGCAATTGAAATGACAATAGGTAAAATTCATAACTCAAGACATTATTCTTTAGAGCCAAATACTGCAAATGCTGAAATATTGAAAAAATATATTAAAGAAAACATTGAAGATAAGTTAATTAATAAGATAGATGATTTTCATCTTTTCTCTTTAAAATTTACATTAGAGACCTGTAATAATAGTTTGAAAAACATTGAAGAGTCTATTTCAGAAGAAATATTTGATATAAATTTATTTTCTGCTTATTCTCAATGGGAACCAATAAAACCTATGAATAATTTTCATGAACTTATGGGAAATTACGAAGTTCCTCAATCTAATGCAATATTTCAAAGTAAGATTTTCAAGATGGAAGACAATTATTTAGAAACTGTTTACAATAATGAACTTTTAAATTTTATGGTGAACAATAATATTTTAAGATGCAATTTTTTAAATTCTAAAAAGAATAATTGTCATTTTTTAGAACTTAGTTCAGGTGAAAAACTTTTTTTGAATGTCTTAACAAACTTTGCATATACACTTTTTAGATTACCAGATGACTATTGTGGTGTAATGTTATTTGATGAAATTGAACTCTCATTTCATCCTAATTGGCAGAAAAGATTATTGAATAGTTTTATATATATTCAAGATAAAATATCAAAAAGTAAACTATTACATCTTCACTTGATATTTACTTCACACTCTCCATTTATTTTATCAGACTTACCAAAAGAAAATGTAATATTTTTAAGAAATGGGAAACAAGATAACCCTGATATAGAGCAAACTTTCGGAGCAAATATACATACTTTACTTTCTCACGGATTTTTTATGGATGGTGGGCTTATGGGGGAGTTTGCGAAAGGGAAGATAAATGATATTTTAAACTTTTATAAACAAATTGACAATATTAAAGAGAATAAAGCAGAGGTAGAAAAATTAAAAATTGTATATCTTCAAGAAGATAATCATAAACAAACATTAAAAGATAAGATGTGGAATATCCAATCAATAATTGGAGATGATTATTTAAAGCAAGTGATTAAAAATCATTTAATAGAGATTGAAAAAATAGTTTTAGGAAATGATGAAGCAAAAAAAGAAGAAGTTAAAAGACTAAAAGCTCAAATAGAGTTATTGGAAAAATAAAATGCTCAAAATAAAATATTCATCAAATTTAGAAGATAGCTATTATGAAAAAATTGCAAAAAAAAGTAAAGCAGATAAATTTAATGGATTAACTTTTGAAGAGTATTACAATAATAACTATAAGAAAATTCTCAAATATGATTTAAAAGATATGCTTTGTGGAGATTTTGAAAAACTTGTAGAAATTAAAAATACACTTGGTAAAAAATATGACAATAAGATTAAAAGTTTTTTTAATTATGACAAATCTAAGATAAACAACTCTTCTCCTTTAATTTCAAAACTACAACCAAAAATAGCAAAATTCTTTGAAGAAAATGTAGAGGTTCACACTTGTTATTATTGTAATATAGACTTTATCAATAAGTTCAAAAAAGGCAATGAAACAAAAAATGCTTTTACATTAGACCATGTTTTAGAAAAGGCTGATTATCCTTATTTGGCATTGAGTTTATATAATCTTGTTCCAAGTTGTTATGTTTGCAATAGTAAAGTGAAAGATTCAAAAATACCTTTTGATGACTTTTCACCAACAAACAAAAATTTTGATTTTAATGAAAGGGTAAAGTTCAAATCCTTTATTACAAATGTTGATTTACAAATACAAAATGAAAGTGATTTATTGATAAAACTGATAGAGTCTTATTCTAGTAAATATGATAAATATATAGAAAGTTTGAATTTAAATGATAGATATGATTATTATAAATATAAAGTTTTAGAGATGATTAAAAAACGAGAAATATATCCTGACAGTAGGATAAAAGAGCTATCTCTTTTAACACAAAGAACAGAAGAAGATATTAAACAAGATTTATTTGGTGTTTATTTAAATGATAAAGACCTACACAAACGCCCACTTAGCAAACTCATCAAAGACATCAGCGAAGAGCTAAGACTGGTATAAGTTACTATCTTACGGAACGCCAGATTTATCTGGTTATCTTAAAGACAAGCCCAGATGAATCTGGGGTTCCATTTAAGACAAGCCCGACTCTTGTGCAAAGCACTCTCTGTGAGAAAGTCGGGGTTCCGTTATCCCCATGGTGCAATTTATAATTTTTGGATAAAAATTTATTGAGACTTTTTCGTTAAGAAATTGTGACTGTTTGAGCGAAGCGAGTTTCACAATTTTAGAAAAAGTCTCAATAAATTCCAAAAATTATAACCTCTTGCACCGATTTTTTACGCAACTTTTTTTAAAAAAAGTGGCATTACTCTTGTTCCGTTATCCCTTTTTCTACTAACTGCTTGTGAAACTTTTTTTCCAAATTTTTCAATATATTTGGAAAAGGAGAAGTTATTGGTTCTTGTTTTTTACCTTGAGAATCTACCCTGTAAGCGACATTATCATCAAATATCATAATAGGCTCTAAATCAGTTCTTCTTGTAAGAGGTAGGGCTTTGAAGCTTAGGTTGTCTAATATTAGTGGGTTTTTGTCATCTTCGTAATATGCAGTTACTAGGTGGAACTCATTACTTGGTCTTGTTTTCTCTTTTACCACCATCAAAAATAGCTTGTTTTTCTCAATACCAGATAATTTGAGTGCTTCGTATTTGCTTATGGCATACTCTTCGCAATCACCTCTACCTTTGAGTACAAAGTCTATCATAGTATCCCATTCATCGTGATTTATATCATCTATTGAGTCGTAAGCTGATACTATTTGATTGAAATAAAAATTAACAGAGTTTAGTTTTTGGGTAGTTGTTTTTTGGGGTAGGGTGTTTAGGAATTTTTCTAAATCATTTAGCCTTTTGTCTTGGTTTGCAAGAGAAAGGATAGATGAGATAAGTATTAAAAATACTATTTTAAACATCTATCCATTTCCTCTATAGTAGTGGGTGGTATTGGTTGTTTTATGAAAAGTTCCAAAGCCAAAACACCTTGAAAAAGAAGCATATCTTTGCCATCTTTGTATCTCAAATCCATCTCTTTTGCAAGAGCCAAAAAAGGTGTGATTTTGCCGTATATACAATCAAATGCAAACTGTGCATTTTTCATAAGAGTGACTAATAACTCTTTTGGTATTGGTAGATAGTCGTCTTTTAATCCTGCACTTGTGGTATTTATGATGAGAGGTACTGAGGTACTGAGTGACTGAGTGACTGAGGAAGAGAGTTCTTCTATCGTGTAGCATTTACATCCTAGTTCTTCAAAAAACTCTAGTCTTCCTTTTCTTGAGCGGTTTATGATGGTTACTTCTATATTGGCATCTTTTAGGGCTACTGCTATGGCTCTAGCAGTTCCTCCAGCTCCTAGAATAAGGGCATTTTTTATATCACCAAATTCTTCAATAGCTTTGATAAATCCTAAGCCATCTGTATTGTAGGCTATGACTTTGTTATTTTCTTTTACATAAGTGTTTACAGCACCTATTTTTTGTGCTATTCCTCTTATCTCATCTGCGTTTTTGAAAGCATCTTCTTTATGAGGGACTGTGATATTTGCTCCCTCAAGTCCAAGATTTAAAAACTCTTTTTTTATTTGTGAGCCATCAAGTAAAAGATATTTATCATAATATCCATCAATACCCAAAGATTTCAATGCACTATTTTGCATTAGTGGAGATTTGCTATGTTCTACTGGATTACCAAAAATTCCAAGTTTTATCATTTAAAGAGACCTTTTAGAAGTTGTTTTGTCCCTTCATCAAGGTTTTTTTCCAACGTTCTATCTAGTTCTTTGTTGATTTTTTCTTTTACTTTTTCTTGAACAGCTTTTTGACCATCTATAGATATATTTGGTGATGCAGTGTCACCTGTTAGCTTGATTTTCATTGGATATTTAGCTACTTGCATTTCAAGTAGTGCATCAATTTTGTTTGCTTCTGTATCCAAATGAGCATCTTTTGTTTTGATATCTACTACCGATGAGCTCATATCAAGATTGGTTTTGATGATGTTTTTGTCTATCTTGCTCTGTAAGGTTGCTTTTGAAAAAGTCTCTTTGAGGATATCAATACCTGTAATAGTTGCTATCAATGATGTCATATCGTTTTTCGTGAAATGCCCCCCAGCAAAATCAGCATTTACAAGACCTAATTTTTCCAAAGTATTGTAAGTGATTTCGCCTGTGATTTTTCCTTTGAAAAACTGTCCATAATCTAGCATTTTTAAGATTTCTAGGATTTCAAGTGAATTTATATCTACTCTTAGTTTTTCATTTATCATATTTGCTTTGAAACTTCCACCTAGTGTATTTGAGTGGATATTGAGTGTTAAATCTTCACCTTTTTGTTGTATATCTCCATTGATTTCCATAGCACCTATTAGTTTAGTCTCTGTAATAAAATAAAGATTATTCAAGTCACTAATATTGACTTTGAAATCACTATTTAGTGAGCTATCTTCTAGGTCAAACAAAGTTTCTTTTGTGTTAAGATTCGCTATTGTTGAGACGAAATCAACACTAGAATTGATTTTGGAATTGTCTAATTTTGTATTTATATCAGCACGAAATTTATTGCTTTGAGGCATATTTATATCAAACTCATCTTTTATTGTTTTTGGTACAAATACCCCATTTTTGATATTTGTGATGATATTTCCATCTAATTCACCCATTTTGGCATTGTTGATTTTTAGATTTACATCAACTAGAGCATTTGCATAATTTGGAAGTGAAATCATATTAAATAGGCTCTGAGTATTTAGATTTTTGATAGTACCATTTACACTATGAGGCTCGAAATTTTTGAGATTTAAAGCTATATTGGTAGCACTATTTGCCACATCTGAAAGAAGTGTGATATCTAGGCTTTTATCGTCACCTTTGATAGTACCATTTGCGTTGAAATTACCTTTTAAAGGATAGTTAATAATAGGTGAGAAAAGTCCAAGTTCTTGTATTTTGATATCATATTTGCCAAGTATTGACATATCTGTTGGTTGAATATTTCCATCAGTTGAGATTTTTGCCAAATTAGAATCAAAAATCAAATCAAAATCTACATTTTTGTGTAAAAGTGCATTTGCATTGATTGTGAAGTTAGTTTGAGGAAGCTCTATACCAAAGTCTTCTTTCATTACTTTTGTATCAACTTTCCCATTACTAACATCTAGTTTTACTATCCCATCCAAAGAATTTTGACTGAAATCTTTGATTAAAATATCACTATTAATATCAGCTTTTGCATAGTTTTTTTGTCCTGCTAGTTGTAAAATCTCAGACAATTGAGCATTTTTGATATTTGCTATGATTTTACTAGGATTGAATTTGGTAAGTTCTATATCAAATGATGTATCACTTGAAGCTATATCAGAAGTTCCCACAACCTTAGCATATCCCAAATCACCACTTGCTTTTCCAAGTAAGTTGAACCCACCTTGAAGCTCACTTCCAGCAAGTTCAGAAAATGTACTCAAATCAGCCAATTTAAGATCAAAATTCAAATCAAAAGATTTTCCAAACAAAGAATAATCCCCTGCAACTAAAATCTGGTTTTTTGCTATTTTTAAATCAATATCAATAGACCCCCAAGATAACCCAAACTTATCAAATTTTGCATCTAAGCCTGTGTTTTCTTTGATTTTAGATTCTACAATACCCCCAACAATAGGATTTCCTATAGGTGTAAACAAAAATACAAATGTTCCCACAAACATAAATATCAAAAACCCAGTTACTAATAATATAAATCTCATACTTTAATCCTTTTTATTCGTCATTTGGTAATTAGTCTTTTTCACTACTCACTAATCCATTCAACTCATCTTCCCCAATCACTTTCACTCCAAGCTCCAATGCCTTATCAAGCTTGCTACCAGCGTCACTGCCACATATCAAAAAGTCTGTTTTTTTGGATACTGATGATGCTACTTTTGCCCCAAGAGACTCTAATTTTTCTTTCAAAATATCTCTACTTATACTCAAAGTTCCTGTAATTACTACAGTTTTACCACTAAATACTGTATCGTGATTTTGTATCACTTTGGTTACGGTTGGTGAAATGAGAGCAAAAAGCTTTTGAATTACCTCTTTGTTTACTCTTGAAAATTCCAACACGCTATCAGCCATCTCTTTACCCAAGCCATCTATCGCAATAAGCTCTTCATAGGTAGCATTGACAAACTCCAAACCAAACTTTTTGCATAGTTCTTTACTTGCAACTTCACCTATTAGCTCTATCCCCATAGCATTTATTACTTTATGGCAAGGGGAGTTTTTGGTGTTTTCTATTGCATTTAGAAGGTTGTTGATTTTTTTCTCTTTAAAACCCTCCAAATCAGCCAAATCTTCATATTTTAGAGCATACAAATCCAAAATATCAGATATTTTTTTCTCATTATAAAGCTGTTCAACTATTTTATTGCCAAGCCCATCTATATTCATAGCATTTTTACTTGCAAAATGTATGATAGAGTTTACTACTCTTGATGGACACTCTAAGTTTTGACATTTTAGGATTATCCCCTCATCAAGGAGTTCTTTGCCACAATCAGGACAATTTGATGGTCTTTGAATTGCTACTTCACTACCATTTCGTCGCTCAGTGAAAACTTTGATAATCTTTGGTATAACATCACCACTTCTTATAATAGTGACTGTATCACCTATCATGATATCAAGTCTTGCAATTTCATCAAAGTTATGTAGAGTAGCTCTTTCAACCACAACTCCTTCTATATCCACAGGCTCTAGGACAGCCACAGGAGTCACTACACCAGTTCGTCCAACTTGCAGTATAACATCTTTTAAAACTGTAGACTTTTCAACCGCCTCAAACTTATAAGCACATGACCATCTTGGGTGTTTGACAGTATATCCTAGCTCATTGCAAGTAGCAATTGAGTTGATTTTGACCACCATACCATCAAGCATCATAGGGATTGTATTTCTTTGTTTCGCCATTGAAGCATAAAACTCTTCCACTTCTTCTATAGTAGCACATATTTTAGACATAGGTGGATTTAAAAAGCCAAGATTTCTTATAAAGCTCATTTCTTCAGCAATGGTTTTGAATGAGAGTGTATTGTATCCTATTCCCCAACTATAAAAAAACAGTTTTCTACTTGCTGTCACTTTTGGGTCTAGTTGTCTAAGACTTCCAGCAGCTGCATTTCGTGGATTTGCAAATGGTTGTTCACCATTTTTGATTCTTTGGATGTTGATTTGTTCAAAGTCATCTTTTTTGATTACTATTTCACCACGGATTTCTATGGTATCAAGATAGTCAATCTCTAGTGGTATTGAGTGGATAGTGAGGATATTATTTGTAACATCTTCCCCTATCGTCCCATCACCTCTTGTGATTGCAGTTTTGAGTTTGCCATTTTCATAGATAAGATTCATACTAGCACCATCAAACTTTGGCTCACAATAAAATTCCAATTCACTATGTATTTTTCTAGCACGATTTGCCCAGTCGATAAGCTCTTCATGATCAAATACATCTTCTTGTGACCACATTCTTGATAAATGAGGAGCTTTATTAAACCCATCAAGCACCACACCGCCTAGTCTTTGAGTAGGTGAGCTTTGTAATATGTGTTGAGGATGGAGTGATTCATAAGCTTTTAATTCACGGTAAAGTTTATCATATTCTTCATCGGTAGCTTGTGGATTGTCTAATACATAATAAGCCCAAGCCCAAGAGGATGCTAGTTTTACTTTTTGTAAGTATTCATCATGTGTCATTTTGTACCTTATATTTGATAATATTTATCTGTTTTATCTATATAAGAGTATCCAAAAATCCCTTAAAACTATTGTAATTTTTTCTTCATATCGTAGTGGTGTACCACATCTTCAAGTTCTTTTATTCTATTGTTTGCTATTTCTAATTCTTGTCGTTTATTCAAAAAAGCATCTTGTAAACTTTTCTTTTCTATTTCCAATGCTTGCATTTTTAGTGTTTGAGTTTTTAGTTCTACTGCTAAAGAATTGATTTTTGATTGTTCTTGTGATGTTTTTTCTCTTTGCATAGAGTAAAAACTATCTTGTTTATTTGCAATACTTTGTAACTCTTTTTCTCTAAGATTTAAGTTAGTAAGTAACATTGCATTTTTTTCTCTTAGTCTATAAACTTGCTCTTGAAATGACTCTTGAATATTGAGAAAGTATTGTGTCTTTGCATCAAGTTCATCATTAAACTTTGCTCTCAATTCAGTTTCAATTTGATTTTTGGTTCTTATTTTTTCAGATTTTAAATCTATTACATTTTTTTTGAGATGTTTATTAAACTCAGATACTTTTTCACTTTCTTCTACTTCATCAGTTATGATATGTCTTGAGCTAATATATTCTTTTATATTTCCATGACTGTCACGAATAGGCATAATCATAGCATTTACAATATAGCTACTTCCATCTTTGGCTTTATTCTTGACTTTTCCTCTCCAAATCTCTCCATTTGTAATAATACTCCACATCTGAGCAAAAATATCACTATTCATATCAGGATGTCTTACAATACTATGAGGTTGTCCCAATATTTCTTCTTTTGAATATCCTGAGATTTCACAAAATACATCATTTGCATAAATAATATTTCCTTTTAAATCTGCTTTTGTAATAAGATTGTGTTTGCCAAGTAGTGTAAACAAAATTTCTAATTCTTTATTTTGCTTGATAATTGTTTCTTCATGTTCAAAAGATAATAATACTTGATAGATAAGTATAAGAAAAGTTTTAAGCTGTACTGGTTTTAGTACAAATTCATTGAGTTTTACTTTGAGAGCTTTGATAAATAAATCTTTTGACATATCACCAGTGATAAGCATTAAGGCTATTTTTCGGTCTGTTTTCCTGATTTGTGTAAATAAATCAAGACCATTCATCTTGGGCATATTATAATCAGCCATTACAATATTTAACTCTTGTTTATGCTTTGTATATACTTCAAATCCTTCTTTTCCATCAGAAGCCGTATATACATTTTTGAATAAATAACCAAGCGTATTCTTGAAATTCTCTAATATCAACAAATCATCTTCTACTATCAAAACAGAATATTTTGCGAATATAGGTTTTACCTCGTGAAGGTTAAAATTATGAGCACTTAACACACTTTACACCCCTAAAAATCAACAAATAACTAAAAACTACAACACTCAAGTAAGATTTTTAAATCTTTTATTTAGTATATCATAAATTGTTTTAGTTTTCATAATTTTAGAAGGAAATATAAGAATATATTATATGTATAAATATTTTTTATATGAAAAATAACTAATTACTTTTAGTTTTTTAGAAGAATATAATTAAGCAATCCCCATCAATACATCTTTTAAAATTTTGAATATTTTTTCTATGGAAGCGAGTTCTACTCTTTCATTGTATGAATGAGGTAAATGAATATTTGGTCCTAATGAAGCTATCTTTATATTTGGGTATTTATGTTTTAGGATAGAACACTCAAGTCCTGCATGTATTGCATAAAGTTTTGGATTTGGAAATTCTTTTTTGTAAGCTTCAAGCAAAATATCACTTAGTTCATTTGTTTGTGGATTCCATGCTGGGTATTTGCCATTCGTGCTTGATGAAAATCCAAAGTTTTCTAAAAGTAGGGCAGTTTCATTTGTGATAAGTTCTAATTTATCATTGTCCATTGACCTAGCACTAAGCTCTACTGTCACTTTCTCAAAATCTGTTTTGATAAGGGCTAGATTTATTGATGTGATAACTGATTGTAGATTTTTATCGTATTCTCTTATTCCATTTGCAAAGGAATATAAAAAATCTACTATTTTTGGGCTAAGAATTGTCAGATGTTTGGCTTCAGTACTTAGTTTATTAATAGTAGTAAAAGAATCTTTAGAGATAATTTTATCCTTTGAAGCAACTATTGCACTTACACTTTTTGGAATAGAGTTGATTCTCTCACCTCCATTTATATCAAGTACCAAACAATTTGATTCTTTCAAAGTACGAGATAGAAGTTTGATTGCATTTGGAATATTTTTGTCTATATCTACACCACTATGCCCACCATCTAATTCATTTACACTGATTTCATACAATGTATATCCATCATTTGGAATAATCTCTTTTTTTGCAATAGTTCCTTTTATATCTACCCCACCAGCACATCCAATACAGATTTCATTTTCACATTCACTATCAAGATTTATCATATAAGTTGAGTTGAGCTCAAAATCTATATCATTAGCACCAAGCAAACCAATTTCTTCATCACTTGTAAAAAGATATTCCAAATCCAAGCCACTATCCATGCAAGCCATCATCATAGCACAACCTATGCCATTATCAGCCCCAAGCGTAGAGTTTTGAGCATACAAATACCCATCTCGTTCTATAATTATCGGAGGAGTGGCATTGTCATCTAAACACACGATATCATAATGTGATTGCAAACATACTTTAGCTTTAGAATTTTCTTTTTTGCATAGTATATTATTGGCATCATCAACAAAAGTTTCATACCCTCTATCCGTAGCAAAGTTGGTAATAAAATCAATAAACGGCTTATGATTCTTGCTACATCTTGGAATTGCAGTCAATTGATGAAAAAAATTTATAACACTCACAAAAAAACCTTTTTAATTAATGCTTAACGCTTAAAACTACTCTCCAACAGTAGTTTTAAGATTTCTATTCTTATATGCTAAAGCTATTAATGCCCCAATAGTTATAACAGACACATACACCCAAGTAGGAATTGGCACAGGGTCACCTGTAGCGTATGAATGAAGACCTGAAAGGTAGAAATTTACTCCAAAATATGTCATAAGAATTGATGAAAACGCTACCAAAGATGCTACACTAAATACAAATGGGTTATTAAGTGGTTTGATAAGTCTTAAATGTAAAACAATTATATATACAACAATTGCTACATAAGCCCAAGTCTCTTTTGGATCCCATCCCCAATATCTTCCCCAAGATTCATTTGCCCATACACCACCTAGGAAGTTTCCAATTACCAAGAAAGTCAATCCAAATATTAAAGCAATTTCATTGATTGCTGTTATTTGTTTGATAGTATCATCAATATGTGGTTTGTTTGAATTTCTAAATATAAATAAAATTAATGCCATAAATCCAAGCATTGCACCAAGTCCCAAGAAACCATAACTACCTGTTATAGCCGATACATGGATAGTTAGCCAATAAGATTTTAGTACTGGTACAAGAGTTGTTATTTGTGGATTGATATTACTTAAATGTGCTGTAAACATAAATACAGAAGCTACAACAGAAGTTGCTGCCAATGCCATTAGTGAATTTCTAAAAAACACAGCCCCAGCTAGAGCTGCTGACCAAGCTATATAAAGGAGCGATTCATATGTATCACTCCATGGTGCATGACCACTTATATACCATCTAAGACCCATACCAATAGTATGAATTAAAAACAAAGTTGCTACTGTATAGTAAGCTACCTTATTTACTTTTGTCGAATATAATTTTGTATTGATAACGCTAGCCATTGCTATTATAAACAATATCAAACCAACAAATATATATGCAGATGTAAGATTTTGGAATATATTTGCTTTATTTACAAGAATTTCTAAATTTAATTGATTTTGTGATGGAATTACATTTTTCCCAACACTTTGTTGATATGTAGATATATGATTTAAGAATATATTACCATTTTCGTAGTCACTATTAGCCAAAGAGTTAATAAAACCTTTTATCATCAAGCTAACTGCTTCTTTATGCGGTTCACTCAATACATCTAGTGCTTCAATTGGGCTATACCATTTGTTATTTTCAGCATTTTGATATGGCAAGATTCTAAGCAAAGAGCTATTATATACCATATAAGCAATATTGATTCTCTCATCAACTGCTATGATATCTCTCTCATAAGTTCCTCTATCAATAGGTTGTATTCTATTTGCTTCTTCCACAAGTTTTGCAAGTCTATAACTTCTTCCATCAAATACTTCACTAAAAGCAATATATCTTTCATTATTGCCAACACCCAAAAATTCTTTTAGTTTTGGAGTGGTGATTTTTATCATTTTTATTTGAGACCAAACATCTGGACGAGTAAGCATACCCAAAATAACCTGGTCACTATTCATACCAAACATTGATGCTTTACCAGATAATTTGTTGATAATATCAGTATTAAGAGTATTTAGTGGCTTCATTCTACCCATATTATCTTGAGTGATAAGCTTTCCAAAATTTTCAGCACTTTGTGTTGAGTCTACTCTAAATTTAGTCAAATAATCAACTATATCATTGTCATTTGCTTTTAAATCTGTTGATAATAAAGCAAAAATAGCTAGTACAAACACAGCTGTTTGTTTGAATCTTTTGAGGTATCTAGTAAGTGTCAAAAATCTACTTTTTTTATCAAATAAATTCCACAATAACCCAACTGTTAATAAAAAATACCCCAAATATGTAGGCCACTTACCTGGGTCATTATTGACTGATAATACAGTTCCTAGTTCATCCATATCGTAAGAGCTTTGGAAAAACTTGTATCCGCCATAGTCTAATGTATTATTCATAAAAATTCTATAATCAAATTTTGTGTCACCATCAATAACTGTTACTTCACTTGAATATGATGATGGAGACATAGACCCTGGATATCTAACAAGCTCAAAATCTCTTAAATGTATTTGAAATGGTATTGATATTAGTTTTGAACCATATTCAACTCTTATTTTGATATTATCATTAAATGTAATATCTACAGGCATACCACTCAATCCTCTTTTCCCAACTAGTCTTACTTCTTGAGTTTGACCATCTACTGAAGCATCAGCTAGAATAATACCTATATCTGTACCATTTTGTTTAACATATTGATAATTCTTATATTTTAAATTAAAAACTTTATCACCAAAACTTACATTATAGTTGAAACTATTGAATATAGCACTAAATTCTTTTTGATATTCTTGATAATAAACATTTGTACCATCATTGATAGTAATTTGCATATAAGGTTCTAGCGAAATCATCTGATTTGTTGTTTCACCTTCTCTTACTTGTAAAATTCCTTCAAATCCTATATATCTTGTCACGCCTGAACCTATTAGTATCACAACAAATGCAATGTGAAATAAAAATTTAGCAGGACTTTTCCACATTTTGGTAAAATATACAATACCTGCTAGATTTATAGTAGTTAAAATAAGTGCAATTTCATACCAAAGTGCATTATATACCAAAACTCTAGCCGTAGAAGTTCCGAAATCATTTTCTACAAATGTAGCAACAGCAGCACCAAGACCGATAGTAAAAAGTAAGAAGATCGTAGTTTTATACGAAAACAAGAGGCTTTTAAGAAGATTCAAGAGCAATCCTTTAGATTTTTATGGAAGTATTATATACAAACAAATATTAGACTTTTGTTTGTTTTACCAAACTAATGTTAAAATTAAAAAAAAATTTATAGTTACAGGACAAATATGCACATCAAACAACTAAGAGATGAGAGAAATAAGTGGTTTTTTTGGAAAAATATACTTCCAATTTATGAAAAAGTTCAAAAAACAAAGCAAATTGATATCAAAAATATTTATATTGAAAATGACGATTGGTTTAAAGTAGGGAATAAAGATGATTTTAGTGATAGTGAATATGAAGAAATACTATCATGTGCAAAAAAGCTTATTCCTTGGAGAAAAGGACCATTTGATGTATGTGATATCAAAATAGATAGTGAATGGCAAAGTAATATTAAGTACAATCTTATCAAAGAGCATTTGGATATCGAAGGGAAAATTGTAGCTGATGTGGGGTGTAACAACGGATATTATATGTTTAGAATGTTGGAGAAAAAACCAAAAAAACTTATTGGGTTTGACCCTTCACCACTTTTTAAGCTCCAATTTGATTTTGTAAACCATTTTGCAAAAAGTGATATTGTATATGAGCTTTTGGGAGTTGAGCATATAGAATATTACGAACATAAATTTGATTTTATAGTAATGATGGGTGTACTTTATCATAGAACTGACCCAATAAGCACACTCAAATCTCTTGCCCGTGCAATCAATCAAAATGGTGAGATACTAATAGATACATTTATGATAGATGGTGAAGATGATATGGTGCTTACTCCAAAAGATAGATATTCAAAAATACCAAATGTTTATTTCGTACCAACTGTAAATGCACTCAAAAATTGGCTAAGTCGTGCTGGATTTGGTAATATAGAGATAATAGATATCAAAAAAACTGGATTTGATGAACAAAGAGCAACACAGTGGAGTTTTGAGCAAAGTCTAGAAGACTATCTTGATGCTACCAATCCAGATAAAACAGTAGAAGGGTATCCTGCACCGAAAAGGGTTTATTTGAAAGCACGCAAGATTTAGGTGGTAGGTGGTAGGTGGTAGGTGGTAGGTGGTAGGTGGTAGGTGGTAGGTGGTAGGTGGTAACGAAAAATTATTTCTTAATTATCTTCTCTACCCTCTACAAACTAAAAACTAAAACCTACTCTTCATCCAACAACCTCTCTTGAAGTTTATCTATTGCATTTTCAAGTTTTGTGATATCTAATCCAAATTCATTTGCTAGTTCAAAAGCTTTTGCTATATTTGATTCACTCAAAGGGTCAGTTATAGTACAAGCGGTTTTTGCTACTTTTAGAATTTGAGCTTTTTGTAGGAAATCTGGTTTTACATTTTTGATATCATCTACATATTCTATGGCATCTATTAGATTTTCACTAAGTTTCCAGTGTTTGAAAATATTTGCAGTAATTTGTGAGCTACTAAGTCCTATCATTTTACGCTCAACATCTTCTACACTTATTTGACCACTATGGATTAGCTTATTAAAAGAATCTGTTTTACCATATCCAGATGCTATTTCAGCGATTATTAGTTTGCCTATATCTTGCAAAAATGCAGGAATAGAAAGCTCTTCTTTTAATTCTTTTGAAATAGAACTAGTCCAGATATTGATTAAAGCTGCTATTAGATTGGAATATTTCATAAATTGGTCAATATCTATACCATAAGCTCTCAAATCTGTTTTAAGAATATTCTGCATTGAGCTTCCAAGTGCTATAGATATAGTAAAGTTAACTCCAAGTAAACTAATAGCTCGGCTAGGTGTCTCAACTTTGCTTCTAAAAGCAAACATAGCTGAATTTGCAACTTTTAGTAAAGTTGAGATTGTAAGAGGGTCTTTTTCAATAATTGACAGCAAAATTTCAGGGTCTTTATTGGGACTAGTTCTAAAGTCTTCAAGTTGGGCTATGGTTGAAGGAAGAGGAGGTAGGGCATCTATTTTATTTGTAATAATTGACATTTTTTACCTCTTGTATATACCATTTAAAATAATTCTATACTTGTTTCAATTTCTTTTTTATAAACTAAGACTGTACTTCTTGCTATATTTTTCGCTTCTTGAAGAGCAATATCAGCGTTTTTGATAACTTGTACTTTTGTATCACTTAGATGTGGGAAAATAGCAACTCCAGCACAAGCTGTTTTTTTGAGTGTTTGATTTGTATAAAAATTAACTACAACTTCCTCTTTTGAAAATTGTATAATAATCTCTTTTGCATAATTATACGCTTGGTCTTCGCTAATATCATTGATTAAAATTAAACAATCATAACCAGTTAATTTTACACAAGTTGAATTTGATGGAACAACAGATTTGATAACATTAGCCAATGAAACTAGTACCTTATCCCCAATCTCATAATCAAACTCATCAATTACAGCTTTGAATCTATCAACTTCTATCATCAAAAACGCAGTAGTTTTCACATTACAATTGAGTTGATTTTGATTTCTGAGACATTCATCAAGATATTTTCTATTATAAAAACCAGTTATATGATCTTTAAAGGAGTTTTGTAAAAGCTCTTTTTGTATAATAAAATCTTTAATAATAGGATTGAGTAAAAAGAATATAGAACTCAATATATGATTGTCCTCTTCCAACTTTTGGAAGTCAATTTCATTTTCTGCATTTATTGCAATAACTAAATTTTTGTAATAATGAATTTCAATAATAAAAGTTTTACATATTGGACTATCTAGATAAAAATCTTCACCTTTTTGAAAAATCACTTGATTATAATCTATTTCTAGATTATAAAATGTAACTTTAAAATCTTTGATATTATATTTTGAGTGAAACCATTTGTATATTATATCTATTAAAGAATCAATACTATGAGAGTACTGGATATTTTCGTATAGAGAAAAAATATCATCAATATTCTGTTGTGCATAAGTATCAGATGAACTATCTTTAATAAGTTTTAATATATCATTTTTCATTAAAATAAATTTACCATTCCTTCTTGTTCTTTATGAAATCTAAGTACTTTACTTCTTCCCAAATTTCTAGCTTCATACAAAGATATATCGGCATTTTTCAGTATCTGATCAACTGATGTTGAATCGTTTGGATACATAGAAATTCCTATACAGATAGTTTTCTTTAACTTTTGATTACTATATATATCTACATCAACTTCAACTTCACTAAATCTTTGAATAAGCTTCAATGCTACTGATATTGTACTATCTTCATCTTTTACATTTGATAAAACAACCAAAAATTCATCACCATCAAGACGAACAACAATATCAGATTCTCTTATATTATCTGTCAAAACTTTTGCAAGAGATACTAAAACTTTATCCCCAATTTTATAATCAAATTCATCAATAACAGCTTTGAAATGATCAATACCAACCATTAAAAACCCTATTTGTTTATTTTCACGAAGTGCCAGAGGAAGTAACTGATGTAGGTACTCTACTAAATAAACACGATTATATAATCCTGTTATGCTATCTTTAAAGGATGTTTCTTTAAGTTCCAAAAATAAAACAGCATTTTTGATAGCCGAACTTATACCTTGAATGATTGAAGATATGTATTGGATATTTTGATATAAATTTTCTTGATGTTCATAGTTATCCGCATGAAAAGATAGCAAAATATCTTGATCCTCAGATAAAAAAATAGTATTTGTAAAACTTAAAGCATCATTGATATCAAACTCTTGACCTTTATGAAATAAAACAATTTGATGGTCAGTATTTTTATTAATAAGAATTAACTTAAGATGTCTTATTTGAAATTCTTTAGCTAGCCAAATAGCTAATTTACCAATAAACTTATCAAATAAAATATAATCACTTTCCAACCAACCAATTAAGTCAAAAGTTGAAGTTATATTCTCTTTTAGTTTATCTTTTGATTCACTTTCTTCTATAGTTTTCAATATTATCTGTTTCATATAATCAATATTCCTATCATTTTAAAATAAGTCAACACCAGTTAATTGCTCTTGTGAAAATTGTATTACTCTATTACGCCCTTTTCTTTTTGCCTCATATAGAGCAATATCTGCATATTTGAATATACTATCAATTGAATTAGAATTATCAGGGTATATTGCCATTCCAATACTAATAGTTTTTTTGATAGTAGTATTTTCATACACTTTTATTTCATTTTCACCAACTTTTAATCTTAGTTTTTCTGCAACTTTTAAAGCTTCTTCATCTGAAGTAATCCCTACAAGTATTACTATAAATTCTTCACCACCAAATCTTATAACAACATCAGATTCTCTTATGTTTTCTGTTAGTACTCGTGCTAATTCTTTGAGAGCAAAATCTCCAATATCATGACCATACTCATCATTTACTGCTTTGAAATGATCCATATCTAGCATTAAAATTGCCATTTTTTTATCTTCTCTATCTATCTGAGGGAGAAGTTTTTTGAGATGTTCATCTAGGAATTTTCTATTATAAAGACCAGTTAAAGAATCTTTAAATGCTGATTCTTGTAAAGCTTGTAATAATAGTTTAACTTCAATATTAGGAGCAGATTCTGTTATATAACTTTTTATAAAACTAATATTTTGATGTATTTTATCTAATTCTTCTTTTGAGTCTAAAACAAAATTTATTACTAAACTTACATCTTTTGAAAGTTTTGTTTCTATACAGTAGTGGTACTTTGATTGACTTAAAAAATATGGACAACTATTGTGATATTCCAAACTAGTAACATCACTTTTTGTTCTTGAAGCACGGCAAAGTTCAGGATTGTCTTCCAATTCCTTAGAACAAAAATACAGCTCACCATGCTTATAAACTATTTCCATAGTTTCTAATGTATGATTGACTTCAATAATTGTAAAGTGTTTTAAATCAAATTTATTTCTTAGTACTTGTGATAATCTTATATATATATCATTTTTTGTTTCATCAAGTTCTATTGCTTTTTTGAATTGGAAAATATTAGATAGATTTTCTACAATCATATTGGCATCTTCAATAGGATTTAATTGACCTCTTTTATTTATATGTCCTATCAAACCTTTTAGCTTATTGTCAATACCAGCAAATGTATTATCTAGTTTGTTGATTAGATTATTATAAACATCCACTAGGTCTTTAATTTCTTTTTCATCACTTGGAGAAGTTTTTAGTTGAATAAATTTTCCATTTACAGCATGTTGTATATTTTCATCTAGTTTTTCTATAACATCAAAATATTTATGTAAAATTTTATTTAAAATAGGGTAAATAACAATCAGCAATAATAATGTCAAGATTGAAAGCATATAAATAGTTTTTAAGCCTAAATCTTTTAAATCACTGATATCCAAAACAAGGCTAATTACACCAAGAGTATCACCAAATTGTACATTATGACACTTTAGACAGTCTGTATTGCCATTGTTTATAGCTTTGTAAGGTATTGTCACTCTTATTAAAGGTTCAGGGTCAAAATATCCACTTACTATAAATTCCATTTTGCCATTTTTTAATACTTTTAAATCTATATCATCTCTTGGGTATTCATTTTTGAAAGGTTCACCATATTGATTTGTAACATTGTCACCTCTTACTACCCATATTTCTTTGATGTTTTGTACACTTGAAATAGAATTTAGAAATACATCTCTTTGATGTGTATTCCCATTTATCATATGTGTTGTTAATCCATTTTTAACAAGTTCTGATACTGAAACAGCTTTGTTTAAACTTGAATTTATACCATAAACTCTAGAATTGTATAATTCATACAATGCAAATATCATAGTAAATCCTAGGAGTATTAATACAAATTTATTAACAATTTTTTTTCTCATATTACTTTTATTATCCAATTAAATATAATTTAACCAATTTTTTAATGAATTGATTTCATTTTTTAAAGTTGTCTTATCCCCATGTCCAGGATATACCGTAAAATCTTTTTTGTTTGTGTCCCATGATAAAACTTTATTAATACTTTTTTTCATATCACTAGGATTTGAATATGGAAAATCAACTCTTCCAATAGAACCTCTAAAAATAAAATCACCGCTAAATATAGTATCTTCTATTTTTATCATACTACATCCTGGAGTATGACCCGCAAATAAAAAATATTCAAACTTAAATCCATCAATATCAAAGGTTTCATCACCATCTACCAATACATCAGCCTCCACTTTTGGCACAGAGTGCCCAAAAGGGTCATCTTGTAGCATAAAAGCATCATTTTTTGGGATATAAATTGGGATATTTAGTTTAGCTTTCAGCTCTTTATTGCTCCATATATGGTCGAAATGTCCATGAGTATTAAGTATTGCAATAGGATTTGTTGTATTGTTTAGTACCCAATCAGTAGCATCCACACCTGGGTCGATAACAACTTGTTGGTTGGCAATATCAACAATATAACAATTAGTTTGATAAATCCCCATTGGCATAACTTTAACCGTCATTCAAACCCTTTTATGGTAACATTCTATTAATTTCGTACTATTTTATCTAAAAAAGGTTTAAAGTGTTATTCTTTTATGAAATATTTGAATTATTAATAATAACTAATTATAAAGACAAGGTAAGTAAATTTAATATTTTTTATGACAACTTCTTAAAAAATAATGTTGAGTGGGATAAAAATAATGCAATTAAAACATTAGAAAAACCTTCATATAGTGATTTTTGTACTATAATTTTACCCAAAAATCAGCATAAAAGAAAATATCTTGACACAATTGATGGCAAAAAACAGTTACTTCATACAATAGCTCATATTGAATATAGTGCTATAGATTTAGCTCTTGATGCTTGCTATAGATTTAGAGATATGCCAATGAATTATTATGAAGATTGGTTGGAAGTTGCTAATGATGAAGTACGACATTTTTTGATGTTAGAAAAGCTTATGGATGAAGTAGGGGTCAAATATGGTGATTATCCTGTACATACAAATCTTTTTGAAGCTATGAAAAAAACTCCAATACTACTAGAGAGAATGGCAGTAGTCCCAAGATTTCTAGAAGCAAATGGACTTGAACAAAATCCAAAAATTATGGAAAAACTCAAATCAAACAAAGATGAATTTAATCTAAAGATTATTAATGCACTAGAAATTATTTTGGAAGAAGAGATAGACCATGTAAGAAAAGGTGATAGATGGTTTAAATATGAGTGTGATAAATTAGGACTAAACCATCAAGATACTTATCTTGATATTTTAGAAAAGCACTATCCAAAAAGTACAAAAAACTCCAAAGAACTCAACTTTGAAGCTAGAAAAAGAGCAGGATTTAGCTGTGATGAGCTAAAAATTCTCTCTAATAAAACTGAGTGTAGCTAAAATATCATCCTATTTCAAATCTATTTCTTCCATTTTCTTTTGCTACATAAAGAGCTTTATCGGCTCTTTTTACTATAGATTCGTCATTGTCACCATCTTTATAGATAGTAATACCAAATGAACATGTAAGATGTGATACAGGTGCAAAAGATGTAATTGATAGTTTGTTTTGAAGTTTATGCACTAATTGCTCTAAAGAATTTATATCTGAATATTTTGCTATTATTACAAACTCTTCTCCACCCCATCTAGCAAAGAAATCATCTTCTCTAAGAATTTCTTGAATTGTATTGGAAATTGTAACAAGCACATCATCACCCACTTGATGACCATAAGCATCATTGATTCTTTTGAAATAATCAATATCAAACATTATAAATCCAAAAGTTTCATTGTATCTTGCAGCACTCTTTATTTGAGTATGAAGTTGTTTCACAAAAGCTCTTCTGTTATAAAGTCCTGTTAATGAATCATGCGTTGAAATATATTCTAACTCTTTTTTATCTGTAATATTTTCCCTATAAGAGCTATATCCTATCTTATTGCCATTATCATCAAAAATAGGGTCTATTACTATTTTGGTCCAGTATGTTGTACCATCTTTGCGTACATTTTGAATCTCACCAATAAATCTTTCATTGTTGTTAATAGTGTCCCATAAATTTGCAAAAAACTCTTTTGGCATTGAAGAGTGTTTGAAAATTTTGTGATTTTTTCCTATGAGGTAAGTTCTATCATAGCCAGTTAAATGTGCAAATGCCTCCGAAATATATGTGATATTCCCATCTAAATCTGTTGTTGTATACAATGCACTTCTTGAAATAATATCATTTAGTTTTTGAAGTTCTTTTGCTTTGGCATTAATTTTATTTTCCATCTCAAGTTGATTTGTAATATCTCTTGATACTAAAAGCATAAATTCATCATCATCTGTTTGAATGTAGCTTATATTTGACTCTACTGGAAATTCAGTAGAGTCTTTTTTGATATGAATTTCTCTTGATGATATAAAATGTTTTTGTTTCAATTCATTTACTCTTTTATCCCAGTTTAATATTTGAGTTTCTACTAAAGATTTTGTAAAATTAGATATTTGTTGTTTTTTCATTTCTTGTTGTGAAAAACCAAGTGTTATACATGCTCTTTCATTGACATCAGTTACTTTCAAATCTTTTGTTGAGACAACATAAATTTCATCATTTACATTATTTAATAAAAATCTAGAAAAATTAAGTTTCTTAAAAATTTTGCTAATATAGCTATTAAGTAAAAAATAAGAAATAATTAGAGTAACAATAAGTAAAGCAATGCTTTTAATTATAAGATTTTCTAATTGTTCTGTATATGAAGTAATATCATCGAGAATTATAATCCTTCCTATTTCTTGATTTAGTGCATCATAAATTGACTTTTGAATTATTGAAAATGTTTGGTTTTGATAGATTATATCATCATGTTCTAAATCATTGAAATTAATTGTTGGTGCAATATTTTCAATAAAGTTATCACTTTTAGAACATAATGTACATAAGTTATAGCCATTAGTTTTAAGTTTTTCTTTTGAGTTTGAGATTACATATTCATCTTTGATAAAAAAATAGACTTTAGAGTTAAATATTTTTTGTATATTTTCAACCATAAGCGATGGTGTTACACCGAGTTCTAAAAAACCTATTAATGTATGATTTTCATAAATTGGTGTTATGTATCTATATGCTAATCCATTTTTACCAACTTCAAAAAAGCCACAACTTCTCGGGTTCTTGACTATATCTTTGATACATGGTCTAAAATTAGTCAAATCATCATCATTGCTATGTGGGTCATGTAGCCTTACTAGTGAGATACCATTAGAATCGAAGATTTGCATAATCGAAAAGCCAGGAATTTGACCTTTTAATGATATATAATGATTGTCAAATAATTGATGTAATCTTTTTTTATTTTTAGCGATTAAAGCTTCTGCTTTTGCTTCTTTATTATCCAAATTTAGAATAAAATTGATTCTTGATTTGAGCTGATTTTCTAGATTGTTTTCTAATATAATATTTAAATTATTAATTTGTTCAACATTTTTTGATTTTAGATATTCCATGTCTGTTTTACTATCGATATATGATAATACTGAGTAAATTGAAAATGACAATATAAATACTATTAATATTGTAAAAATTACATTCTTATTTTTGATATTATGGGTCATTGAAGTCCTTGGAATAATTGGATAACTTACTATAAGTTTTTATTAAGAAAACTTAATCTTTTTTTTGGCAAAAAAATAAGGGATGATTTGGATAATCATCTCTTATAGAATTAGTTAGTAAAATTTACTCAGTTACAGCTACAGCTACTGCGTCACTTTCCCAAATACCGTGTTTTGTACAGTAAGCGTGAGCTACTAAGTTTAATTTATTTCCCATTGGGATTATATTAAATGTAACTTCTGCTTGAGCTTTTTGGTTGCCCAAAGTTCCAGCTACAAAGTCAGCTTTAGCTAGCATAGTTTCACCATCAAAAAGTGTAACACTAGCAATATAGTGATCAAAATCATCTGGATGAGTATAAGCCTCTCCAACTTTTACAGTAACTGCAAACTTTTCACCTTTTTTAGCTTCACTTGGACAGTGTACAAAAGCTGAATGTCTATCTATAAAGTCCTTCTTAGCTTCTCTCTCAACTGTATCTATATCAACATATCTATTTATTTTTGGCATTTTTTCTCCTTTGATTAATTATATTTGTATTATAACATAAAAAAGCATAATTAAATAGGATAATTTTAGTCTTAATTGGATGGTGTAAGTTTAATTTTAGGTGGTAGGTGGTAGGTGGTAGGTGGTAGGTGGTAGGTGGTAGGTGGTAACGAAAAATTATTTCTTCATTATCTTCTCTAGCCTCTACAACCTACCCTCTACAAACTATCAACTAATGTTATGATTGAGTCCAAGCTCTTTGTCACTTAGACCAAGGGCAAGTCCGACCATTTGTGGTAAGTGAAGAATAGGAATTTTAACTTCTCTTCCCATTTCTTTAGCGATATTGTGTTGTTGTACATCCATTCTTAGGTGACATAGAGGACAAGGTGTTACCATGATATCTGCGTTGTTATCTATAGCATCTAGCATAGCTGAGCCTGATAGTCTATTTGCAGTTTTTGGATTTTGAAGCTCCACATGGAAACCACAACATTTATTGCTTGAACCATAATCTACACTGTTTGCTCCAAGTGCAACAGCCAAATCATCTATTGATTTTGGAACATATGGGTTTTCTCCACCATTTGAGTGGTTTTGAAGATGGCTTGGTCTTATATTGTGACAACCATAAAACGCAGCTACATTTACACCAGTGAGAGGTTTTGTTACTTGTGAAGCTATTTTGTCATATCCATAGTCATCTTGTAGTGCATACAAGAAATGTTTTACTTCACTCGTACCTTTGTATTCAAGTCCAACTTCTGCTAACTTTTCATTTACTTTTGCTTTTAGCTCTGGGTCGTTATCTAGTCTTTCTTTTGTAAGACTTGTGTTTAGTTGGCAAGTATTACAAATAGTTACCATATGAAGTCCAAGTTTTTCAGCGTAGCAAATATTTCTAGCATTTAATACAAGTGACAACATATCATCAAAATCTTGCAAGTGACTAGCTCCACAACAGCTTGCTTCATCAAGAAGAACAAGCTCAATTCCTAGTTTATTAGCTATTGCCATAGTTGATTTTAGAAGTTCTGGAGTACTTTCTCTAGCAGTACATCCTGTATAAAGTGCATATCTTAATTTTTTCATATTAACTCCTAAAATTTCGCAGTTGATGTAGATGCAACAAGTTTTTTTATCTCATCAAGATTTTTTGATTTTGGCATATTCCAAGGCATTACAATCTTACCTTTTTTGAACATTGCATAAGCTTCTGGGATATGTTTCATTACTCCTGGTATTCCTTCAGAATATTTTACAAGCTCACCTTCATCTAATATACCGTGCTTCATAATAGACCATTTAAATCCTACGGCATGTCTTGAAGCTACATTGTTTTCTACTAGCCCTTTTTCAAACGATTGTAAGTGTAGTGATGTGATTTTGCTTATTGGGCTTAGTTCTTTTGGACACGCTTCCGCACACTCAAAACACTTCACACAATCCCAAATACCACTTCCCATTTCATTTACGATAATAAGTCTTTCGTTTGTTGCATTGTCTCTTACATCAGAGTTGAATCTCCAAGCTTTTGTAAGAGCTGCAGGTCCAAGATAATCTTCATTTACTTGAACTGCTGGACATGCGTAGTAGCAATTTCCACACTGGATACAATAATCAGCTTCATCAAGTTTGTTTGCATCAGCTATGCTTACTACATTTTCACTCTCAGGATGTGGTTCAACATCTGCTATCAAATATGGCTTTACAGCGTCATATTTTGACCAAAAATCACCTTTGTCTATAATCATATCTTTATATACACGCTTTAGACTTTGAGGCTCTAGTGTAAGTGTAGTTCCAAATATATCTACTAGTTCAAAAACATTATCTTTACAAGCTAGTGTTGCTTTACCATTTACTTTAACAGCACAGCTTCCGCAAATTCCGTGACGACAGCTTCTTCTATATGAAAAACTTCCATCATGTTCCCATTTTATTCTATTCATTACATCAAGTACAACTTCATCTTTACTTACTTCGATTTCGATTGTGTCATAATGTGGTAAATAATCAGTAGCTTTATTGAATCTAAAAACTTTCCAAGTTAATTTTTTTGTATTACTCATTTTGACACCTCTTAATATGTTCTTTCAACTGGCTCGTATTTGCCCATTACTACATCCATATAATCTATATCAATGTTTCCATCTTTTTTCATATAAGCCATAGTGTGTTTTAGATATTTTTCATCATCTCTAGTAGGGAAATCATTTCTAAAGTGAGCTCCACGACTCTCATTTCTAGCCAATGCACCTTCTACTATAAACGCTGCAAAATCTAGCATATGACCCAGCTCTACTGCTTCTTGTAAGTCAGTATTATAAATTTCAGATTTATCATCAATTCTAATATTTTTAAACTCTTCTTTTAGTGCTTTGAGTATTTCTTTTTGGTTTGTCAAAGATTCACCAGTTCTAAATACACCTGCATTATTTGTCATACTTTCTTGAAGTTTAGTTCTAAGTTCTGGTACTTTTATCGTACCATTATTCTCTCTAATAGTACTTAGTTCATTGATAGCATTTGTTGCATCATCAACTTTTGCATCTTTAAATGTAATACCAGCATGTACATCTTTTGCAATATTTTCACCAACCCATCTTCCAAAGAACAATGCCTCAAGAACAGAGTTTGCTCCAAGTCTGTTTGCTCCATGAACACTTACACATGCACACTCTCCAGCAGCATAAAAACCTTCTACAAGTTCTTTTGAATTTTTTCTTACATGACCATCTATATCAACAGGAATTCCACCCATAGAATAATGAGCAGTTGCAGCAATTGAAATTGGCTCTTTTATCATATCTTGACCCAAGAATGTAATAGCTAAATCTCGAAGTTCTGGTAATCTTTCCATAATCAAATCTTTTCCAAGATGAGTAAGGTCTATCATAACATGGTCTTTATTTACACCACAGCCTCTACCTTCAAGTATTTCTTGAGTAATAGCACGACTTACAACATCCCTAGAAGCCAGTTCTAGCTTATTTGGTGCATATTTTTCCATAAATCTCTCACCCAAAGAGTTGTAAAGTTTTCCACCTTCACCTCTTGCAGCTTCACTTATAAGTACACCATTTCCCGCAATTCCAGTTGGATGAAACTGAACAAACTCCATATCTTCTAATGGAAGTCCATGACGAGCTACAATTGATAGTGCATCTCCTGTATTTGCATGTGCATTTGAATTGATTTTGAATGCTCTTCCATATCCACCAGTTGCAAACATTACAGCACGAGCATTGAAAATAGCAGGTTTTGAGTTAGTTAAATCATAAGCGATTACACCACTTACTTTATTCCCATCATAAATCATATCAGCCACATACCACTCATCCAAGAAAGTAACACCTTGTCTATGAGCTTGTTCGTATATTGTTTGAAGAAGTGTAAGTCCTGTTCTATCTCTTGCATAACAAGCTCTTGGCTTGCTTTGCCCACCAAAAGGTCTTTGAGCAATATGACCTGTATCGTTTCTACTAAATACAGCTCCCATTCTCTCAGCCCATCTAATAGTCTCAGGTGCTTTTTCACACATAAGTGTAATAGCATCTTGATCACCCAAATAATCACTACCTTTTACCGTATCAAATACATGTAAATCAGTACTATCTTCTGGATTAAGTGCTGCATTGATACCACCTTGAGCAGCCCCTGAGTGACTTCTAAGAGGATGAAGTTTTGTTAGTACACATACACTAAGCCCCGCATCTCTTATCTCTTTAGCAGCAGCACATCCTGCAAGACCAGCCCCAACTATAACAACATCATATTTATGTATAGGAATTCCCATTTTTGTCCTTTTGTGCAATAATCTAGGTTATTGTAACAAAAAAAGACAAATAGAAACTTTAGGTGTGTAGTTTTATTAAAGATTGTAATAATAGCTGTTACGAAATGTGTCATTGATTAGGTGGTAGGTGGTAGGTGGTAGCGAAAAATTATTTCTTAATTATCTTCTCTACCCTCTACAAACTAACAACTACAAACTACCCTCTACAAACTAACACCTACAAACTAACACCTACTCTATGTTTATCTAAGCCCAAAGTCTTAGTATCTTTATTTCCACCTAGTATTTTAGTAAACTCTGTTTTTGATAAAATAGGCATTCTGATATCTCTTCCTACTGCATTTTCTATATTGCATTGCATTCCATCAAAAATTGATAAATATTCATCATCAACTATGACCAAATCAGCATTATTGTCTTTTGCATCTAGTAAGAATTCACCGATAAGTTTTAAAGAGAATTTTTTATTGTCACTTTTTAGATTGCATATTGCTATATCATTGTATGCTGTAGATATATCTATATATGTACCACCACAATTTTTTATTAAGTCTTTTGTTTGAGTTGTTGGCATATATGCAGATATATTAAATCCGTCAAATTTTTGTGCTATTTGTATATCAGATATATCAAGATATGATGGTTTTTTATAAGTAATCCCAGCCATTCCAAATAAAGATGCTATTTTTGACTCTTGATTTGCAAAAGCAAATATTCTATTTTCTAGTGATGTGTGATAGCATATTCCACTATTTTCATTGGTAATAATTGCCAAAATTTCATCTTTTAATGATGGATTTTGTGATATTAAATCATAAGCAATATATAGTGCAACATCACCAATATAATCACGATTTAGATTGATTGAATTTGAAGCATAGTAAACTAGCTCATAATTATCAGTATAATGTTGTTTTTGAGAGTAGTTTAGATATTTGTCAAATAAAGCTATACTAGCTAAAAAATCACTATTATCATAAACGAAATCTTTAGTAGCACGATATATACTAATAGGTTCAATTTTCCAATCATTTCCCAATACTTCAACAATATCATTTACTTTTGTATTAGCATTTGTATAAAGATGGTTGATTTTGACATTTATAGTTTTTGATTTATCCAAACAAAATGAATCAAGTTGATTGATAGTATCTAGCAAATCATTTATTGATGTATTGTTATCATATTTTAATGTTTGTTTTTTATAGTATGGTAGATAGTCTGTTGACTTATCAAAATGGAACAGTTCTATAAAGAGTTTCTTCATCGTTATACCCCGTGTTTAATTTGAGGATTATTATAGTATAATCTTTCTTATGAAACAAAACAACGAAAACTTTTTTATAGAACAATTTGTACAAAATACAAAACATATTGGTGATGATGGAGCGGTGATAGGTAAATGGGTTTATTCTCAGGATGCTTTTTTTGAAAATGTACATTTCAAAAAAGAGTGGATGAGTCTAGAACAAATAGCTACGAAAGCAATGCTAGTCAATATAAGTGATGCAATAGTGATGAATTCAAAGCCAAAATATGCTCTTTTGACAGTCGCAATACCAAAAAGCTATACACAAGATGACTTGGTATCTTTGGCTAAGGGATTCAAAAAAACAGCCAAAAAGTTTGGTGTAGAAATAATAGGTGGAGATACTATATCAAATGATAAGCTTGATATTTCTATCACTATCATATCAAAGACAAAAAAACCTATTTTACGCTCAGGTGCAAAAGTAGGGGAGCTAGTAGCTCATACTGGAGAGCTTGGCAATGTCAAAAAAGACTTGGATATATTACTAAGTGGTGGAAATATAGACAAAAAATCAAGATTTATCAAACCCAAACTAAAGCAAAAGTTTTTTTATGACATAGCACCTTATATATCAAGTGCTTTGGATATTTCTGATGGGTTATTTTTTGAATTAGCTAGGATAAGTAGAGCTAGTGGGGTAGGGATTGAGTTTTTTGAGAGCATTGATAAAGAGATAGGATGTAGTGGTGAAGAGTATGAAGTGCTTTTTACTTTCAATCAAAAATATATTGAAAAAATATCAAAAATTGCCAAAAAACATAAAGTAAACTTCAATATTATCGGTACACTTACTCAAGGAAGTTTTGAGTGTGAATGTGCTGAGCATCATTTTTAAAGGAAAAAATTGGAAAATCAATATTATTTAAATCATAGTTCAATAGAGGTTTATTTCAAGCAAAGTGTAGATGACTTTTGTGTCACTGAAGTACCACTTTATGAGTTTAGCGGAGAAGGTGAACACCTAATAGCAACTGTTAGAAAAAAAGATATGTCCACATGGGATATGGTAGAGATTATCAGCAGTGCAACAGGATGTAAAAGTAGAGATATAGGATATGCTGGGCTAAAAGACAAAAACGCAATGACAGTACAATGTATCTCTATTCACAAAAGCTACGAAGAAAAACTAAAGCTTCTAAATCACCCAAATATCAAGATATTAAACACAACATATCACAATAATAAGATAAAAATAGGGCATCTAAAAGGAAATAAATTTTTCGTAAGATTCAAAAAAGTTTATCCAAATGATGCTTTCAAAATCAAAAATGTAATAGGGCATATCAAAGAGTTCGGAATACCGAATTATTTTGGGTTTCAAAGATTTGGAATAGAGCAAAACAACTACAAATTAGGCTTGGAGATACTCCAAGGAGTAAGAAAAGAGCGTAATATGAAGCTAAAACAAATGTATATCAACGCATATCAAAGTCATTTATTCAACGAATGGCTATCTAAGCGTATAGAAGTAAGCAAAATGATAGATTCTTTTACTCCAAGTGAAGCTTCAATCATAACTGGCATTGATATAAGCGTAGTAAAAGAGCTAAAAACTCAACCACACCCATTTAAAATCCTAGACGGTGAGCTTATGAGTCATTACCCTTATGGAAAGATTTTTATTGCAGATGATCTCAAAAGTGAATCTGATAAGTTTTTCATAAGAGATAGAGTTCCAACAGGGCTTTTGATAGGTCAAAAAGTAAAACTAAGCGAAAGACTAGCAAGTGTTTATGAACAAAAAATAATGGATTTCATCCCAAATATTGACGGAGCTAGAAGATTTGCATGGATTTTTGTGGAAGATATGGAAGTAGTATATAAAGAAGATAAAAAATGGTTTGAAATGAACTTTTTCCTACCAAAAGGGTCGTATGCTACAGAGGTCATCAGAGAAATCCTCCACCAAAACTAGATATAAAATGTCTATTTTGGCAAATTTCTGCGTTAAAGAAAGGTTCAAATTTTCGTCATTTACTACAGTAAACTCCTCGATTTGAACCTTTCTTTGTCTTGAACTTCACTCAAAATATCCTATTTTATATCAAGTTTGTAAAAAAAAGCTATAAAACATAGCTTTTTGAAAAACTCTGCGTTAGATAAAAACTCAAATTTTCGTCATTTACGACAGTAAACTCCTCGATTTGAGCTTCTATCTGCCTTGATTTTTCCTAAAAATCTCTATTTTCTAGCTATTTTTAAATATTCTAAGAAATTCTTTGCCTTGAATTTTACTCAAAATATCCTATTTTATATTTAGTTTTGTGAGTATTATAGTATCAATACTTTGATTTCAACTTGTCACCAACCCAACAACAGCCCTAGAACTATCATTGTCAAACACAGCTCTTTGAACTCTTGCTTTTGGATTATTTCTTGCAATTTGAGGTGATATTTCTTTGTTGTAT
>Ga0265294_10001135_pt1 | contig 36094 bp, 39 predicted proteins | sample MunlanPumphouse3_FD_192504 | JGI IMG/M metagenome (GOLD analysis project Ga0265294, IMG submission 192504) | Groundwater microbial communities from a municipal landfill in Southern Ontario, Canada - Pumphouse #3 | ecosystem: Environmental > Aquatic > Deep subsurface > Groundwater | place...
TATGATCACCGACATTATAATCCATCATGTCGGTCCCACCCATTGGACCCCAATCTTTGGAATCGTAGGTATAGTAGTCATCTGCGCCTAAAGCGTGACCGGTTTCATGAATGATTGTATGCGCATCGATTTTAGCCGTGCCATTAATAATTTCAGCATCGGTCCATTCATGGTATTCGCCTAGATTGTCATAATATCCATTTTCATAAATAAAATCATAACCCACCCAAATAAAGGCACATGGCCATGGAGTGTTCTTGTTGGGATTTCCTGATGTATCAGCTGAGCGGAAAGCCCAGAATAAATCGCTATCTAAGTGCTGAATAGGAGCGCTATAAACCATTTGGATGACATCGATAAAACCATCGCCATCGCCATCATAATCTTTAAAGAAATTGCTGCGACTAGTGTAGAGGTTTCCTTCGTCATCGGTGACTTCTTCCCATAAATCATTGATATAATAATCTTCATAAATCCAACTCAAAATTAATCTTGCAATGCCTGAATCGCCATCGGCTGTCCCAAAGCTCTCGACGATTTCATCGGTTGCGTACCACTGAGTCGGTGAATCGCGATGGACAGGGCGATACCACGGCATAACTTGACCAGAAATATTAACTTCTCCATAACTTGACTTAGCGTAATAACTGCTCAATGATTCCCATTGCGTATCTTCTGAATCACCAAAATAAGCTTTTCTTAAATCTTCGCGGGCACCTTCGGCTCCACGTAGCATACCTGAAGCTGGATAGTCAGAAAATTCGACGGGGACGACTAAAACGCGAGAGTCACCCGAACGTGGCATGTCGCTTTTATAATTACTTTTTCGGGCTTGTGCCAGAGTGACAGCCTCTTCTTTATCGTTAAAACGATAGTAGTTATCCTCAATGACTTGAGGTCCGCAACTAGCAAGGACAAAAACGGAGAAGATTGCGATTGCGGAAATTTTGTTAGGTTTCATAAGATTGACCCCCTTTATTCATTATTAGCGAAATATGATAAATGTCAGGGAAACATTAACATAGTTAAGTCTAATAAGTGTTGTTATTATAGCAAAGAAGACTTGGTTGTCAAACGAAATTGCATTTATTTTAAGAATTTTTTTCAAAAAGAAAAGGCGGTAAGAACCGCCTAAACTTTCTTGTTATTCGAGATCGTCGGGACGATCATGAACTTCTATGTATTGTTGTTTAACTTCCTTCATTTTCTCGCGGACCGAGAAATTCTCGACTAAAACTTCTTCTTCTTCATCGGAAGCGAGTCCGCGTCCTGCTGGTATCAATTTACCTGTAATAACGTTTTCTTTAAGACCGTGGAGAATATCTGTCTTGGCCTTGATTGCCGCATCAGTTAGAACACGTGTCGTTTCTTGGAATGAAGCTGCTGAGAGGAAAGACTTCGTTTGAAGCGAAGCTTTGGTTATACCTAGAATGACTGGGCGGGCTACTGCCGGATGTCTTCCGGATAGAAGTGCTTCTTCATTCTTTTCAGTAAACTCGTCAAGTTCGACGAGTGTGCCGGGGAGCATGTTTGTATCTCCGCCTTCAATCACGGCGACCTTGCGCAACATCTGACGAATAATAACTTCAATATGCTTATCAGAAATGCCAATACCTTGAAGACGATAAACTTTTTGAATTTCCTTTAAAATGTAGCGTTCAACAGCAGCGACATCGCTGACTTCCAGAAGTTTCTTCGGCGAGATGGCACCTTCGGTAATTTTACCGCCATTTTTAATTTTATCGCCCTTTTTAACACGGAGGCGCGCTCCGTAGTTGGATAAGTATTCTCTTTCTTCGAGATCACTTTTAATAACAACGCGATAGCGACCACCTGTTTCTTCAATTTCGCTGACCATTCCGGTAATTTCCGATATCATAGATTCGCCTTTAGGAACACGAGCTTCGACAAGTTCTTGAACGCGAGGCAAACCTTGCGTGATGTCACTACCAGCAACACCACCGGTATGGAATGTTCTCATTGTCAATTGGGTACCTGGTTCGCCGATTGATTGAGCGGCCATAATACCGACGGCTTCACCAATACTAACTTCTTTTCCTGTCGCCAAATTGCGACCATAACAATGACGGCAAACACCATCGCGCGTTTGGCAGCCAAATAGCGAACGAATTTCGACTTGTTTAATACCGGCATCGACAATACTGCGAGCAGTCTCTTCATTAATCATCGAATTTTCAGCAATGAGAACTTCACCAGTTTTAGGATCGACCACATCGTGAACTGTATAACGGCCGACAAGGCGATCATATAGTGGAACGATAATGGTGTCGCGACTAGAATCAATAATCTCAGAGACGACATGTCCATGATCAGTGTGACAATCTTCTTCGCGGACGATGACATCTTGGCTAACGTCGACAAGACGACGAGTCAAATAACCAGAATCGGCCGTTTTAAGTGCTGTATCGGCACCGCCCTTACGAGCACCGTGTGTCGCAATAAAGAACTCAGAAACGGTTAGACCTTCACGGAAACATGATTTAATCGGAAGTTCGATGGTGTCACCCTTTGGGTTTGACATCAAACCGCGCATACCTGCTAACTGAGTAAAGTTAGAAATATTACCGCGAGCACCACTGTCCGACATCATAAAGATTGGATTGCGGGAATCTTTTTCGAATTGTTTTGATAAGTCTCTTTGAACCGAATCGCGAACTTCAGTCCACACATCAACGACGTGATTATGTCTTTCATTGTCAGTTAACAAACCCCGATTAAACATCTCGGTGATTTCTTCGACACGAGCATCTCCGTCTTTAAGGAGTTGTTCTTTATCGCTAACGATATTAATGTCGCTGATGGAAATAGTAACACCAGCTATGGTTGCATATTTGAAACCAATGTCCTTCATTTTATCGAGAACAGCCGATGTTTTCGAGGTTCCGTAGCGGCTAAAAATCTCGTTAATAATATTTCCTAAATGCTTTTTAGTAAATGGTGGCACTAATGGTTGTTTATGAATGTATTCAACAATATCTGTTCCTTTAGGAACAAAGAAGCGTTGCAAATCACCTTTTAAGTTCCCGGCGCTGGCGTCATTTAGGTATGGGAAGTCAGCTGGGAAAATGAGGTTAAAAATGATTTTTCCAACCGTAGTAATAAGGTAAGAATTATTCATTTCTTTGGTGAATCCTGTTTTTACAAGAGCGCTAGCGCGAATAGCAACACGACTATGTAAATGAACTTGATGTGTTTCGTATGCGAGCACAGCTTCATCAATGCTTCTAAATACTTTGCCTTCGGCATTAGCATATGTCGCAAAGCGTTCATATTCCTCAATATCGCCTTTATCAAGACGCCGTTTACTGCGAGCAGCGAGTTGTTCTTTTGTTTCTTCAAGCGTCAAGTAATAGTTACCAAGAACCATATCTTGCGAAGGAGTAACGATTGGACGGCCATCTTTTGGACCAAGAATATTATTGCTGGCGAGCATGAGTTCGAGGGCCTCGTGTTGAGCGGATTTGCTTAACGGAACGTGGACGGCCATTTGGTCGCCATCAAAGTCAGCATTAAATCCCGTACAAACAAGAGGGTGAAGACGAATGGCCCGACCATCAACTAGTTTAGGTTGGAAAGCTTGAATACCAAGGCGGTGCAGCGTCGGAGCGCGGTTTAATAAAACAGGGTGATCGCTAATAATCCGTTCAATAATATCGAAGACGACCGCATCGTAACGATCGATAATTTTATCAGCCTGACGATGGGCATTAACATAATTTTCTTTAATAAGAATGGAAGCGATAAACGGACGTAAAAGTTGGATGGCCATCTCTCTCGGAAGTCCACATTGATACATTTTTAAATCTGGTCCAACAGCGATAACTGAGCGACCGGAATAGTCAACGCGTTTACCGAGTAAGTTTTGACGGAAACGTCCTTGCTTACCCTTTAATGAACTTGATAGTGATTTGAGCGGACGTCCGCCAGAACCGACGACAGGTTTATTTCTTCTGCCGTTATCAATTAAAGCATCCACCGCTTCTTGAAGCATACGTTTTTCGTTCATCAAGATAACGTAAGGAGCGTTCATATCAATAAGTTTTTTTAGGCGTGTATTACGAGTAATAACACGACGATATAAATCATTTAAATCGGAAGCGGCAAAACGGCCACCATCCAATTGCAGCATCGGACGAAGATCCGGAGGAATAACCGGTAAAACATCAAGTACCATCCATTCCGGACGATTGTCGGAATTACGGAAGGCTTCAATGACTTCAAGACGCTTAGATAATTTAATGCGGCTTTGTGCGCTACAATCTTTTAACTTGTTATTAATGTTCTTGAACTCTTCGTTGAGATTTACTTCTCTTAAAAGACGTTTAATCGCCGCAGCACCTTCGCCAAATTCAGCGTTTGTGTATTTAGAAATAAAATCAGAAACGGTGAAGAAATCAAACGTTTCCTGCGGGTTTTGCATTCTTTCAATCAAATCTTCGCTTTTTAAGTAATCAGCGCTTTCTTTGTCTAACATTGGCTGAAACTCGCGAATTGTGGCCACAAATTCTTGACGTGAAGTTCTCTCATCTAAGAATTGACGATAATACAATACATTGCTATTTCCAGGATTCAAGCAAACGTGAGCAACAAAATAATTGATTTCCTCAAGCTGTTTGGGGGGAATATCAAGAATGAGACCAATTCGGCTAGGAATACCTTTTAAATACCAAATGTGTGTACATGGTGAAGCTAGCTCAATATGGCCCATTCTTTCACGACGAACTTCTTTGGAAATAACTTCAACACCACACTTTTCACACGTGATACCTTGAAAGCGAATCTTTTTGTATTTACCGCAGTGACATTCGTAATCTTTGCTAGGACCAAAAATCTTTTCACAAAAAAGGCCTTGGGCTTCCGGTTTTTGACTCCGGTAGTTGATTGTTTCGGGTTTGAGAACTTCGCCATGCGACCATGAACGAATAATTTCAGGGGAGGCAAGGCCGACTTGCAGAGCGGCTAATCTATTAACATTAAACATTGTTTCTACCTCCTTAGCTTAATAACTCAGCCAATTCTTCGTTGTCGCTGGTAATATTGTCAGCAACACCTTCTCTTGTTAGAGAACGAATCGTGGAGTTAATCTTTCTTTCTTCGATTTGGGTTTCTTTAGCCAGAGCATCCATATCGATTTTGTTGCCCTCGGTGTTAAGTAATTTAACATCCATGCCCAGAGCTTGAAGTTCTTTAGTTAAAACTTTAAACGCTTCGGGGATTCCTGGGCGAGGAATCGGATATCCTTTAATGATAGCTTCGTAGGTCTTGCGACGGCCGACGCGATCATCGGATTTAATTGTTAATAATTCTTGAAGAGTATGAGCGGCTCCGTAAGCTTCGAGGGCCCACACTTCCATTTCGCCAAATCTTTGACCACCGTTTTGGGCTTTACCACCCAACGGCTGTTGTGTAACTAATGAATATGGTCCAGTTGCCCGAGCATGTAATTTATCATCGACCATATGGACGAGTTTAATCATATACATAACGCCGACGGAAATACGTTCGTCAAAGCGCTCACCAGTCCGTCCATCGTAGAGAATTGTCTTGCCATCGGGATCAATTTCAGCTTTTTCCATGAGAGCAAATATCTCTTCGTTGGTAATTCCGTCAAAAACAGGCGTAGCCAATTTCATACCGAGTTTCTTACAAGCTAGACCAAGGTGAATTTCCAAAATTTGACCAATATTCATGCGCGATGGGACGCCAAGTGGATTGAGCATGATGTCAACCGGGGTACCATCTGGAAGAAACGGCATATCTTCGACCGGGAGAATGCGTGAGATAACGCCTTTATTTCCGTGTCGACCCGACATTTTGTCACCTTCAGAAATTTTTCTTTTCTGAACGATATAAACGCGAACAACTTCGTTTACTCCAGGTGGCAATTCATCGCCGTTTTTACGAGAGAAGATTTTAACATCGAGAACGATACCGGCTCCACCGTGAGATACTCTAAGAGAAGAGTCTTTTCCTTCTTTGGTCTTCTCCGAGAAGATGGCCATGAGAAGCTTTTCTTCAGGAGTGGGTTCAGTTACACCTTTAGGTGTAATTTTACCAACAAGAATGTCGCCTTCTTTAACTTCGGCACCAGGAACGACAATTCCTCTTTCATCTAAGAAAGCCTTGGCTTCCTCGCTGACATTAGGAACGTCGCGTGTAATTTCTTCAGCGCCTAATTTTGTCTCTCGGCACTCGAGCTCATACTTTTCAATATGAATTGAAGTATAAGAATCATCTTTAACTAGCCGTTCCGACATAATAACGGCATCTTCATAGTTATAACCATTCCAGGTCATAAAGGCGATCGTAACATTTTGTCCGAGGGCCAAATCGCCATTTTCCATGGCTGGACCATCAGCAATAATGTCGCCTTTTTTAATTTCCTGACCAACTTTAACAACGGCAACTTGGTTAATACATGTGCCTTGGTTCGAACGGGCAAATTTTTGTAATTGATATGTTTTCGATTTCTTTTTGCTGTCTTTAACAACGACTTTGCGACTGTCGACATACGAGACGATACCATCGCCAATTGAAATGACCGCCAAACCAGAATCACGAGCAACAATATGTTCCATGCCAGTACCGACAAAAGGAGCACTTGGTTTTAATAAAGGTAACGCTTGACGTTGCATGTTCGCGCCCATGAGAGCACGCGTTGTATCATCGTTTTCTAGAAAGGGGATACATGATGAGGCAATCGAAACAATTTGTTTGGGGCTAACGTCGATATAATCGACATCTTCGCGACGTGCCATGATATTTTTACCATCGTGACGAGCCACGACATATTCATCAAGAATAACTCCGTCATCATCGAGGCTAACATTAGCTTGAGCGATAATATGTGATCTTTCCATATCGGCTGATAAGTACTCAGACTCGTCAAGAATACGTTGTGTCTTCTTGTCGACACGGCGATATGGTGTTTCAATGAATCCGTATTTGTTAATTTTGGCATAGGTTGCCAAGTTATTGATTAGACCAATATTTTGGCCTTCAGGTGTTTCGATCGGACATATACGTCCATAGTGAGTATGGTGAACATCACGGACATCCATGCTCGCGCGGTCGCGCGTCAAGCCGCCAGGACCAAGAGCTGATAAGCGACGCTTATTTGCCAATTCAGCTAATGGGTTTGTCTGATCCATGAATTGTGATAGTTGCGAACTAGCAAAGAATTCACGAATGCTGGAAGTTAACGGACGAATATTAATTAAAGATTGAACACTGACGCTTTCCATTTCCGAGATCGACATCTTTTGTTGAACGGTTTTTGCCATTTTCGTTAAGCCGATACGGAATTGAGTTTGAATCAATTCGCCGACACAACGAATGCGACGATTACCAAGATGGTCAATATCATCAGTGTCACCGAACCCATCAATCACATTCATGAAATATGAGAAGGTGGCAACGATATCAGAAATAGTGACGCGTGGTAGTGTTTGGTTAAGATCGGTGCCAATAATATTTGCGGTAACATCTTTTTTATCACTGACATAAACTTTAACAACGTTAACGCGACCATTTTCATCAAGATCTTTATTGATCTTTAAATTCTTTTGGTGCGCGCCTTTTTCAAAAAATTCGATATCGCGAAGATGATCAACATCCTGCTTGGTTAGTCGATAATCTTTTTTGAATAGAACTTCGCCTTCGTGAGAAATGAGGTCTTGTGCAAGGATGCGACCTGCTAAACGGTTATAAATACCCAGTTTATTGCGATATTTAAAACGGCCAGCACGACCTAGGTCATATCGCTTTTGATCAAAAAACTTCTGAACAACGAATAATTTAACACCTTCATTCGTTATCGGTTCGCCAGGTTTCAATTTACGAAAGATTTCAACAAGAGCATCGCGAGATGTTTTGACATCCTTGTCTTTTTCAATTGTATTTACAAGCATTGGGCGATTACCAAAAAGTTTAAGTATCTCGTTGGTGTCTTCAAAACCAAGTGCCTTGAGCAAAACGGTTCCATTCATTTTACGTTGACGATCAATACGGACCCAAATCAAGTCTTTTTGATCGGCTTCAAATTCGAGCCATGTGCCACGAGTCGGAATTAAATCGGCGTTATAAGTATATTTACCGGTTTTTTCAAGGTTTTTACTTAAGTAAGCGCCAGGAGAACGGACAAGTTGCGAGACGATGACACGTTCGGCGCCATTGACGACAAAGGTGCCACTATCAGTCATTAAGGGTAAATCACCCATAAAGACTTCGGCTTCTTTAATCTCGCCTGTCTTTTGGAGTTCAAGACGCAGAGTGACACGCAATGCAGCGCTGTATGTCAAGTCGCGTTCTTTACATTCCAAATATGTATAATCAGGTTTTTCGAGCCGGCATTCCTTGTAGTGAATGCGGGCATCGTTTGTATAGTTTTCAATAGGGAAGACTTCTTTTAAAACTTCGTTAAGACCTTCTTCTTTAAACCAAGTGAAAGATTCAGTTTGAATTTCAGCTAGGTAAGGAAGAGATAATGATCCAGAAATTTTTGAATAATCAATTCGATCATTCGGAAGCGTTTTGTGTTTGTTTTCAATATTACTCATGTAATGGCTCCTTTTCTAATTATGTTTGCCTTGCAACGGTTAGTATCATACCAACTGATTGCCCCACGGAGGCAAACCGCCATCAATTTGCTAATTTCGTTTGAGTTGTCTTTGTGACTTGGCAAGGAAATTACAATTGAATCATTTAATCCTTCGTTTGTTTTGTCACTTCGAAGGCTGTGACTCGGATCGAATTCGGAAGCGCTTTTTGGATGCGGAAGCAAGATAATTAACAACCGCATCCACTATTTCGCGCATTTGAACAAGTGCAAAAAAGCCGAAAATCCGCCTAATGTAAGCGGATTATGTAATCAATGTTATTTGACTTCGACTTCAGCACCGGCAGCAACGAGAGCCTTTTTGTGCTCTTCGGCTTCGACAGGTGAGATGTGTTCTTTAATATTGACAGGAGCACCATCGACGAGTTTCTTGGCATCCATAAGTCCTAAGCCAGTGATGGCTTGAACAGCCTTAATAACGGCGACTTTGGACATGCCAATGGCCTTGAGAACGAGATTGACATCGGTTGGTCCTTTTGCTTCTGCTTCTTCTTCGACAGGTGCAGCAACAGCCATTGGAGCGGCAGCGGTAACACCGAATTCTTCTTCAACTGCTTTGACAAGTTCATTGAGTTCAAGAACAGTCATTTCTTTTAATGAGGCAATAATTTCCTCTTTGGTTAATTTAGCCATTTGATATTCCTCCTACTGTGACATTAATTGGCTTTGTCCGCAATGCCCTTGACGGCACATGCAAATTGGCGGACTGGTGCTTGAAGCACCGATAAGAACATAGAGATTAGACCTTCACGTCCCGGAATTGAAGCGAGGGCGGCAATTTGTTTTGCATCGACGACTCTTCCTTCAACGAGACCACCCTTAATTACTAACTTTTCATTGCGCTTGGCAAATTTAGCTAATACTTTGGGTCCGGCGATGACATCGCTAGAAAAAGCGAATGCATTGGGACCGGTAAGGTGTTGAATTAAATCTTTGTGACCAAGACTTTCGGCTGCTCTTTCGATCATCGTGTTTTTATAAACGCCGATTTCAGTGCCTTCAGCGCGCAATGCACGGCGTAAGCTTGTGATATCTGCGACATTCATGCCACGATATTCAAAGATAACGAGCGTTGACGAATTGTTCATTTTGTCACTTAATTGTTTGACAACTGCTTCCTTGGCTTTTAAGACTTCGTTATTCATCTTGTTCTTCACCTCCTTTTTTAGTTTTTCGACTATGAGGCTCCAATATACTTTGAGTGATGGACCCTAATGGGTATTATTTTATCTACCTCGGCAACCTGATTAAGCCCCTTGGCCGTTGCTGTCTATGGTATATTGTGCTTCGTAACAATTATTTAGCGACCAGCGAACGTAATTTTAATCGATGGTCCCATGGTCGTATGAATGACCGCGTTTTTGATATAAGTACCTTTAACGCTTGATGGACGGACTTTGACAATCAACTCGCACAGAGCAGTGAGATTATCGATGATTTTGGCGGAATCGAAGCTAACGCGAGCGATTGAAACATGTATGTTTCCATCTTTATCAACGCGATATTCGACTTTGCCACGTTTGATTTCTTGAACAGCTTTCGAGATATCAACAGCAACTGTTCCTGTTTTCGGGTTAGGCATTAAACCTTTTGGTCCGAGAACACGTCCCATTTTGCCAAGTTCGCCCATCATGTCTGGTGTGGCGACAATGACATCAAAATCAAACCAATTTTCTTTTTGGATTTTTTCGAGCATTTCTTTGCCCCCGGCAAAATCCGCACCGGCCGCTTTCGCGTCTTCGACTTTACTGGTCACAGCAAGAATTCTTTTTGTCTTACCGTTTCCGTGAGGCAGATTAATCGTACCTCTGATTTGTTGATCCGCTTGTTTGGGATTGACATTAAGCCGGAAAGAAGCATCGATGGTAGCGTCAAACTTCACAGTTGAAGTCTTTTTAACAAGTTCAGCAGCTTCTTCGATGGTGTAGAGTTTGTTGGCATCGACAAGTTCTGCAACGGCCTTGTACTTTTTACCTACTTTCATTTATTTTCCTCCTAGGTGGTCCAGTCGGGTATTAAACCCTCCCACTAATCCTCGTCGATCGTGATGCCCATGTTACGAGCGGAGCCCTCAATGACTTTGAGAGCTGTTTCGATATCATTGCAATTGAGATCAGGCATTTTGTATTCGGCGATTTCCCGCAATTTGGCTTTACTAATATGAGCGACTTTAGTAGTTTTGGGATTTGCGGATCCCTTGGCAATACCGGCTGCTTTCTTTAATAATTCAGCAACAGGTGTTGTTTTGATGACGAAATCGTGTGATTTGTCTTCGTATGCTGTGATGATAACCGGAACGGTCTCACCGCGGCGATCGGCTGTCTTAGCATTGAAGTCCGTACAGAACTTCGGCATAATAACACCGGCAGAAGCAAGTTTCGGTCCAGGTTTGGCTTCGCCACCCGGAAGTTCCATCTTCACGACTTTAGCGATTCTTTTACTCACGTGACATTCCTCCTTTGTAGTGAATTTGTTGTCCGTGTTGTGGTCGAGGGATGAATCGTGCATCCTTCCACACAAGACTGCGAGCGCTCATGTTCTCTACACTCAAGAGCACACGCTGAAGTATTTTATCAAATACCATACGTACATACAAGGAAAATTTGCATTTGAAAAGAAAAGAGCCCGTTTGTTAAATCCTGTTTGCAGAAAAAACGTCTTTATTAAAAGTGTTATTAAATTTTGCGATATAACAACAATAATGAGTTAAGAATCATCAAAACGGTCAAACCTGTATCTGCTAACATTGCAATCGTCATTTGCATTTCGCCAAGAACACCGATGATAACCATTGTCATAATGGCGAATTTAACAACTAGGGAAAAAACGATATTAAAAATTGCGACTCTTCTTGTCTTTTTAGAAATGCGAATCGCGTCAACAACTTTCATAGGATTATCATTGACAATAATTATCTCGGCATTATGAACAGCGATATCGCTTCCAATTCCAGACATCGCAAAACCTATGTCACTACGAATAATTGCGGGCGCATCATTAACGCCATCCCCTACAAACCCAACACCTCTTTTACTTTTTGATAAATAGTCTTCCATGATTGACAATTTGTTTTGAGGCGTCAAAGAACCATGGTAACTTTCAATACCAAGTTCTTCAGATACGGCTTTGGCATTTTCATATTGATCACCAGATAATAAAACGGTCTGAATATTCATTTTTTTCAGAGCATTAACCATAGCTTTCGAATCGGTTTTGGCACTATCGTTTAAAACCACATATCCGGCATATTTGTCATCAATAGCCATGTGAATAACAGTGCCAAAATTAGAATTGTCAGGAACAACTATTCCTTCTTGTTTTAGAAAGTCGGGTTTGCCGGCTAAAACGCGCTTTTCTCGATAAATGGTTTCCACGCCAAAACCCGGTATTTCACGATAATTTTTTTGCAAAATGTCACTATTTTGCTTTTTTCGACTATGAAGAATGGCCTTAGCGATTGGATGATTAGAAAGACTTTCGACCGCTACTAAATAATCCCAAAAATCTTCCTCACTCATATCAATTGCCATAACTTTTTTGACTTCAAAATATCCATAAGTTAACGTCCCGGTTTTATCTGTCAAAATATAGTCCAGTTTGCTGAGTTCATCCAAATAGTTAGTGCCCTTAATAATAATGCCTTTTTTACTAGCTAAACCAATGCCAGAAAAGAAAGCGAGGGGCACAGAGATAACAACAGCACAGGGACAGGACACAACTAATACTGAGAGGGCATTATATATCCAAACTCTGAAATCTTGTCCCGTAAAAAATAGTGGAACAAGAGCGACAATCGTCGCCAAAACAAAAACAAGCGGCGTGTAAAAACGAGCAAATTTGGTTATGAATTTTTCCGCATTTGATTTACGTTCACCACTGCTGGTGACTAGTTCTAAAATTTTCGAAATCGCACTATCTTCATGGAGACGTTCGACAATGAGAATGAGCGAACCGCTTTTCAATATCGAACCGCTGAGAATTGAGTCGCCTTCACCGATTAAAACTGGTACAAACTCACCAGTCAAACTTGAAGTATCAATCGTTCCCTGTCCGCTTAATACATGGCCATCAACCGGTATAATTTCGCCAATTTTGACAACAATTTTATCTCCAATTTTTAAATCGTTAGGATGAACGGTCTTAATTTCATTATCAACGAGCAGGTTAGCAACATCGCCTCGCAAATTAACGGCGTTAGTAATTGCATGCCGCGATTTGATAACGGCAATTTCTTCGAAAATTTGACCGACTTGATAGAAAATAATAATAAGAATTCCTTCAACATATTCCCCGTGAGATCCGAGAATTGGTAAGCCCATCAAAAAAGCTCCGGCGGCCGAAATGGTTAATAGTAGGTTTTCATCTAAAGGATTTTTTAAGTGTACAATTTTGAGGATAAACTTCCATGTTATGTCATATATGATAACGACCAGTGAAAACGAATATAACAAGACTTGCAACCAGTGCAAATCATGCGGGATGGCGAATCGCGCAATCAGTAGCAATATCGTCGAGATAAATAACCGAGTAATAATGGAAATCATTTTTTTATTAAAAATGAATTTACTATCTTCGCTATTTTTGGTGGCGTATGAAATAGTCAAGTCATCATCCGATGCCTCTTTGATTTTATTAGCAACTTGTTCAAGAGTTAAGGGGTCTTCTTTGAATGTTAAATAGAGGCGGCCAGCAGCAAAGTCTAAACTAACATATGCAATATTATCATCCTTATTTAAATGACGTTCAATCTTTGCGGCACAATTGCCACAATTTAAACCATTAATTGTGTATATATACTTTTTCATAAAGTAAACTCCAAAATATGTGCATTTGCACAAAGTAAAAATATATTAAAGAAATTGAATAGACAAGCGATATGATATGAAAAATCCCCTTTTGGGGACTTTCTTAGATTTTTTCAATTTCACCAAATTCGACATCGACAGGTGTCGGTCTTCCAAAGAAGACAGTTTCAACGCGACAGGCACCAGTCTCTTTATCAATCGACAAGATATGACCTTCCGTGCCTTCAAGAGGTCCGTGAATAACTTTGACAAGATCTCCGACATTGTAACGGTCGTACATCGTTATATCGATGATGCCCATTCTTTTTAAGACAGGTTCAATTTCTTCACGGGTAACAGGTGTCGGTTTTTGCCCGCCGCCGGATGATCCAGCAATACCAGTAACGCCTGGAGTATTGCGAACCATAAACCAAGATTCATCAGTCATAATCATCTCGACAAAGATATAACCGGGATATAGATTTTTCATCTTTGTTTTTCCGGTCGGAAGTCCGTCTTTTAAAATAGGGACTTCTTGCTCGGCAACTAAAACCTTAAAAATGTAGTCTGATAAATTCATACGAGAAATTCTCGTCTTAAGATTCTCGGCGACTTTATTCTCATGTCCGGAATAAGCCGTGACGATATACCATTGTTTTTTTCCTAATTCTGGACCCATTGTTATTTACTCCATCCTGCAAATGCATCTTTTAGTGTTTGTAGTAGTGAACCAGCAGCCCAGTCTTCTAAACTTAAAAAGATAGCGGCAAAGGCAGCAATAATGACAACCACAAAAATGGTCGGTAATAACTGTTCGCGCTTTGGCCAGCGAACTCTCTTACCTTCTTTAACTACTTCGGCTGTATATTTTTTGACTCCCATAGTCTAGCCTCCTACTTACTTTCTTTGTGCAAGGTATATTGGTTACAACGAGGACAAAACTTTTTTAATTCCACACGCGATGTGGAACCATCTGCTTTCTTGGTCGTTGTATAATTGCGACTTAAGCATATCGGACAAATTAAAATGATTTTTTGACGCATTTTTTAGTTATCCTACCTTTATCTTGCTTACAAAATATACCATTAAGCCATATGTGTGTCAACAATTGAGTGCGGACCCGCCTACATGAGGCATTTTTTGATTTTATCGCCAAGTTCATTCTCGTAGAAATTATTAATCCTTCGCCGAACCGATGCGACCTTCAAATTGACAATTGAGGCGATTTCAGAAACCGAATATCCGGCCGCTTTTAAAAGAATAATTCGCCTTGTCATTTCATCTTTATTTGTAAGGGCTTCTTTGTTCAAGAGCTTTAATACTGAAGAAACATTCGCGTAGTTCCTGGCATCATTTTTTTGTGAAGATGTTGTTAGAACATCGTGAAATGTCAAGTTGGAATCATATGTCACTTCTTGATCAAGACTTAGACAATTATTACAAGGTTTGTTGGGATTGGATATCGTTCGATAAAATCCTGCCAAATCACGATTTAATACTTTTAAAAAGTATGTTTGAAAAGTAATCATCTCAAAAACGTAACGGCGAATTGCCTTGTGAAACGATTCTAAAAAGATAGCATAAATGTCGTTCATATCCGCCCCAAATACGCTGCATTGATTAACGTACTTCTTTAATAGAGGCAAGGTCACTCGATGTTTTCGTTCAAGTAGACATTGATAGGCTTCCAGCGAATTTTGTCGATAGCACAAAATAAGCTGCTCATCACAAACATTTGAATACTTCATAATCCTCCTAAAGGAGAAATCTATTTTGTTGCGTTAATATGCGCAATCAATATACCAGCGGCAACCGAGACATTTAGCGAATTAACATGTCCGCTCATCGGAATCTTAACAACATAATCACTTCGTTTTAAAAGTAAGTTGCTAACTCCATCGCCTTCGCTTCCCAATACCAAAGCAATTGGTCTTTGATAATCGATTTCCTGATATGTGTTTGGAGCACTTCCATCAGTAGAAACAATCCAGAAGCCGTTATTCTTAAGGGTTTGCAAAGCTGTGCTAAGATTGGTGACTTCACTAACTTTAACAAAGTTAATTGCGCCAGTAGATACCTTGGCCACCGTGGCGTTCAATGGCACTTGATCATGCTTTTTAATGATGACACCATCAACTCCGAAAGCATCGCATGTTCTTAGAATAGCTCCAAGATTATGCGGGTCTTTAAGCGAATCCAAAACAACGACAAGAGGAAACTTCTTAGTTTGAGAAGACGCGAGTATCTCTTCGAGTGAGAAGTAGCGAAAATTAAGAACCACCGCAACTATTCCTTGATGCAAACCCCCATCAGCTAGTTTGTCGAGGCCAGACTTGTCGAGTCGTTCGATAGGAATTCTTTTGGTTTTCAACTTATCGAGAATATTGCGATCATTAAATCGATGATCGACGAAAACCTTTTCGACACGGTTCTCTCCCAAGGAACTCAATACTGGATTTCTCCCGTATATTAATTTTGACATGGCAGTTCTTATTTCTTTTCTCAAAATAAGTTATAACTAACTTTCAGTCGATAATTTAATATCCAAAGGATTGATTTTCTCGCGTAAGTCGTCAATAAAAGCTGTAACTTGAGCCTTGGCGACAAACGAACATCTCATTGTTAAACGAAGTACGGATTGATTTTGATATTCGACAATCTGTGATTCGAGATCGCGAATAGCAATGCCATAATGATTTGCCACTAAATGAATCTCTTTTAAAATAGGTCTTTCACTTGCCACAACAATGCGAATAATTGGATTGCGGCGACTCGCTAGTTTTTCTATCTTCCTTAATGAAACAAGGGAAACAAATGCTAATGCGGTTGCAATAATGACGATGATAAAGTTACCGCTACCGGCAGCAAGACCAATAGCCATTGCCAACCACAAAGTAGTTGCTGTCGTAAGACCTTTAACGTCAGTTCCAGTTTGAATTATTGTACCGGCTCCAAGAAAACCAATACCGCTGACGACTTGAGCTGCTAAACGAGCTGGGTCGCGTGTGGGTGTGGCACCAGAGAAAAATGCCGGAAAACCATATAACGAGATTGTCATGATTAACGCCGAACCAATAGCGACAAGAAGGTGTGTTCTTAATCCAGCAGCGTGACCATGATATTCTCGTTCAAAACCAATAAGCCCGGCACAAAGAATCGTAATTAGCAAGGAAACAACGACAAGAATGATGGTTCCCCATCCGTTTCCGCCAAATAATCCATTAAACCAACTGACAATTTGCTGATCAATTGTAAACATAAGACATTCCTCCTATAAAATTCCTTTTCCAATCAAAATTTGACGTAAACGATCGCTTTCTGCAAAGTTTTTATCGCCCTTGCTTATTAAATAATCGGCATAGAGTCTCTTATCATCCTCGCTAAGCAACGGAATTCTTATATCAATACCGAGAATGTTGAGCATATCTCTTAGTTGCAAATAGAATGCTTTAAGAATCGAATAATCGATTTGTTTTTGTCTCAAAGCGCTATTGGCTTTCTTTATTATAGCAAATAACTCTGTTAGTGCGTTTGGTGTATTTAAGTCATCGCATAAGTGGCTAAGAAAAACTCCAATATCAGGTTTTTTATTCGTTTCAAGTGCAATATTATTCAACTGTAAACTAACTGCTAATTGCCTAATCGTATTTTCAATTTTTGAGTGTTCGGACTGTGCAGTCTCAACTACTTCATCCGTTAATGAAAGGGGGGCCCGATAATAAGTCGCGAGCAATAGCAAGCGAATAACGCTACCTCCATATTTGTTGATGGCATCTTTGGCTAAAATTACATTTCCAAGAGATTTTGACATTTTATCTTCGCCAAAATTAATAAAGCCATTGTGCATCCAATATGTCGCGATTGCATTGTGATTATGCGCTTTGCTTTGGGCAATTTCGTTTTCATGGTGAGGGAATTTTAAATCAAAACCTCCGCCGTGAATATCAATTCTGCCATCAGGAAAAAGTGAATTAATCATCACACAACATTCGGTATGCCAACCCGGCCGTCCCTTTGACCACCTAGAATCCCAATTAATACCGACCTCGGTTTTTTTCCATAAAACAAAATCGAGTGGAGACTCTTTTTTACTGTTTTCTTCAACTCTTGATCCAGAAATTAGATCGTCGATATTAATATTGCTCAACTCACCATAATTAGATATAGAATTAATCCGGAAATAGACATCTCCGTCAATGACATAAGCCGCACCTTTATCAATCAAGTTTTCGATATAGTTAATAATCTCTGGAATATGTTCAGTTACTCTTGGCGAAATAGTAGGATTTAATGAGTTAATTCCGGCAACTATTTTCTTAAATTCATTTATGTAACGAGTCGAAATATCCTTTTCGGTTGTTTTCTCATCGATGGCTCGATTAATAATCTTATCGTCGACATCAGTATAGTTACTGACAAAAACAACTCTATACCCCAAATATTCAAAAAGGCGTCGTAAAACATCAAAAACAACGACTGGTCGCATATTTCCAATATGGGCGTCATTATAAACTGTCGGACCACAAACATAGATAGAAACCTCACCCATTCGAAGTGGAACAAATATTTCTAACTTATTTGTTAATGAATTAAAAAGTTTGACATCCATACTATTTCCTAAAAATTAATTATAGCACAAACAAAATAATCTTTTGTTTATGTTAGTCGAAAATAGTATCAGTTACTTTTCGACATTACAATGCTTTCTAATTCAGATATGGTATCGACAACATATGTTGCTTGCTTTTTGAGAGATTTAATATAGTTACCATATCCCCAAGTTACTAAAGCGACATCAAGATTCGAATTATTAGCAGTCATCACATCAACATCGCTATCGCCGACGAAAAGAGTTTCGCTAGCCTCTAGGTGAAAAGTGGCTAATAAATGGCTGACAAGATAAGGATGCGGCTTCTCTGGTTTGCCTGCTTCATGACCATAAACAGCTTCAAATATATCGTTGCCAAAAAACTTGCTGACAATGATCTTGGCTAAATGATCAGGCTTATTGCTCGCAACAAAGAGCCTGATTCCTCTAGTTTTAAGATCGTTTAATAGGGTGATAACTCCTTGATATGGAGTAGCTTTTTCTCCTTGATGAATCTTATAATTAATCGAGAAAACTTCAAGAAGCCGTTCAAACTCATGCGAAGTGTGTTGGCGATTAGCAAAAACTCGGGCAACGATGTTATAAGCACCCATGCCAATCAATTTTTTGGTTCCCTCGTCATCATAGCAAAAATCATAACCACATGTTTTTAACGATATATTCAGTGCTGTCGTAATATCGCTTATCGAGTGGAGAATGGTTCCATCTAAATCAAAAAGTATCGCTTTATACATACTATCCTTTTACAAAAGAGGCCGAATTCGGAAATTTTGGTCAAGATTTGCTTTAATAATTACTATTTACCCGGAAACCGAACGCGGTCAGAAACATAAGACGTGTGAAGCAACTCGTGTGCTTTATGCCCGCATGGTTCGCCAAGGAAATCTTTATATAAACGAATCACATCTTTGTTATTGTGCGATTGACGAACAATTTGTCTTTCGTCTTCACTATATAAAACACTGGCTCTTTTTTGAATATATGTTTGTAAAATATCATCATCTTCGTTTGGTAGAAAGACAGGTTTAACAAATGGTTGACCACCACCGTTAATACATCCGCCGGGACATCCCATGATTTCAATGAAGTGATATGGTGAAGTGCCCTTACGAATTTGATCAAGCAAAGGTTTGGCGTTTTTCATTCCATGGCTGACTGCCACGCGAACTTTTGTGCCGTTAATATCGAGTTCAGCTTCCTTGATATTTTCTAAGCCGCGAACTTCTTTGAAGGCGACGATATCTGCTTCTTTGCCGGTTAGAGCATGATAGGCCGTTCTTAAAGCTGCCTCCATGACACCACCGGTAACGCCAAAGATAACACCAGCGCCACTATATTCACCAATTAAATCATCATCAAAATCTTCATCAGGAAGCTTATTCCACACAATGCCGGCCCGCTTAATAATTTTGGCTAATTCGCGCGTCGTTAACACAGCATCAACATCTGGAAGATTTTCTACCGCCGCGTTTTCGGGACGTGTCTTTTCGTACTTCTTCGCTGTACAAGGCATTATTGAAACAACGAAAATATCTTTTGGATCAAGATTATGCTTTTGAGCAAAATATGACTTAATAATCGCTCCTCCCATTTCGTGGGGAGATTTGCAAGTTGAAGCGTGAGGAATGATATCAGGATAGAAATATTCCATATAATTAACCCAACCTGGTGAACAAGAAGTAAGCTGTGGCAATTTACCACCATTTTTCATTCTAAGAAGAAGCTCATTAGCTTCTTCAATTATTGTTAAGTCGGCTGAGAAGTTAACATCGAAAACACGATAGAAACCAAGACGATGCAAAGCAGCAACCATTTTTCCCGTGCCAGGCGTGCCAATTTTTTCTCCGAATTCTTCACCAATGGCCGCACGAACAGCAGGAGCCGTTTGAACTATAACATATTTGTGAGTAGTAAAAGCTTTATCAACCGCGCTGATTTCGCTGTTTTCCGAAAGAGCGCCGGTTGGACAAACATTAATGCACTGTCCACATTGAATGCATGGAGAGTGCATAAAACTACGATTGTCTGCTGGTGCAACAATTGTTTTAAAGCCGCGGAATTCTTGTCCAAGAATGCCGATGCCTTGAGCTTCCTTACATCTAACAACACAACGTCCACACAAAATACATTTTGAAGTATCGCGAACGATTCCCGGAGCGAGGCGATCAAGCGTTGTTCTTGTCAACTCGCCTGTATAAGCATCATCACGAGCCCCTGTTATAGTAGCGACATGAAGGAGCTCACATTGACCATTTTTACTGCATTGTTGGCAATTTTTACTATGGTTACTTAAAAGTAATTCGACTGATGAACGACGTGCTTTAACGGCTCTTGCAGAAGAAATGCTAATTTCCATTCCTTCATTGACTGGATAAGCGCACGAAGCAACCAAACCTCGCGCGCCTTTAACTTCGACAAGACAAACGCGGCAGCTAGCTAAAGAACATTTGCCATCGTTAAAAGCGCATAGGGAAGGGATTTCAAAGCCACACTTTTTAGCGGCTTTTAAAATTGTTAATCCTTCTTCAACTTGAAAGGACTTGCCTTCAATTTTAATATTGACTAATTTTGCCATGTTATATTCTCCTTCTAGCGTTTGATAATTGAATCAAATGGACAAACAGAATAACACATGCCGCATTTAATACACTTTAATGGATCGATAAGAAATGGGGTCTTGCCCAAAACACCACTAATACAACTAACCGGACAAACGCGAGCACACTTACCGCATTTTTTACATTTTTCTGGAATGATATAGTATTCCATTAATTTTTTACAGACATGAGCAGGACATTTTTTATCAACAACATGGGCGATATATTCATCGCGGAAATTAATCATTGTTGATAAGACGGGATTGGCAGCCGTTTGCCCTAAGCCGCAAAGGGAGTTTTCTTTGACAGCATAAGCTAATTCAGTCAATGCGTCTAAATCTTCTAAAGAAGCTCTTCCTTCAGTAATTTTTTGTAAGTATTCAAGCATGCGCTTGGTGCCGATACGACATGGCGTACATTTGCCGCATGATTCATCGCAAATAAATTCCATATAGAACTTAGCGACGTCAACCATACAATTGTCTTCATCCATGACAATCGCACCACCCGAACCCATCATCGAGCCGCGGGCGATTAAAGTGTCATAATCGATTGGAGCGTCAAGATCTTTTTCCGTTAAACATCCACCGGAAGGACCTCCGGTTTGGATGGCTTTGAATTTTTTGCCGTGAGGAATTCCTCCGCCAATGTCATAAATTAACTCGCGCAAGGTTGTACCCATCGGTACTTCGACCAAACCAACATTATTAACTTTTCCACCTAAAGCAAAAACCTTTGTACCTTTAGATTTTTCGGTTCCTAATTTAACAAAATCATCGGCTCCGTTACGAATAACGTATGGTACAACCGCTAGGGTTTCAACGTTATTAACAATTGTCGGTTTTTGCCACAAACCTTTGACTGCTGGGAAGGGTGGACGAGGACGTGGTTGTCCGCGTTGACCTTCAATCGAATTTAAAAGAGCTGTCTCTTCGCCACAAACAAAGGCGCCCGCACCCAATCTAACGTACACGCGAAAATTAAACCCAGTTCCTAAAATGTTATCGCCAATTAAACCAACTTCTTCAAGTAAGGCGATTGCTTTTTTTAAGCGCGAAACAGCCAAAGGATACTCGGCACGGACATAAAAATATCCTGCTGTTGCTTGAATAGCATAACCCGCTATCATCATTCCTTCGATAACGGCAAAAGGATTGCCCTCTAAGATGGAACGATCCATGAAAGCACCTGGATCGCCTTCATCACCATTACAAACAACATATTTAACATCGGATTTTTGATCAAGAGCAAATTGCCATTTACGACCAGTGGGGAAACCACCACCGCCACGACCACGTAATCCTGACTTTAAAATTTCGTCAATAACTTCCTGGCTTTTCATCGTTGTGATGACTTTGTGAAAAGCTCTAAATGAACCATAACCAAGGGCCTCATCGAGATTTTCGGGATTAATTATCCCGCTACCATAAAGAGCGATTTTTATTTGCTTTTTGAAAAAATCAATATCCTTTTCGGTTCGAGCTGGTTGATTCGTTTTTGGGTCAATATAAATTAAATCCTCGATGATTTTACCACCGATAACGTCTTCTTCAATAATGCGATCAACATCTTCAGGTTTAACCATTCGATAAAGAGTTTCGCCTGGATAGACGCGAATAAAAGGACCTTGTGAACAAAATCCAAAGCATCCGACAGAGTCGACACTAACTTTATCTTGAAGACCCTTTTCTTCTAATTTGGTTTTTAACAAACTGATAATATCTCCAGCCCCTGTCGATATACAACCTAAACCACCACAAACAAGCAAAGCTTTTGTGCCGGTTTCGCCACTAAATTTTTGGGCTAAACATTTTTCGCAAGAACGAATTTTATTAACAAGTTCTTGAGGAGTATTGATTCTCATTAGTTGGCTCCCCCTTCATATTCTTTAATTATTTTTTCGACACGATCGACGGTGAGATTAGCGTATACTTTACCATTAATTGTGACGGCCGGAGCGATGGCACATGCGCCGATGCAACGAAGTGCGTCGACCGTATATTTTCCGTCAGGTGTTGTCTCACCGGGTTTAATTTTTAAAAGTTCGCAAAACTTATCGATAATGTTTTGGCTTCCTTTTACATAACACGCTGTTCCAAGACAAACACCGATAATGTATTTGCCTTTTGGTTTAAGTGAGAAAAACGAATAGAAAGTGACAACCCCATATATCTCAGCGACAGGAATGTTCATTTCTTCAGAAACGACTTCCTGAACTTCGAGAGGGATATAACCGAATTCTTCTTGGATTTGCGACAAGACAATGAGTAAGGGAGTAGGCTCATCTTTATGAGATGCAACAATTTCCTTAATCCTTCTCTTGGCGTGTTCTTGAATGACTGCCATTATTTATCCTCCGGATGATTTAAAAATCACACATAAATGCACCTTTAATATAATAGGAAAGTATCTTATATTTTTCAATATAAACTTGGGAAATGTCGTATTGTATGGGCTTACATTCGACAATCAAAAAAGGAGCGGTTTCGCTCCTAATTGTTTTTAGTAGATTATATCCTCAACTTTTCGTTTGCCCTGGCGTCCAGGTTTAAACTCAATATCGCCCATTTTAATGGCCTTCACAGGGCAGACATGATAGCAAAGTAGACAACCAACACATTTTTCTTTATTAACCGATGGTAATCGTTTTTCGCTGTCCCAGTCAATCGCTTGATGGGCACCATCATAACACGAGATATAGCAGCGACCGCATTTAATACATTCCTCTTCGACGATTTTGGGATATATTTTATAGTCGCGATCGAGTTCTTCGGCGGGAATTAGATTGCGGTTTGCCAAACCGACTAATTCATTGAGATGACTAACCTTTTGCTCATCCATATAATGCATTAGACCATTTTTCAAATCGTCGATAATACGATAACCATATTGCATAATGGCTGTCGTGATTTGTAAAGTGGACGCTCCAACAAGTATAAACTCAGCAGCATCCTCCCATGTTTCAATACCACCCATTCCCGAAATGGCTACATCTTTAAGTCTTTCATCAGCGCGCATTTGTTGAATAAAACGCAAGGCGATTGGTTTGACAGCTTTACCAGAATATCCTGAGATAGATGATTTGCCATTAATAATTGGAAGACCAATTTTACGATCAAGGTCAATATTGCATATTGATTTGACGGTGTTAATAGCAGCTATGCCATCTGCTCCGCCTTCTAAACAGGCGATGGCAACCGGAACCATATCAGTAATATTCGGAGTCATCTTTGCTAATACAGGGAGCTTGCTACCACGCTTGACGGCTTGCGCATATCTTCGACAAAGATCAGGATTTGTGCCGACATCGCTTCCCATTGCATGGGAGGTCATTTGGGGGCACGACAAATTCATTTCTAACATATCGGCGCCGGCTTCTTCCGCCAAGCGAGCTAGCTCTTCCCATTCCTTTTCGTTTGAGCCCATAATTGAGGCAATCAAAACTTGAAAGGGAAATTCTTTTTTTAGACGGCGAATATCCGCTAAATTTTGATCGAGAGGATGCTCGGCAATTTGCTCCATATTTTTAAAACCAACAAATGGAGTATTTTCTTTATTTAACTTATCAAAACGAGGTGATACTTCGTCCACGACAAAATCGTAGTAGCCAAGTGTTTTAAAAACGACGCCACCCCACCCTGCACCATATGCTTTTTTACACATATCATAGCAGTTGCCGACGGGCGATGAGGAAAGACAAAAGGGATTAGGAAACCGTACGCCCAGAAAATTAACCGATAAATCTTTTTTAACCATCTTATCTTCCTCCAATGCGACTATGAATAAGCGAAGCAACATCCTTGCCGGTTCTAACGGCCGCAACAACTGTTTTATCTAGGTGGGCAATATCGCCCGCTACAAAAATCTTGGGATCGTTTGTAACATATCCTTTAATATCCGATTCACCATTAACAATGCGAATGCCACCCAAACCCGTGACATCAGGATATTGCCCAATGGCCAATACAATCATATCCGCCGTGATTTTTATTTCGCTTGGTATAACGCGATGTTTAAAAGTAACCGTTTTACCATCAGCGGACACAGGTACATAGCCATCAATAATTGATATGCCGAGTTTTTGAGCGTAACTTAACTCTTTTTTTGAAGCTCTGAATTCATGAAACTCTTCATAGACGACATCGGTAATATTCTTAACGCCCAAAAGTTTCAAAGTAACATTAACGTCCATAGCCACATCGCCGCCACCAATAACTAAAACATTTTCAGGTAGTTTGGCTTTACCTTTGTTGTCTTTAATGCGCTTTAATAAATCAACGGCGATTTCGACGTGGGGGTTATTTTCAAACATCGCAAGTTTTTTTCCATAGCTGGCGCCGACCGCAATAATAACGGCATCATTATCCTTTTTAAGCGTTTCAAGAGCGATATCTTTTCCCACATGACAGTTGAGGTGGATATTAACGCCTAACTCGGTAACATACTCTATTTCTTTGTCGACAATATGTGTCGATAAACGATATTCAGGAATTCCATATCTTAAATAACCACCGGCCTTTTCATCTTTTTCGTAGATATTTACTTCGTATCCGAGTCGAGCAAGCGAGGCACTGGCTTGCAATGCAGCTGGACCACTGCCGACAATCGCGATTTTTTTGCCGTTTAAACGACCTTTCTTAAGGATATGCATTCCTGCATTTTCTTCGAAATCAGTAATAAACCGCTGGATTCGCCCAATATCAATCGGAACATCGATTCCAGAACGAGCACAGCCTTTTTGACAATACTTCTCTGTCGGGCAAACACGGGCGCAAATTGAACCTAAAGCATTATTTTCACGCACTACTTCAGCTGCACCTTTAAAATTACGAAACCGCACAGCGCGAATAAAACGTCCGGGGTCAGTTCCGGCCGGACAATCTTTAGAACACGGAGCATCAAGGCATAATAGACAACGACTAGCTTCTTCGCATACCGTGAGAGGCGTGTATGCCGGCTCGAGTTCCGCTAAGTATTTTTTGTTCATGGAAAACTCCTTGTATTATGATAATTGTAGCATTTAGAAAGGTTCAAAAAAAGATAGTCCTCATGCTTCAAGCCTTTACAAAAAGAAAACGACTCTTTCGAGCCGTTAATTCTTTTATGCTTATCTAACCCAGGTAACGAGTACGCGCTTGGCGTTGTCACCGCGACGATTATCAGCTTTGAGCGCTCTAGTGTAACCACCATTGCGCGCCTTGAAGGCTGGACCTAAATCATCGAATAGTTTATCAAGAGCAGTAATGCTTTCTTTTTCATCGATAATAACTTTGCGAAGAACACTTGCTGCTTGCCTTCTGGCATGCAAATCCCCGCGTTTTGCAAGGGTAATCAAATGATCAGCTAGTTTTTTAAGTTCTTTAACGACTCCTGATGTAACGACAACTTTTTCATGAACGATGAGTTCAGTGACGACGTTACGGAGCATATTTTTACGCTTGCTGGCCGTATAGGCGGCTTTGAAGCGGACACCGGTTTTACCATGTACGTTTTTACGTCCTTGTGCTGCCATATTTCCTCCTACTCCGCCACATAATCACGGAAACCTAAACCCATCGCTTGAAGTTTATCTTTGATTTCTTTAAGCGATTTTTTTCCGAGATTGCGGACTTTCATCATTTCTTCTTCGGTTCTTTGCACTAATTCGCGAATCGTTTGAATACCAGCTCTTTTTAAACAGTTATAACTTCTAACTGACAAATCAAGCTCTTCAATAGCTTTATCGCCAATATCATCAACGGGTGTTTCAACCTCTTCTTTAATGATATTAATATCGCGAGCGAGTTCTTGTAGTTTTAAGAATTCTTCAAAATGACCAATTAAGATACGGCTTGATAAGGCGACGGCATCCTGTGGTGACATCGAACCATTTGTCCACACTTCGAGTGTAAGACGATCGAAGCTTGAATCGTGACCAACGCGTGTTGGCTCAACGATGTAGCTAGCTTTCGTAACAGGCGAATAGTTCGAATCGGTGGAAATAACGCCGACCGGTTGATGCGAACGGCTACTCTTGTTGCCTTCGCTTGTCACATAGCCACGACCATTGCGGGCATACATGACCATTTTGAGATGACCTTCTTCAGTGAGATGGGCAAGTTCAAGATCGGGATTGATAATCGAGACAAAAGCTGGTAATTCCATATCCCCGGCTTTTAAAGTGGCAGGACCTTTGACATCAATTTCGATGCGTTTTGGTTTGTCGTCCTCGTCGTCAATCTTTAAAACTAAATCTTTTAGATTTAAGATAATGGCGGTTACATCTTCTTCGATGCCTGGAAGGGCAGAGAACTCGTGACGGGCGCCTTCGATTTCGACAGCAAAAACACTTGCGCCAGGAAGGGCGCTTAATAATACTCTGCGAAGAGCATTACCAACGGTAAGGCCAAATCCTCTTTCAAGAGGTTCAATAACAAATTTTCCATAGTTTGATGTGCTATCAACGATAGCGGTTTTGAATGCCATTTTCTCAAACGGACGTGGTAATCTTGACATAGTGACTATCTCCTTTCATTAACCGCGCGGACGCTTTGGTGGGCGGCATCCATTATGCGGAATTGGGGTCGTATCGGTAATTGTCTGAATCGTGAGTCCAGCGGCTTGTAATGAGCGAATTGCTGATTCGCGACCTGGACCAGGACCTTTGACGTTAACATCAACGGTTCTTAGACCTTGATCGAAAGCGATTTTGGCGGCGGCATCACCGGCTAATCCGGCAGCAAAGGGTGTCGATTTTTTTGCTCCTTTGAAACCGAGAGCTCCGGCACTGCTCCAAGCAATGGCGTTACCTGCCTCATCTGTGATGGTTACAATGGTGTTGTTAAATGTTGAATGAACATGAGCCACACCTTTCGTAAAGGCTCTCTTAATTTTCTTTTTGCGTGTTGTTGTTTTTTTAGCTTTTGCCATGTTTATGCCCTCCTAACTATTTGGCGGCCATCTTCTTGTTGGCGATGGTTTTTCTCTTACCCTTACGAGTGCGAGCGTTAGTTCTGGTTCTTTGACCACGAACTGGTAAGCCTTTACGGTGGCGAATGCCACGATAACAACCGATCTCCGTAAGTCTTTTGATGTTTAAAGCGACTTCACGACGAAGATCGCCTTCGACGCGGTTCTTAGCGACTTCAGCGCGAATAGACGTCAGTTGTTCTTCGCTTAAATTCTTTACGCGAATGTCTTCACTGATGTTACAGGCGCTTAAAATCTTTTTACTTTTCGTCTGACCGATACCATAAATATAGGTAAGGGCAATGACGACTCTTTTTTCATTTGGTATGTCTACTCCGACAATACGTGCCATAAATTTGTTACTCCTTTTTAACCTTGTCTCTGCTTGTGTTTGGGATTCTCGCAAATGACCATGACTTTGCCTTTGCGTTTGATGACCTTGCACTTATCGCAGATTGGTTTGACTGAAGGTGCTACTTTCATAAATTGTTCCTCCGTGTTATTTCTTCTTGTTAAATGTTGAAGAATTTGCGTTTTTGTATCTAAATGTGATACGACCCCGTGTTAAGTCGTAGGGTGATATTTCAACCTTTACGACATCTCCGGGAAGAATGCGAATATAATGCATGCGAATTTTTCCCGAAACGTGAGCCATGATAATCACGCCGTTTTCTAGTTTGACTTTGAATTGGGCGTTAGGCAAGGCCTCAACGACAGTTGCCTCGACTTCAATAACATCAGTTTTAGCCATTCTCGTTTCCTCCTTGTTTGAGCATGGTTAGTATTTCATAACCTGTGCTAGTGACGACGACAGTGTTTTCATAATGGCTGCATAAGCTGCCATCTTTCATCTTTACGGTCCAACCATCGTTTTTAATGATAACATCAGGTTTACCCTGAGCGACCATCGGTTCGATAGCGAGGCACATTCCTTCTTTTAATACTGGTCCGGTATTCGGTTCACCAATATTTGGAATATAGGGGTCTTCATGCAAATTTTGACCAATGCCGTGACCTGTATATTCCCGAGGGAGGGAATAACCGTTATCCTCGTTGTGCTTTTGTATCGCGTGCGAGATATCTCCTAAATGGATTCCTGGTTTAATCAAAGCTGCTGCCTTGAAGAAACTTTCTTCGGTAACGCGAACAAGTTTAGCTGCTTTCTCACTTATTCTGCCAACTGGGTAAGTACGGCAAGCATCACCGACATAACCTTTTAAGGTTGCGCCGACATCACATGAGACGATATCGCCTTCTTTTAAGATGTGATGCTTACTCGGTATCCCATGGACAAGCGTGTCATTGACGCTGACGCAGATGGCACCCTTAAAGCCGTTATAGCCAAGGAAAGTGGGATAAGCATTGTGACTTCGAATAGTTTTTTCGGCTTCATCGGCGATCGCTTGCGTGCTAATGCCCGGTCGAATGATTGCTTCTAGGTTTTCAAAGACTTTAGCAACGACCTGTCCGGCTTCGCGCATTAACGCAATTTCTCGCGGCGATTTGACGATAATCATCTATTCTTAGCCTCGATGAGCGAGATGATTTCTTTAAGCAAGACATTGAGATCTTTCGTTCCATCAAAGGAATGAAGGAGCCCACGTTTTGCATAGAAATCAAGTAAGGGTTTAGTTTGTTCATAATAGTGTCCGAGGCGAACCCTGAGGGCTTCTTCGTTGTCGTCGGCTCTTTGAATCAAAGGACCGCCACACACATCACAAACACCTTCGACTTTCGGCTTCATCGTATCGATGTGATAAGGAGTTCCGCATGCCTTGCATACGCGTCGTCCACATATGCGTCGGATGAGTTCTTTTTCATCGGCATCGATATTAACTACGATTTCAACTTCACGACCGATTTCTTTCGTGAGCGTTTCCAAAGCTTCAGCTTGAGGAATCGTTCTTGGAAAACCATCGAGAAGATAGCCTTTCTGACAATCATCTTTTGCGAGTCGCTCACGCACAATTCCGATTGTCACATCGTCAGGAACTAAATGTCCCTCATCTATATACCGCTTAGCGAGCAAACCTAGCTCAGTGCCCTGTTTCATCGCTTCGCGAAACATATCTCCAGTCGAAATATGTGGTATATCATATTTAGATATCAAGCGTTTCGCTTGTGTACCTTTTCCCGCACCAGGCGGGCCCATCAAAATAATATTCATTATCTTCGTGCTCCTTGCGAGGCCTCTTCAAAGCTTTTTCCAGCGAGAAGGCCGTCGATTTGATTGTTAATTTCAATCGCGACACCAGCCACGATGATTAAGCCTGTACCACCAATCGCCAGACTTGAACTCTCACCAAAGATACCGCTGAGAGTCAAAACGACAGGTAGGGCAGCGATGAAGGCTAATGCCATAGCGCCCATAGCTGTTACACGATTAACAACTTTTTTAACATAACGTTCGGTTTCAAGTCCGGGACGAATTCCCGGAATATAACTTCCGTTTTTTCTAAAGTTATCAGCCAGTGTTTCAGGGGCAATTTGCATATTGGCATAGAAGAAACAAAAGACAACGATTAAGAACAGATAAATTAATAAACCCCAAGGCATACCCCAGGTTGTACCATTCACACCAGGCATTTCCATCATCTCGCTATAAGAGAAGACTTTTAGCCACGCTGCATTAGTGTTTGTGCTGATGAAGCTGGCGATGACTGATGGCGCCATCAAAATTGAGCTGGCGAAGATAACAGGGATAACTCCTGAGGAGTTAAGTTTAATTGGTAAGAATGAGGCTTTGGACATCGATTGTCCTTGTCCACCACTTTTACCCGAATGCTGAACTGGTATTTTGCGCTTTGAAAGTTCTATAAAGACAACAAAGGCGATAATAAGGATAAAAGCTAAGATATAAATGCCAAATTGGAAAGAACCTTTTATAAGTTCATTTGTACCGTGACCCATATTCTGTGTCACCCATTTGCGGAAAGCGGTAGCAATTTGAATCGGAAGATTGCGGACAATACCAGCAAAAATAATGACAGAAATACCATTACCTAAACCTTTTGATGTGATTTGGTCACCAAGCCACATTGTCAACATCGCTCCAGCGAGAATAATGGTAACAATATAAGCGTAAGACCAGAAATTAAGGTCCATGTTGATCGTGATATACGAACTATTTTCCATGGTCTTGATAATGCCGTATGCTTGGACAGCACCAAGTAAGAGGGTGAGATAGCGAGTGGCCATCTCTGACTTTTTACGACCGTATTGACCTTGTTTAGTTAGTTCAGTCAAGGCCGGTAAAACGTCCTTCGATAGAAGCTGAATAATAATTCCAGCGGTGATATAAGGGCTCACTCCAAGAGCAAAGATTGAAAAGTTACTAAGAGCACCGCCACCAAGCATATCCATCATCGATATCATGTTGGCTGTTTCTAAAGCTTTTGATAATTCCTCGCTAACGGTGACTCCTGGAACGGTAATCGCCGCTCCGATTCTAATCACGAACAAAATCATAATCGTGAAGAAAATGCGGTTGACGATTTCCTTATTCTTGAAGACCGCAATCAGCTTCTTCATTTTAAATTACCTCGACAGTGCCACCGGCGCTTTCAATCGCGGCTTGAGCGGACTTGGAAAATTTATTGGCTTGAACCGATAATTTTTTGGTTAACTTCCCACCACCTAGTATTTTAAGGCCACTAAATTCTTTGCGGACGATACCTTTTTCAATAAGAAGCGCAGCAGTTACAACTGTTCCGTCTTCAAAGGCATTTAGCCTTTCGACATTGACGCTGGCATATTCGACACGGTTCATGTTTTTAAAACCGAACTTTGGTAAACGACGATAAATGGGGTTTTGACCACCTTCAAATCCAGGAGCTTTTAAACCTCCTGATCTAGATTTTTGGCCTTTATGACCTTTACCACATGTTTTTCCGTTTCCGGAACCAATGCCACGACCTTTGCGGTAATGAGCAGTTTTTGCGCCTTCGGCGTGTTCTAATTCATGTAACTTCATGTTCATTCCTCCAGGTTATTTACGTAATTCTTTAACTCGCGCATATGTCTTTAGGTTGATTAAACCATTATGCGTAGCGCGAATAATATTAATTGGTGCACGGCTGCCGTATACCTTTGAGTAAACGTTGCGGATTCCCGCTAACTCAAGAATAGCGCGAACTGGGCCACCGGCGATAATACCTGTACCTTCAGTTGCTGGTTTCAAAAAGACATTGCAAGCACCGAACTTACCAGTAATTTCATGAGAAATTGTATCACCTTTTGAAGTCTTAATCTCAAATGTATTGCTGCGGGCCTTCACTAAAGCTTTTTTAATCGCATCTGGTACTTCAGCGGCTTTGCCGATGGCAAATCCGTACTTTCCTTTGCCGTTGCCGATAACGACGAGAACCGAGAAACGCATTTTGCGGCCACCTTTAACCGTTTTACTAACCCGGTTCACGCTGACGACGCGCTCTTCGTATTCTTTTGGTTCTCTCATGCGCTGTGAACGACCGCGTCCAGGACGACGATCGCCTTGTGGGCGAGGGCCGCGAGTTCTTGGACCACGTGGAGCAGGAGATGCTTTTTCAGGAGTTGTTTCGGCGCCTTCGACTGTTTCGGTGACACCATCTAATTCTTTTTCTACCATGTTATTCTCCTTAAAATTCTAGTCCGGCTTTACGGGCAGCTTCGGCAAGGGCTTTGACCCGGCCGTGATAAGCATAGCCACCACGATCGAAGACGACTTTCTTAATATTTTTAGTTGATGCGGCTTTAGCAATTGCTTCACCGACTTTGCTAGAAGCTTCGATGTTACCACCTTGTTCTAATTTTAAAGCGACAGAAGAAACATGAGCTAAAGTTACTCCTTTTACATCATCGATGATTTGTGCTTCGATATTAGCATTAGAGCGATAAACGCAGAGGCGTGGGCATTCAGCAGTACCGGAAATTTTTTCACGGACGCGAGCGTGCCGTCTTTGACGGACAACGTTTTTCGATAATTTTTTAATCATACCTTACCTCCACTTACTTCTTAGCGCTGGCGCGCTTGCCTTCTTTGCGAACAATATGTTCACCAGCATATTTAATACCCTTACCGCCGTAAGGTTCAGGTTTACGAACTTCACGAATGCGGGCTGCCGTTTGACCAACGGCTTGACGGTCAATGCCTTCGACAATAACAATGTTTGCTGTTTTGCAGCTTATTTTAACACCAGCATCGGGTGTAATTATGACATCGTGAGCAAAACCAATATTGAGAACAAGATCATTGCCCTTTATTGCAGCGCGATAGCCAATACCAACGATTTCTAGCGTTTTGCAAAATCCTTCGGAAACACCAACGATGGCATTATGTAGAAGGGCGCGGAAAGTACCATGATTTTCCTTGGTTTGTCTTTCTTCGTTATCACGTGATACGTGAATTAAAGCACCTTCAATTTTTAAAGTGATGGCGTTAGGAACTTTGACTTCCATTGTTCCTTTTAGTCCTTTAACTACCGCAATGCCGTTATTAACGGTGACATTGACGGTGCTTGGGAGATCGATAACTTTATAGCCAATACGTGACATATTAATTACCACACATAAGCGACAACTTCGCCACCGATACCTAAGGTCCGGGCTTTCTTGTCACTCATGACTCCTTTACTTGTTGAGATAATTGCGATGCCGAGACCTTTCAAGACGCGGGGCAATTTGTCGCAGCCGACAGCAACGCGAAGTCCTGGCTTAGAAATGCGTTTTAAACCAGAAATGACGCGCTCTTTATTGGCGGCATATTTTAATGTTAGTGTAAGATCTTTCTTTTTATCGCCGTTAACTTTGTAATCGAGGATAAAACCTTCTTCAAGAAGAATCTTGGCAATTTCTACCTTCATCTTGCTCGAAGGAACGGTAACACTGTCATAGCGCAGCTGATTAGCGTTACGAATTGTCGTAAGCATTGCTGCAATCGGATCTGTCATCATGTTTTCTTCCTCCTTTACCAGCTTGATTTCTTAAGTCCTGGGATTTCACCTTTATAGGCTAGTTCACGCAGGCAGATACGGCATAAATGAAATTTTGAATAAACGGCATGAGGACGACCACAGCGGACACAGCGCGTATATTCACGAACTTTGAATTTTTTCGGTCTCGACCAGCGGACCTTTTGACTTGTTTTTGCCATGTTCTTTCCTCCTACTTACGAAACGGCATTCCGAGTTCACTTAATAAAGTGAATGCTTCGTCGTCATTTGGTGCCGTTGTGACGATAACGATATCCATACCTCTAATCTTATTGACCTTATCGTAATCGATTTCGGGGAAGATTAGTTGTTCTTTGACGCCGAGAGTGTAATTGCCGTGGCCATCAAAGGCATTGCGGCTCACTCCGCGGAAGTCGCGAACGCGAGGCAAGGCGATTGAAATGAGTTTATCAAAAAATTCGTACATTCTTGCACCGCGAAGGGTGACTTTACAGCCAATCGCTTGTCCTTCTCTTAATTTGAAGTTAGCGATTGATTTTTTGGCTTTGGTAATCACGGGCTGTTGACCAGCGATTTCACGAAGTTCGCGCACGGAATCATCAAGCACTTTAGCGTTGACAATTGCATCGCCAACTCCAATGTTAACAACGACTTTTTCAAGACGCGGACTTTCCATGATAGACTTGTAGTTATACTTAGCCATCATTTTAGGAACAACAACTTGCTCGTATTTGTCTTTTAAACGATTGGAAACTTTAACTTGGGCTGGAGCTTTTTTCGCTTTTGGGGCTTCTGCTTTTTTTACTTCCACCTTTGGAGCTTCTTCAACCACTTTGCGAACTTTAACATCATCTTTTTTTACTTCCGCTTTTGAAGCGGCGGGTTTCTTGACAGCAGTTTTTGAAGCAGCTGGTTTAGTGGCCACTGCTTTTTTTGCGGCTGGTTTAGCGGCGGTTGCTTTTTTTGCAGCTGGAGCCTTTTTAGGTTCGGTAGCTTTTGGGGCTACAGTTTTCTTTACTTTTTCTTCCATAACTTTATGCTACCTCCTTTAATCCAGTTTGGCGCCGCTGGCCTTAGTGATGCGGATTTTTTGATCCTTTTCAACTTTATAGGTCACGCGCGTGGCTTTTTTTGTTTTTGGATCGATAACAGCAACATTTGACACGTCGATGGGAACATAGATTTCAACGATGGACCCTTCTGGTGTTTTTTGTGTTGGTTTGCGATGCTTTTTGTGAACGTTTACGCCTTCGACCACAACCTTGTGCGTCTTAGGAAAGACAGCTTGAACGATACCTTCTTTTCCTTTATCGCTTCCGGTGATGACGATGACTTTATCGCCTTTTTTTATTCTCATGATGTTCACTCCTTATAATACTTCTGTCGCCAAGGAGACAATCTTCATGAATCCTTCGCCTTTTTCGCGTAGTTCGCGAGCCACAGGACCAAAGACACGAGTTCCAAGCGGCGCGCCATCTTCATCGACAAGGACGACGGCATTATCATCAAAGCTGATGGTTGATCCGTCTGCGCGGTTGACAGGATACTTCGTTCTGACGATGACACCACGAACGATTTCGCCTTTTTTTACTTTCCCATTTGGCGTTGCACTTTTGACAGCGCACAAAACGATATCGCCAATTGAGGAAGACTTGCGATTCCCGCCGCCGTAAAGACGGAAGATACGCACACTTTTTGCTCCGGAATTGTCAGCGACGTTTAAATTTGTTTCATTTTGAACCATAATTTCGTGCTCCTATTCCGCTTTGGCCGCTTCTTCGGCAGGCTCGGCTTCTTCTTTTACTGGATTGACGCCTTCTTTCTCTTCTAAGAGAAGTTCGGCTTCAGCAGCTTTAATTGATTCAACGGCTTTAATATCAATGCTCACTAAACGATAACGCTTGGTGGCGCTTAAACGACGACAGCCCATAATTGTGACAGTGTCACCAACCTTGGCTTCGTTTTTATCATCATGAGCGTAATACTTCTTACCATATTTAACGCGTTTGAGATATTTGGTGTGTTTTTTATGGGTTTGAACCAAAACGACAATTGTTTTGTCCATTTTGTCGCTAACGACAACACCGGTGAAGGTTGGACGTGATACTCTGTTTTCCATGTTTCGGTTCCTCCTTATTTAATTCCTAATTCGCGTTCGCGTTTAATGGTGTAGGCTTTGGCAATGTCCTTACGGACTCTGCGGACTTCTTCGCCGTGTTCTAATTGACCAACGGCTTTCTTGCGGCGAAGATTGAATAATTGTTCTTTGAGCAAATAGACTTTTTCGTTTAATTCTTCGTTGCTCATTTCGCGTAGTTCGCTAATTTTCATCTTTACTCACCCTTCGCTTCCTTGGCGACGACCTTGCATTTAATTGGCAGTTTGTACGCGGCGAGACGAAGCGCTTCACGAGCATCTTTTTCATTAACTCCGCCGATTTCAAACATAATGCGATTTGTCCTCACGACAGCAACCCAACTTTCGGGGTTACCTTTGCCGGAACCCATACGGACTTCGGCTGGTTTTTTTGTTTTGGCTAGATGTGGGAAGATACGAATCCATACTTTCCCAGCTCTCTGCGTATAACG
>Ga0265294_10001136_pt1 | contig 36092 bp, 32 predicted proteins | sample MunlanPumphouse3_FD_192504 | JGI IMG/M metagenome (GOLD analysis project Ga0265294, IMG submission 192504) | Groundwater microbial communities from a municipal landfill in Southern Ontario, Canada - Pumphouse #3 | ecosystem: Environmental > Aquatic > Deep subsurface > Groundwater | place...
CTACCACCACGGAGGCACCTACCACTACCACCACAGAGGCAGCTACCACTGCCACCACGACAGAGGAAGCTACCACTACCACCACAGAGGCACCTACCACTACCACCACGACAGAGGAAGCTACCACTACCACCACGGAGGCAGCTACCACTACGACAATCATCACCGAAGCACCCACAACAACGACTACCACCGAGGAAATAACCACCACCATCCCAGAAATTGTTGCGGGGGATGAAGACGAAAAAACAACTCCAACCACCACTCAACCTTCTGAAGTCGTCGCAGGCGATGAAGACGAAGTAGATGTCGTACCTACAGGGGAAAACTACCTCTATTTTGTTGTAGCCATCCTGTTCATCTTAAGCGGAGCGGTTGTACTGGTACCTGCTATTAAAAAAGTAAGAGTTAAGAAATAAGAGAAAAAATGAACCATTGAAGCCGGCCACCCGGACGGGAGGCCGGCTTTTTTATTTATTATTATTCGGCTTTTGTACGATATAATGAAATTTAAGCAAATTTGAGCGCCGTTATTCGCGAAAGGAACAACCTATGAGCACAGCCACACACACCCATGCCATCAAGGAGCCGGGGGCGCTGTCGCCGCGCGTCAAATGGCTTAGAGACTACTACTTCCGGGGAACCGAAAGAAACTGGAACAATGAGTATCTCGTCTATACTACAGGCACTCCCTGGGACATCCAGTTCGACGAAATCACCTATTACATCGTGCCTGAAACCTACGCCTTTTTTAACGCCTTCGTCGTCTCATGCCGACAAAGCGCCCAAACGATTGGCATTCCACGTGATTTTTTCACCCGGACCATCCCCGAACGAAAGGCATGGTTCACAAAAGAAGTCGTCACAAAACACATGCCCGTTGAAATCCTGCCCGGAGACCTGTTGTGCGGCGCCCAATTCAACCTCCAATACTCCATGTGTCTTAGCAAAAAAGAACAACTCGAGCGAAACGCACTCGTCAAAAAAGCAAGAGAAGCCGTTTTGTTCTTAAACAGCCACGGCTACGGCAACTCAGGCGCGACCTCCGGACACCTCATCCCCGACTACGCCAAAATCATTAAAGAAGGCTTCCAAGCCGTCCACCAAGACATCCAGGAAAAATATGAGGCATTGAGTTTAACGGAACAGCAAGGCCCCAAAGGCGGCGTCCTGAGAGCCATGCAAACCGCCGCCCTCATGCCCCAAGAACTGGCCGCAAAATACGCCCTACACTGCGAGCGCATCGCCGAAGAAGAAAAAGATGGCACACGCGCCACAGAACTCAGGCACATGGCCGACAACATGAAACAAGTCCCCTGGAACGGCGCAAGAGACTTCCACGAAGCCATCCAATCCCTCTGGTTCACGCACATGCTCGTCATGTCCGACGAAAAATACCCCGGACCCGGCGTCTCCTTCGGAAGACTCGACCAATACCTCTACCCCTACTACCAAATCTCCAAAGAAGAGGGCATGACCGACGAAGAAATGAAAGATATCCTCGGATGCTTCTGGTTCCACTGCAACACCGCCTACGACGCCCAAATGCGCGTCGGAGGCAACCAAGGCATCACGGCGGGCTTCGGACAACTCTTCAATTTATCCGGCATGGGCAAAAACGGAGACGATTTAACCAACGAACTCACCTACTTACTCCTCGACGTCATCGACGACATGAGCCCCATCCTCGAACCCAAGCCCAACGTCCGGATACATCGGGGAAGCCCCGAGCCACTGCTCGACAAAATCGTCGACATGATCTCAAAAAGCCAAGGCGCGCCCTTCTTACTCAACTTCGACGAACGCTCCGTTGCCGGCATGCTCCTACAGGCCAAAGAATCCGGACAAGAAAAACTCATCCACGAAGACAACGTCCACGACTACGCCGCCGTCGGTTGCCTCGAAAACACCATGGTCGGCAACGACCGCTCCGGCACCGTCGACAACAACATCAATTTATTGAAAGCCATGGAACTCGTCTACGGCAACGGACGCGACATGCTCCCCTACCTCGACCCTATGAGCCGCAAATGGAGCAAAATAAAACAAGAAGGACCCAAAACAGGAGAACTTCTATCTTTAGACACATGGGACAAATTCTATCGGGCCTTTGCCGAACAAACAAAATTCATCGTCAAAAAAATGGTCGACGTCTACGAGATGAGTGAAATGATTCGGGCGCGCTACAACCCCACCCCCTACCTGTCGACCCTTGTCAAAGGATGCGCCGAGCAAGGACTCGACGTCACCCAAGGCGGCGCCGAACTCTCCTACACCACCATGGAAGGCGTCACGTTTGCGACCACCGTCGACTCACTTCTGGCCGTAAAATACTTAGTCTACGACAAAAAAGAATGCAGCTTAGAAGCACTCGTCCAAGCGTTAAAAGACAACTGGCAAGGTCACGAAATCTTACAATCCAAAGCACTCCATCGGGCCCCCAAATTCGGACGCGACGACGACGAAGCCGACGCCTTCGCCCTAAAAGTCATGCAGCTATGGGCCGGGGAAGTGTGGAAATACAAAACAAAATCAACAAAAAGACAATTCAGGCCCGGCATGCTCTCCTGGAACTACTGGATCGGGGCCGGGTACATCCTAAAAGCGAGCGCCAACGGTCGAACGGAAAACCAATTTCTATCGAACGCCATCTGCCCCTCCAACGGCGCCGACTTGAAAGGGCCCACGGCCAACAGCAACAGCGTCGGTGTCGCCTTAGGCGGAAAAACCGACTGCGGAGAATACGTCAACATCCTGCCCAACGGCGCAAGCCACACGATCACATTCAACGCCTCACTTGTGCGAAGCGAAGAACATAAAGCAAAACTCAAATCATTCTTGAAAGGCTACACCGAAAACGGAGGCACCGCGCTCCAAATCAACATGCTCGACCCCGAAGTCCTAAAAGACGCCCAGGCACACCCGAGCGAATACCGCCATCTCCTCGTGCGCGTCACAGGCTACAACGCCTACTTCACCTCCATCGGCAAAGAACTGCAAGACGAAATCATCGCCCGCGAAAGCCACCTGCAGTACTGATCGGAGACCTGTGCATGCGAATACTAAACATCCAGCGTATGTCGACCGAAGACGGGCCCGGACTTCGCACGACCCTCTTTGCCAAAGGCTGTCCACTACGCTGCGCCTGGTGCCACAACCCCGAAAGCCTCTCACACGCCTTCCAGATCGAATGGCTGGCCGAGCGCTGCATCGGCTGTAAAACCTGCGTCGCCGTCTGCCCCGAAAACGCCCTCACCATGACCGACGAAGGGCTTGTCATCGACCGCGAGCGCTGTTCACTTTGTTTACTGTGCGCCAAGGAATGCCCCACAATGGCCATCGAGACAAAAGGCGAAGACCAGACGGTCGACGCACTCTTCAATGAACTCATCAAGGACCGCGCCTACTTTGGACAAGACGGAGGCGTCACACTTTCAGGCGGCGAAATCCTCTCACAGGCCGAAGACGCCGCCGCCCTATTAAAACGACTCCGTGAAGCCGGCATCCACACCGCCGTTGACACCTCCGGACTCTGCACCCAAGAAACCCTTGACAAGGTCTTGCCCTATGTCGACCTCGTGCTCTACGACCTAAAACTCTTTGACCGCGACGCGCATAAACAATGGACCGGCGTGGAAAACGACATCATCTTGGGAAACTTTCAATATCTCTTAGACAAAAAACGATCACTCGGATTCACCCTTTGGGTCAGAACCCCCGTCATTCCGGGCGCCACCGACAGCGACGACAACATACAAGCCATCGCCAAGATCGTGGGTAACAACGCGGAACGCTGGGAACTATGCGCATTCAACAATCTCTGCGAAGGCAAATACGAACGACTCGGAGGGCGCTGGCAATTTGCGGGCACGCCCTTAATGAGCGCCCAACGCATGAACGAACTGGAAACAATCGCAAGAAACGCGGGATGTCGTACGGCAATTGCCACCGGCAACACAAAATTGGAACAATAGAAGAAGAGGTCACGATGAAAAAAATTAATGTAGCACGCGACGCCGAAGACTTTTCCTCCCCCTACAAAGTCGCGCTGATCGCAAGCCACGACGAACAAGGCGACGTCCATATCAGCTTACTGTCCTCCCTTATGAACCGCGGCGACGACGAAATGGTCTTCGGAGAATTTATCACAGGCGACAGTAAAACCTATATCCATGAGCGGCCAAAAACAGGCTTTCTCATCATGAACCTATCCATGAACTTTTGGACAGGCACCCTGGATTTCTACGACAAAAAAACGGAAGGCGAAGAATACATCGCCCTAAACGAATTGCCGCTTTATCGATTCAACACCTACTTTGGCATCCACACCGTCCACTACGCAAAACTCCATGAAATCTCCGATCGGAAAAAACTGAATTTATTGGGCATCGTGGCAAACGCCGTACGCGTCATGATCGGCGGACTCTTTTTCAAAGGCCAAGAAAAAAAGATCATGAACGCCTGGACACGCGCCCATACTAAAAAACTCGGCACCCTCATGTTCCTGGGCTTCACCGACGAAGAAGGCTACCCCCGGCTCGTCCCCCTCGTACAGGGAAAATCGGTCTCAAAAAGCCGCATTCTCTTCACAAAAGCACCCTACAGCAAGATGACCTTGGACTTGAAAGATGGTCAGCGCGCCTCCATCTACGCCATGAACCTGGACATGGAAACCGTCCTCATGAAAGGACTCTACACACAGTACGGCGCGGGATACGGCGCCCTCGACATCGACCGCGTGTACAACTCGATGCCGCCCGTCCACCGAGAAATCTACCCTGAACGACCCTTCGAGGCGGTGACCACTTTCTGATACCATAGTGACCATGGATAAAAATGAACGTATGACCATCTTTCGGCTCCTGGGGAACCGAAAGCGCGGCTTTATCATCTACATATTCGCCGCGTTCCTGCCCATTCTGCAGCAGCTCACACAAGAAGTGCTGTTCAGTTTTGCATTCACCGTCATTGAAGCTGAGACAGTCACTGAAATCCTGATCCGCATCGCCATCCTCGTCGCAGGCATGCTCCTTTTACCAGGCCTGTTTTGGATATCCCGCCGTTTGCGCGTCGGCTTCATGCGCGACATCCTGCTCGACATCCGTCAGCTCGGCTTTTCCCACATCATGAGCCTCCCCGTGCGCGTCTTCTCGAGAAAATCCAGAGACGACTACCTCTCACGGCTCGTCAACGACATCAACATCATCGAAAACGACTTTTTCTTGTCCTTTTTGAACGTCATCTTCAACGGCGGCCTCATGATCGTCTCGATCATCATCCTATTAGTCATCGACCCCTGGTACGGATTGGTCAGCGCGGTGGCAACCGTGCTTGTGGGCATCCTCGGGCGCTTTTTCAGAGCGAGAGTCGTCCGCCTAAAAGAAGCGGAATCAGAAGCCAATAAAGACTTCTCAAGCCAAATGAGCAACGTCTACAGCGGCCTAGAAATCGTAAAACTCAACCGCTTGGAAGACGCCTTCGAAAAAAAAGCCATGGGCCATGTCACCGTCCTTGAAAACATCAAGATGCGCTTCAACGTGTTTGACCAATTCCAAGGAAGCACCATGCAGACACTGGGACTCATTTTTACCGTCCTCTCCTTTGCCTATGTGGCAGTCAATATCACAAGAGGTCACATGACACTCGCCTTTGGCATCTTCATCACGCAGATCACTCAGCGCGCGCTTTGGGGCATGGTGCAGCTATTCCCCCACCAAAACAAACTACGCGCCTCTGAAAGCATCTTTGACCGGATTGCAAACGGCGACGAAGACGAAGCGCCAACCGCCTATACCACAGGGGGCGCGCCCTTTCATTTTTCAAAGGAACTGAACGTCGACAACCTTCGCTTCTCCTACGACGACAAAGCCGTCCTACGAAAAGCGTCCTTCTCCATCCGACCCGGCGACAAAGTCCTGCTAAAAGGCGCCTCCGGATCAGGCAAAACCACCCTGTTGAACTTATTAGCCGGCGTCTACGTCGACTACGAAGGCTCCATCTCGTACGACGGGACAGAGCTCAGGGACATCGACCCCGTCCCATTTAACCGCGCGATCGCCGAAATCTACCAGGACGTCTTCCTCTTTGAAGACACGTTATTAAACAACATCACGTTATACGGCGACTACAGCGAACAGGAAGTCACGCGCGCCGTCGAACAAGCCGGCCTTGCGCAGCTTGTCAACCGCCTCCCCGAAGGGCTCATGACCTTCATCGAGGAAAACGGCAAGAATCTATCCGGCGGCGAACGCCAGCGCGTCTCCATCGCGCGCGCCGTGATTAAAGGAGCAAGCATCCTCTTCGCCGATGAGGCCACCTCCAACCTCGACGAATCCTTAGGCCGCCACGTGGAGGAAACCCTCCTCTCCTTAGACGCGACCGTCATCGCCATCTCACACCGCTACTACGAGGGCGTCAGTTGCGGCTACTCCAAAGTCCTCGAAATCGAGCGAGGAACCGTCTCAGAATGGCAGATCGACGATTACTTCAAGGAGGTGGTGTAAATGTCAGCGGATCTTAAAAAAACCATCCGCCGCACAAGATGGCATCTCATCCCCGCCGCCTTCGCAAGGCTTTTGTCGACCGCCCTGAATGTCTACCTCATGCTCCTCATCCGCGATAACCTGGACGCGGCCTTAAAGGGCGACGTGGGGCAAATCGAAACCGTCGCCCTGCCGATTGTCATCGCGGCACTGCTCTACGTGCCCTTGGATCTTTTGTCCGCCTGGACTAAGGGGCGCTACCTCCGCTTTGCCAACCAATCGATGAAGGGGCGCTACATCGACCGCGTGTTCAAAAAAGATATCAGTGAGTTCCAAGGACAGCATCTGGCGCTTTACCTGTCGAACATCACCAACGACATGAACTCCATCGAGCAGCGCTACTTTCTGTCCCTTTACGAGATTATGCGGGGGGCCTTTGGCGCCATCGGCGGCATCATCATCCTATTAGAAGTCGACTGGGCCGTCGCCGCCCTCGCCTTTATCCCGGGCATTGTCGTCGCCATCGTTGCGCTGCGTTCCGGCAAAGGCCTTGAAAAACATGAAGGCGAGCGCTCCGACTTCCTGCAGCAATACACCATCTATGTGCGTGAAGTCTTGGCCGCCTTTAGAATTATCCGAAATAACAACCTTAAAAAGAAAGTCTCTGAAGACTTCCACGAAAAGAGCGCCGCCGTCCAAAACAAACGATTTGAACTGGACAAAGCGGAAACCATGGTCCTCATGAGGAACAACCTCTACTTCTCACTGCTCATTGCCATTTTAATGGTGTCCGCCATGATGACTGTCCGAAGCGGATTTGTCACCACGGGCGGTGTCATCCTCATCATCAACGGATACAGCGACATCATCAACGCATTCTACAGCGTGTCCGAGCGCCTCCCACTGATACGTTCCGAGCGCCCTGTCTTCTCACGCATGGAAGAGGCTTTGGAAAATAAGCGGCAGGATGAGGAAACAGAAGACTTTTCAGAATTCGACCGCGACCTCGTCTTTGATAAGGTCAGCTTCTCCTACGACGATAACCGCGTGTTACACGACGCCTCTTTTACTATGAAAAAAGGCGGGAAATATATGCTCGTAGGGCCTTCGGGCGGAGGAAAATCCACCGTCCTGCGCCTCATCCGAAAATACTTCAACCCCGATGAAGGCGCCGTCCTGATTGACGGAGAGGACCTGCGTTACATCCGGCGCGAAGCCTACTACGCCCGCCTGGCTAATGTGGAACAACATGTGTTCTTATTCGACGACAGCCTGCGCGATAATTTGACCCTGTACAAAAACTATTCGGACGACGCGATTCTCAATGCCGTCCGAGAGGCGGGGTTATCCGATTTTCTTTCGGGACTGCCCGAAGGCCTCGACCATAAAATAGTCGACAACGGTAAAAACCTTTCCGGGGGCGAACGGGCACGCATCGCGATCGCAAGAGGGCTCATTGCCAAACAAGATTTACTCCTGCTTGACGAAGCCTTCGCAAGCTTGGACGAGCATGTCGCGCGCGCCATCGAAAAGAGCCTTTTAGCCCTTTCGGGCGTCACGGTCATTTCAGTCAGCCATGTGATCTTTTCGGACACCGCGCCGCTTTACGACGCGATCTATGAAGTGAAACGCGGCAAAATTACACCCCGAACACGCCGCCCCGCGTGATATGATGAATAAAAGGAGTCATCCATGGAAATTCTAGATCTGTCACAGGCGATTGAAAGAGGGCGCGTATCACGCGGCCCTGTCCTCATTAACAACAAACCCGACCTTCGCTCAGGTAAGCGCGACGACTTTATGACGGGAGAGTTTTACCAAAACGGCAAAACCTACACCTTCCGCATCTGGGACAAAGACATCTACCAGATCGTCATCGAATACGGACCGGGCATCTACGTCGCCGAGACCGTCGGCTCTGATTTCAACGGCCCCTACCTCACCGTCCGAAGCATCGATCTTTACCCCGGCGACGATCTCACCCGCCACGACTTCATGGGCGGCATCCCGCGCGCGGAGCTTACCTCCAACCTCGATGAAGTCAAAATGCGTTTGAACGAGGTCGGTGTCAGCGACAAGTGCTGGGAGCTTATCAATCTGGCGCTTCAACATCCTATGCTGGAAGGGCGTTTTCTCATTGAGGGCGCGGCGACGCGCCACCACGACAACGTCGTCGGAGGCCTTGCCAACCACACCACCAAAATGCTGCGCCTGTTATCGGCGCTTTTATTTAACAACCCTGAACTGCAAAAAAGTTCGGATCTTTTAACCTTTTCCATCTTCATGCACGACATCGGCAAAATCTTTGAATACCGCGATCTCGACGTCGGAGAGTACTGGTTCGCCAACCACCGCGTACGCGGCATCGAATTTTTGTCAGAGATCAAAGACGAAATCATCGCACGCTACGACGAAAACTTCTACCGACAGGTACAGTCTGTCATCGCAGGGCACCACGGCCCCTATGGCGACCGGCCGACCACCGTAGCCGCCGTCATCGTTCACTACATCGACGTATTAGAAAGCCAGGCCACCGAGCTTGTGCGCGAACAATTGAACGCGCCCGGCAATAAGATCAGGCACACTGATTTTGGCTTCTTACGTGAAATTCCGCTTTTCGAGGAGAATAAATAAGAAGGGACCGCCCCGGCCACACCTCAAGGCTCGAAACAGTCCCTTCTTGCATTTGGAGCGCTAGAACGCTCGCTTTTTATTTTTCGATTTCGTCCGCTTCGTCGAAGATGTCACCGCATTCAGGACAGAACTTCGGAGGCGCAGACCCGTCTTCCGGCTCCCAGCCACACTTGTCACAGCGATAGTGTTTCACAACCGGGCGCGGTTTTCCGCAATTCTCACAGAACTTACCTGTGTTGGTCGTCCCGCACTCGCAGACCCACTCGTCCTTTTCAGGTTTCGGGGCGCCGCAGTTCGCGCAGAACTTACTGCTATTGTCGGCCTTGCCGCATTGGTCACATTTCCACACAGGCAATTCCGTGGTCGTCACACTGCCCACGACAGGCGCCGGCTGCGGAGGGGGGGCTTGCTGCGCGCCTTGCTGGAACAACTGTCCGGCCTGGCCACCGCCCGCCATCTGAGCCATATTCATGCCCGCAAAAGCCATGAAGGGGCCCGCTCCTTCGTTCGACGCCGCCGCACGCATCGCGTCAGCCTGCGCGCCGACAAGACCGGCGGCCGCCATCGTAGGATCGCGGTAAACAGCGCTCTTCTGGAGCTCTTTGATCATTCTCTCGTCTTCTTCCGAAGCTTTGACCGATGCCAAGGCCACCGAAACGACGGAGATACCGCGCAGATTCACCCATTTTTCTGACAGCACCTCGTTCAGAGCCATCGCGATTTCTTCGGTGTGACCGGGCAGCTCGCTGTAGCGGACACCCATCGCCGAAATCTTCGCAAAAGCCGGCTGCAAAGCCGTCATAAGCTCCGCGCGAAGCTGGTCATCCATGCGGTCACGCGTATAAGGTTCCTCCACGTTTCCGGATACGTTCGTGTAGAACAAGATAGGATCTTCAATCTTGTAGGAATACTCACCAAAAGCCTTGATCGCGATATCGACATCCAATCCGATGTTTTTATCAATGACGCGGAAAGGGACAGCGTTCGCGGTGCCGAACTTGTTGTTCATCATTTCCTTCATATTGAAGTAATAGACGCGCTGATCCTTGCCCGTGTCGCCGCCCATGGTGAAACGGTGTCCGATACGCTTGAAGGTTTCGCCGATATTTTTACCCAGCGGTCCATAAAAGAGCGAGGGTTCTGTCGAGGTGTCATAGATAAATTCACCCGGATCGGCGCTGAAGTCAACGATCTTACCCTGCTCCACGATGATCATGCACTGGCCGTTATTGACCGCGATAATCGAACCGTTCGAGATGATGTTGTCTTCGCCCTTGACGTTACTGCTACGACCTGACGTCCGTTTTTGACCTTTTTTCACAATGACATTGTCCGCTAAGGCGTCACTGTAGAAAAACTCACGCCACTGGTCGGCCAAAACACCGCCCAGGGCACCCCCCGCTGCCTTTAATAAGCCCATATCGTTCTCCTTTACTCCTAAAGATGTTTTGTTTTCGTCATTATGTCAGATTTCTCATGCATACGCGCGATTAGTAACCCCTATATTACCATAGGGCACGCCAGTTCTTCCTATTTTCCATGGTTCATTCGCCGCAGGATCGCCCGTGCCGCGTGGAGTCCTGAGGCACCCGCCTGGGACAGGCCTCGCGTGATGCCCGCGCCGTCCCCGATGGCAAAGAAATTCTTCAAACCTGTCTCAAACTCCTGGGTGAGCTCAAGCCGCGCGCTGTAGAATTTTACCTCCACCCCGTAAAGTAAGGTATCCGCGTTTGCCGTTCCCGGCGCCAAGCGATCCAACACTTCTAACATTTCAATAATATTATCCAGATGGCGTTTAGGAAGCACCAAGCTCAAATCGCCCGGGGTCGCCTCTAAGGTGGGCCTGACAAAGCTCTTGGACATCCGGTGCGCATTCGTCCGCCGGCCGTCGCGAAGATCGCCCAGACGCTGCATCATGACACCGCCGCCCAGCATGTTGGACAGTGAGGCAATATGCTTGCCGTAACGATAGGGTTCGCGGAACGGCTCTGTGAAACGATTACTCACCAACAGCGCGAAGTTCGTGTTCTCACTTCGAAGCGCGGGATCATCGAAACTGTGACCATTCACCGTAATAATCCCGTCCGTGTTCTCAGTCACCACATAGCCGTAAGGGTTCATGCAGAAAGTCCGCACAATATCGCTGTACTGACGCGTCATGTACTTCAGCTTCGCCTCATACATCACATCGGTAATCTCTTTAAACACAATCGCGGGAAGCTCCACACGCACGCCGAGATCGACCTGGTTATTGATTAAGGGCAGGTGAAGCTTGTCGCAGACATCCGTGAACCACTCCGCACCTGAGCGACCGGGGGCAGCGACCAGCACATCACAGGCCACCCTTCCCTTCGAGGTTTCAAGCTCATAAGCATCCGGGACCACCCCGTTCAAATGATCAATGGGCTTGCCTTCCTTCATGGGGATGATCTCTGTGACCTGCGTCTTGCAGGACAGTTCGACATGTTCATCCAGCCAGTCGTACATCCGCTCCAATATCTTGCGGTTATTCTCAGTGCCTAAATGTTTGACTCGCGCGTTTAACAGATGGATATCGTGGGCAATAGCCCTCAAACGGATGGCTTCCGCCTCCGGGGTCGCGGTCGAATACACCGTGTTGGTCGCACCGAACTGGGTGTTCACCTTGTCAACATCGTCGATGAGTGCGAGCACCGTTTCAGGCTCCAGGTAATCGGTGAGCCAGCCGCCGAACTCTGTTGTGAAGTTAAATTTTCCGTCCGAAAAGGCGCCGGCGCCCCCAAATCCGCGCATAATGGCGCAGGGCTTGCAATGGATGCAGCTCGGTACTTTCCCCGTCAAAATGGGGCACTGCCTCTTGGCAATCGGATCACCCTGTTCGAGCAAGAGGATATTGAGATCGGGACTTTTCGTGATCAGTTCATAGGCTGTAAATATGCCGGCCAGTCCCGCGCCGATGATGGCGACATCTACTTTTTTCATATTGACTCCAAAGAATTGCTTTTGATCTTTTAGGACCAAGGCTAATGATACCACGACAAGGCGCCCAAAGAGTTGCTTTTGGCGCTTTGGATAGTATAATAACGAGCGGCAAAGGAGGATGACACCATCGACGACCGCCACGAAAGAACACGATTACTGTACCCCGAACGCGCGCTCGAACGCCTGCGCCAATCGACGGTACTCATTGCGGGGTTGGGTGGCGTCGGTTCCTGGGCCGTGGAAGCGCTCTCGCGCTCGGGCATCGGGACGCTCATCTTGCTTGACTATGACCGTATTTCAGCAAGCAACATGAACCGTCAGCTTTTCGCCCTTGAAAGCACCCTCGGACGTTTCAAATGCGAAGTCGCAAAAGAACGCATCCATGACATTGATCCCGAGATCCGCGTCATCACGCTCAACGAACGTCTGGATAAAGGAGAAGCCGATCGATTGTTCGACAAGCTCGGATCTATTGACTACGTCGTGGACGCCATTGACCATTTAGACGGCAAGATCGATCTGCTTATTTCCGCGACAAGGCGCCATATCCCGGTCATCTCATCGATGGGCATGGGCAACCGTCGGGACCCTTCACAACTGTCGATCGCCTGTCTGTCAAAGACCCACACCGATCCCTTCGCGCGCATCATTCGCCAGCGGCTTCGAAAAGAATCCGTTGAACAGTTAAAAGTGGTGTTTTCAAAAGAAACACCGACCGTACCCCAAAACGCGGGCGCAATCGGAAGCACTCCCGTTGTCCCGCCGGTTGCGGGATTCTTGCTTGCTTCAGAAGTGATCCGTGATTTAACGCTAGCAGAAACGTTTTCTTCCGCGCACGAGCCGGATGCTTGAAAATAGCAAAAAACAAGCCACATTCGTCAAGACAATGACAGGGCCCGACGGCAGGTCAAGCGCGTAAGACAAAAACAATCCCACCACAAAACAAACGATAGACGAGAGCGCCGAAAGCAGCGTCACGCCCTTGAAACTTCCGCAAAGCCGCATCGCGGACAAAGGCGGGAAAATAATGAGGCTTGAGATCAGGATCGCCCCCATGATGCGCATGCCCAAGACAATCGTCACCGACGCGAGCATCGCAAGCAAAGCGTTCCAAATCCCCGCGCGGACACCTGAGGCACGCGCGAAATTCTCATCAAAGGTCACCGCAAACAGGTTGTTGTACGAAAAGGAAAAGAGCATCGTCACGACCACCGACAAAAGAATGGCCATCACCATGTCACTTTGGCTCATCGACAAAATACTTCCGAACATAAAGCTGTACAGATCCGTATTCATCCCTGACACAAGGGAGATCACAATCACGCCTACGGCCATGCTCGCCGAGGACAGCATCGCAATCGCTGAATCGCCCCTCACCCGGTTGTTGTCGCTCAAGCGAAGGAGCAGGAAAGCCGCCAGCATCACAACGGGAATCGCGATAAGCAGGGGTGCCGCCGACAAGGCCATCGCAATCGCAAGCGCGCCAAAGGCCACATGCGACAAACCGTCACCGATCATGGCATAGCGGGTCAACACCAGGCTCGTGCCGAGCAATGAGGCGGACAAGGCGACAAGCGCGCCCCCTATTAAAGCGCGAAGCAGAAACGAAAAGGAAAAAAAGTCGGAAAAGAACTGAATCATACAGCACCTCGATCCGGCAGATAAGAAGCCACCAGCTGACTGTTCATATAGTCCTCCGTCGTCCCGTAGTAGAAGTGACCGTAGCCCATATGAAGCACATGGCTGGAATTTTTCGTCACACAGTGGATGTCATGCGAGACCATGACGATGGTCACGCCGTCCTCATTCAGTTCATTAATCAGGCGGTAGAAATCGTGAGAAACAATCGGATCAAGTCCCGCGACCGGCTCATCCAGAAGGAGTAATCCCTCGGCGGCTGTGAGCGCTCTTCCTAAGAGCACCCGCTGGCGCTGCCCCCCCGACAATTCACGAAAACTTCGCTTTTCAAGCGATTCAAGATTCAGCCGTTCAATCACCCGATCCGCCGCCATGCGGTCTTCTTTTGAATAAAAGGATAAAAAGCCGTGGCGGTTTAATCGCCCCGACAAGATAATCTCGCGGACGGTGGCCGGGAAATCATGCTGCTCGGGGATCTGCTGCGGCAAATAGCCGATACGGTACAAAAGAAGCGCCTCGCCGCGCGTAATCGTCCCCGCCGACGGCTCTTTTAAGCCGAGCAACCCCAAAAGCAAGGTCGTCTTGCCCGAGCCGTTCTCACCGATGATCGCAAGGTAATCCCCCGCGTCAATGGAAAATGACAGATCACTCATGACCGTGCGCCTGTCATAGGCAAAGGACACGCGGTCCAGTGTCAACAGCCGGCTCATCCGTCCAACCCCCACTTCAGGCTTTCCACATTATTTCGCATAATTGAAAGGTAACTGATCCCTTCTTGCAATTCTGTTTTTGACACATTGTGCGCCGTGTGAAACAGCAGCTTTTGCGCGCCTGTCTCCTCGGCGATCAGGTCCGCGAGTTTTTCATTTGAAAATTCAATGTGGAAAATATAAGGAATCTGTTCCTCCCGTACTTTTTCAATGATCGCTGAAACGGTCCGGGGTTTGGGATCTGTTTCCGCGGCGCATCCCGGAAAGGCCGCTAAATAATCGAGTTCATACTCCGAGGTGAAATAGATGAGCGGGAAGCGGTCCGCCACAATAATTTCTTTTCGTTTACCTTCCCGGATCACGTCCCGAAAAGCTTCATCGATCGCGCGCAACTCCGTGCGGTAGCGCGTGAAGTTCTCTTCATAGTCTTTTGCGTGTGCCGGATCAATCTCGATCAATTTTTGGTAAATCCCCTCCGCGATCAGAAGCGCGTTCATAGGGGAAGTCCAAATATGTTCGTCAAACTCATGCAAGTGCGGGATCTCATGCGCATGGTCATCGTGGTCGTGTTCTAAGACACCATCTTCTGACTCTTCCACCAATGCCACAAAATCCATCATGCGCACCGCTTTATCAGAGTCAATTTCTGCGGCTTGTATAAGCCGCTCCACCCAACTGTCCGAGACACCGCCGTTGTAGATAAAAAGGTCGCAAGTCGCGATTCGAACAACCTCTTTCGGCGTCGGCTCATAACTGTGGCTTTCGACACCGGGCGGCAGGAGCATGGTCACGTCGACATGCTCACCTCCAAGTTCGCGCGCAAAATCAAATGGCGGGAAAATCGTCGCAACAATATCGAGTTTGTCACCCGTGGATACCTTCTTAGGATTCGCGCAGCCAAGCGGAATTAAAGCCAACAGGAGCAAGAAAACAAGCAAGATGGCGAATGACTTCCATGGCTTCTCGAAAAAATGAATCACAACCCCTCCCCTTCACTGTCGAATATGACACCGTCTTTAGAATACCATCATCGCGGCCCGATAGAGCAAAAGCTCTGTCGCGATCGCCAAGGCACAGAAAATGGCGGCCGTTAATAGGCGGTAAATGATGACTGTGAGGGGCAAAATATCGGTTGACCGCTCGATTAAGCGAAACACAAAATGGAGCGCCACAGCGGCCAAAAACCAACCGACGGGGATAAGAAACATCTCCCAACGTGTTCCCACGCGTTCAATTATGGCAAGCGCGAAATAGCGTGCGGAAACATTTTCGGGCATCAAAAAGAAGAGCGGGAGCGCGGTCAAAAAGGGCGCCATGGCAAAAAACCAGTAAATCGAATAAACCGTGTCCTTTTTCATCGCTTCTTCGCTAACAGGGTCACAAAGACACCTTCACCGTGGCCACGGCGCACCTCATGCAAAATGTCCTCAAAACTGTACACCGTCTGGCGGATCTTTTGGACTTCAAATCCGGCATCGTCGAGCGCACGAAGCACCTCCCGGGTTCCTCGAAAATAGGCATCGCGGTAAAACGGGTCGCTATCTTGTTCGGCCCGGTAGACTTCACCCAAAGGGGCGTCAATGTCCACATGCGCGATGACGAGGTGCCCGTCGGGCTCTAGTATCCGGTAACATTCCGAAAAAGCCGGTGCCAAAGATTCCAGGTAACAGTCCACCGTGATCATAAAGACCGTGTCAAAGGACGCGTCATGAAAGGGGAGGGCTTCAGCCACCCCGCGAACGACGGTGATGCCTCGGCTTTCCGCAAAACGGGCCATGCCAAAAGAAGGCTCCACGCCAAGGGGCACGCCCAACGCCTCACTAAAACGCCCCGTCCCCACACCTACCTCGACCGCGCGGGTAAAGGTAGGTGTCACCTGGCGGACGGCTTCGATTTCTGATGCCAGGATCAAAGGATTGTCTTCAAACCACTGATCGTATTCATTGGCTAAACGATCAAAAAGATCCGACTGATTCATCGTGCCTCCAAAAGCCCGGGAAATACTTTCATCCGGTCATAAAGCTTTTCTAAAGCGTAGAGGATCTGCTCTTCCTTGTGTTCACTCGTCAGGCAGAAACGCAAGCGGGCCTGCCCGCGGGGCACCGCGGGGAATACCGCCGGAGGCGCCAGGATGCCATCTTCTTCCAACTGTTTTGACAGCATGAAAGCAATGTCATCCGAGCCGATCATGATCGGGGTGACCGCCGTCTCACCGGCCAGGCAGGTGTTCATGCCGTAGCGGTGCGCCTCATCTAAAAATGTGCGAATATTACGGCGCAGCCGCTCTACACGGCGGTTGTCACGCTCCATGATTTCAATGCCCTTCATGACCGCGGCCGCAAGCGGCGGGCTGATGCCCACCGAGAAGACAAAGCCCGGCAGGTTGTAGCGCAGATACTCAATCAGGTTGTGGGAGCCGGCAAGGTAACCTCCGCAGGTCCCAAACCCCTTTGACAAGGTGCCCATATGGATATCAATGTCTTTCGGGTCGATGCCGTAGTATTCATCCACCCCGCGCCCCGTTTCGCCCAAGACGAGCATGGAGTGCGCTTCATCGACCATCAAGAAGCAGTCGTATTCATTTTTAAGACGTACAAACTCTGGCACAGGGGCGACATCCCCGTCCATGCTGTAAGCCCCTTCAATCACGATCAGGACTTTTTCATAGCGGTCGCGCCGGCTCTTCAAAAGCTGTTCGAGAGCTTCGTAGTCATTGTGGGGGAAGGGTCGGGCGTCCGCCTGGGACATCCGGACACCCTCCGTGATGGAGTTGTGGCTTAGGACGTCATACAGGATGAGATCGCGTTCTTTGCAAAAGTTTCCCACAAAGGTGACATTGGTGGAGTGACCGCCAACCAAGACAAGGGCATCTTCGGTACCTTTCCAACGTGCCAACGCTTTTTCAAGGTCCTGATGAATCGTCTTTTCTCCGGCAATCAGCCGGCTGCCACTCGCGGATGTCCCGTATTGGGCGATGGCCTTAACCGCCGCCTCGTTCACCTCCGGGTCACCCGAAAGCCCGACATAGTTATAGGACGCAAAGTTCAGCATCTCTTTGTCGCCGATATACGACACATCGCGCAAGGATGAGTCCTGGGCGACAAAATACGGATTGCCAAAGGCTTCGATCGCGGGTAAAAGAGACTCCCGCCTCGCCGCAAACGCGATGAACTCGGGCGTCTGTTCGAAACGGCTGATCCGCTCCACGACGCATTCCTCGTCTGAAACAAGGTTAGCCGCTCCAATATCGCTTAAGCCTTGTGAGAACTCACCCTGGATACGGCGGAACACAAGCGCCGCGATGTCATTCACCGTCAGGTCGCGGTTGAACAGGCGCTCATCAATCGCCAGCGCGTACTTCACCTCAGCGTGTGTTAGAAGTGAAATACTCTGCAGGCTGTCGCCGCCAAGATCCTGCGAGAAGTAAGAAGAGGGGTGCACGGATTCAACGGGGATGGCCAAAACATCCGCGACCATTGCCTGTACGGCGGCGCGCACTTCAAAAAAGGCGGAATCTCCGGCAAGCTCCGGCGTAAAGTAGGCGGCTGTCTGGTAGTCCACCACTTCCGGTCTTTCTATTTCGACCGCTTTTGGCAGGGCTGTGAGCGAATATTCCGTTAGCGGCCAGGTACCGGCGATGACTTGCTCTGCGACCGGTCCGCGCCTGACTTTAGCCGAAGCTGATAGATCGAGCGGTTTGTGAGAGATGAAAAAGCGTTGAACACGCTGGTTTAAGGGCAGTGTCAGGTTAATTTCGGCCACCGCCTCCGCCAATGCCTTGGGATCGGCGCCTTCAACAGGTTCTACCAGCAAGGCTGTCTCATCGTAAACGTTGTCGGTTAGGCCGAATATGACATAGCGTGAAAAACCCGGAACGGTCGCAAAGGCGCCTTCCAACTCATCTGGATACAAGTTTTCGCCGTCGGCTTTCAAGATGATATCTTTGACGCGCCCGTCAAGGAAAATCTTGCCGTCACAAAGGCGCCCGATATCGCCGGTATGAAACCATTCATCGCGATCGCGCGGGTGGTATTTGCCCTGGCGCAAGGTCCCGCAGTGGACCACATCGGTACGCACGACGAGTTCGCCCTTTTCGCATTCGTCTTCTTCGGCTTCCGATTCGATCGGAATCATTTTCAAACTGTCATCGTACAGCACTTGACCGACGCTCCCGTCGAGGCGGTCGCCGACATTCTCGCTGTTCACCACCGAATAGATACCGATCTCGGTCATGCCGTAACCGTTCACAAGATAGTATCCCAATCCGTTGATGGTGCGCAGGGTCTCGGGCAGGATGTAACCGCCGCCGGAAATGGCGATGTAAAGGGAATCACCGACAAGCTGCTCACGGATCATCCGGAGGATACCTTCGATTGGCATCGGGAGATCGACACCGGCCTCCTGGTACGAGAGCGATAACTCGATCATATTGTCAAAATCTTCACCCGTCTTCCCGCTCATCTCGATAAAGCGTTTTTTGACAAGCTGGGCGACACCGTTCCAAACGGCGGGGATCGCGACAAATTGTGTCACATGACTGTCTTTACATGCCTGAACGATGGATTCAGGTGAGGGCTTTTGCGGGATGACCATGGTATTTCCAAACGCCTGCGGGAAAACAAAGCAGACGATGAAACCCAAGACGTGGTGCCAGGGAATAAAAGCGACAGCCTTTTCCTTGACGCCGTCGCGCGCTAAACGATCGGTCACAGGCAATAGCTTTTCGAGAATGCTGTATTGCTTGGTGATTCCAAGATCGTCATGGACATAACAGCGTGAAACGCCCGTGGTACCGCTTGTGCAAAGACAGATATGCCCTGCCCAATCGTATGCTTCCGAAGTCGCTTCAGGCAGCTTTTCATCCCCTCCGCGCCGGTAGCGTGTACGTACCGCCGGATCTTTCCAGTCGGGCATCAGCTGGTCCGCGGGGATCACCGGATAGGGGGTGTGGCGGTCTTGCTCCTCATCCGTGATAAGCGCGATGACACCTGTCTCTTTACACAGTGTATCTGTCAGCTGATCCGCAGCTCTGACATCGATCAGGACAACCGGGTGTCCCGCGGCCATAAGGCCCCAGAAGCAAAGACCGAAAGACGGACTGTTAGAAAGCTTTAAGCCGACCCAGCCCGTTCGTCCCGGGTCGTCGGATTTTAGTGTTTTTTCCTTTTCAGCGATGGCGTCCCGAAGCGGCCCCGATGCAAAATACGTTTTCATGCGACTTGCGGTCTCGTCGATCATCCCCAAGTATTCAGGATAGGAGATCTCATCGATACCGTGGGTGCCGTGCAGCTCAAACGCGCTGCCTTCACCGAGCTGTTCCATAAGGGAAAAGAGCCCCTTGTAGCCGGGCACTTGTGCGAGATATTGCAAATATTCAAAAATCTTCATCTTACCTCCTGGTGGACGGAACTGAATCGGAGGCGCACTAAAGCCCTCCTAGAATCCGTCAAACTTAGGATATTATGTCACGCAAATATGAGCAAGTTATTAATCTCGAATCTTCACATTATTTTCGCAATGAAGTGTTAGGCTGAGCCTTGCATGTTGAGGAGCAAGATAATATGAAGAACCATCACCACACCATCGGGCACTATCCCGTCCGTATGCAGGACTGTGACCCGACAAGACGCATTCACTTACATCGGCTTTTTGATTTCGCACAAGACGCGGACGATCAAAACTGTGCTTTATACGGGATCCAATCGGTCGATTTACATCCTAGGGGTCTTTGTTGGATTCTTATCTCCCACGCCTCCTCTTTTACAGGAGCATTGCCCCGGGGCGAAGATATGCTCATCGTGGATAGCTGGACGAGAGGCACAAGGGGCGTCCGTTTCTTACGCGAAAATCGCTACTACAAAAACACCATGGACGACGCCCATTATTTCGGTTCGGCTACATCCGAATGGATCATCTGTACGCGGGGGGATCACCGACCGCTTCGCCCTTCCGATGTCATGGATACTGAAATGTTCAACAATGACAGGGATGCGAGTGTGGGACTTTTTGACAAAATACCCCGCCTTTTGGCCGATGATTCGATCTGGCAAATGGGTGAACACCATACTCATGAGGTCGTTTTGAGCGACCTTGACACCAACACACATCTTCATAGCGCCTGTTACCTGCGCCTTGCCATCGACCAACTGGGCCGCCATCGGGCACTTGATCCGGCACAGGACATGCTCATCGTGAACGCCATTCACCTACAATACATTCAGGAAGTCAATTTCGGACAACGGCTGTTGATTGCCTCAAAAAACACCGAGGACGATCCCGACGCTTTCCTGGTAGAGGGAAGGGTTGAGGGTGCCGATAATCCGTCATTTCTTGCCCGCCTTGAAGGGCGTATCGTCGCGCGGTAAGATCCGCTCGAAGGAGGTCCTCATGCGCGTACTCATTATTGAAGCCATCATTCATCTTCCTTGGTGCCGGTCATTGAAAGACAAGCGCAGGGTCCGCCAGGGCCTGATCGATCGGCTCGTCCGCCGTCATCGCGTCTCTGTCAAAGAGGTTGACTGTCAGGATATATGGCAGACGCTTTGTCTTGGAATCGCGGCGGTGGTCATCTCAGAATCAGCGGCTCAACCCCTTGAGGAATCGATTCATGAAACGGTCGCTCTGCACTCAAACGGCGAAATTCGCGAATGGAATGTTGACGTCGTGTAAATGAACTGATTTTTGTTACAATGGATTTGTGTTCCGGTACGCCTGGGTCATCTGACGTATGTGACGTGACGTCCCGGATTGTCCAAAGGAGACTTTGTTCGGAGGTGTTTATGTCACAATCAGCCGGTAAATTAGATTACAAAAGAACGTTGTTTTTAGGCTTCGGTTTTCTTGCAAGTTCACTTGCCTGGAGCATCTATAACAGCCTCGTGCCTGTTCTTTTAGAACAACGCTTCATGTTATCCACGGTCGTCATCGGTACCATTATGACGATCGACAATATCTTTGGTATTATCTTTCAGCCACTCGTCGGCGCCTCAAGTGACAAAACTTTCACGCGCTATGGCCGCCGGATGCCCTGGATCATCATCGGCATTCCGCTGTCAGCCATTTTCTTCACCTTGATCCCCTGGGCGCAGTCACTGGGCCTGATGATGGCCTTTATCATCTGCTTCAACCTGATCATGTCCATGTGGCGCTCGCCTGTGATCGCGCTCATGCCCGACCTCACTCCGCGCCAGCTTCGCAGCAAGGCCAACGGCGTGATCAACCTCATGGGTGGAATCGGCAGTATCATTGCCTTCCTCATCGGCGGGATCTTGGCAAGCCTTGACAACACGGGACGCCTTACCTTTGGCATGGGCTCCATTGTCATGGTGCTGGCACTCATTTTCCTCGTGATCTTTATCCGTGAACCGGTCGCCGATGCCTGGATGCGCGCGCAGCGCGAACAGGTCGGAAAAAGACTTTCAGCCAAAGAGTTCTCAAAAACATTGGCAGAGGAAGAATTCGCCGAGATTAAGGATAAAGGCGGCCTTGACAGAAAGTTGACCTCCGGTGAAAAGAAGAGCCTCATTCTGCTTTTAGGGGCGATTTTCTTCTGGTTCTGCGCCTATAACGCGATCGAGACCTTCTTTACGCTGTTTGCGACGAATGTACTGAACGTCAGCACGGGGGTCGCGACCATTATGCTGACCTCCTTCTCACTGACCTTTGTCGCCTTTGCGCTTCCCGCGGGGCTCATTGCCGGAAAACGAGGTAGAAAAAAGACCATCGTGAGCGGACTGTTCCTCTTGATCGCCTTCATGCTCCCCATGATTTTCATTAATCCGATTCTCACGGTGTTAGGCGTGGACGTGGCAAGCGCCTCTTCCCTGCTTATCAAGCAGATTGTCGTGATCGGACTTCTGGCATGCGCCGGATTCGGCTGGGCCTGCGTGAACATCAACTCATTGCCGATGGTCGTGGAGCTTGCCTCCCACGACAAGATCGGACGCTTCACGGGTTACTACTATTTCTTCTCCTTCGGCGCTTCCATTTTCAGCCCGATCCTGTTTGGCGCCATTCGAGATCTGACCCAGGATTACAACACGCTGTTCATCTACGCGGTCATCTGCTTTGGCTTGGCGCTTTTATGCACACTCTTTGTGAAACACGGCGAAGTCGAACCGCATGACCCCGAGGTCATGGAGGAAGCGTTGCTGGACGCTTAAGAAGATGGCGGACGATTGACATGTATTAACCGGGCGGGCAAACCCCGCCCGGTTTTTTTAGCGGGAGGTATGAAATGAGCACAAAGATATTCGCCCACAGAGGGGTTCGAAAACACTATCCCGAAAATACCATGGACGCTTTTCGTGCCGCTGACACGATGGGTCTTGACGGCATTGAACTTGACGTTCAAAGAACCTTGGACGGGGTCCTTGTCATTTGTCACGACGAACATCTTTTAGAGTTGGCGGGAGAGGATCTTTGGATCAAAGATTTGACTTGGGAAAAGCTGTCTTTAATCAACATCGCCTGGCATTTGCAAGATGGATCCACGGCTCGAATCCCCACTTTACAAGCGTTTTTACAGTGGCTTAAAACAACGACACTCATCGTCAACATCGAATTGAAAAACAGCATCGTCCCCTACGAAGGCATGGAGGGGGAAGTCCTCGCGCTCATTGATCAGTACCATCTGAGAGATCGCGTGATCATCTCCTCTTTTAATCTGGAAAGTGTCGTCCACATGAAAGCGATCGCCCCCGACATCGATGTGGGTTTCTTATACCAGCGCCTCAAGCCCTTGGCGGACCGCCTCGTGAAAGATGTGGGATTGGACGCGATCCATCCCCTGTATGTGCATCAACTCTTTTGCCATCTCGTGCGAAGTGCCCATAATAAGGGTTTAAAAGTCCGTGTATGGACGGTGAATCATCCCTTCTTTATCCGAAACGCACTTTGGCGTAAAGTCGATACGATCATGACAGATGATCCGGAATTGGTATTGGCGTTAAGGGCAAAATATCAGTCACGCCGAAAATAGCTTTCGTAGTCATTAAAACGCTGTTCGCGCGCAAAACCGATCAATGAAATCTTCTCTTCACGCGCCCTGTGAATGGCCTGAGAGGTCACGGCGGCACCTGAAATGACGACCGGGATCCGCGCCATCGAGACGATTGCCAGGATGGACGCGGACAGTCGACAACTTGCGACCAGGATCGTTTCCGACAAGTCATGCTCTTCTTTCAACGCGGCCCCCACTAATTTGTGTAAACCATGGTGGCGCGAGATATCCTCCACGTGATCCATCACCACAAGATCCTCTCGGTTGACGAGCATCATGTTGTGCGTCCCCCCCGTCCGATGAAACAGTCGGGCGCGTGAGTCAAGCGCGGTTATAAGCGCTTGGATGTCAGAGGGATTGAGTGTTTTCTTCCAGTCTCTTGGTTTTCTAACAACAATAGTCACGTCTTCTGTCTTTATTTCCCTCAGTTGGATACGGGCCGTCATCCGATCCTTATCGCCTGTCAGATGAAGATTAAGGACATCCTTCGTTGATTGAATCATTCCGTTCGAATAAAGCCAACCCATCACGAGATCATCGAGACGATCGGGCAGGCAGTACAATGTCATTTCCTGAGTATCCGACCAGATGAGATTAAAACGGCATTCCCGGATAACGTCATCTTCTTCTGACAGCGCTTGACCTTTTCTATATTTTGTAAGACTCACCTTTTCGACGAGCATATCCTCTTCATTTTGTGGTTCTTTTTGTTTCCAGCGCTTTAAATCAGAGGGTTCATTGAGATTTATGAACATGTGATCCAGCTCATCGAAAGCTTGGGCGTCTTTTTCACTCAGCCACATGAAAGGATGTGTGCGACAAAAGTCTTGTAACCCGCTTTTCCCCGCCTTCAGGCGCGCTTCCATCGATATCACAAGATCCCGATGGTAAAAGGCGTTCAGGGGCTCCAGATAGCCATTTTTTCTCTTTAACATGGCGCCTGAAACAGGAAGTTGAGACGCCTTTAGGGAATGCATCACGGACTCGATAAAATCGATATTCACATAGGGCATGTCACAGCCTGTGACGTAGACAAATGGGCTTCTTGCATGAACAAGTCCCGCGTGGATGCCTCCCATGGGTCCCATGCCGGGATAAAGATCGGATAAAAGTCTCACTTGTGGCTGTTGTTTTAGGAGTCGATCGTACAACTCCGGACGATGGGTCACAAGCACGATGTCTAAGAAGACTTCGCTCAACTTTTCGACCATGTTTTCAATGAGCGATTGTGCTTCTCCCTGTATGAGCTGCTTGTCAAAGCCCATCCTTAGGCTTTTCCCCCCCGCTAAGATGACGGCGGTCGCAAAAAGAGGATCAGGGTAACTGATGGGATCCATGCTGCTAACGCCGTATGACGGCGTCGACGGGGCATACCTCCTGGCATGTGCCGCACTTGATGCATTCATCCTGGCGGATCACGTGGAGTTCTTTGACCTTGCCGTCAATACAGGAGACGGGGCAGTTTCGGGCACATTTTGTGCAACCGATGCACTTGTCGGTAATAAAGTACGTGGTCAGTTCTTGACAGACGCCCGCGGGACAGCGTTTTTCTTTGATATGCGCCTCGTATTCTTCGCGGAAAGTTTCAATGGTAGACAGTACCGGGTTGGCAGAGGTCTGTCCCAATGCGCATAGGGAGGCGCGCTGAGCGGTTTTTGCTAAACGCAAAAGACGCGGGATGCTTTCTTCGTCGCCGCGTCCCTCCGTGATGTCTTCTAATATTTCCAGCATGCGTGTCGTGCCCTCACGGCATGGCGTACATTTGCCGCAGGATTCCTCGGCGATGAAATCCATGTAAAAACGCGCAACGTCCACCGCGCAGTTGTCCTCATCCATGACGATCATACCGCCGGAGCCCATCATGGAGCCGATGGCGGTGAGGCTGTCAAAGTCAATGGGTGTGTCGAGGTATTTCTCACCGATACAGCCGCCTGAGGGGCCGCCCGTCTGGACGGCTTTGAATTTTTTGCCGTTCGGGATCCCGCCGCCGATGTCTTCGATGACCTGGCGCAGGGTCATGCCCATCGGGACTTCCACAAGACCGACGTTCTTGATCTTGCCACCTAAGGCGAAGACTTTGGTCCCCGGTGATTTTTCGGTCCCGATCTTTCGGAAAGCTTCGGCTCCCTTACTCAGGATGACGGGAATATTGGCAAAAGTTTCGACGTTGTTAATTAAGGTTGGTTTTTTCCACAGTCCTTCGTGGGCGGGGAAGGGTGGCTTGGTGGTCGGCATACCGCGGTAGCCTTCAATGGACGCGATCAATGCGGTCTCCTCGCCGCATACAAAGGCACCGGCGCCAAGACGCAGTTCGAGGTGGAAGGAAAAGTCACTACCAAAGATATTGTCGCCCAACAGACCGAGTTCAGTGGCCTGGGAAATGGCGATCTCAAGTCGGTGGACCGCGATGGGGTACTCGGCGCGGATGTAGATATAGCCTTGGTGTGAACCGACGGCGTAGCCCGCGATAATCATGGCCTCAATGACGGTATGAGGATCACCTTCTAAGATACTGCGGTCCATAAAGGCTCCGGGATCGCCTTCGTCGGCGTTGCAGATGACGAATTTTTCGTCGCCTTCGGCCAGTCGCGTGAAATGCCATTTCCGACCGGCGGGGAATCCACCGCCGCCGCGCCCGCGAAGTCCTGAAGCTGTGACTTCGTCAATGACGCTCTCAGGTGTCATTTCAAATAGCGCCTGGTGGAGCGCTCTGTAACCGCCGAGCGCGATGTATTCTTTTATATTTTCCGGATCAATATGCCCTGAGTGTCTCAAGGCGACGCGTTCCTGGTGCAAGGTGAAGGGCACTTCTGAATATGCGAGGAGCCCCTCATCTGTTTTGGCGTCTTCGTAGATGAGGTCGAGCACCGGTTCGCCGCCGACCAGATGTTCCTTGTAGATGCGGTCGATATCTTCGACCTCAAGATGGCTGTAGAAGGTGCCTCCGGGGTGCACGATGACCACAGGGCCCGCTTCACACAGACCAAAACAGCCTGATCCGACAATTTCGATTCGCCCGGGGGCGTCGTCGCGGTCGATTAGGGCTTGGAGGCGCTCACGGATCATGGGTGAGCGCGATGAGGTACAGCCGGTGCCCATGCAGATGACGACGGACCATTCGTAAGGTCCCGTGATGCTGTCGGAGGGGAGACCGCGAAGATTCATGGTTTTGAAGGTTTCTTCCCGGATTTCGTTTAATTGGTCGATCGTCATGCTCATGCCTCGTCCCCTTCCTCGTAGCTTGCTTTCAACTCACCGATCAGCGCTCGCATTTTTTTGAGATCCATCCGACCGTGTACTTCTCCGTTCACGGTCACCACGGGCGCGAGCCCGCAGGCCCCGACGCAGCGCGTGGTCGTAATGGTAAAAAGACCGTCTTCTGTCGTCTCACCGCTCTTGATGCCCAAGGCACTTTCGAGTTCCTGTAAGATCTCAGCTGCCCCTTGGATGTAGCAGGCGGTTCCCATGCAGATCGACACTTCACACTGACCTTTGGGCTCGAGTGTAAAGCGCGTGTAAAAGGTGATGACCCCGTAAACGGTTGACATCGGTACTTTAAGCGTTTTGGAGATGATTTCCTGAATGGGCACCGGGATGTGGCCAAATCGATTTTGCGCCAGATGGAGGGCCTGCATGAGCATGCCTCTGCCTTCTTTTAAATCTTCGAGTTCCCGACGAAAGAGGTCGATTTCCTGTGTATGCTCTGTTTCAATGAACTGTACTGCCATCTTGCTTACTACTCCGTCATTAATGAATTAACTTGGTCCACAATGTGCTTGACATCTTGTTCTGTAAAGGGCGCTTCGATGATCAGGTCCGCGAAGCGCCGTGTGAGAATCGCAGACGTTTTCACGTGTCCTTCAAGTGCTGTTAAATGCACAAAAAACCTTGGTTGCGTAAAGCGCCGCGAAGTGCTCGATTCAACGAGTAAAACTCCATTACGATCCATTGTCTCATAAAAATCTTTTAAAAAAAATGAAAGGGCGTCTTCCATATTGGCCTCAGAGGCAATTAAGCGGGCGACGCGTTCGCAACCGGCTTGGAAAAATGACCGTATACGGGGCTTTTCTTCGTCACGCGATTCTTCGAGGAAAGCCGTCTTTGTGCCTGGGACTTCGTGACTGACCTTTAATATGCGCACAGGACGGCCCTGCTCGATCAGTTGGTGGGCAAGCGCGAGGCAAAGTGTCGATTTGCTTTGTTTTCTGCGGTCTGAACCCACCATGATCATGCGCGGGTACCGGGGGATCGCAAGAGTTAAAGGTTCCTGGGAAATGACTTTTGTCGATTTATCGTAGATCGACCGCGACGCGTCATAAAAATGAGGTTCTCCGATTAATACCGACCGTGCCAGTTGACCCGCTTCTTGCGCGGCAAGTTCTAACAGGTCCTTGGCTGCCGGATGAAAGGGTGCCGGCGATTGAATCGTTTGAAATAAAAGTGAAAGGCTTTTTGCGTGCGGATCGATGAGGGCGACTTGCAAAGAATTTCCGTTTGATTCGGCCATGACAATCGGCAATCCTTGTAAACGACAAGACTGTTCGAGTGCGCCATGGCTGTCGTCGTTGTCTAAGCAATCTAAGACGAGATCGGTTTCTTGCGGGAAAAGATAATGCTGGAGGTCATGGCGTGAGGCCTGGATGATTCGGATGGACGCGCCGTAACCCGCTTCGCGGATGACACGGATCATTTGGGACTCTGTTGTTTCTTGGTAATCATCGAAAAAGGACATCAGGGTAAATGACGTAATGCCTTCTTCCGCCAGTGTTTTGGCTGCGGGGACGGCCATCTCGCCTTGTCCCGTGATCAGGACCGAGTGAGCTCCGATCGATCTTGCAAGTTGGGGGTTCATTTCATTTTTTTCGTGGGCGCTCATACCCCATCAATATACCATTAGCCTTTTGCCTCTTCTCCCCGGCAAAACACGCGTGTCAGGGCGCCCTGTTTGTCCATGAAGACAAGATCGGCGTCCATCCCGGGCGCGATGTTGCCCTTGTGGGAGAGGCCCAACCATTGGGCGGCATTGGTTGAACTTGCGGGGATGAGTTCGGCTAAGGATTTTTGGGTCATTTCCATGAGATTCAAAAGCGCGCGATCCATGGTCAGGGTGCTGCCCGCCAGGCGCCCGTCTTCTTTTCGTGATTGACCGTCCTTCACCGTTACGTCCCGGCTTCCCAGGTGGTATGCGCCGTCGGGCAATCCGGTGGCCATCATGGAGTCGGAGACTAGCATTAGGTGGTTAGGGCTTTTGAGGCGATCGACTATGCGTATGAAGGCGGGGTGAGAATGCACGCCGTCCGCGATGATTTCGACAAAGAAGGGGTAGTCAAGGGCGGCTCCCAGGATCCCCGGCTCCCGGTGATGAAAGCCCCGCATGGCGTTTCCAAGGTGGGTGACGGCATGGGCGCCTGCCTTGTAGGCGTCGACCGTTTGTTGCCAGGTCGCGTCGCTGTGGCCGATTGAGATGCGGATGCCCAACGCAATGGCTTTTGCCATCAGGTCTTTGGCACCTCGAATCTCAGGCGCCATCGTCATCGAGCGAATGTGACCTTTCGCGATCGCTTGGTAATGGTGAAGCAGTTCGATATCGGACGCTTGGATGTAGCGTTCTTCGAATGTGGCATGGAATTTGGGTGACAGGAAGGGTCCTTCCAGATGGATGCCGAGTAATTCGGCGCCTTTGCCCGGCTCTTCGATGGCAAGGACGGCTTCGTGGATGGCTTTTTCGGTTTGTGACGGTGCGTCGCAGCCGATGGAACAAAGCCAGCTTGTCGTCCCGTGACGGGCAAGCTTTATACCAAGGGTTTTTAGTTCATTGGCGCTTGCGTGATTTAAGTCGATGCCAAAGGCGCCATGTGTGTGGGGATCGATGAAGCCGGGGATGACATAGCACCCTTTGGCATCGATCGTATCGGGTGCCTCCTCATTCTCACCGCCAATTTTTGTGATGACGCCTTGGTGTACGGTCAGGGTTGTCTCGACAAAGGAGCGGTCTTGGTACAGCTTGGTATTTTTTAAGTAAAAACTGTTCACATCATTCCTCATACTTTGAAAAAGAATAATAAAAAACCCGCCTCTTTGTCAAAGGAGCCGGGTATATCGGTCATGCGCTTGGGCAATTAATCTATTTTCCGCCGCCTTCGATGAATACAACGTCTCCTGTACTTTCACCCCACATAGAGGGTCCATCAATCCCGTCATCGTCCGTATTGGCGCTTGAGATAAGTGTGTGTTCGGGCTCGAGATACTCGTCCGCTTTGTCCGCCAACGCAAAACCCGCGATAAGCATTATCATAAGAATTATAATTATAACTGAACTCAGGACTCTTTTCACGCTCTACCTCGGTTTATTGTTATAATCATGCATAGATTGTAATTATATATACAAACTATACTCCGTGCGCCGTCTACTAGTATTACTATTAATTCTCATGATAATACTGATATATCGACCCGTCACGTAACTTTATCTTTATACCACAAAATATTTTGCTATGCAAGACCGGTCTTTCTGTAACAAATGAACCGTTTTTTTAACTTGCCCATTCAGTTTATACTTAGACTGAAAGTGAGTGATTTATGGCTAATACGTCTGTGAAAATAGTTCAGATCCGCGATCTCAATGAGCGCGGGCAAGGGGTCGGCACGATTGTGGATGACTCATCACTTCAAGGGAAAGTCTGTTTTGTGGACGGGGCGCTGCCCGGCGAAACGGTGAGCGCGCTTGTGCGTCTGGAAAAACCTCGTTTTCTTGTGTTGGAGTTATTGGAGGTGCTCGCTAAAAGTCCTGATCGTATCCTTTCGGACTGTGAGTATTTCCCTGAATGCGGTAGCTGTCAGTTGCGCCACATGGACTACCATGCAGAACTTTCCTTCAAACAGAAGCGTGTTAGGGATCTTCTCTCGCGGCAGGGTCCTCTCGAGGTGAACGATCCGGCGTTTTTGCCGATTATCGGGATGGAGCATCCCCTCCACTACCGGTCAAAGAGTATCTTCCCTATTCAAAAGGAAGATGGCGCCATTAAAATCGGGCAGTACAAACGGGGAACGCACGATCTTGTGGATCTTTTCCATTGTCAGTTACACGGCGAGGTCGCGCTCGACATCGTGAATGCCGTACGAGAGCTTATTCTGCGTGACGGCGTCTCCATCTACGATGAGCAACAGCATCGGGGGACGCTGCGCCATTTAGTTGTTCGGGAAGGTTTTTCTTCTAAGCAGTTGATGCTTATTTTTGTCGTGAATGATAAACAAGCGAACGATGTGATCCGCTCCCGGATCCCTCTCTTAAAAAGGGTCGTGCAGAAGCGTGGCATGGTCCTCCAAAGTGTTTGGATAAATGACATGGATACGAAGGGCAATCGAATTTTATCGTCGGATTACCGCTTGTCAGAGGGCGAGGAATCGATTACGGAGACGATTAATGGTGTGAGCTATAACATTTCACCGGATAGTTTTTTCCAGGTAAATCCCATCCAAGCGGCGGTCCTTTTTGACCAGGTGGTCAAGATGGCGGCTTTGCAGCCTGATGAAAAGGTGCTCGATCTTTATTCGGGTGTGGGGGCGCTCGCATTACAGTTAGCCAGTGCCGCTCAAAATGATCCTTCGATTTCAATTACGGGGGTCGATTTAGTGCCCCTGGCGATTCTTGACGCGAAGGAGAATGCCAGGATAAATAATCTTAAGAAGCTGCACTTTATCGCTGAGGACGCGACTTCTTGGCTGAACGATTATGAAAATGACCCTGACAAAAAGCCTTTCGATGTCATTGTGGTGGATCCTCCGAGGAAGGGATTGGACCCGGAAGCGATTGATGTGATGAATCGTTCGGGGGCCAAAAGGATCGTCTATGTGAGCTGTAATCCTTCGACCTTAGCGCGTGACCTCAGTTTATTAAGTGACATGTATTCGGTATCTCGGGTGCAGCCTGTGGATATGTTTCCGAGGACGATGCATGTGGAGACGGTAGTATTGATGTCAAGAAATGGCTGAAAAGCCTTGAAATCAAGGGATTAAAAGACTGGTGAGTTCGTGAAAATGAGTGTCAAGAAAGCATGCTAATAAAAAATGGAGTCTGGAAAGGTATGGTTGTGTGTACAGGTTAGATAACAGGTATTTTTTCGCTCTTGAGACTGTACGTTAGATGTTTTTTGCTGCTGAGACAGTGAAATGGATGTTTTTTGAGGTGGAGCGTGTGGAGTAGATGTTATGAAAGCAAAAATAGGATTTGCAAGCGAGGAAAATTATGAATGTATATAATTTTTGGAAAGCCGTGCTGACGCAAGACGAGCAGACACTTAGGATGTACTTTCATGAAGACGCTTCTGTTAATTGGCATTGTACCAATGAGCACTTCAGTGTTGATGAGTTTTTAATTGCTAACTGTGAATATCCCGGTGATTGGGATGGGAAGGTTGAACGACTTGAAGTGCTGGATGACTTGCTCATAACGGTAACAAAGGTGTACTCTAAAGACAGGAGTGCACATTTTCATGTGGTATCGTTCATAAGAATAGCAGACGATAAAATCATTTCAATGGATGAGTATTGGGCAGATGATGACGTTGCTCCCCAATGGAGATTAGATAAACACATCGGCACGACGATCAAGTGCCAAGATTAAATTAATCAATAAAACTCCTAACAGAACATCAACCATCTGTCTGTTACCCATCAATCCTCACACAAGTACCCGTCTTGAAGGTCACCTCGATTGTTTCGTCGAGTACCAGTATTTTATCTACAAACTGTCTGACCAGTTTGTCTTCAAATTCTAAAGTCTCTACGTCCTGGGTTTGGATAAACTGCTCAATAGATTGTAGATTTTTCTTATGATTTTCTTTGCCGGCTTCTTCTTGAAGAACTCTTTCTTTCTCATCTTTTAGGGCGTAAATCTTTTCTGCCAAATCGTTGTACTCTTCTTTTGAGGAAGTGCGGGCGATAAGTTGAAGTTGAAGCTGATCCAACTCTTCCTCGATATCGAACAGGGAGCGACTGTTTTTTGCCCCCATGCCTTCTTCAATTGCTAGCATCAAACGGTTCAAGAATTCTTTCTTATCGGTAAGCATTTTCTTGAAGGAGGTCATGGTTGTGAGAATAAGATCATCTTCAGGAAGAGTCCTTGCGGTGCACTTAGTACCTCTATTTTCCAGCCGACTGACGCATCGCCAGACAATTGACTTTTTGCCTCGGTTGTTCCAATGAACCCGGCGAAAGATATCACCACAGTTTCCACAGACTACAATATTAGAAAAGCAATTGTTGGAGCTGTAGCTTCTTTTCACGCCGTTTTTACCTCGTTTTCCGCTTTGCCTTCGGAGCATTTCTTCCTGTACAGCATAAAAAATATTTTTGGGGATGATCGCTTCGTGATGATCTTCTACATAGTATTGGGGCACTTCACCTGTATTCTTAACTCTGTGTTTACTTAAAAAATCTACAGTGTAGGTTTTTTGTAAGAGGGCATCGCCTATGTATTTTTCATTTTGCAGGATTTTTCGAATGGTTGTATCATACCATTTTGTCTTTCCAGCACCCGTTAAAATGCCATCTTTTTCTAAGTTTTTAGCAATCGCATAGGGGGACTGTCCTTCCAAATACTCCCGATAAATACGGCGGATAATTTCTGCTTCTTCAGGAATGATGATGAGTCCTCCTTCTTCGTCTTTTCCATAACCCAAAAAACGATTATGGTTCACGAGGACTTTTCCTTGTTGGTAGCGGTATTGGAGCCCTAGTTTGACATTTTGTGAAAGGGACTGACTTTCCTGCTGAGCTAGGGAAGCCATGATAGTCAGAAGGACTTCTCCCTTAGAGTCCATGGTGTTAATAGACTCTTTCTCGAAATAGACGGGAATGTTCTTCTCCTTAAGCTTTCGGATGTAGCGAAGGCAGTCTAATGTGTTTCGGGCAAAGCGGGAGATGGATTTAGTAATGATGAAATCGATTTTTCCATCCATCGCATCCTCAATCATCCGTAGAAATTCCAGACGTTCTTTTGTACGGGTGCCGGATATTCCATCGTCGGCATAAATCCCGGCAAGAGTCCATCCTTCATGGTCGTTAATGTAGTCAGTATAGTGATTTATCTGTGCATCGTAGCTTAGGTTTTGCTCTTCCGTCTCCGTAGAGACACGACAGTAGGCTGCCACTCGGAGCTTTTCTTTTTCTCTGGATGAGTGATGCCTCTGTGGTTTTGCAGGTATGATCATCACGTTATTCTTTTTCATGTACTACCTCAATTCTTTCGTAAATAAGTGCCGCTTGCTCGTAGGGATCTTTTTTGCTCGCAGGCACCAGCGCTAGGTTAAATTTGGGAACTTTGTAAACAATTGGTTCCTTTTTGGTCTTTCTTGGTTTACTTCTTTGCTTAAGTTTTTTCTGTACGGCATGAAAACAATCGTTTTTAATAATTTGCGGATAGATACCTTGCCCCAGATAAATGGGATTTGATAGCATGCGTTTAATGGTGGGATGGGCAAAGCTTATTCCGGCTTTATTCCCCGCCTTTTGTAAGGAAGAAAGCTCTAAATAAGCTTGGTATAAGTTTTTTAGCACTCTTGCCTCATCCTCTTGGATGACGATCTTTCCGTTTTTGTAGCAGTAAGCATAAGGAACGGTTCGCATGTTAGAGAGCCTCCTTTAATATCAGTCCACATTTCAGGTAAAAGATGATGGTGGTTCTTTCATAAACCTCGGCGCTATCTATGAATCTCTCCCATATATCCTCATCAAAATCAGTGATCGATTCCTTCTTCTTTGCAAACAGAAAGAGATCTTCCAATGCCGCTTGTTTTTCGTGAGTCTTTTTTCTCGTTTTTCTGAGTGTTTCCAATTCATTGGTTTTTCTCAGATGCTCTTGGAGCAATTCGGCTTTGACTTTTTGGAAGTTTTTCTCATTTAACAGCCCCTTTCCTTTTAACTCATCCGTGGCTTGAAGCTGTCCTGCGATATCTTGAAGATACATTTGTAATTCATTGATTTTTTCTTCTGCCTTTTGCTCCACTTCTTCCGCTTTAAGCTCAAGGAGAGGGCTTAAGATTTGTTCACTGGCGAACATTAGCTTATTTAGCATCGTGAGGAATGCCCACTGAATTTTTTGTTCTGCGATAGATGGCTGTGTGCAATGATCTTTTGATTTCAGATGCTCACTACAAGTCCAGTGAATGCTGGAATACTCTCCGCTGTAGTGGATTCTTCTTTTAAGATTTGCACCGCATTTTGCACAGCGGAGCATCCCGGTAAACGGATAGGTCTTATTACGCTGATTCTTTGTCTTTCTTCTCGCTTCAATTCTTTTTTGCGCTTGGTTAAAAAGCGTATCATTCACTATGGCCGGATGATGATTTTTTATGAGATATTGTGCTTTTTCGCCCTGGTTTCGATGTCTGCGAAAATGCTCATCGGTATAGGTCTTTTGACACAAAAGATCTCCGGTGTAGAATTCGTTTTTCAAAATTCCAAGGATAGTAGAATCCGACCAAGCTCTATTTCGAGGTGAAGGGATGCTTTGCTGGTTTAGCTCTTTTGCAATACGAAAGCTGCCTTTTCCATTAATACTTAATTGGTAGATGGTATGAACAATCTCCGCTTCTTTGGGAACAACCTTGATTTCGTTATCTACATAACAGTACCCATAAGGTAAATAGCCGGGAAGATAGGTGCCATTTTTAAACTTTTTCTCAATAGACCACTTGATATTTTGAGAAGTGGATCGGCTTTCATCTTCAGCAAGACTTGCCACAATGGAAAGGATCAATTCACTTTCCAACGAAGAAGTATCGATATTTTCTTTTTCAAATCTGACAAATACACCGAGTTTGGTTAGCTCTCGGATGAGCGTTAAGGTATCCACCGTATTCCTTGCAAAACGAGATAAGGACTTGGCTAAGATGAGATCAATTTTCCCGGAACGTGCATCCGCCATCATTTCTTTTAGTCCGAACCTGCGATCTGTCTTCGTCCCACTGATGCCTTCGTCCGAGTAAATTCCTACAAACGTCCAGGAAGGATTGGCTTGAATTAAGGATTGATAATGCTTCTTTTGGGCTTGAAAGCTATCCAGCTGATCCGGACTGTCTGTAGATACTCGGACATAGGCACAGACACGAAGAATCTTTATTTTGGACACGCTTTGTTCTATTTTCTTAATCACTGTCTCAACCTCCTTTCGTCACTGTATGTTTGCTCTAAAAGCCACGAATAGCAAGGCTTTTAGGCCATATCTCTGCTAAATAGGGAGGAAATTGTTGTCGGATATTTTCCTCGATCGTTTCCTCTTCTTCATCAGAAATTAGGCCGATATTCTTCATTTCTAGAACAAGATGAATAGCCCTTCGATAGTCCAGTTCTGCCTGTATTTGTTCGTGGGAAAGCGGGTTCTTATTCATAGAAGACCTCCGCTTTTTCTTTCAGCCACTTTTTTGCACAGGATTTGCAATAGACACAGGTTGTATGAAGATCGGTATCTTCCTCTTTCAAAACGTCACTCAGGTTCACCTGGATTTCTTTTCCGCATTTAGGGCAAATGGAGTAGACGTTTTTATCAGATAGGCGGGTGATAACCTTACTGTTTTCTGAAAGCGTCAATTTGGTATAAAACATGATCTGTCCTCCGTTTTTTTGTGATAGGGAAAACTCCCTTCACTTCCCCCTTGGACAGATCAG
>Ga0265294_10001138_pt1 | contig 36066 bp, 41 predicted proteins | sample MunlanPumphouse3_FD_192504 | JGI IMG/M metagenome (GOLD analysis project Ga0265294, IMG submission 192504) | Groundwater microbial communities from a municipal landfill in Southern Ontario, Canada - Pumphouse #3 | ecosystem: Environmental > Aquatic > Deep subsurface > Groundwater | place...
GATGTCTAAGTCCTTGATTTTCTTAGTGGTAGCGGGGACAGGATTTGAACCTGTGACCTTCGGGTTATGAGCCCGACGAGCTACCGTGCTGCTCCACCCCGCATCAATGTGAGCCATCTATAGAAGATAACGCCGGGGTTGTCAAGGGCTTTGTTCTGAAGCCGGCAGGCTCTGAATGCGACGGCAAAGTTCGTCCCTCTGCGCCTGGGTTTCGGCCCGCACGAAAAGGGTCTTGTTTCTTCCGGTCAGGCCGGCTGTGATTTCAAGGCTGGATTTGGCAACTCCGAGGAGCTTGGCCAGGTATTCGATGCACATCCTGTTGGCGGCACCGTCCACGGGCGGGGCCTTGAGCTTGACCTTCAGGGCGTCCTGATGGAGTCCGGAGATCATGTTCCTGGAGGATCGGGGCTGGACGAACACCTTGAAGCAAAGGCCTTCGGAAGTCTGCTGAACGCCGATCATGGCCGGGGCTGTTGCCGGCGATTTCGGATCTGATGAGTGATTTCCGGTTTTCATGATCCAATCAGCCAGGTCACATAATCCGGCGGGCGCACCACTCTGCCCTCGGAATTGACAAAGGCGTGTTTGGTATATCCCTTGGCGATCAGCACATTGCCGTCTTCTTTAAATATCTGATAGTCGAACTTGAGTCCCGCCCGGATTTTCGGATCAATCCGGGTGTCAATTTCCAGCAGGTCATCGTAGCGGGCCGGGGAGACAAACTTGCAGAAGGTCTCGGACACCGGAAGGTGAAGTCCCCGGCCTTCGATTCCACGGTAGGGAAGGCCCAGGTCGCGGAAAAATTCGTTGCGGCCGATTTCAAACAACCGCAGATAATTGGAATTGTAAACCACGCCCATGGCGTCGGTATCCCCGTAAATAACCCGGTATGTGGTGCGGTGGATTTTCATGGGTCGCCTCAGCAGCCGAGCGCCTGCTCGATCAGCGGTCGAAGTTCCTGATAATCGCGGACGACCGGAAACTGCGGAAATTCCCTGATCACGTTTTCCGGCGGCCGGAACAGGATGCCCGTGTCGGCAGCCTGAAGCATGTTGGTGTCGTTGTAGGAATCTCCCATGGCGATGACCTTGTAGTTCAGGTCCTTGAGGGCGATCACGGCGTGGCGCTTGCTGTCGGCCTGGCGAAGACGGTACCCGGCAACGGAGCGGTCCTGGCCGATGATCAGTTCATGGCAGAACAGAGTGGGCCACCCGAGTTTTTTCATCAGCGGGCCGGCAAACTGCACAAAGGTATCCGAAACGACAATCAGCTGTGTGACCGACCGCAGCCAGTCGAGAAACTCCCGGGCCCCTTCCAGGGGTTCCATGCCGGCGATCACGTCTGTGATATCGTCTATTTTAAGGCCTTTTTCCTTCAGAATAGCCAGCCGGCGCTTCATCAGAACATCATAATCCGAAATGTCCCGGGTGGTCAGCCTCAGCTCCTTGATGCCCGTGCGTTCGGCCACATTGATCCATATTTCCGGTACAAAGACGCCTTCCAGGTCCGAACAGACAATATGCATAAGATTCCTCGAAATGATCGATAAAAATTGGCCATGAAGATCTTGAGAGCATCAAAGACGATACAGCTTCAAACCTTTTCTTCACGGCGTAAGAAGCATCACGCTTCTGAGTTGGTTTCCTCGATTCGAATCAGCATGGGTTCGTCGGTGACCACGTCCAGCCTTTGGATTTCGGCCATGGCCTGACGCACGCCGGATTCCCTGGCCTGATGCGTCAGCATGACGATGGGGACCGAGCCGTTGGATTTCCGGCCCTTCTGATGCACCGACTGAATGCTGATGCCCTGGCCGCCCAGAATGCCGGCGATTTTGGACAGAACTCCCGGGCTGTCCATGGCGGCGAACCGGAAGTAATAATTCGTTTCGAGCTCGTCGATGGGCATGATCGGGATTTGTCGGATCTGATCCGGCTGACAGCAAAGCAGGGGAATTCTGCCGATTGAGCCGTGAATGAGATTCCGGGCGATGTCCACGATGTCACCGACCACGGCGCTTCCAGTGGGCATCATGCCCGCCCCGTGGCCGTAAAGCAGAATGTTTCCCACGGCGTCTCCGGAAACCGTGACGGCATTGAGCGATCCGTTGACGTTTGAAAGAAGGTTGCTGCTGGGAATCATCGTCGGATGAACCCGGGCCTCTATCCGGTCCCCTTTTTTCTTTCCGATGGCCAGAAGTTTGATCGTATAGCCGAACTCCCGTGCAAAGGCGATGTCCATCGGTGTGACGCGGGAGATGCCTTCGATGTATATATCGTCATAGTTGATTTTGATGCCGTAGGCTAGACTGACGATGATGGCCAGCTTGTGAGCCGTATCCATGCCTTCGATATCCAGGGTGGGATCGGCTTCGGCGTAGCCTCTGGCCTGGGCGTCGGCCAGTGCCGACTTGAAATCCGTGCCTTCACGGGTGATCTTGGACAGGATATAATTGCAGGTGCCGTTGAGAATGCCGATCATGGAATGAATGCGATTGCCGACCAGAGATTCCCGCAATGTCTTGATGATCGGCATGCATCCGCCCACGCTGGCTTCATAAGCAAGATCCACACCCTTTTTCATGGCCGCTTCGAACAGGGCGTTGCCGTGATGGGCCAGCAGGGCCTTATTGGCCGTGACCACCTGCTTGCCGTTTTCGATGGCCCGAAGAATCAGTTTCCGGGCAATGCCCTGGCCTCCGATCATTTCCACGACGATATCGATATCCGGATCATCGACCACCTGAAAGGCATCCGGAATAAAGACACCCTTGCCGAATGCGATGCTCCGGCTGGCCCGGGGATCCGAATCCGCCACATATTTCAGATTCAGAACGGCGCCCAGGCGGGATTGAATCAGCTCCCGGTTGTGGATCAGTATCCTGGCCACTCCGGACCCGACGGTTCCGCAGCCCAGCAGACCGACGTTGACTTGCTTCATAGATGCAGACTCCTTGTTCTGTTACGGCATGATTTTTCGAATGCCCCGGACGGCCTGATTGATCCGCATGGGATTTTCGATCAGGGCGAACCGGACATATTCGTCTCCGTATTCTCCGAAACCCAGACCCGGCGAGACGGCCACTTCTCCTTCCCGGATCAGCAGCTTGGCAAACTCCACCGATCCCATCCGGATAAAGGGTTCGGGAATTTTGGCCCAGACGAACATGGTTCCCCGGGGGCTGGGAACCTCCCAGCCGATGCGGTTGAGCCCGGAGATGAGGGCGTCGCGTCGGGTCTGGTAAGTGTCCCGTATCTGCGCGACGCAATCCTGAGGACCGTTCAGGGCGATGATGGAGGCTATTTGAATGGGCTGAAACGCTCCGTAGTCCAGATAGCTCTTGATTCTGCGCAAGGCGGCGACCATTTCCGGATTGCCGACGCAAAAGCCCACGCGCCAGCCGGCCATGCTGTAGCTCTTTGAAAGTGAAAAAAACTCCACACCCACGTCCTTGGCGCCTTTGGCCTGAAGGAAGCTCGGCGCACGGTAACCGTCAAAGGCCAGGTCCGCATAGGCAAAATCGTGAATCACCATGATATTGTGAGCCTTGGCATAGTCCACGATCTTTTCGAAAAAATCCAGTTCCACCACCTCGGTGGTCGGATTGTGCGGATAACTGATGATCAGAATCTTGGGCTTGGGCCAGGTCTGGCGCGTGGCGCTGATCAGGTTTTCAAAGAAATCCTGATCCGGCCCGAGCGGAATGCCCCGGACGTCGCCGCCGGCGATGATGGCCGAATAAGGATGAATCGGATATGTCGGCGTAGGGGTGAACACCACGTCTCCGGGGCGGATGGTAACCAGAATCAGGTGAGACAGGCCCTCTTTGACCCCCATGGTGACAATGGCCTCCTGGTCCGGATCCAGATCCACATCGAAACGCCGCTTGTACCAGTCGACAATCGCCCGCCTGAGCCGGGTGATTCCCATGGAAGCCGAGTACCGGTGATTGTGGGGCTTGCGGGATGCCTCCACCAGTTTTTCCACGATATGCTCGGGCGCGGGCAGGTCCGGATTGCCCATTCCAAGGTCGATGATATCTTTTCCGGCGTGCCGGGCCTCCATTTTGATCTGGTTGACCGTCGCAAAAACATAGGGGGGCAGCCGGTCCAGTCTTGCAAATTTCGTCATGCTTCCAGCCTCTTGATGGGATCAACATTCAATTTTACCCAGTCTCTGTACAACACGGCGGGGGTTATGTCAAAAAAAATTCTTTTGACTTTTCGTCCGAATCAGTTTAATTTTCCTACACATTTTTGAATACTTGAGATTAGCTAGGAGATGAAAATGGGTAGATCCTTGACGTATGCCGATGCCGGTGTTGACGTCGACAAGGCCAACGCTTTTGTTGGCATCATTAAAAAAATTGCCGCTCAGACGCCGCGTTCCGGCGTTATGGGGGAAATCGGAGGATTCGGCGGTCTGTTTTCTTTAAAAACAGAGGACTACGAAAAACCGGTTCTGGTCAGCTCAACGGACGGAGTCGGCACCAAGCTGAAAATCGCCTTCATGATGAACAAGCATGATACCGTGGGCATCGACCTGGTGGCCATGTGTGTGAACGATGTGGCGGTTCAGGGCGCAAAACCCCTGTTCTTTCTGGACTATCTTGCCATGGGCGTTCTGAATACCGAGGTGGCCGTGGCCATTGTCGAAGGGATCGCCGAGGGTTGCCGAAGGGCCGGATGCTCGCTGATCGGCGGGGAGACGGCCGAGATGCCCGGTTTTTATCGGCCGAACGAATACGATCTGGCCGGTTTTTCCGTGGGCATCGTGGATAACGTAAAGATCATCGACGGCTCCGAGATCAGAGTGGGAAACCAGCTTATCGGAATCGGTTCCAGCGGGGTTCACAGCAACGGGTATTCCATGGTGCGCAAGATCTGTTTTGACATTCTCCATCATAAGGTGGAGGATTATATTCCTGAATTCGGCAAAACCCTGGGCGAAGAACTGCTGACGCCGACAATAATATATTCCGAAACCGTGCAGAGCCTGATGAAGGCGGGACCGCTTCTGGGTCTGGCCCATATTACCGGCGGCGGCATTTCCGACAATCTCGTCCGGGTTCTTCCCAAAGCGTGCAGCGCGCTGATCCGAAAGGGCAGCTGGCCTGTGCCGCCGGTTTTCGAATTCCTGCAAAAGGGTGGAAACTTGGAAGAGTTTGAGATGATGCGCACCTTCAACAACGGCATCGGAATGATCGCCGTGGTTCCGGAGGAACTGGTGTCGGACATGCTGCTTCGACTCAAAGCCATGAATGAAACGGGCTGGGTGATCGGAGAGATCATTGAAAGAAAAGATCCCAGCTCCCAGATCGAATGGATTTAAGCTGTGTGGAAATCTTTCTGTAATCGTTTCTGGCGTCTGATGGCGCGGATCTCCAGAGCTCAGAAGAAAGACCCGTGCCGGTGCTGAGTGCAGGGCGTGTTTCCGCGGGGGCCGGGACAAAGAAAAAGATAATTCTTTAAAACTTGATAAAGGCCGAACGTTTTGCTTCGGTCTTTTTTTATGGTGTCACGAACCATGATTATTCTCGGCATTGAAACATCCTGCGACGAGACGGCCGCGGCTGTGGTCGAGGACGGACATCGCACACTTTCTTCCGTTGTGTCCTCCCAGGTTGCCGCCCATCGTCCCTACGGCGGGGTCGTACCCGAGCTTGCCTCGCGCAAGCACATCGAGGCCGTTGTTCCGGTTCTTACCGAGGCACTGGAAAAGGCCGGCCTGAGGCTGGATCAAATCGATGGCCTGGCCGTCACCCAGGGTCCCGGGCTGATCGGCTCGCTTCTGGTTGGATTTTCCTTTGCAAAGGCCCTTGCCTGGAGCCGCAATATTCCCTGGGTGGGAGTCAACCATCTGCTGGGACATATTCATGCGGTTTTTCTGGAATCCAATCCGCCGCCGTTTCCCTTTGTCGCGTTGCTGGCCTCCGGCGGGCATACCAGCATTTACTGGGTGACATCACCTTGTGAGGCCGCACTGATGGGACAGACCCGCGATGACGCCGCCGGAGAGGCCTACGACAAGGTAGCCAAGATGTTGAACCTGGGATATCCGGGCGGCGGCGTCATCGACAGGCTTTCCGGTCAGGGCGATGGGTCCCGGATTGTTTTTCCGCGTCCGTTTCTTGACAAAAACGCCTTTGATTTCAGCTTCAGCGGCATCAAGACCGCGGTCAAACGCTATATTGATGCTAATGATGCCTGCTCCGGTCATCAGGTCGCCGATATTGCGGCGGGATTTCAGGAGGCCGTGGTGGAGGTGCTTTGTTATAAAGCCGTTCATGCGGCGCTGGAAAAGGGCTGCCGGCATCTGTCTCTGGTCGGGGGGGTGGCGGCCAACAGCCGTCTGCGGGAAAAACTCGCCCATGATGCTGCTGAAAAGGGGATTTCATGCCATATTCCGGCGTTGAAATTCTGCGGAGACAACGCCGCGATGATTGCCGCAGCCGGCTATCATCTTTTGGTTCGGGGGGACCGGGCCGGACTTGCCAGCGACGTATATTCCCGTGCACGCATATAGACCGTTGATGATCGCCTGCGGAAACTGTTCACCCTGAGCGCTTCGTTTATATCGTGTCCTTATTTTTTTGTCAGATAGGCCGCCTTGGCCTGAAGAATTCTTTGAACCGACCGGATGCCGGATTTCCGAATTTCCGTCGAGCCTTCAATGCCTTCCAGTATCCGGTTGTAAGCGGTTTCGATATTCGGCCCCTTGTGGCAGATCAGAACGATGTCAACCTCGCAGCGCAAAAGCTGGTCCACCACGGCGTGAATGTCAAAATGCCTGGTCACCGCACCCATGTCCAGATCGTCGGTCATGACGAGTCCCTCATACCCCATGCGGCCGCGAAGCAGAAGGCGGGTGATTTCCGGTGAAAAACCGGCCGGATAAACCGGGTCCACGGCCGTATAGCGGATATGGGACAGCATGATGCCGGCGACCTGATGCGCGATGGCCGCTTGAAACGGAATCAGGTCAAAGCCTTCCAGATCGGCGATATCGACATTCAGATCGGGGAGGTCCAGATGAGAGTCCAGAATGGTGCGGCCGATCCCCGGAAAATGCTTGGCCACCGCCATGACGCCGTTTTGCTGGAGCGTTTCGATGACGACTGTCCCCAGTTTTGCCACCCATGCCGGATCACCGCCGAACGACCGTTGCGCCATGATGCCGTCAAACCCATCGGGTACGATATCCAGGACCGGCGCCAGGTTCATGTTGATGCCCACGCCGGAAAGCTCCTCGGCCGTGATTCGGGCAAAATTTTCGGCGTCCCGGACGGATTTCATCGATGGATTGCCGGCAAACTGAGTGAAGGGATCCTTGAGACGGGCTACCTGACCGCCTTCCTGGTCGATGGCGATCAGAAGCGGCGGCTGGTTGCAGGCGGCCGCGTATTTCTGAGCGGCCCGGCAAAGCGTTCGAATCTGTTCCGGATCCACTAGGTTTCTTGAAAAAAGAATCAGGCCTCCGACTTTAAAATCTTCGATCAGCGCCTTGAGATCCGAATTGAGGTCGATGCCGTCGAACCCCGCCATGAGGCGCTGGCCGGCGAGCTGCCGGTCCGATAGCTGATGGGCTTTCATGCGTAATCCTTTCTGATTTCAATGTATCAGGGTGAAAGCTGATGCGCGCTTACGGCCTTCCGGTGTTCGGTCAGGGTGGCTGAAAACTGATGGGTGCGGTCTTTTCTGGCCACGAAGAAAAGATACGGAGTGTCTGCAGGATACAGGACCGCTTCCAGGGATTTTCGGCCCGGGCTGGAGATCGGTCCGGGGGGAAGACCCTGCTGGGTGTAGGTGTTGTAAGGCGTCGGCGTTCTGAGATGCGTCCGGGTGAGATTGCCGTCGAAATTTTCAATGCCGTAGATGACCGTTGGATCGCTTTCGAGCCGCATGCCCAGGTTGAGCCGGTTGCGGAACACCGAGGCAATGACGGGCCGTTCGGCATCCACGCCGGTTTCCTTTTCGACGATCGAGGCCAGGACGACCACCTCGTGGATGCTTAAACCCAGCCTTGTCGCCCGTTCTTTCCAGTCGTTGGAAAAAACCTCATTAAACCGGTGGACCATGACTTCGATGATCTCCCTGGCCGATGTCTGTCTGGAGAAAAGATAGGTATCCGGAAACAGGTAGCCTTCAAAGCTGCTGCCGGAAATTTTGAATTCATTTATCAGTAGCGGGTCATCCGCCGCAGCCAGAAACTCCGCCTCCGGAACGAGGCCGGCACGGTCGACGGTTTCGGCAATCTGCCTGAGACTGTATCCTTCCGGAACCGTGATGCGGTGAAGCACGACCTTTCCCTGCACCAGAATATTCAGAATTTTTTCAGGGGAAGCGCCGGCCGGAATCAGATATTCACCGGCCCTGAGCTTTTTGTCGCAACCTTTGAATCGGGCGTAGAGTTTGAGTTTCCAGACCGAGGAAATCAGCCCCTGCCGGTGAAGCCCGGTCAGAACCGAGCTGAAGCTCTGGCCGGGAGAGATGGTGATTTCCGTCTGCTCAAAATTCCGGGGCTGTTCCAGATGCCTGGACAGGCCCAGAACCCATACCCCGGCGCTCAAAATCACCAGAATCAGCGCAAAGCAGATCCGGAGAATGCCTTTGTTCACAATTCGTTTTTCCCGCCCGAAGACACGCGGTGCAGCCATCGGACTGATGTGTCAGGTTCTCGGGAGGATTGTTCGGCGCCCATAAGGTTATTCTCTTTTTGAAGGTCTCTCGCGGCCAGTACGCCTTCCGAAAGTGCTTTGAGGTTTATTTCCGCGGTGCCTTCGGGAGATCTGGCCGTCACAGCCTTTTTCAGAGAGGCGAGGGAAACGATTTGGGTGATCTCCGCCATGCTTCCCAGGGCCACCATATTGGCTGTCTGTTCGAGGCCGATCTGATGCCGGGCGATATCGGTAAACGGGATAAAAATAGTTCCGGGCAGCGGGGATTCCCTGACCGCCGCAGGGTCGGCGATCAGTGTCCCCGAGGGTTTCAGATCGATAAAATAGGTGTCGCAGGCGAACTGGGTCATGGCTACGAGAAGATCCAGCCCCATGGGCTGCGGAAAATGAATCGGGCGGTCGCTGATCACAACCTCAGCCCTGCTGCGTCCTCCACGGGCCTCCGGGCCGTAACTCTGGGTCTGGGTTACATATTTGCCTTCATGGATACCCGCGGCTTCAGCCAGAATGATGGCGGCCAGAATCAGCCCCTGGCCGCCTGAACCCGACAGTCTTATTTCATAACGTTGAGACATAGGGCAAAACTCCAGAATCCGGTATGAATGTTCAGGGTTGAGCCTGCATGGCGGCCTGTCTGATTTTTTCATATTCCTGATCAAAAATCGGAAAGTCTCTGTTCGCCAGCACGCCGATGGTAAACTTGTCTTTGAGTGCCTCGTCGGAAAGTGATCCGGCTTTTTCGGCGGGAACCGCATGGGATTTTTGCCATTTGAGCATATCGATATGGGAGCCCATCTGATTGTACTTTCCGAACTGAACATGGCAGTGGGTGATAATTTCGACGACTGAAAATCCGGGTTTTCGAATGGCCTGTTCGATCAGGCCGATGAGCTTCCGGGCATGATATACGGTACCGCGGGCCACATAGGATGCACCGGAGGCGATGGCCATTTCGGCGACTTGAAAGGGTCGTTCGATCTGAGTGTAAGGCGCCGTCGCGGAAACCGATCCAAAAGGGGTGGTTGGCGAGGACTGGCCTCCGGTCATTCCGTAGATGCTGTTGTTCATGATCAGGGCGGTTATGTCGATGTTGCGCCGGGCCGCATGAATAAAATGATTGCCGCCGATGGCCATGGCGTCTCCGTCTCCCATGATCGCTATGACCTTCAGCGCCGGGTTCGCGAGCTTGATGCCGGTGGCAAAGGTCAGGGCTCTCCCGTGCACGGTATGCAGGGTGTTGAAGTCCACATAAGTCGGCATGCGGCTGGAACATCCGATTCCCGAAACCAGTGCGATTTCATTCTTCGAACAGCCCAGGTGGTGAATGGCCCGGATCAACGCGCCCAGAACGATGCCGTTTCCGCATCCCGGGCACCACAGATGCGGGAATTTCTTGTCGTGGCGCAGATATTGGTGGATTAGATGGGTAGATTCCTGCATCAGTAAACCTCCCGGATTTTTTGCAGAATTTCCGATGGAGTGAACATATGGCCGTCGTAGCGGTTCATTGGAATGATCCGGGTCTGACAGACCCCGAGGTTTTTCACCTCCTGAACGATCTGCCCGAAATTCATCTCCGGAACGATGACGATTCTGGACCGGTTCAAAACCTCCTCCACGGGTTTGGAAGGAAAGGGAAACAGTGTGGTGAGCTTCAGCAGACCGACTTTCAGGTTGACTTTCCGGGCCAGATGCACCGATTCCAGAGCCGCCATGGAGGCTGATCCGTAGGCGATCAAACAGATATCGGCATCATCGAGGAAAAAGGACTCGAATAGTTCAATCTCCTCACGGTTAAGATCGATCTTGCGATGAATCCTTTCATAAAAGGTCCGGACCTCTTCTTTCTGCTCCGTGGGAAACCCGCGTACGTCGTGAACCAGACCTGTCACGTTGTGCCGGTAGCCGTCTCCGAATACGGCCATGGGCGGCACACCCCGGGCCGTGTTTTCATAGGGGATGTACCATTCCGGGGGCACTGAGGGCCGGACCCGGTTGATGACGGAAAGGCAGTCATCCTCAGGGGGTGAAAAGATTGCCCGGGTATGCGCCACGACCTCATCGGACAGCAGGATGACCGGCGTGCGGAATTTTTCCGAAAAGTTAAATGCCTTGAGCGTCACATGAAAGCAGTCTTCGACCGAGGAAACCGCCAGGACGATGCTGGCATGATTGCCGTGAGCTCCCCATCGGGAAAGCATGACGTCGGACTGGGAAGGGCGGGTGGGAAGTCCGGTGCTGGGGCCTCCGCGCATGACATTGACAACGACGCAGGGGGTCTCCGTGGCATAGGCGAATCCCAGAATCTCCTGCATCAGGCAGAATCCGGGTCCGCTGGTGGCGGTCATGGCTTTGACGCCGGCCAGAGACGCGCCCACGATCGCCCCCATGCTGGCGATTTCATCTTCCATCTGGATAAAGGTTCCGCCGTGCCGGGGCATTTCTCTGGACATGATTTCGGCGATTTCCGTTGCCGGGGTAATGGGATAGCCGGCAAAAAACCGGCAGCCGGCGGCAATGGCTCCGCGGGCGATCGCCGCATTTCCATGGATCAGCGCCGGCGGGCGAATGACCTTGAGGGCTCTGTGTTTGGCCAAATGCGTTGCTCCTTATCCCTGATGGCTTTGTAAAAGATTTGATTTCCGCGTTACGCAGAGTTCTTCAATATTTTCGACATTCTGAACTTCTGATGCGCCGTCGCAATTTTGACTTTTTATAGATTCTTCCCTGATTTCGATCGCAAAATCCGGGCAATGGATTTCACAAAGCCTGCATCCGATGCAGGCTTCCGGATGCAGGGCATGAGGAAATTTCTTTTCATCCAGAACCAGCACGGATTTTGGACAGAACGCCGCGCAGATTCCGCACCGCTTGCACCAGTCGCGGTAGACTTTGACCTGAAACTGTTTTTTCGGTTCTTTTGCTTCCACAAGCCTGATCCTTTGCATCATTCAAATCAATATTGGCCCTAAAGTGTCATGGGCGGCAAGTAAGCTTTCTAACTTAGAGAAACACACCAATCGGTGTCAATAAAAAACGGAGCATTGCCGTAAAAACATGCCGGCCAGGAAGATGGCGGGGTCTCGTCTCCACGCCGCGTTTTAAAAAATATTTTGTCGCTTTGCAGAATATTTCTTTGGAATTATTCGGAATTATTTTGAAAAAGCATAAAGTATGCTATAAAAAATGTGCGCTTCAATAGTTGCGCATCGGATTCACCTCCTTGATTCCCGACTGTATTTTATTATGCCCGATATCAGCGAAGCCGCCGGCATTTATATTCACATTCCTTTCTGCGTCCGCAAATGTCCGTATTGCGATTTTTATTCGATAACCGATTTTTCCCGGATTCCTGCCTATCTCAATGCGCTGCACCAGGAAATGGCCCTGGCTGAAAAGGTTCCGCTTCAATTCAACAGCCTGTACTTCGGAGGCGGAACGCCTTCCGTTCTTTCCCCGGATCAGGTGGCCTCGCTCCGCGGAAAAGCGTTTTCTCATTTCAATTTTTCAGACGATGTTGAGATCACTCTGGAAACCAACCCCGGCACTGTGGATTCGAATCGTTTCAAGGCCTACCGGGCGGCCGGCGTCAATCGGGTGTCCGTCGGCGTACAGTCCTTTTCGAATGATCGGCTGAGGTTTCTCGGCCGGATTCATACGGCAGACGAGGCGCGTGATGCCGTCGAGGCGGCCGGAACCGCCGGGTTCGACAACATCTGCCTGGATCTGATCTACGGAATTCCCGGCCAGACCGAGAACTCCTGGATTCGGGATCTGGAGACGGCCCTGAGCTATTCTCCGGATCATATCTCGTGCTACATGCTCACCTGTGAGCCCGGCACCCCGCTGGACCAAGACCGTCTTCGTGCCCGGTTCAAGCCCATGGACGATCAAAACCTGGGGGCGCTTTTCCGTGCGACGGGGCGGTTTCTGTCTGAACGGGGCTACGATCGCTATGAAATATCCAACTTTGCGCGATGTCCGGCCAAACAGTCCCGGCACAATTCGAAATACTGGGTTTCGGCGCCTTACATCGGGCTGGGGGTTTCGGCCCACTCCTTCATCGATCCGGTGCGGTACTGGAATCACCGGAGCGTGGAAGACTACATCGCCGACATCTCGAACGAGAAACCGCCCCGTGCGGGAAATGAGCTGCTCACCCGTCAGCAGCGCATCATCGAAGAAATCTTTCTGCGGCTTCGAACCGGTCAGGGAATTGATATGGATGCGTTTGACCGGAAATTCGGAATTTCTTTTACCGAGGTTTTTCAGGGTGCGGTCTCGTGCCTTACGGCCCGGGGACTGCTGAAGATTTCCGGACGGCGATGCTGGCTGAACGAAGAGGGCATGCTGTTTCACGACGGCATCGCCGCCATGTTTGCACGGATGGAATTCTGATTCAAAAATGGTTGTGAAAAGGGGCGGAATGAACTTCCGCCCCTTGAGGTTTTAAGAAGATACTTCTTTGATCAGGGTTGCCAGATAAAGCCGCAAATGGGTGAAAGGCGCCGCCATATTGGCCCGGTGATTGGCGAAAACTCCGCTCAGACCTGATTCGGTCACCACGATCGGATCGATCTCCGCGGCCCGGCGGGCGGCAGCAATGGCCTTGCTCAGCGCCGACTTGTCCTTGCGCAGCGCGATGACGTTGTCAAAGTCTTTTTCAACCGCTTCCAGAATCGGAACCAGCGCAGTCGCTATCCCCTTGGCATAGTATACCAGGTTGTCGGCCTGGGTGCGACGAACCGGCACCTTTCCGGCCTCTTCGGCGGATACGAGCTTGTCATCGCAATCCTCAACCATTTCCAGATAGGAGTTCAGCAGAACGATCAGGTTGTTGGCGCGATTGAAAAACGGCGCCTTTCCTTCCTCCAGATTCCGGGCGTACGCATCCATGGCGTTAAAAGCCTGATTGTATTTCGATTCCGGAGAGGGAAACCAGTATCTTTCCGGGGAGACCATCAGGGCGGTGCTGGCTTTTGCCAGCAGCGGTTCATAATCCGCCTCCCGGCTCTTGGGTGTGAGAGTTTCCATGAACACCTTCGCTGTTTTTCGCGTCACTTCCAGAACTCCGAGCTGGTAGTTGTTCATGTTGTCGGTGAAGTTCAGAATATCATTGGGACGCCATCCCCAGAACCGGCCGTTGACTTCAAAGTCCAGAGTCTGAATGGTCGCTCTTGCCAGAGCAACTCCGGGTTTGGACTTTCCCGCGGCAATGCCCTGAAGCGCTTCGGCCCGCGGCGGCTTGGAAAGAATTTCCAGAAAGGCGTTGAACACCCATATGACGGCAAGCGATACGACGACGGCTGCGATGACGCGGCCAGCGGCAAACATTTTGTATTCTCTCATAACATCTCCCTTAATCGGCGCCATAAAAATGTACACCTTATTTGGACAAACAGGGTTGTTATAACTCTATCGATTCCTCAGCTTCCGGATATCGCCGATCCGGATGGTCACATTCTTGGAATCAAAATATTCGATCAGGGGAATCACGAATTTCCGGGAAACCCCTGTCATTTCCTTGAATTGCGGCGTGGCAATTTCTCCGTTTTCGGTCAGAAAGCTCACCAGTTTTTCCTTTAAAGCATCTACGGCCCCGGCGTCAAAATAAAGGTCTTCCTTGATCTTGACTATGGTTCCTTCTTTCACCAGCAGCATGAGCACTTCTTTGGCACGGTTTTCGGAAATGTTCATCTGGTCGCACAGGTCATTGAAATAGGGCGGTTGAAGCCCGCTTTTCCGGTATGCATCGAGAATCCGGTTCCGAATGTCGGCCTGGTCTTCTTCCAGGGAAATGCGGTGAGCGGCCAGACGGATCAGGTCCTCTTCCGCAACGATAGCTCCTTCTTTTGAGGTCTGGCCGAGCAGAAGGTTGTACAGTTTCGGCCCCAGAAAAGGAGGAAGTTTCGATTTGAGTTCTTCCTTTGACATTCCTGCTTTCAGGGGGTTGGCCTCGTGGTAGGCTTCAAGACACCCCAAGGCGTCCTGCTTGAGCTGATCATAGGCGCGCCGGTGAATATAAGTCGGCGGGTCTTTTTCCACCTGGATCAGCGCCTGCCTCGAGAGAAGTCCGTGCAGCATTTGCTGAAGACGTTTTTCCGGCAGATTGGTCATGATTCTCAGCTCGTTGAAGCTTACCCCTTTGACGCCGCAGGTCTCGGTCTGATAAGCGACCACGGACTCGAAATCGGCTTCGAGCAGGTGTTTCAATCCCTCAACGACGTCGGGCTGAAACCGCTTGTGCTTTGCGGGGATCGGATTTATCACCCGGCCGCCGCCGATGGTTCGAACCGGCGAATAGCTTCGTATCACAAAACGGTCGTCTTTTACAACCGTTATCGGCGCATCGAGTCGAATCTGAGCCGGAGCGCTCTGGCCGGGCTGCAGCTCATCCGCATTCAGTAGAATGACGTTGCCGAGAATTTCGCTGGTTCCGCTATGAAACCTCACCCGGGTGCGGTTTTTCAGAACTTTTGGGTTGCCGGGAAGATACTCGAGCAGGATGTCGACCATGAAACTGGGAAACAGGGATTCGGGGGTGGACAGAACATCTCCCCGATTGATTACGGCTTTTTCAAGCCCCTGAAAATTGATGGCCGTGCGCATGCCGGATGCCGCCTGCTCAACGGTCTGATTGTGGGCTTGAATGCCGCGAACCTTTGAGGTGATTTTCGACGGATAGATCATAACGGGATCTCCGGTCCGAATACAACCGGATATCAGGGTGCCGGTGATCACCGTGCCGAATCCGCGCATGGTGAATACCCGGTCGACGGGAAGCCGAAAGATGCCGGAGTTGGAGCGATCGGGAACCTTCCGGCAAAGCGCGTCCAGTGCCTTGATGAAATCGGCTATGCCCTCGCCGGTGATCGAGGACACCGGTACGATGGGCGCGCCTTCGAGAAAAGTGCCCTGAGTGAAGTCCCGGACTTCTTCCGTGACCAGATCCAGCCATTCCGGCTCGACCATGTCGATTTTTGTCAGAGCAACAAAACCATACTGGATTCCCAGAAGCGAACAGATTTCCATATGCTCCCGGGTCTGGGGCATGATGCCCTCGTCCGCGGCGATGACCATGACAACGATGTCGATTCCGGTTGCACCGGCCACCATGTGCTTGACGAATTTTTCATGCCCGGGGACATCGACGATTCCCACATGCCGACCTTCGGGAAGATCCAGAGAGGCAAACCCCAGTTCGATGGTAATGCCCCGCAGTTTTTCTTCCTTGAGACGGTCGGTGTCGATGCCGGTCACTGCCCTGACCAGAGAGGTCTTTCCGTGATCGATGTGTCCGGCTGTTCCCAGGATGATCTGTTTCAAGGATTAAGGCTCCCGTCCGGTTAGCGCTTTCGACTTCTCCAGTATTTCCAGTATTCGAAAACATACGCCATGCCCATCAGGAAAATCGCAAGTCCGATGACATAAAATATATTTCCTTGCGGAAAGAAAAACCGCGACAATATCACGGCAAAAAAAACCGCCAGAACCAATCGAATCACGAAAACATTCAAGCCGCTCATACGCCGTTATTCCTTGTTCGCCTGCACGGGTTTCAGCTTCCGTCAGGACCGTTCAAATTAAATACTGATCATATATTAGAAGAAAAACACGGTCAACAACAACTTTGAATGCCGTCAGAGCAATTGATTGCAGATTCCGGCAGGATTGTCCAGCATTCCCGACGTGCGGATCATGGATTGTCCGATACAAGCTATTTCCTGTATTCGTGGGCGGATCATCGGTGGGTAATTATTTTGGGGGTTCCATGAAAATGCCTTGAAAAGGCTTCTGCAATCTGATAGAGAAAATTTCCCGATATGGACGATATGGTGGGTGTAGCTCAGTTGGCAGAGCACCGGGTTGTGGCCCCGGTTGTCGAGGGTTCAAGCCCCTTCACTCACCCCATTTTTTGGCGCCCGTAGCTCAGCTGGATAGAGCGCCGGACTTCGAATCCGTAGGCCGGGGGTTCGAATCCCTCCGGGCGCGCCAATAAAATCAAGAGGCTGCAGTTATTTAACTGCGGCCTCTTTTTTTGGGTCTGAGAATTGGTGTGCGGCTATAAGGTCTTGCCTGTTTGGATTTTTGCCTCTAAGAGGCTATTGAAAAACTGCGCCTGAGGCCGCCATCCAGCGTTGCGCGGCTCTCGCCAATGCTCACATAGGCTTGAATATGCTGCGCTTGTCGTATCGCCGCACGCCTTGTCCGGCGAACTGATTCTTGTTTTTCAACACCCTGCTAAATGATGAATCCGCCGATACCGGCGGATTCATCATGATCCGGCACAGGGCGAATGCCGGTTTAATCAAGATCGGCATCCTCCTCTTCGGATTCTTCAGGTTCTTCCACACCCCCTTCCTCTTCGGAGGGCTCTTCGCTGAAGCGTCTTTTGATCAGTAAAAAATCCTGATCAAATTGTTTCTGCATCATCTCAATACGTTGTCTGGCGAATTTGTCCCCGCCAAGTTTGAGATATGCCAGAATTCTTTCCAGAAATTCGGCGTCGTTTTTCAAATATTCCGGCAGCGAGCGCTGAATTCGTCTGAAGGATCCAATAAGCTCCTCGGGAATGTTTAATTCTTTGAACATACCGTTCTCCTGAGTGTAAAATATAATTTTGCATAATAAATCATATCTGATAAATGTAAAGCGTTTCGAGGGGTGGAACGATCAAAATTTCGTACGCCCGGGTACGGCTTTCCGGATATCGTTGCAGGATAATTGCAAAATGCCGAATAAAATATTCAAAATATGGACAGCCTCTGCCGTTGTCGGGTTCATGGTGGTTTAGCGGCGGGGTGCGCCGGTTTCAGCAATTTCGGCGATACCAGCCTGCCGGAAAATATTTATCTGAGAACGGCCGGCAAATATCAGTCGGCGCGGGTGGGAATCTTCCGGTTTGACTCGGTTGTCGACGCGCCGCGGGCCGGCGGAAGGGCCGCGGATATGCTCTATAAACAGCTTCTCAAAGACCGGGTTTTTCAGGAATTTTACACGGAGTTTTCCGGTGAATATCCCTTGACGCTGGAAGATCGGCTTCGGGGCCAGGGGAAAAGGCTATGATTTGATCATTCGGGGCAGGGTGCAGAGTTTCCTCGAGGGCGGAATGCTTCAATCGTCGCAGGTGGATGAAGCAATGGCGGTGTATGATGCGGCCAGCGGAAAGATGCTCTGGTATGCGGAGGCTTTCGAAGCCGGAGATCCGGTGATGGACGCGGATCATATTTTCTGGAGCGCCAGAGCCCGGCGAGCCCCTTCGACAAGGATGCTGATGGAAAGGAACAGCCGGAAGTTCAGTTGCCTGCTGAAAACAGATTCAAGGTAATCGTCATATAAATCCAAACTGCTTCTTTATTTCCTTTTTTCCAGTCTGCAACAACAACCCTCGGTTTGCGGATCTGCAAAGACGCGCTTGATTTTTTTTATGCGGGAATATTCGCTCCGGAAATCGCCGGTCTTCTTTATGCTTGACAGGGGCTTTTCAGACCACTATATTCCAAAAACATAATATGAAGATGTTGTGAAAGAGTTCATCAAGGTTATGAATCCCCGTCTGATTTCAGCCGGATCAACTCTATATGACGAAATTGGAATGGACACGCGGCCCTGAGGCCTTGGGGCAGAGTCGCCACAAAGGAGAATGAGGTATGAAAGAGCGCACCAGGCTGTTGTTGATCGTGGGCGTTTTTGCAGCCGCTTATTACGTTCCCTGGAGCCATCCGGTCATTCGGCGGTCCGGGCTCGAAGCCTTCATGATGCTCCAGGAATATGCGAGGGAGCATGTGCTGACCTGCCTGATTCCCGCCTTTTTCATCGCCGGCGCTATTGCCGTGTTTGTCTCTCAGGCCTCGGTGCTCAAATACTTCGGGGCGCAGGCCAGCAAGATTCTGGCTTATTCAGTGGCCTCGGTCTCGGGCACCGTTCTGGCGGTATGTTCCTGTACGGTGCTGCCCCTTTTTGCCGGCATTTACAACCGGGGGGCCGGGATCGGGCCGGCCACGGCCTTTCTCTATTCCGGCCCGGCCATCAACGTGCTGGCCATCACGCTGACAGCCAAGATTCTCGGCTGGCAGCTGGGTTTGGCGCGAGCCGTGGGCGCGGTGATTTTCGCCGTTGTCACCGGCCTGCTGATGGCCCTGATTTTCCGGAAGGACGATGCTGCGCGCACCGCGGGTCAGATCTATCTGCCTGATGCCGGGTCCAAGGAGCGCACCCTGCTGCAGGACGCCCTGTACATTCTGACCATGGTGCTGATCCTGGTCTTTGCCGCTTTTGCCAGACCTGCCGCCGGATCGACTGGTCTGTGGCCGGCCATTTTCGCCGCCAAATGGTATATTACAATCATTCTGCTGATCGTGCTGGGCATCATGCTCAAGGCCTGGTTCACTCGTGACGAGTGCAAAGACTGGGTGGAATCCACCTGGTGCTTCATGAAGCAGATTTTTCCGCTGCTGGCCGGCGGAGTCCTGGTGGCGGGTTTTCTGCTGGGTCGCCCCGGCCATCCGGCCCTGATTCCCGAACAGTGGGTCCAGTCCCTTCTGGGCGGCAACTCCTTCGGGGCCAACCTGATCGCCTCGGTGGCCGGCGCTCTGATGTATTTTGCCACCCTGACCGAGGTGCCTATTCTACAGGGGCTGATCGGGTCCGGCATGGGCAAGGGACCGGCGCTGGCCCTGCTGCTGGCGGGTCCTGCGCTGTCGCTTCCCAACATGCTGGTGATAGGCAGCGTCATGGGCGTGAAAAAAACCGCGACCTTCTGCGGCATCATCGTGATCCTGAGCACCATTGCCGGAATGCTCTACGGCATGCTGGTTGCTTGACTCTTTGAATAAGGACGCATATGAAACGGCTTGAGATCGAGTGGCGTCATCTGGACAAGGAAGGCAGAACCTGCGACCGGTGCGCGGATACCGGAGAGGAGGTCCGCAGCGCTTGCGAGACCCTGGCCGGTGAACTGCAACCCCGGGGATGGGAAGTGGTTCTGAAAGAGACGCTGTTGACCGGGGATGAAATTTCACAATCCAACAGCATTCTGATGAATGGCATTCCCATCGAGGAACTCCTGCCGGACGCGCGCAAGTCGGAAAACTGCTGCGTCTCCTGCGGAGAACTGATCGGCGGAACCGCCATGTGCCGGACCATTGAACGTGAGGGCCGAACCTACGAGAGGATACCGGCCTCGTTGATCCGGGAGGCGGCATATCATCTGATTCATCAACAGAACAGATAAAGGAGTGTCATCATGGAAATCAAAATCCTGGGCCCCGGATGCCCGAAATGCCGGCAGACGGAAAAAGTGGTCATGGATGCACTGGCCGAGGCGGGCGTGGCCGCCAATGTGGAAAAGGTCACCGACCTGATGAAAATCGCCGGTTACGGCGTGTTCGGCACGCCGGCCGTGGTGGTCGACGGCGAGGTCAAATCGGTGGGCAAGGTTCCCAGCAAAGAAGAGGTCAAATCCTGGCTGACAAAATAGATCAGGGAGAATACAATGGCGGAAACATGCTGCGCGGGTGGAAATGATTTAATGATTCCGACCTGTCAATCCATTTAAAGTGCGACAAGGAAAAAATCATGCTTTTGTTTGAATCCATCAAAAGAAATCGTCATGCAGGGCGCCATGGCTTCCAGTTCTTACTGTTCGCCCTTCTGGTGTTTTCAACTGGAATCGCTCATGGAGCCCAAGCGCCGACAGTGAATGAAAAGTACGCGGGGCTTGCTTCGGGAATTCTCAGTTCGGCCCGGCTTGAACCCCTGGATGAAGGCGTTTTGCTGGTCGGCGATGGCGTCCGAATCACCCGGGCGGAACTGATGAAGTCCATCGATCAGGAAGAGCCGAAGCTGCGCGGGCAACTTGAAAAGAACCTGTTTTTCGTCATGGAACAGGAGGCCGCCCGGCGGGTGCTGATCCATGAGGCTGGAAAAGCCGGCATTTCGAACAGCGGCGGGGATGAAAACCAGACCATTCAGAAGCTGTTCGAGCGCAAGGCAGCCGATGCATCCGTGTCCGAAGATGAACTCGAGACCTTTTATCGGGAAAATCGCGAGATGATCGGAACAGCCACCTTTGAACATGTCAAAGACAGCATTCGGCAATATCTGCTTCAGGCCCGAAGGAATCAGGCCATCAACGCCTACATTGCCGGATTGTCGGATACGGTTCATCTTCGCGTCGATAAGGGCTGGGTGGAAATCCAGAGCCGTCTCGCGCTGGACAATCCGGTGGATCAGGCTCGCCGTTCCGGAAGGCCGACCATGGTGGAATTCGGCGCCGCGGGCTGCGCGCCCTGTGATATGATGCAACCCATTGTGGATAATTTGCGGAAGAACTATTCAGATAAATTGAACGTGGTGTTCGTCCCTGTACGGGAGGAACAGGTCCTGTCCGCCCGTTATGGCATCCGGTCCATTCCGGTTCAGGCGTTTTTCGATTCCAAGGGCGGGGAGATTTTTCGACACGTCGGTTTTTTTCCGGAATCCGAGATTCTCAAGCAACTTGCCCGGATGGGAGTTTCCAAATGAAACTCGGCAAGCGTTTCTGGATTATCGGTGCGCTGGCCGTTGCCGCCCTGGTGATTGTTTACGGCGTTCGCGGATCCCTGTTCGACTTCGGGGCTTCTGAAAATTTCTCGCCTCGGTCCCAGGGCCTCACATTCCCGTCGCCCGACAGAGTCGTCATGCTCGATCTGGGCGCCAACGAGTGCGTTCCCTGCAAGATGATGGCCCCCATTCTCGAGGAACTGAAAAAGGAGTATGCGGGCAGGGCCGAAATCATCTTCATCGATGTGTGGAAAGATCCGGATCAAGCCAAAAAATACGGAATACGGGCCATCCCTACGCAGATTTTCTTCAACGCCGAGGGCAGGGAGGTCCACCGCAACACCGGATTCATGGACAAAAAACGGATTGTGGACATCCTGTCCAGGCTGGGGGTTTCCTGATAAGGAGCTGAATCAGATACATGTTCGATCCGTTTTTCATCACCGTCAACGAGTGGATGACCGGCGGGCTGGCAATGGCGGCTACGGGCGCATTTCTATGGGGAATGGTCAGCGTTCTGTTTTCTCCCTGTCACCTGGCTTCCATTCCATTGATCGTGGCCTATGTGGGAGGCCAGAAGACCGCCGTTCAACCCCGTACGGCAGGCTGGTATGCCGGGGCTTTTTCGCTGGGGCTGTTTGTCACCATCTCGGTCGTAGGCATTGTATGCGCCATGCTGGGCCGCATACTGGGCGATGTGGGCGTCTGGTGGCAGGTTCTGGTCGGCGCCGTGCTCGTCTGGGTGGCCTTGGGAATGCTGGGTGTGCAGGCCTGCTCCGTTTCCGGATCCATGCTCTACCGGCTCAAACTGCGCGGCATTCACGGCGCGTTCGGGCTGGGACTGGCCTACGGCATTCTGTCCGGTTCGTGCACCTTTGGCTTCATAGCGCCGATTCTGGCCATCGTCACCGTGCAGCAGAAAATCTTCGCCGGTTCGGTCATGATGATCTTTTTTGCTTTGGGCCACTGCCTGCCGATTGTCGCGGCCGGCAGTTCTACGGCCATGGTTCGCAAACTCACGGAAAGCAGCGCCTGGCAGGGCGCCGGGCTGTGGTTCCGGCGTTGCGCCGGCATCGTGATTGCGTTGCTGGGGGCTTATTTCATCGTCAATCCTTTTGTCGCGGGCATTTGAGGGCCGGAGGTATGGGTGCATGAATAGATCGTTTTCCATATCGGTTCAACAATCCCTTTGGCAGATTCCCGCGCTCATCGCGCTGGCCGTTATCATTGCCCTGGGCGTCAATCACTGGCGGTCCGACGGCATACCCCTTGTCGGCGACTGGTCCATGGAAGCCCGCTTTTCGGATGCCGCCGGAGAGAGTTTGATTATTGAGCTGGCGCAGGCACGTCGCCTGTTCGAGGAGGACGACGGAGTTCTGTTCGTGGATGCAAGGCTGAAAAGCGAGTATGCCCAGGAGCATATTTCCGGCGCTCTGAGCCTTCCCTGGCAGGACGCCGACCGCTATTTCGCGGAAACAGCCGGTCGCCTGGAGAGCCGGAAGACGATCGTTGCTTACTGCGACGGGGAAGACTGCGATCTGAGCCATGAACTGGCTCTTTTCCTGAAGGACATGGGATTTGAAAACGTTCGCGTGCTGGTCAACGGCCTGACCGTATGGCGGAAGGCCGGTCTGCCGATCGAAACCGGGAACTGAGATGATGACATCATATGCCTGCTGTCCTACAGATATTTCGAGAACCCCATCTCGGGTCTTTATCGTGCTGCGCCTGTTTCTGGGCGCTGTTTTTATCTATGCCAGCTATGACAAGATCCTGCATCCTCAGGCCTTTGCCCAGGCCGTTTACAACTACCGGATTCTGCCGGATGCGCTGGTCAACCTCACGGCCCTGATTCTGCCCTGGCTGGAACTGCTTCTGGGGCTGTGCCTGGCGGCCGGTTTCTGGCTGCCCGGAGCGACGATGATCAGCACCGGCCTGCTGATGATATTCATCGGCTCGCTGGCGTTCAACCGGATGCGAGGACTGGATATCAGCTGCGGCTGTTTTGCCACGCAAAACATCGAAGGACCGGCCGACCTGTGGACCATGGTCCGGGACTTGATTTTTCTGGCCGTATCCATTTATCTGACCCTGGTTGTTTTTTTCTTCCGGTCGGCGGATTTACAATCCTCCGCTTCAAAACAACCGCTTCAGACTCGATTCCGTCCATAACAAAAGGAGGTTATCCCTTGCTGAAAAAATTGTTTTTTCTGACCGTTGTGGGCATGATGCTGGTTCCGATCCCCGGACCGGCGGAAGATGCGGCTGCTAAAGGGCCTCAGGCATTTCTTCCGGAACCGACCCATGAGTTTCAGCCGGTGGTCGAGGGCGATCGGGTTGTTCATGAATTCATCCTTCACAATAGCGGCGATGACACTTTACAAATTATCAAAATCGCATCCGGATGAGGATGCACGGCCGCATCCAGCGTACGGCAGATTCCTTCCGGGCAGGAGGGGCGCATTCGAGTTGAATTCAACACCAGCGGATTTGGCGGCCGGAAAGTTCGAGAAAGCGTGCGCATTCAGATCAATGATCCGGATCGGCCCTGGCTGGACGCGGCCCTTACCGGCATTGTGGAAAAATTCGTCGATATCCGTCCCGCACGGCTGAGTCTGGAAGGTTCGGCCGATCAATCCGTGTTTGCCGAAGTTGCAATTATTCCCAGAAAGGAATATCCCTTTACCATCGGTGAGATTAAAGCCAAAAGCGGCAGTTTTTTCCAAGTTCGTGCTAACCCGGCGCTGCAGTGACGGTTTTGATCGCTGTATTATTCGGGCTGATAACACCCGCACCGAAAAAGGCCGCTATGTCGATATCCTGTATGTCGGCACAAACAGCAAGTTGAGACCCGTGATTCCGATTTACGTCACCGGCTGGATCCGGTAGAAGATGAAAAAAACCATAAAGAGCGGCGGCTGCCCGGAGGAAATTTGCGTTTCCTGCGCATGCAAACCGGAAGCGCCTTTTGACGATATTTCCACCCTCGTCCGGTCGCCCTGCTGCAAAATTCTGGAAAGCATCAGCGACGGGGTTTTTACCATTGATTCCCGAAAGCGGATTATTTCCTTCAACCGGGCCGCAGAGGCCATTACGGGGTTCAAAGCCGAGGAAGCCGTCGGCCAGTACTGCTTTGATATTTTCCGCGCCGATATTTGTGAAACGAAATGCGCGCTGGATCGAACCATTGCCGACGGCCTGCCGCAGATCAACCTGCCGGCCCGGATTATCAGTAAAAGCGGAGATGCAAAACAGATCCGGCTGAGCACCGCCATTCTCAAAAACGAGTCCGGATTTGTTGTCGGAGCCGTTGAAACTTTCCGGGATGTTTCGGAACTCGAATCGCTGAGACGCCGGGACGGGCGTCGCTTCATGCCGGAAGATATCGTGGGCCGTCATTCGAAGATCAATGAGATTCTATCCTTTTTGCCGGATATTGCCGAAAGCGAAAGCATCGTCATTATCGAAGGCCCGACAGGTTCCGGCAAGGAACTCATCGCCAGGGCCATTCATCAGCTCAGTCCGCGCAAGAACAAACCCTTTGTTGCCCTCAACTGCGTGGCCTTGCCGGAGAGCCTTCTGGAATCGGAGCTTTTCGGCTATGTCCGGGGCGCCTTCACCGGCGCGACGGCAAACAAGGCCGGACGTTTTCAAGCGGCCGACGGTGGAACCTTGTTTCTGGACGAAATTTCCAATACATCGCTCAATTTCCAGGCGGATCTGCTGCGCGTTCTTCAGGACGGCCGGATTACGCCTGTGGGGAGCAACCGCAGCATCGGCGTGGATGTCCGCATCCTGGCCGCCAGCAATGCGGAGTTGGGCCAGCTGGTGCGGGACGGAAAATTTCGCCAGGATCTCTATTACCGTTTGAATGTGGTCAAAATCAGCCTGCCTGCGCTGCGGGAAAGAAAACAGGACATTCCGCTTCTGGCGGATCATTTTGTCCGTCGATTCAACATGCGCAGGGAGCGCGACATTAAAGGCCTCAGCGATGAGGCCCTGGCTTTTTTGATGGATTATTCTTTTCCCGGCAATGTGCGCGAACTGGAAAACATCATCGAATTTTCCTTCATCACGTGCAGGGGGCCGGTTATCGAGCTCGATCATTTCCCCAGAGAGCTGCTTCAGGGGAGAAACCTCGAACAGCCTCAATTATCCGAGGCGCAACGCTTGGAAGCGGAGAAAATCAGAGCGATGGTCAAACGATATCCGAACAGCCGGCCGGATATCGCCCGGGCCCTGGGGATCAGCCGGACCACCCTGTGGCGCAGAATGAAAAAGTTCGGCATTGCCGAAGCGATCGATGAAACCTAGCATGAAACGGTTTCATGAATTGAAACACCCCCACTTGATCTTCCCTCCGTTCAACAATTTCCCCTCAAGCTTCAACATCCTGTAATATATATCAATTTGATATTGTATGTCTCGCCTTTTCCGCCTGGCACTTCGTTTGCAGACACTCCTGACCTGAACAACGTGTCCAACTCGGGCCGGTGTGCTGAATTACCGGAATCTTTGGCGTTTTGAAGGGCTGAACGACAGACTGCATGCAGAGGATGACATCGAGATGAAAATCGCCGTTCCTTTGTTCGGAGACAGGATATCGCCTCATTTTGGAGCGTCTTCTGAAATACTGATGGTAGAGACGCGGAATGGAAGGATCTGCCGCAAAACCAAAATCGATCTCGGGCCGTCTGATCCCGAAGGGATCGCGCGGCGTCTGGCCGCATACGGGGTCAACCGGATTGTTTGCGGCGGAATTCAGCGGATTCACAAACAGTGGCTGACCGACAGCGGAATACGGGTTGTGGACAATCAGAAAGGACCGGCCGAAGAAGTCCTGACCGGCATGATCGCTGCGGAAAAGACGCAAGAAAGCGGGTAGCTGCTCGAACGGATGGATTCGGCTTAACGGCGCAGTCGGGGAGCAATAGAATATGTCGCTGAAAGAATTCATAGCTGTGACGCGGGCGCTGCAAAACTCGAACCGGGTCAAAATGCTGAAAATGCTGCAGCATGGGGAGTTTTGCGTTTGTGAAATTCAGGCCGCCCTTGGCATTTCTCAGGCCGGCGCATCCAGGAATCTCGCGTTTCTTACCGAAGCCGGGCTGGTGGATCGTCGCAAAAAGGGCCTTTGGGCGTTTTGTCGCCTGGCTGAAACGCCCCGTTCTCCCTATGTTGCGGCGCTGCTGGGAAACCTGAGACACTGGCTGGAAGCGAACGAAGATGTTTCAAAACTGATCCAAAGCATTCCGGATATTCGAAGGCAAAATCTTTGCGACGGTTAATGGAATGAAACACGGTTGAAACAAAGTATATTTCAAAAACAACGGACATAGATGGAGGTGACGCAAAATGGAAATGCAGGCCGCGCAAGTTATCGCCTTGTTAATTACCGGAATCGGAGTGGGGTTTGCCTCGGGACTGCTGGGCGTGGGCGGGTGTTTTATCATGGTTCCGGTCCAGTTCTGGGCGCTCAAGTCTATCGGAGTGGACCCCACCATTGCCATACGGATCGCTTTCGGCACGAACCTGCTGGTGGTTCTGCCTACCGCCTTCAGCGGCGCCATGGCCCATCACAGGAAAGGGGCCGTGCAATGGAAGGCGGGGATCACGTTTGGAATCGCCGGGGCCCTGGGCGCTTTCGGGGGCGCTTTTATCGCCGCTCATCTTCCGGGCAAGGTGCTGACCACGGCTTTCGGCATTGCCGTCATTCTCGGCGGCATTCGAATGCTGACGGCCAAACCTCCCAAAATTACCGAAGAACCCAGCGACAGCCTGACCGCCTACATCCTCTGGGGCATTCCCCTGGGAATTTTTTCCGGCATCATTGGAATCGGCGGCGGGGTTCTGATGATTCCCATCATGGTCTTTTTCCTGAAGTTCAAGATGCACCATGCCGTAGGCACTTCCACGGCCCTGATGATTTTCACAGCCGCCGGCGGCGCGCTCTCCTATTGGATCAACGGGTTGGGGGTCGCAGGGCTTCCACCATACTCAACAGGGTATCTGAACTGGTATCAGTGGATTCTTCTGGCCGGCGCCAGCATTCCCTGGGCCGTGGTTGGCGCCAACACCGCCCATCTTCTGCCGGCCAAACAGCTCAAGTACCTGTTTGTCATTGTTATGTTCTACATGGGGCTGAAGATGTGCGGCGTGTTTGCCTGGATGCATTTGCCGATTTAGGACGAAAAAGCCTTATTTATAGAGGATTGAATTTCGACTTCAAACGAAATGCTGGAGGTGAAAATTGTTTGAAAAAATATTGTACCCAACGGATTTTTCCGACGTTTCCAAAAAGGCGCTTGCCTATATCAGGGGGCTTAAGGCGGCGGGCGCAAGGCAGGTCATCATTCTGCACATCATCAACGAAAAAAAAGTTGAATATGTCGCTCAGGGCGCCGCATGGGCCGGAGTTACCGTGGCGGATTTTTTGCGGCAGACGTATCAGAGGCTCGAAGAGGAAGCCCATGAGGCAGTAAGGCCTATCGAATCCGCGCTGAAGGAAGCCGGTTTCGATGTCAGGGTCATGGTCGAGAAGGAGAACCCTTATACGAGGATATTGGAGGTGGCTGAAAAAGAGGATGTTTCCGCAATCATTCTCGGATCTCATGGAAGAAGCAACCTGAGGAGCATGCTTCTGGGGTCGGTATCGGAGTGCGTTATTCGGCATTCCAAACAACCGGTCATTGTAATCAAAAGAGATTAGCTGAGTATTTCATGAGCAGTCATTTTAAGATTGGCGTAGCACGGCAATTGTCGCATTGATCGTAACGGCTTTGGGTTTACATTGTCTGCATTCGTCAAATCAAGCCCAGCATAAGGAGGAACAAAATGAAAAAGCTCATGACGTTGGTTGGTACCATGACAGGGCTCAGTCTTTTGTCCATCACTGAAGCCTTGGCCCAGGGAGGTATTATGTGGAGACAGGTGGTCTGGGTTTTTCGGACAGTTTTCCGAGACCAGCTTTCGACATGCAGACCCGCGGTTTCTGTTCAAAGATGATTTTGCCGGCGCGCTTGTCACCTACAAGGCCGAGGCCTTTGAACTTCCCTTTTTCTGGATCAAGACCTATGAAGGCGGGATGGGTGCTGACATGAACGATTATGACATCGATTTTTACGGCATTGTTCCCAAGTTTTCTTTCGGCAATACGGGTTCGATTCAGCCCTTCTTTGTCTATGCCTTTTCAGATGATGCGAGTCTGGGGGCGAAAGCTTATAAGTGGCCTTATTATTATGAGGAAATCGGACCTTCTGGTGTGGTAGATTATACTGATTTCGAAGAAATCAACCTGGTTACCCCGGGATTCGACCTTGACCTGAATTTTGATCCGGTCTCTCTGTGGATGACCGGAATCTACCAGTTCGGCGCCGTTGATTTTCAGGATGGAACCGATGCCGACGTCGGCGCGTGGCTGTCGGCGGCGGGCGCAACAGCCAATTTTGACGCTTTTGACATTCACGACCAGGCTTCTCAAAATGCGCCTGGCTACAAAAAAATTACCAACACCGTTGCCTACAACCTCGGCGTTGGCTTCAAGGCCACGACCGATCTGAGTTTTAAACTGGACCTGTGGTATGCTCATCTGGTTGAAGAAATTGAAGCGGGCCTGGATAAAGAACTGGGCTCAGAAATTGATCTATCGGTGACCTGCAAGCTGATGAAAGGTCTTAAACTTGACCTCGTCGGCGCCTACCTTTTTGCCGGCGATTCTACCACGCGTGATGTTGCTAACCACGAGAATCCTTACGAAATCGGCGCGCAGCTGTCTTTGAGCTTTTAGTTCGATTCTGGTCGGTTTATTCCAGCCCGACAATATATAGCCCGCCAAAAGGCGGGCTTCTTTATTATATGGTGCGGCGACGCCATCTAAAAGGCTTTATAAAACCGGCAGGCAATGAGGTCGGCGCCTCTATCCCGACACGAAAAGGCGTTTCATGCCGGGGTAGAGGTGAATAAGATTTTCGGCAGTTCAATCTGAAGACTTGTCTTCATTCATGCCGCGGGTCGAACAGCACGTGTTGCAAGATGTTTCGATCTCTTGTTCGACGGTTTCCGCCGGTTCATTTTGAATCTCCTCGACCTGAAACGAACAGCAGTTCGATTTTTTCCCAAACAGTTTCTTGAAAAAACCCGGTTCGGTTTTTGTGTCCGCCACGATTTGCCTCCTTATCGGTCTGTTAAAGGTCAGTTGATCATGTTGAATGCATAACCGCCGATGACCGCTGTTGCCCAGATGACGGCGATAATCGATGCGACCAGACGCTTTTTAAATATGCTTGCCAGCATTGCCATTTCCGGAATCGCCATTCCCGCCCCCCCGATGATCAGGGCGATTACCGCTCCCATGCTCATTCCCTTTTGGGCCAGGGCCAAGCCAATCGGAATCGCGGTTTCCGCCCGGATATACAGGGGAACGCCGACAATCGCGGCAACGGGAATGGCAAATGGATTGTGGGGCCCGGCAATTCGAGCGACGAATTCCTGAGGGATATACCCGTAAATCCCCGCGCCGATGCCGACGCCGATGAGAAGATAAACCAGAACCGCCCTGAAATCACCCCACGCGGTCGCAAACGCCGATTTCAGCTTTCCGGAAAAATCAGCGGGAATAACGGGCGCCGCATTTCCGCAGCAAGCGGATTTTATCCTGACATTTCGGACGAATCGAGCGCCTCCGGTTTTTTCCAGAATCACCCCGAAGATCACCGAACCTGAAAACGTGACGCTGAAATACAGGAGGCAGGCTTTCAAACCCATGAGCGTTGCGACCATGCTGATAATGATCGGGTTCAGAAGGGGCGAGGCGATCACAAAAGACATGACCGGCCCAAAAGGGGCGCCGGCATTCAGCATGCCGAGCGTCATCGGAATGGTCGAACAGGCGCAAAACGGGGTCAGGGAACCCACGACGGCGCCCAGGAAATTCCCCCAAAGCCCTCGCTTCGAAAGCCACGCTCTCATTTTTGCCCGGGGAACATACATCAAAACCAGCGCCACAAGGGCGCTGATTCCGAGAAACAGGGCGGTTAGCTCGGCGGTAATCAACAGAAAATATTCCAGGGTTTTGATCAAGGCATCCAAATCCGTTCTCCTTTTTGGTTGACGGCATCAACTATCAGAGTAAAAAAATTAATCCCTTAAAGCCCTGGCCATGTCTTTGAGCAGTGCTTTCATATGGGGTGCATTTTTATCAGGCATTCTGGCCAGGAGGTGTTCGATCTCTTTTGAATATCGCTCGTCCGTGGAGGCCAGAACGTTTTCCCCCTGGGGGGTTATCACAACGCAGCAAACCCGTCCGTCTTCGAAAGATTTAATTTTCTGAACATACCCTTTCTTTTCCAGGCGGTTCACGATTCTGGTCGCCCCGCTTTTCGTGAATCCGAGCAGTTGACCGATATTCTGAACCGGGCAATCCTCGGTGTTCGCAATCTTGTCCAGAGCAAGAAATTCCGGCATCGACAGATTTTCGCAGCATTCGCCATTCGGACCCCTGGGGCCAAAATGCCGGACAATTTCGATCAAGGCCCGGCTGAGATCGGAAATTTTTCTTTTTTTCATTTCTCCTTGTCCTTGTGCCCCGCCCATGTCGGTGAGAGGGGGTTGTCAACTGTCGAGGCATATAACCTGTATGGTTGACTCTGTCAACTATTTGATTCAAACAATTTTGCGGTTGTCGGGAGCTGTACTCGCCATGCCGGCAGACCGAAATAAAAACTTGACACTAGTATTTCGAGAAGCAACTATATGCACAAATGCGCATATATGCATATTAAAGCGGGAGATGAAGATGAAAGACGAAGCATCGATGTTCAAGGTCCTGGGAGATCCGATTCGACTCAGGTTGTCGATTCTGCTCGCTATCCATGGTGAAATCTGCGTGTGCCGGCTGGCAGATGCTCTTGACGAACCGCAATTCAAGATTTCCCGACACCTGGGAATCATGCGGGCCGCCGGCATGGTGGAAGCCAGGCGGGATGGCACCTGGATGTACTACAAACTCGCTGTTCCCAAAAATCGCCTGCAGGAGTGCCTGCAGAAATGCTTCAGGGACTGTCTGCTGAATCATAAGACCGTTGCGGCCGACACAGAACGCATGGAAAAGGCGTCGTGCCCGACCTGAAGCGGGCTGAAACGAAAGGCATGGCTTCAACCCGCGATTCTCGATGTTGCCTGAGCGGTTCCGGTCATAGCGGGTTATATATTTTTCACATCATAAAACGCAGGACAAAGGAAGACTCAATGAATACACAGCCGGTAAAGAGCGAAAGGAAAATTTCCAGCGTGTTCGAGCGCTATCTGACCCTGTGGGTGGCATTGTGCATCATCGGAGGCATCGTGCTGGGCAAACTCGCGCCGGGACTGGCGAAAACTCTTGACGGCATGTCCATTTTTGTCAATGACGCGCCGGTGGTGTCTATCCCCATTGCCATATGCCTCTTCTTCATGATGTATCCGATCATGGTGAAGATCGACTTCGCTTCGGTCGTCAAGGCGGGCAGAAGCGGGAAACCGGTCTTTCTGACTCTGTTTATCAACTGGTGTGTCAAGCCCTTCACGATGTACGGCATCTCCACGCTGTTTCTGGGCACGCTCTTCCTCGGGTTCATCGGCGCGGAAGCGACCGATCTGGTGAAAATGCCTTTCGGTCTGGACCTGCCGGTCGGTGCGTCGCATGGCGCGGGAACCGTCGTACTGGCCGACGGCGTCAAGATGCTCGAAATTCCGCTGTGGCGAAGCTATCTGGCCGGATGCATTCTGCTCGGCATTGCACCCTGCACGGCCATGGTGCTGGTATGGGGATTCCTGTCGCGGGGCAACGACGGTTTGACGCTGGTCATGGTGGCCATCAATTCGCTGACCATGCTGGTGCTCTACGGCCTGCTGGGAGGTTTTCTGCTTGGCGTGGGCAAGCTTCCCGTGCCCTGGGAGGCACTGCTTCTCTCCATCGGCGTCTATGTTGCGCTTCCCCTGGTTGCGGGGTTCCTGTCCCGAAAATGGATTATAGCGGCAAAAGGCGAAAAGTGGTTCAGGGAGAAGTTCCTCCATGTGCTCACGCCCGTCACGATTGTTGCCCTGTTGACCACGCTGGTGCTGCTGTTCAGTTTCAAAGGCGATGTGATCGCGTCGAACCCCCTGATCATCGTCTGGATTGCCATACCGCTGTTTATTCAGACCATGCTGATTTTCGGTCTTGGTTACTGGCTGGCGCATCGGCTCAACTTCAATTATGAAGACGCCGCTCCCGCAGCCATGATTGGCGCGTCCAATCACTTTGAGGTCGCGATTGCCACGGCGACCATGCTTTTCGGCCTGTCGAGCGGCGCCGCACTGGCCACGGTGGTCGGGGTGCTGATCGAGGTGCCGGTCATGCTGATGCTGGTCCGGATCTGCCTCAAAACCCAGGGGCGTTTCCGCAGCGCCGCGAGAATTCAGCCGTAAGATCGGGCCGCTTTTTCAGCCAGGATTTTGCCCGCAAACCGTTGTGCTGATGACTTCAGACAAAATAAACGGACCATGTTTCCGGTTCATTTGTGCGCAGAGTTTTTCTGCTTGAGACGGTTTCCGTCCGCGGGATCTCAGGATTTCTTTTCCTTTCCGTCATCCAGGGCTTCCCTGACCTTGGCGATCAGGCCCTTCATCGAAAAGGGTTTCGAAATAAAGCGGACGCCCTCGTCCAGCACGCCGTGGTGGGCGATGACGTCGGCCGTATATCCCGACATGAACAGGCGTTTCATGTCGGGATAGAGGGATAGAAGGTTTTTGGCCAGTTCCCGGCCGTTCATCTCGGGCATGATCACGTCGGTCAGAAGCAGGTGAATCTTTCCGGCGTGTTCCCTGGCCAGCCGGATGGCCTCTCCCGGGGTGCTTGCCTGCAGCACGGTGTAGTCCTGCGTTTCGAGTATCGTCACGGCCAGTTCCAGGATCATCGGTTCATCTTCCACCAGCAGGATGGTTTCTCGGCCCTTCAAGGTCGGTATTTCCGCTTCTTCCGCCTGCTTCCGCCCTTTCTCACCGGTATGCCGCGGCAGGTAGATTCTGAAGGTGGAGCCTTTGCCCGGTTCGCTGTAAACATTGATGAAGCCCTTGTTCTGCTTGACCGCGCCGTAGATCGTGGACAGCCCCAGGCCGGTTCCTTTGCCGGCTTTTTTGGTCGTAAAGAACGGTTCGAAGAGGTGCGACATGGTTTTCCTGTCCATGCCCTGGCCGTCGTCGCTGACGGCAATCATCACGAAATTTCCAGGCACAAAGCCCTCGTGATCCGCGCAATAGGCCTCGTCCAGGACGATGTTTTCCGTTTCGATGGTGATTTTGCCGACGCCTGCAATGGCGTCGCGGGCGTTGACGCACAGGTTGGCGAGGATCTGGTCCAACTGAGACGGATCCATGAGAACGGGCCATACCTCCGGCTTCGGGTGCCAGGCCAGGTCGATATCCTCGCCGATAAGCCGCTGTATCATCTTGAGCATTCCCTCCACGGTTTCGTTGATGTCCAGCGTCCTGGGGGCGATGGTCTGACGGCGGGCAAAGGCCAGCAGCTGCCGCGTCAGGTCGGCGGAGCGCACGGCGGAATTGCGGATCTGGGTCAAGGCGTGGTGCAGGGGGTGCGTTGTATCCGCCCGGTTCAGGGCCATATCGGCGTATCCGAGGATTACGCTGAGCATGTTGTTGAAATCATGGGCCACGCCGCCGGCCAACCGTCCCACCGACTCCATCTTCTGGGCCTGCGCAAGCTGGGCTTCGAGGTTTTTGCGTTCGGCAAGATCGATGGCCGTGGCGGCGAAGTATTTCGGAGTTCCGTCGGCATCCCTGATCAGGGTGCCGGTCATGAGCATGGGGAACGGGGTTCCGTCCCGGCGGCAATGCCAGACTTCCTGGGCATCGAAAACGTTCTCGCTGACTATCCGGCGGATCAGTCCTTCCACCTGCTCCCGCTGTTCCTCGTTGTGCAGCCGCATCAGCGGCTGTCCGACCAGGTCTCCGGCCTCATGGCCGTGAGCCCTGGCAAAGCAGTCGTTGATATAGATCAACACGCCGTTCAGGTCCGAAATCGCCATGCCGAAGTTGGCGGCGTCAAAGACGGTCTTGAACTGACGCAGGGCTTCTTCGGCCTGCTTGCGTTCGGTGACATCGACCGAGATGACGGCAATTTGATCGGGAGCGGGTCGGAAAACCGTCGTCTCGACGTGCTTGCCCATTATTTTTGAAAACCTTTCGAAGAAGGCCGGATCGCCGGTCAGCGCCACCTTTCCAAAAGTATCGATCCAGGATCGATCGATGTTCGGGAGGACTTCCAGGACGGTTCTGCCCGCAATGTCTGCCGCCCGTAAGCCGATCATGCGTTCGAAGGCCGGATTGAGGGCCCGGAAACGATAGTCAACCGGATTCCCCGCCTCATCCCGGATGATATCTTGCAGGGCAAATCCGTCCAGCATCTCGCGGAACATAATCCGATATTCATGCTCCATCCGCCGGTGTTCGGTGATGTCCCGGCTGATCGAGAGGAGGGATTTGACCGCACCCTGTGCGTCGAACTCGGGCAGAAGCCGCCAGTTGAAAAGCATTGGCCCCTGTTTGCCTTCGAATGTGAACTCCGTTTCCAGGGGCGTACCTGTATCGAAAACCCGCTGAATGTGCTCTTCCAGGAATTGGCAGTGCGCTTCGGGACAGCCCAGCTCGCGGCGGGTTCTGCCGATGTACTGATCGGCTTCGATGCCGGCCAGCCGGCAGACGTTTTCGGACACGAACAGATGGCGTCCGTCGCGGTCATAGCGGATCACGAAGTCCGGCAGTCCGTTTACCAGGGTGCGGTGTCTTTCCTCGCTCTCCCGCAGGGCCGCTATCGCCTGGTGGCGCAGAATGGCGGCGCCGGCGGCATCGGCCACGGTCGTGAGAATCCGGATGTCTTCCCTGCGCCATTGCCGGGGGGCTTCGCAGTCGTCAAAGCCGATGAAGCCCCACAGGGCATTCCCGGCAAAAACGGGCAGAATCAGGATGGAAACGATTCCCTGGGGCTCCAGTATTTCGCGCTCCGCAACGGTAAAATCGGAGACGATGCCGGCGTAGTGCTTCCGGGACTGAAGGGCGGACAGGAGCGACGAGAAATTGTCGTAGTATGGCAGACGTTGCAAGTCGGGGTTTCCGAACTGAGATTTCACGCCTTTGGCGCATGATTCCGCAATCTGGGTCATGCAGAGTCCGGCGTCCGGATCGTATTCATTTTCGAAGATATAGGCGCGTCCGACATTTGCGACGGATCGCAATTTTTCAAGGATTCGGACGATACGGTCCTGTATGTCGCCGGACTCGGCGAGAATGCCGATGCACTCGGCGGTGCAGTGCTCGCAGGCAAGGCGGTAAACCAGGGCCTCCTCTGCCTGTTTGCGTTTGGTGATGTCCATGCAGGTGCCTTCGATGCAGAGGCCGTCCTCATCATCGCGATAGCTCACCAGACGGGCGTTGAGCGAAACCCAGAGCATCGATCCATCCTTGCGCCTTAACCGCAGCTCGTAATTCCGGATCGTTTTTTCTTCTGACGCGCTGAGCAGGGCGATCAGCTTCTTCCGTTGTTCCGGATCGACGTAGAGCTGTTTGCCGATATCGGTCACGGCGGCGGTCATTTCCTCGGGCGAATCGTATCCATGCATGCGGGCAAAGGCCTGGTTGACGATCCGGTACCGGCCTTCCAGCGTTGCCTGATAAATACCTTCGACGGAATTGTTGAAAATATTCCGGTATCTTTCCTCGCTTTTCCGCAGCGCCTCTTCCGATCGCTTGCGTTCGGTGATGTCCATGATATTGCCGACGACCCTGATGACCCGGCCGTCCGCCTGCACCGCCTC
>Ga0265294_10001139_pt1 | contig 36064 bp, 53 predicted proteins | sample MunlanPumphouse3_FD_192504 | JGI IMG/M metagenome (GOLD analysis project Ga0265294, IMG submission 192504) | Groundwater microbial communities from a municipal landfill in Southern Ontario, Canada - Pumphouse #3 | ecosystem: Environmental > Aquatic > Deep subsurface > Groundwater | place...
AACCAATGGAGGGATAAACTGGCGGCACTGAATCCTAAGGTCCTCATTTATGACGAAGCCCACCACATCAAGAACAGCTCCGCTATTCGCACCAAGGCCGCAAAGAAGCTGGCCAAAGGCATCCCACACATCATCATGCTATCCGGTACCCCCATCGTAAACCGACCGGTGGAAGGGTTCAATATACTCTCCATGATAGACCCGGGATTATTCCCAAACTTCTGGGAGTTCGCCCACAAATACTGTGGAGCTCACCACAACGGTTGGGGCTGGGACTTCTCCGGAGCCACTAACAAGGGGGAACTCCACCAAATCCTAACCAAGACCATCATGATCCGGAGGCTCAAATCCAACGTGCTAAAGGATCTGCCAGATAAGCTATACTCCTATATTCCCGTCGAACTGAGCAATCGGCAGGAATATGAAGCTGCTGAACGAGACTTCATCCGTTACTTAAAACAAATAAAAGGCGATGAAGCAGCAGAAAAAGCCAAACAGGCGGAGCACCTGGTCAGAATCGAGTCCCAGAAACAGCTGGCCGTAAAAGGTAAGCTGAAGCAGGCCATTGACTGGATTCGGAACTTCATCGAGTCCGGGAACGGGGACAGCAAGCTGGTGGTCTTCGCAGTGCATAAAATGGTCATAGACGCGTTGATGAAGGAGCTCAAAGGGATAGCAGTGAAGGTTGATGGTTCCTGCTCAGCAGAAGAGCGGAACCGGGCGGTTGAAGCCTTCCAGAATGATCCAGCAGTAAAGTTGTTCGTTGGGAACATTCGGGCTGCTGGAACTGGACTCACCCTCACCGCTGCCTCCTCCGTGGCGTTCCTGGAGCTCCCCTGGACTCCTGGGGAACTCGTTCAAGCGGAAGACCGTTGCCATAGGATCGGTCAGAAAAACACAGTTAATGTGTACTACCTGCTGGCCGAAGGGACTATTGAGGAGAAAATCGCAGAGAGCCTCGATGATAAGCGTAAGGTCCTGGACGCCGTCCTGGATGGGAAGGTGACTGAGGAAACCAGCCTGCTCTCAACTCTCATCAAGCACTACGAAAACCAGGATGGTGGGGAGGTGGATGGGCAATAATGTTGGATGAGATAAAAATCATTAAGAAGGTGGTGAGTTCCTACACCAGTAGGGACTCCCGCCTGGACTTCGAGGATCTATGTTCGGAAGCATATTTAGCGTATTTGGAGGCCGCTCCTGCTTACAATCCTAGCAGGGCAAAGAAATCCACCTTCATCTGGACAGTAGTCAGGAACCGCCTGAACAGCATCCTAGCCAAAAAATCAACGAAAAGCGAGATACCAACGGACCAGGAGGCGATACAGGCCCTCCTGGAAGGAGAGGACCAGGTGGACCCAGGACAAACAGTCATAGCTGAAGAGCGCTGGCAGGAGTTGATGGACAGATTCTCACCAGGTGCAAAAGTGGTATGCTTCCTGGTCAATAACGGTGAGGTCTACTTCAACGTAAGCAAACCCCGGCAGGCAAGGGGTATCATCGCGAGGGAGCTCCGAAGGATGGGTTGGCCAGAGGAAAAAATATGGAACGTATTTCGAGAAATAAAGCAGGCGGTAAAAAAGAGGGATGAAAAAGCCCGTTAATTTTAACCCAATCAGTATAATAATAATAGGGGGCTTATTCCTTGAGCATCAAAAAATTATTACATGAATACGGAATCCCATACGTGGCAGAAGGCCACAAGCATTCAACCCCAAGCTGGGTCAATATCCACTGCCCATTTTGTGTGGGTTCAAAAAACTACCACCTGGGGATAAGCATAACACAGCCCGCCGTAAGCCACTGCTGGCGTTGCGGCGGGCACTCTACCATAACGGTTCTAGCGAAAGTATTGGGCCTTCCTACGGAGAAGGCAAAGGCCCTACTAAGGAAATACGCCCCGCGCACCACTCAGGTTGGAAGGCGGCAGGAACCCAGGGTCAATATAAACCCAATCAAATACCCTGCACCTTATTCTGATCTGGACGAGAGGGGGAAGGATTATCTTGCCGGTAGAGGGTTTGATCCGGATAAGCTGATAAGGGTATGGAAGCTGAAGCAAACCGGCCCAGTTAGCTTCCTGGATGGGATCCCCTACCGAAACCGAATAATAATACCGATACTCTGGAGAGGGAAGCTAGCTAGCTTCCAAACCCGCGACATCACCGGGAAGGCCGGCCGTAAATATCTAGCTTGTCCGATGAAGCGGGAGGCTGTCCACCATAAAAACATCCTTTACGGTAAGCAGAAGGGTTGGAATAGATATCCGGCCTTGGTAGTGGTTGAGGGGGTTTTCGACGTTTGGAGGCTGGGGCCGTGTGCGGCGGCTACTTTTGGAACCTCCATTAAAATGGAACAGGTGCTGGCTCTGGCTAAATCACATGACCGATTTTTTGTAGTATTCGACAACGAATCACCGGCTCAAAGCGAAGCCCGTAAGTTGGCTGTAAAGTTAAAAGCCCTGGGGAAAATCGTGTTCATCGAAACCGTTAAAACAGACCCTGGGGATATGGATCAAAGTGAAGCTGACTACTTTATAAAATACTTATTGGGAGGAAATCAGATGTGATTGGAACCACTGTTAATAAGTGCAAATACTGCGAAAGGAGTAGAGGAGCCATGAAGAAAATGTTTGAATCGGAATTACGACGTCGTAGGAAGGTGCTCAAAATATCCCAAATTGAACTAGCAAGGATGGTAGGGGTGTCGTTGGTGACTATACAGATGTGGGAAAGAGGGGCTGCCACTCCCAAACCCGAGAACAAAGAAAAGCTGGAGGGGGTATTATCCACCCTGGAGAAGGAGATGGGTAAGTAATGGAGCGAACTAAGCCAACCCCAAAAAGGCTACCAGACGCCATACGAGCATGTCCCGAAAGCGGATTCTTCCAAATGAGAAATGAGGCCGTAAGAGATGAGAGAATGTCCTACAAGGCCAAAGGAGTCCTGGCGGCCCTTCTGTCGAACCAATCCGGTAGGTGGATAAGCCATATCAGCACGCTCAAAAGATTCAGTTCAGAAGGGGAAACTGCTATCCGTTCAGCGTTGAAGGAGCTGGAGGAAGCTGGATACCTAATGAGGGTGTTCTACGTGGATAGGAAAACAAAACAGCGTCGAGGGAGTTTCTGGGCTTATACTGATTATCCCGGACAGTTTGAGATAGACGAGCATTTACAGTTCTTGGAAGAGAATGGGATGGAAGTCCAGGGAGGAAGTTTTAAGCCAAAGTACCTTAATGGGGTGGTAGAGCAAGAAAGCACCACCCCTGAAAAGCCATATATGGGAAACCTAAATATGGCTGACTTAGATATGGGGAATCAAAGCCTAAAAATAAAAATTAATAAAAATACTAATTTAAAAAATATATATTTATCTGATCCTGAAAATCCTAATAAAAAATCCATCCAAGAAAAAACTATTGAACTCCTCCCATTAGCCGAAAGGCTAGCCGGTATTATACGACAAGAAAAGAATATCAATATTACCTCCCAAAAGATTCATAGCTGGGCCAATGAGATCCGTAAGTTAATTAAAACGGACGGGGTGTCCCAGCCCCGAATTGAAGCCGCCCTGGAATGGTATTCTAAGAATATAGGTGGTCAGTACGTCCCAGTCATCGAAAGCGGGGCCAGCCTGCGTCAAAAGTTTGTCAAGTTGGAAGACGCTATGAAAAGGTCTGGCATCGCCCCTTCCTTTTGTCCTGGTGGTGGCCAGGCCTCTACAGAAAATCCCAAACACCTTATTCGGAACCATTTCCGGGATAGTAAAGACCTTGCCAGCTTCTTCTACAGGGATTGCTATATCCCTGCGGAGAACCTGTTTGACGACGGCGCTGGCAAGATTGGTATTACACAATCCCTGCTGTCCCTATATGAGAGTATTGAGCAGAGGCAGAGCAAGATAAAACCAGAACTGAGGAGACTCCTGCCAGGCCCCATTAGTTTGATCTCCAGATACATTGCCTGGATAGAAGACAGCGACTGGCTTACCAACAGGAATTTAAGCATGCTCGACATAAACCATTCACTGTTCAGGCGTTTTTGCCGGGAACAAGCGAAAAGCGATAACCTTGAACGGGACCCCTTGACAGGGCGGTCTTACCTTGGAGGATGATATACTTATGGAGTTTGACCAAAAAGTAAAGGCGGATATTGGAAAACCCTGTTTGACGCTTGTACCGTCTGATATAATTTACGCGGTAGCAGCCATTAGGGAGTACGGGGTAAAGAAGTATGGGGAGCAGGCTATGAATTGGGACCAGGTAGAAGTGGTACGCTACCGTGACGCGGCCTACCGCCATTGGCTGAAGTATCTGGACAACCCGGCGGGGGTTGACGAGGAAAGCGGTCTACCGCACCTGTGGCACCTGGCCTGTAATATAGCATTCCTTTGTAGGCTTGAAAAAGGTAAACTGGAAGGAGGGGGTAAGTATGCGTGACGAGCAGGAGTTCATTGAACGTAGAATTGTCACAGGGATGATAGTTAGTACGGATTACCTTGAGAGGATTATGCGTTTTTGGAATCCGGCTTTTTTGGAGTCGTCAGAACTGAAGACTATCGCCCGTTGGTGTACCAATTACTTTGATAAGTACAAGAAGGCCCCGGACTCCGATATACAGACGTTGTATATGGAGGCCCTAAAACGGGAGGAGTTGTCCAAGGCAGACGCTCAGTATATTGAGGAATTGTTGGAGAGCCTAAGCGACGAATACGGCCGGGGGACGCGGTTTAACAGCGCTTACCTCTACGACCAGACAATCAAATACTTTAAAGCCCAGGAATTGGAACAGCATAATCGAGAAGTGGAGCTTTTGGTAGCAAAGGGACAAATTGAGGAAGCTGAGAAGCTCGCGTCCTCATTTAGCCCCACTATATTCGAAGATAAGGAAATAGGGCTTGAGCTGGGAAGTAAGGAAGCCATGGCTGCTATAGACCGGGCCTTTACATCGGCTTACATTCCAGTTGTGACTTACCCAGGGGCGTTGGGGGAGCTGTGGAACGACCAATTAGTCAGAGGGGGATTTGTTGCGTTTCTAGCACCAGAAAAACGGGGCAAGAGCTTCATGCTATTAGAGATCGCCCTGCGAGCTATACGCCAGAAGGCCAATGTAGCCTATTTTGAAGCAGGGGATATGACGGAAGCTCAGGTACTACGAAGGATCTGTATTTATATAGCTCGGAGATCGGATAAGGAAAAGTACTGTCAGAAGCGGTTCCGGCCCGTAGGGGATTGCGTCCTGAACCAGCTTAACCTGTGTGATAGGTCTGATCGGAACTGCGACCATGGAGTGTTCGAAGTACCGCTTGACATCTTTTACAATAGTATCTCCCAGTTTATCAATATGGACCCTCTGAAGGAAAAGTACGAAGAGCTTCCAGACTATGAGCCTTGTGACAGTCACAGCTGCGATAAACGCAAGGGTTCCGTCTGGTTAAGGAAGGTAGATCCTTGCAGGCCCCTGACGGTAAAGCAGGCCAAAGATGCTGTGAGGCGTTTCTTCAAGAAATACCGGCGGCGGTTCAAGCTGGTCAATTATCCGGCGGGAACCCTGACTATCTCAGAAATGAGGAAGGTCCTGGGCTGGTGGGAGCGTACAGATAGCTTTGTGCCGGACGTGATTGTGGTAGACTACGCAGACCTGATGTCCGCAGGCGATGGGAATATTTCCGAGTTTCGGCACAGGCAAGACTATGTTTGGAAATCTTTCCGGGCCTTGTCCCAGGAGCGACATGTCCTGGTCCTGACGGCTACCCAGGCCGATGCGGAGAGCTATAAACGGGGGAGGCTTTCCATGAGTAATTTTAGTGAGGATAAACGGAAACTAGCCCACGTCACCGCCCAATACGGGCTCAACCAGGACCCCCAGGGCCGGGAAAAGAAGCTCGGGATTTTGCGGGTCAATGAGATTGTGGTTCGTGAGGGGGATTACTCAAACGACCGGGAGGTCCATATCCTCCAAGACCTGGCGGCTGGTCGACCCTTCCTAGAGAGCTTTTTTACATAGGACCAGGAAATTTTTTTCTAAAATTTAAAGAAAATCCCCATTTTTGTCCCCGCTAATTTCAGGTAAGCCTGTATAATAATATAGGAGGGGTGGAGAAAAAAAAATCAAAGGTCGGGCACCACCAAATTTATATGCTTACCCATTCTAAAAAACCAAGTGAAAGGAGAAAACTATGATGGCGGAATTAAAAAAAAGTGACCTGATCAAGGCTGCGAAGGAACTCAACGATGTGCTGGGCCTGAACCCAGCAATCCCGGTCAAAAAGGTGGATGAGGAGGAGCTCAAGGAAAAGATCCTTGAAGCGAGTGGATTGGTTGAGCCCGCGGACGAGCTCACCGACAGCACTTGGAAAGTCATAAATCATCTGAAAGAGCTTCCTAGCAACGATGGTGATGATGACGAAGACGAAGACGAAAATGATGACGAAAATGATGACGAAGACGAAGAAGAGCCGGAAGAAGAGCCGGAAGAAGAAGAAGAGCCGGAAGAAGAAGAAAAACCCAAGAAAGGCAAAGGAAAGGCCAAAGGCGCGGATAAAGGAAAAGCCGGGAAAGGCCAAGACAAGAAAAAAGCTAAAGAAGAGGAAAAAGCCGCGAAGAAGAAGGAAAAATCTAACGCCAAAGAAGACCAGAAAAAAGCCAAGGAAGACCAGAAAAAGGAAAAGGCCGCTAAAAAGAAAGAAAAAGAAAGCAGATACACCCGACTTCACGCTGCTGGAAACGCAATTCGAGATAATCGTGGAAAAACCATAGAAGAAATCATAGAGATCGCGGATGAACTATTTGTGGAAAACGGTGGGAACCCTAACGAAAAAGAAAGCAGGACGGCGGTAACCAAGGCTATCCAAGCATTGGCAGCTTTTGGAGCGATTGAAATTATAGACGACTCTGTGGTATGAAAGTAAAAACTTACAAATCGGCGTTGGGAATAAGGGGCGATATGCTATATTGTCCCTTGCCTTTCTATATAGACAGTTATTGGACATGCGAACCCAATTGCGCCTATTGTTTTGCCAGGAGATTGAACAGAACATGGGGAACTGATTTCCGGGTGGCGGACGTGGGTGCGGTAAAAGAAAGATTAATGTCAAAGCGGGGGACCAGTCCCTTGAGTCAAGCGATAAAACTGAGAAAAACCATAAGAGTTGGGAACAGGACAGACCCTTTTCAAGATTGTGAAAAACAATATAAAGTATCCACAGAAATAGTAAAATTTCTCATGGAACAAAAATGGGATACCGTTATTCAAACGCGATTTCCCAGAAGAGCTTGGGAAATGACTGGACTAGGGAAAGATTGTACTCTAATGGCGGAAATAACCATTGGTTTAGAAAAAGATTGGGAACTGTTCGAAGGGAAACGAACGGAAAACCCGATCCAACGAATCAAAACCCTATCCAAATTACAAAAGAAGGGCTTCCGAGTCGGGGTGAACGGGGAACCTTTCATTCCCGGATACCATACCGTTAAACAATTTGAGGACATGGTAAAACTTCTTAAATCCCATAATATCAATCGGTTTAACATTTACAATTTACATTTCAACGATTGGGTTGCGAAGAATTTTCATAGTCTGGGATTAGATATCGAAAAGATCTGGAACCACAATAAGGATACTCAGTGGAGGAAGATCTTGGCGGAATTAATAACCATAGCAGATAAACACGATTTGATTTTAGGATGCCCCGACTTTGTGAACAGCGGTTGGAATAACGTCCAGCGAAGTAATACTTGTTGCGGGTTGGATGTAGAGAATCCTTGTACCTTTAACACCCATCATTTTAAATTGGCGGTACAACAGGGGGAAGATCCATTAAAACTATGGGATGGTGTAGGGATATACCAAGATGGAGTGGATGCGATTGAAGGAAATTTAGAAAATATGTTTACTTTAAAAGACATAATCAAAACCAAAGGAAAGCCGTTGATAGGATTCGATTTATAGGGGGAGGAGCCAAATTGGAATATTCAGAAATGAGAAAACGAGTGAGCCGGATAATTCCCGGATCCCGACAAATCTTTCAAAAGAAAATCAAGAAAGGAGCCATTCGGGAAAAGGGAAGAAAGAAGAATTATGAGCAATATAACTTGTTAGCGGGGGAATGGGAAAAGAAAGAGCGGTTGTTGAATACGGAGGAGATTAATTCCTTCTTGGAGATCTCAATTCGTGCCGCCGCTTGCCCGATGCCTTTTAACATAGATGTATGGGACGGTTTGAAATGCCCCTTCGGGTGTATCTACTGTTTTGCCGATTCCTTCCGCGCGAGTTTGTACACCTCCTTTTTCGACAACTCGAAAAGCATGGGGATCCGCCACTGTAATCCGGATTATTACAAACGGGAAATGGATAAAATTCAATGCTTACGGGGGAAAGATCCCCATTCTTTCAGCGGGGTAAAGAAAGCTTTTGCTATGGAGATCCCGGTTAGATTCGGGATCCGATTTGAGGACTTCTTAAGACAAGAAGCAAAAAAAAGAATCAGCTATTCCCTTTTGGAATACTTAAAAGACACCGCTTATCCATTGATGATTAATACCAAGTCGGATCTAGTAGGAACCGATGAATATGTTCGAGTTCTTTCCGAAAACCCGGCGGGATCCGCTGTCCATATCACTCTTTTGACTTCGAATGAAGAAAAAATCAAGAAATTAGAACCGGGAGCCCCCACGTATAAAAGCCGAATGGAAGTGGCAAAAGCATTAACTTCCGCAGGGGTTAGGGTGGTTTTACGGATTGAACCATATTTATTCCTGATCAACGATGATAAGGAAGAAATGGCGCGATATATCGAAGACATGAAGGCTGCAGGGATTAAAAACATAACCTTCGACACGTATTCCTACTCAGCGTTGAATCCCGGAATCCGCCAAAACTTTATCAATCGGGGATATGACTTTGACCGCCTATTCTTGGCGGGATGCGACAGCCAATTGTTGGGAAGTTCCCTCCTAGAATCGTATATGGGGGAATTCCGAAAAGAAGGGATTTCCTGCTCCACTTTCGATCTTGGAAACGTTCCCGGAAATGACCAAGACATTTGTTGCGAGGTAACGGATTGTTTCAAGGGGAATTGGAATTATGGTAGCATCGTGATGGCAGTTAGATTTATTGTAGAACGGGAAGGGGAACCCGTAAGCTGGAGTCAATTCCGGGATTGGGTGAATGAGAAAGGAGGATTCTTGAGCGAAGTCTTGGAACAAGAGGTTCACGAATTATGGAATATGGAAGGGAATACTGCGTACAGTGCTCATTGGGCGAAGGGATTAATTCCCGTAGGATGGGATGATCATGGAGTGGTTTGGTCATATATCCCGAAGGTGGACAAAAGGGAACGGTTATTGAAATCATTAAGCGGGAGGGAAGAATAATCTTATGAAAGCAAACGCCAGAATAGAATCTATTTTCAGTTACGCTGTAGCCATGGACAATCGAGGGCTGAGGAATACGATCCACTGTATTGGCCCGGAAATCTTTATTGTAAACTCTGACCACAGCGCAATCTTGCGGTTTTCATTACGGAAGAATGAATTGGAATTCGATTCCCCTATGTCTTTTAACGCCGCTGATTATGATTCTCCGAACTTCGAAATCCAAGACGGGAAAATCATTTTCAAAACCGTTGAAGGGAATTACGAACGCAAGAAAATCTGTACATTGGCCGGATACGATCCGGAAGATATCCGGAAGATCTATCGGAAACACTTCAAGACCGGAAAAGACATGGATTTCTCTTTTTACCTGTCTAAGGATTGTTGCCCGCTTTTGGATGAACAACTATCCCATACGGAGATTTCCGTGGAGAAATGCAAATTAATCCTCCGCCAGCGGAACGTATACTCAGGAACCATAGTGGAAGTAACCTCTAAAAGCAAAGGATTAATTGAAGAAGGGAACCTTCCGGATTCCTTCGGTCCAGTTGGTTTGAAGACAAAGGACTTTATCGGGTTGTTCGCGTATTGCGATTCATTATCCTTCCATCCTGCCGGGGATTTCCTAATTGTAAAGGATCATCGAAAACGGGACTTTGACGGAATACTGGCGTTCTGTAAGTATGATGAAATCATCGGAATGTTTGAAGAAGAAGAAGAAAAGGAGGAAGAAACCGATGGGCGGAAAAAGCAGAAAGTCAGGAGAAATAAGTAAGAAACTGATTGATCGGTTGAAGAAAGGTTCGAATTCCCCTAAAGCCGTCGCCTCTTGCGGGGAAAAAAAGAAAGGGAAATCCCCGCTTCCCACGTTGTTAGAGGAAGAAAAAGCAGATGTATGAAATATCGGATTATTTACAACTGGCGGATTCCTTGGGAATAATCCCAAACTTTTGGTTATCTAAGGAATACTTAGATGTGATAGATGTATCGATAAAAACCGACAAAAAGTTGATTTGGATCGAAGAAGATGATTGGGTATTATTCCCGCCGCTCCCGCTTCAAGGAGGCTTGAGCGAATATCCAGAAATGAAAATCTGGAGCGACTTTGCGAACTTTTCCGTGGGAGAAAAAGAATCGTTTTTGGATTGGGAGTACACATATTATTCGGATTGGTTTAAACCGGAACGCATGGTGGGGAAAGAATGGGCCGTATTCCGTAAGAATTCTCGCAAATGGGCTAGAGGTAGGGGGTGGCAGTACTCTCCGCACCCTCCATCAAATAACGCCATTTCCGCATTATTAATACGCTGGCTAGAAAGTAAAGATAATGCGACAATAGAAGATTTTGAGTCTATGGAATGGTTTTTGATGAACGGGGCCCATCGGGGATTTATATATGATCAAGATCGATTAGTTGGAATTAATGTTTGGGATCAGAACGGATCTTTCTTGATTTATCGATACTGTATCACGGATCCGGCGGAGCCTTTTCTAAACGAATTTGCCCGGCTTTTATTCTACCAATCCGTGCCTGGAAAAATGGTAATTGACGGGGGGAGCTTAAACGATCCCGGATTGGAACGATTCAAAGATAAACTCAATCCAATCCGAAAAAGAGCAGTATATTCAAGGAGGATTTAATCATGGCCAGAAGAAAAGGGGAAAGCATTTCCGCACACGAACTGAGAAAATATGCTAAAGAAAATTATCCGGGGAGTTTGGTTAAAAGCAATAAACCATATAGCAAAGGGGCGGCTATCATAGATCCGGATACCGGGAGGATCTTCCAAGAAGGAGAAAGCAACTTTGCGGTGATAGATAAGGAAACCGATCCAAACAAAGAAGCATTAAAAACAAGAAAAGAACTTCTTCAATTATTCTATGTTGAACCTGAAATACGCCTTAAAAATTATTCTGAAAAATGTTTTACCCAAGGACTTTGTTGGATCTTAGAAGGAATGGAAATGGCCAATATGCCGTGGAAAAAAATTAGTTTTCCATTAGATGAAGACGGATTTCCAAAAAGTGTTAAGGTTGGAAATTTGGAATTTGATTTACACGGAATGAAAAAGAAAAAAGAATGGGAATAAGGGGGAAATTAAATGAAAATTAACAAAACCGAATTACAGAAGGCTTTAGAAAAAGTGAAACCCGGTCTGTCCAGTAAAGAATTGGTAGAACAATCCACCAGCTTTGCCTTTATGGGCGGGAGAATCATTACCTACAACGATGAAATTAGTATCTCCCACCCAGTAAAGGATCTAAACGTAACCGGAGCGGTCAAAGCTCAATCCTTATATGCCTTTTTAAGTAAGATTAAACGGGATGAAATAATTCTAGAATGGGAAGAAAATCAAGTGGTTATCAAAGCAGGAAGATCGAAAGCTGGGCTGGTATTAGAGCAAGAAATTAAGTTGCCGGTAGAGGAAGTAGGAGAGATCGGAAAGTGGGTGGAATTACCTGAAGGATTCCTAAATGCTTTACGGTTTTGCTATCCCTGTTGCTCTAAGGATATGAGCCGCCCAATCTTGACTTGTGTATATGTAAGCGGAAAGGAAATGCAGGCCTCAGACTCCTTCCAAATCGTGAAATATCAACTGGAAAAGAAAATCCCGGTTAAACCATTCTTATTGCCTGCCTCCGCCGCCCATGAATTGGTAAAATATGATGTTAAAGAGATCGCCGAAGGGAGCGGCTGGTATCATTTCAAGACGGAAGATGGGACGATTTTCTCCTCACGGGTGTTCGATGGGGAATTCCCGAGCATAGCCAAGTTATTGGAATTTGACGGCGTAGAAATCGCCTTTCCCAAAACCTCAATACAGGCCTTGGATCGGGCGCAGGTATTCGCGAAGAATAGTGATTTTGCCGGGATTATGGCAACGGTAGAAGTAGAAGTTTACAAGGATCAAATCAAGTTCGCTTCCAAGGATGAATCCGGTTGGTTTGAAGAAACAATTAAAACCAACTACAAAGGGGATAAAATCAAATTCATTACAGGCGCGGGATTCCTTATTAACTTGTTAACCCATTCTTCCTCCTCTTGCGTATACGGAGAGAACCGAATCAAGTTTAACGGGGAAAACTGGACTCATGTAATCGCCGTTTCCGTCAACGAGGATTAGGCCATGGATAAATTTGATCTATTTGGGAAAGATTTGGGGAATCCGTAAAACAATCAGGCGGTATAATGAAAAGGCGATATATATGGCCGCCTTTAACCGTATTAAATGGGAAGCAAGGGGAATGGTTGACCCGAAAAAGGGCATGGTTGGCTTTGGGGATACAAGGGGGATTAGGAAGAGAACACATGGAAGCCCCCAAATCCAAAGCGGATATTAAAAAGGGATCTTCCAATAATATCTGCAAAGGCACCAGCCCTGATATACGAAAGAAATTTGAAGCTGCAGGATCAGGAGTTTCAATATTTGATCCCGTAATTTGTGAATTGATGTATTCATGGTTTTGTCCCCCTGGCGGGCAAATAATAGATCCATTTGCAGGGGGTTCTGTACGTGGGATTGTAGCAAATTTATTGGGATATCAATATTAGGGTGTGGATTTAAGTTCCCAGCAAATAAATGCCAATAAGAAACAGGCCAAAGATATATGTCCACAAAAACCCCCTCAATGGATTTGCGGAGATTCTAGGGAAGAAATCCCAAAAGCCCCAAAAGCTGATTTTATTTTCAGTTGTCCCCCGTATGCGGATTTGGAAGTGTATTCGGATGACCCACGAGATTTGTCTAACATGGAATATGTTGATTTCTTAGAAAGTTATAAAACCATTATTTCCCATTGTTATTCAAAACTAAAAGAAAACCGTTTTGCCTGTTTTGTTGTAGGTGACGTCCGGGATAAGAAAGGTTATTACAGGGGATTGGTGGCAGATACCATAAACGTATTCAGGGAGTGTGGATTTCAATTATATAATGATATTGTATTTATCACTCCAGTGGGGAGCCTTTCTGTAAGGGCAGGAAATTTTTTTAATGCCACAAGAAAATTGGGAAAACAGCATCAAAATATCTTAGTATTTATCAAAGGAAATCCAAGAAAAGCAACCCATGATATAATCGGACAGAAAGAGGATTAGGCCATGAAAGGTTTCTTTTCAAAAGATCAAGTCCAACTTATCGGCGGGGAAACGAAAGGGATGTCTTGTGCTACTTGCGGTCTTTATAAAACAGCCCTGACTCCTAAGATGGAGCCTTATGGGGATTTTAGGAAAAAGATTATGGTAATAGGGGAAGGCCCAAAAGAAAGAGAAGATGTAACAGGCAAAATGTGGCAGGGCAAAGGGGGCCGGGTACTGCGCCAGGCTTATAAAAAATTAGGGATAGACTTATTCCAAGATTGCGTAAGCATCGGTGCGATTAATTGTTTCTCAGAAAAACCGCCGAATGACTACCAAATTTCATGTTGTAGAAGGAAAGTTATAGCCGCGATCAAAAAATACCAACCCAAAGTAATAATACTTCACGGACTGTCAGCAGTATCTTCAGTAATTACTGGATATACCTATAAAGGAGGACGAAATGGAATCGCGGTTTGGAGAGGGTGGGCAATTCCTGATAGAATGATAAATGCTTATATATGTCCCACCTTTCACCCTTCTTTTATTGAGAAACAAGAACAAGAAAATGAAGTTGAAGTAATTTGGAAAAAAGACCTAAAACAAGCATTTGAGAAAGTAGATCAACCCTTCCCTGATTTCCAAAACGAAGAAGACAATGTGACGATATCTTATGATCCGGAAAAAGTTCTGGATAAACTTCTAAAAGAGAGGCCGTCCTTATTAGCTTTTGATATCGAAACAACCGGATTAAAACCATACAATAAAAAATACCACGAAATAATTACCATATCATTCTGCGCTGAAATGAATAAATCCTACGCGATACCCATGCCTACAGAAAAAAAATCACTCAAAAAATTAAAAAGATTATTAGAACACCCCAACATTAGAAAAATAGCCGCGAACATGAAATTTGAAGATAATTGGTTAACTACATTACATGGGATTAATGTAAACTTTGATTTTGATACAATGCAAGCGGCCCATATACTTGATAACCGTCCTAACATAACTGGATTAAAATTTCAATCCTATGTTAGATTTGGGGTTCCGAACTACGATGAAGACGTTTCTTCATTTTTAAAAAGCCCACATTCTAATATTCCAAATAAAATTAAAGAACTGATACAAGATAAAGATTCTTTCAGAAAACTACTACTATATAATGGAATTGACAGCTTAATGACATACCGATTAGCAAAGTTACAAAAGGAGGAAATTGGGATATGAAACCATTTATAGCTTTACAAACAGGGATTAATTTTTCCCAAACCTTCTATAAAACACTTGAATATCATTTACATGAAGGGGCCGCTATAATAGATCCTACACCAGCTTGTGGAATAGTAAATTATACCTATTTGACAATTTTTAAAAAAAGGGAAGGAGCCGGAATGACCGTTGAAATCTAAAGCTACCACAGCGGATGCATATAAGTTGATTCATAACGGAATCCTAGCCCTGGCCAGAGCCGAGCGGCAGGGAATCAGAGTAGACCTGGAATATTGCGAAAGACAAAGAAAAAGATTAACCAAGAAAATAAATCAACTTGAAAAAGAAATTCAAGGTTCCAAGTTTTACAAACGATGGCACCACATCCACGGGAATAAAACCAATATATACAGTAATCATCAGTTATCTAATTTACTTTATAAACATATGAAAATAGATCCTCCAAAAACTACCGTAACTGGAGAAGGGGCCACAGATGAAGAAGCGCTGAAACAAATTGATATACCAGAATTAAAACTGATATTACAAGTGAGAAAAATGGCGAAAGTTCGGGACACCTATTTGGATTCTTTTATACGGGAAACCAATATAGATGGTTATATGCGACCTAGCTTCGATTTACACACCGTCCGAACCTTTCGTAGCTCCTCTTCAAACCCTAACTTCCAGAACATACCGAAACGGGATAAGGAATCAATGATGATATGCCGTCGTGCTATATTACCCAGGCCGGGGCACCTTCTTGCAGAAGCAGACTTTTCTGCTATTGAGGTAATGATTTCCACATGCTATCATAAAGATCCAGTAATGATGAAGTATCTTCGAGATAAAAATTCAGATATGCATGGAGATATGGCGAAACAAATATATTTCTTAGATAATACATTTGATAAAAATATTCCTGCATATAAGACATTGAGAAACGGCGCGAAAAATGGATTTGTATTCCCACAATTCTATGGGGATTATTATGGAAATAATGCCAAATCCCTTTGCGAATGGGCTAATCTTTCCTTAGTATCTAAATGGAAAAAGAAGAGCGGAATTGAACTTCCAAGCGGAATAAACATAGCAGAACATCTAATGGGTAACGGTGTCAAAAACTTCAACCAATTTATAAATCATATAAAACATGTAGAAGATGATTTTTGGAATAGGCGATTTAAAGTTTATAACCGATGGCGTAAAGATTGGGTGGCAGAATATCAACGAAACGGGTTTCTCAAAATGTTCACCGGATTTACATGCTCTGGAGTTATGCGAAAAAATGAGATTATAAATTATCCTATCCAAGGAACTGCTTTCCATTGTTTACTTATGACCTTTATATTGACAGATTCGATTATGAGAAAAGAAAAATGGGATACAAAATTAATAGGCCAAATACATGACAGTATAGTAATGGATGTTCATCCTAACGAAGTAGACCACGTGAAAGGAACACTAAACAGAATAGTTGAAGAAGAATTACCAAAAATTTGGGATTGGATTATTGTCCCGCTTGAAATTGAACTTGAAACATATGAAATTGATGGGAGTTGGATAAAAGGATAAGGAGGTGGATAAGAAAATGGAGAGAGACGATAAAAATAAAATGTCCTCCCCTTGGGATTTGACAGAAGGGCCGGTTCCTTTCAGAAAATCTACTTGGAGAGCGATCCTATCCGAAAATGGAGGGGGGCCAAACCTTAGCGCTGAAATACCGACCCCAAACCCTGGGAATACTTCTAAGCATGAGATTAAACTACTTATAGAAAGGAGATCTTGACTATCATGACTATCGAAAAAGACGGGAGAGAGTTTTTTGTTTATTGTGATATATGCGGAGAGACTGCAAGGGAATTCTTCGATACCTTCCAGGATGCCGTAGACTTTAAAAAGGAGAATAGTTGGAAAAGTCGGGCAGAAAAAGGGGAGTGGCTAGATATCTGCCCTGAATGTCAGGGGGTGAAATAATTGAAATGTGAGGATTGTTATTTTATGCCGAGTAACCCAGACGAGGACCCCTGCGCCCAGACGGATAAACAAATAACGCCGTTCATCCGGTCTCTCGACTGGAACTGTGATGGGTTCTCCTCAAAAGATACTCGCAAGGGGTTATTGATAGAAAAGGCTAGGGAATTGAAAGAGGCTGGGTTAAAATGGTCATGGAAGCCTGGAGATTTTTTCGTACTCTGTTGGGAGGAAAATCCAGAAACGGAGTCGGCGATTCGGGTATGCTACAAGGGGTTTAGCGGAGATTATTATGGGGATAAAGAAGATATCTGGATTCCGCGGCTTGACCAGTTATTGGAAGAGATTATGGTAAGGTCATATAGGATCAAGCTCGAATCCTTTATAGGTGTTTTTAAAAACCGGGATTATTGCGTGACGGTAGACGCCGGACGAAAAAGAAAAGCCTTCTGGTCCCGCAGCTCCCTGGAAGATGCCACCGCTGACGCACTACTGTGGCTTTTAGATATGGAAAAAGGAGGTCGACCGTAATGGAAAGTAATCAAACCCTGGCTCTGAAATACCGGCCCAAAACGCTGGATGAGATTATAGGCAACGAGCTGGTAGTATCCGTATTGAAAAGCCAACTAAGCGGGGAAAGCCAACAGCCACTATCCCGAAGCATCCTGCTGCATGGACCGACCGGTTGCGGCAAAACCACCCTGGCCAGGATTATTGCCCGGGAGCTGGGGGTTAGCAACGCGGACCTGAAGGAAATAGACTCAGCGGATTTCCGGGGAATCGACACCATCCGGGAGATTCGCAAGCAGAGCCAGTACATGCCGTTAGCCAGCCCATACCGGGTTTGGATATTGGATGAGGTACATATGCTGACCAGGGAAGCTCAAAGCGTTCTACTTAAAACTTTGGAAGATACCCCAAAGCATATATACTTCATCTTATGTACCACCGATCCGCAAAAGCTACTACCGACGATACGGGGTCGCTGCTCCCAGTTCCAGGTCCAAACAATCAACGACAAGGAGATGAAGCTGCTCCTGCGGAGGGTGGTGAAAGCAGAAAAGGAAAGTCTGACCAAAGAGGTCTACGTCCAAATAGTACAGGATAGCCTGGGCCACCCCCGGAACGCCTTGCAAATCCTGGCTCAGGTCCTGGCCGTAGAGGAGGACCGGAGGCTGGAAGTGGCCAGGCGGACAGCGGAGGTCCAGTCCCAAACAATTGAGCTTTGCCGGGCCCTTGTCGGTGCTGCTCCCTGGAAGAAGGTTTCCGGTATTCTTGGGGGGCTGAAGGAAGAAGACGCGGAAAAGATCCGCCGGGCTGTTTTAGGCTATTGCCAAGCCATACTTCTTAAAGGAGAGAATAACTGGGCCGCCGTAATCATGGAGGAATTCATCGAACCTTTCTTCAGTTCTGGGTTCCCAGGGCTGGTGCTAGCCTGCTACCGTTGTTTAAACTCCGATGAATAAAAAACGGGGAAGGGTAAGGACAAAGAAGTCGGTAAATCCCGCTCGTGAGGGGGGTATGATGAGGACTAGGCGGCCCTCCCCAGGGAAGGGGATGGTACGCTTGGTAGAGTATATAGATAAGGATAGGGCATACCGGATGGGTAGGTTAGTGGAGGAACGCCGGGCTTATGTATTACTTATAGGGGCGTTCGGAGAGAGGGTAGAGGTTCCAAAAAACCGAACCATTAAAGAACATATCACGTCAGTGGAGCGGTTAAAAGCGTTTAGTCGGACTTACTGTATAAACTGCTATGGGATAAACAATTATCCACCGACGCTTTGAGGAGGGTGTTTTTTTAAACGCGTCTGAGCACCAATATATGACTTCGGAAGACTGTTATAAACTGCTACTATAAAACTCAAGCAGGTTAATTCTAGGCCAAGCGGTATAATAATATAGGGAGGTATTTAATATGGTGAAGTTACTAGCATTAAATGTCCAAGATCTAATTATGTTTAGGCATCTAAGAATGGGAAAAGACGGTTGTTAAGGTTGTTACTATTGTGTATTTTTAAAATAAGTTAAAGGAGATGGTAAAATAATGACATTGATCGAATTACAAAAAATTTTAGGCGATAGAATCAGAATAGCGGTGAACGAAGATATGTCTCTTGAAGATAGGAAGCAAGAAACTGAGCTTTCTATGACAATTTCCTCGTTAGCAAAACAAATGATTAACAACGCAGATATTGTATTAAGAACTAATAAGCTGGTTGCAGAAGGAACAATCAAAAATTCGACTATTGAGAGAATGATTGGGTGATGTGATGATACTTCATTATTATACCAAAGAAGAAACAGATTTTTTAGCTGGCATTAAAGGCACAGACACATACAAAAATATAGCCGCAAAGTTCAATAAAAAGTTTAACACTAATATAAGTAAAGAAGCGATTCGTAGAAAACTTAAAAGAGGTTTGTATGTTAGTCGTGTTTCAAAGTATACAGATGAGCAGGATAATTTTATAAAAGAAAATTTACAGCTATATTCCTATAAAAAATTAAGAGAAATGTTTTACGAAAAATATGGAATTGAAATAACAGAACAAGCTATAGCAGATAGACGGAGAAGAAAATATTACTCTGAGCCAACTAAATACTCTGACAAGGTTGATTTTAGAATGTACTGGTGTGAGGACGGGATAGGAATTGAAAAAGAGAGAGATGGGAGGGTGCTAGTTAAAGTTAGTGACAATCAAGGGAACAAGCGTGAAAACTGGAAGTATAAGCATCACTATATTTGGGAAAAACACTATGGACCTATTCCGGAGCAGCATAGGGTGTTATTCTTAGATGGAGATACCCGAAATTTTAACATTAACAATTTAGCGTGTGTCCCGCTACCCTATATTTGCATAATGGGAGCTAATAAATGGCAGTTCCAGAATCCAGAGCTAACACGAACAGCAATTAAATGGTGTGAGTTATTTTATACTATGAAAAATTTGAACAGTGGGGACGATAAAAATGAAAAATAAGAAAAGTGAAAAGCCGGAATGTTACAGGCCAAACGGCTATACGTATCCTTTGTGTTGTGGGGCAAAAAGTCTTCAAGAATTTGTGGATCAAAAAATCAAATAACTGTTTGAGGAAGAATAGGAAAAGAACAAAGCTAGGAGGGGGAGATATGGAGTTGGACTATGAAAGGGATGTAGGCATCGACGAACAGGCGCTGGATATTGAGTGGCTGCAACAAGCCAGCCTTATGTACCGCTATGCGAAACACCAAGCCCAAACCCGCAAGGCGATGGATGAGGCAAAGGAGCGCCTGGACTATGTCCGGGCCTCCCTGGAAATGGATATCCGGGCCAACCCGGATAAATACGGCCTGGGTAAGGTAACAGAGGCTGCTATAGCCAGCACCATCCTTTTGCAAGGGGGGTATCAGGGAGCATCAAAGGCTTACATCAACGCCAAGTACGAGAATGAAATAGCAGGGGCGACGGTCCGGGCCATCGACCAGAAAAAGACAGCTCTGGAAAACATGGTTCGGCTGCTGGCGGCCTCATACTTTGCCGGTCCCCAGGCCCCGAGGGATCTGAGGGTGGAGTGGGGTGAATATATAAAGAAACAAGGGAATCGGGACGCCAATACAAAGGTGGTAATTAAGGATCCGAGGAATAAGGAAGAAAGTGAACCCCTGACAAAAGGCCGGACCAGAAGGAGCAAATAATGAAGAACCGCTCCGCTACGAACCAGAAAACAAGCGAGGAGGGATATTGAATGAGAATCCGGGTTGCCTACGCGGAGCTGAGAACATACCCTGACAACAGCAACAAAGCTGCGGAAGCTGAGATTGAGGCCGTAATCCCCGAGGGGAAGGATGCAGATAAGGCGTTCAATCAGCTTTGGGGAATGGTCCAGAAGGAAGTCAAGGAAAGGCTGGAAGTAAAGGACAAAGGAGAAACCATAAGGGAAGGGGAAAAGTAAACGATGGCGAGGAACAAAAAGAGAAAAAGCAAATTTAAGGGTGCGGTAAGCCGTAACTCGGAAAAGCAGAATAGGGGTACGCAATATGGTCACTTGAAGCTGCCCAAAGGAATGTCAGTTTTTAAGGAGGAGCCTAAGACTCGGGTTATGCTTGATATTATGCCTTATATGATCACCTCGGACTATCACCCGGATAGGGATGATGAATACGGTATCGCTGTAAAAGGGGAACTCTGGTACAAGCGACCGTATTGGCTGCACCGGGATGTAGGTTCAGATAACCAGCCCGTTGTTTGCCCCACGAGCATGGGGCAGAAGTGCCCAATATGTGAGTACCGGGCCCAGCTCCTGAAAGAAGGCGCCAAGTGGGATGATGATTCTGTAAAGGGCCTCAAGCCTTCCATGCGTAACCTTTACGTCATCATTCCGAAAGAAAATAAAAAGTTTCCGGAAGAACCTCATATTTGGGACGTTTCCCAATTCCTATTCCAGGAGAAGCTCAACGAGGAAGTACAGGAGAACGAAGATTATGAAACCTTCCCAGACCTTGAGGAGGGCTTCACTTTACGGGTAAGGTTCTCTGAGGGGACTTTTGGAAGCAACAAATTTGCCGAGGCTTCAAGGATAGACTTTATTGAAAGGGATAAGGCGTATAACGAATCTATCCTCAACGAGGTTCCGTCCCTGGACGAACTGCTCGAAGTCCCCAGCTATCAGGCTCTTGAAGCCATGTTTTTCGGAAACATATCAAGGGATGAGGCCGATGAGAAAGGTGGACAGGATGGAACCAGGGACGAAGAGGAGGAGGAAGAGGAGAAACCCAGGCGTCGTCGGCGGAAATCGACGAATGAAGATGACGAAGAAGAAAAACCCAGGCGAAGACGCCCCCCCGCAAGAAGCTGCAAAGACGAGGAAGATCCTGATGATCCAGATGATGATGAATCCAAAGAGGACGACTACCCCGATGAAGAGGACGACTACCCCGATGAAGAGGAAGAAAAACCCACCAAGCGGAAGCCATCCGGGAAAGCCCGGCAAGAGAAGGATAAATGCCCCCACGGGCACAAGTTCGGGTGGGAGAATGACGAGCATGACGAGTGTGACGGCTGCCCCGTCTGGGAGGAGTGCCTAGACGCATTAGAATAGGGGTGACGAATATCCATGGCGATGAGAAGAAAGAAGCTGAGTGAGCAAGTCGAAGAAAAGGTCACGAAAACGATAAGGAAGAAGCAGGAGGAGCCAGAATATGACGGCTCCGACATAACCGTTTCCACCGGCTCCACCCTCCTGGACCTGGCCATAACTGGGGGCCGGTTCCGGGAGGGCGGGGTCCCTCTCGGAATCCTGGTGGAGATATTCGGACCGTCTGGGGCTGGTAAGACTGTGCTGCTATGCCAGCTTGCTGCCAACATCCAGAAGCTGGGTGGTGAGGTAAAATTCTATGACCCAGAGGCCCGCCTGAATAAACAGTTCGCCAGGATGTTTGGGTTAGAAGTCCGTGAGGATGATTATGATATCCCCGACACCGTGACTCAGATCTTCGATGGCACACGGGATTGGATGAAGAAGGAAGAAAAAAACGATATCCTGCGTGGGATTTTCGCTGATTCCCTGGCGGCCCTATCCACGGAGATGGAAATGACCGAAGGCGATAAGATGGGTATGAGACGTGCCAAAGAGTTTAGCCAGGAGTTGCGGAAAACCTGCCGGATAATCAAACAGAAAAACCTCCTAATGGCCTGCTCCAACCAGGTCCGGAAGAACCTGGATGCTGGCCCCTACGGCGCAAAATACACTACCCCAGGTGGGGAGGCTATAGGATTCTATTCCAGTCTGCGCCTGAGGTGCTTCTCCTCAGAGCGAATTAAGGTAAAAAAGAAGATCCGGAGGAAGGAACAGGAGCGGGTCATAGGAGTCCGCACGGAAGTTGAGGTATTCAAATCATCTGTATGGAAGCCGTTTAGAAGGGCCGACGTCTATATCCTTTTTGACTACGGGATAGATGATGTCCGGGGGAATCTCCGCTATGTTAAGACGGTGACCGGGGACACCGTCTACAGAATCGGGGATACGAAGTTAAGTAAGAGCCTTAATGAGTCATCCTGATAGTAGAGGAGGATGGCTTGGAACAAGAACTCAAGGAAGAGGTTATCAACCTTTGGAATGAGGTTGAGGAGCATTTCAAGGAAGAGCGCAAACCTAGGAGGTAATCCCTATGAGATGGTCACCGTTAGCTGTATGGGTAGTAGTTTTTGGGCTGCTGGCTGGAATGATAGTTATGACCACGATCAATGGCCAGCAGATTGACCGCCTGGAAAGACAGCTGGACTATATGAAATGGAAGGTCGAGGAAACCGCCCGATAAGCTGCCAGGCGAAGGAAAGGGGGTGAGAAATGAAGCAAAAGCCTGATTTGCCAGGAATCTTACAACTTAATAACTAATTAAAAGAAGCGGAATCAAAGGGATAGGTGACATAACAAATCCAAAAGAAAGGGGGAAAACTAACCTTCACCATTTATACTAATACCCCCTACCCCCGCTCATCAAAGCGGGGTGGGGTGTACATAAAATAAAATGGAACGGAGGGGCGACTGATGCCAAAACTCAGGAAATGGTTCAAAGAGTGGAATAAGCGGGAATGCCCTAGATGTGGGTATAAGGATGGCTAAAATTAAGCCGTCATCAGCGAAGGCAAAAGGCCGGAACCTACAGAACTGGGTCTGCAAGAAAATATCAGAGCTGTTAGGCACCCCCTGGGGCAAGGACGAGGAAATAGCCTCCCGGGAGATGGGCCAGGCAGGGGTGGATATAAGGCTGGTCGGGAGGGCGCTCCGAAGATTCCCCTTCTCGGTCGAGTGTAAGTGGCAAGAGAGCTGGAGTATTCTGTCTTGGATAAAGCAGGCACAGATGAACCAGAAACCCGGAACTGACTGGCTGCTGGTGGCGAAGAAAAACCGCATCAAGCCGGTGGTGATTCTGGATGCGGAAAGGTTTTTTGAAATACTCAAGGAAGTGCCAAGGTTTGAAAAACAGGATATCACAAAGGTTTCTGAAAGCAATAGGAGGGATGAACATGTCGAAGAAAACCTTTGATAATGGAGAAACCTACGCCTATGAAATAATTGGGGAGGACGAAGTTCCTATGTGTGGGGAATGCCGATTTTTGATTGTAGTTTGTGACTTTCCACCGTGTTGCGATTGTACAGGGCTTTATAAGGATTCAGATAGGAGCTATTTCCAACCAGGCGTATTTGATGTAGCCTTTGCCAAGGTTAATTGATTTCAACGTTGGCAAATTGATCCACTTCCTCGAATCTATTTGGAGGGTAAGCACCTCATGATAACCAAGGTAGAAATAGAAAACTATCAATCCCATAAAAAGTCAGTCTTCATTTTCGTCCCAGGTGTCAACGTAATTATTGGGGAGTCAGACTCCGGTAAATCCGCTGCTCTTAGGGCTATCTACTGGGTAGCTTCTAACCGTCCCCTGGGTGACGGGTTCCGCTCGGAATGGGGAGGGGGAACGCGGGTTGCTGTTCATACCTCGGAAGGCAACGTAGTTGAGAGAATTAAGGCCGCCGGTAGGAACGAATACATAATCAACGGGAGCACCATTAGAGCTTTTGGTTCCGAAGTCCCCGAGCAGGTTCTTGAGGTGCTGAAGCTGGACGAGGCTAGCATACAGTCCCAGATGGACCTTCCCTTTCTCCTGGCTACGTCACCCGGGGAAACAGCCAAGTTGTTGAATAAGGCCGCATCCATCGATGATATTGACCTTGCCATCAGTAACCTGAAAAGTGCCTACACCAAGTTGGGGAACTCCATTAAGTTCAATGAGGGAGAGCTCCAGGAGGACGAGGAGGAGCTCAAGCAATACGATGACATCCTGGAAATCGAGGGAAAGCTTCAGCAGCTGGAAGGTCTAGAAGGCCAGAAGCGGGAAAAACAGGAGTCTTTATCAAAGTTAAAGGTCCTCATCACCAACATAGAAAATATTGAGGCGGAGCTTCAAAAGACCAAGCACGTCCCTGCCCTGCTGAAGAAATATGCCACACTCCAAAATAAGCACAGTTCCCTTGAGAAGAAAAGACAAACCCTATCCCAGCTGGACCGCCTGGTAGGGGGCTACGAGAAGGCACAAACCGCTCTACGCTCCATTCAGACCCGGCAGGAGGGGCTGGAAAAGGAGTTTCGGGAAATATGCCCAGAGGAATGCCCGCTCTGTGGAAGCCCGATGTAATAAAATGGGAGGGAAGTAACATAAAAAAATTTTTTCTATACTTACTACGTTGGCCGACGTTAACTGGAGAGCCCTTAACATGACAGCACCCGGCAGAATTGACCGAGTAAAAAAATCATTTTATTGTGGCTCTTGAGGTCATGCGGGCAAATCGCTGGATACCCGTATCTGAAAGATTGCCTGAATATGGTGATACCGTACTCGCTTTTATAAAACACAATTACAACGACGATGGATGGAGAGCCTACAGAGTATATGAATACACGGATCATTGGGTAACGATGGGTAACTTATGCGAGGTTATAGCATGGCGACCTTTGCCAGAGCCACCAAAGGAGGTAAGCAAATGAGCAAAGTAAGTACAAGGATATGTAAAACATGCGGAAAAGAAAAGCCGATATTTTTCAACACAAAAATGATACAAGCCATACTTGACGGTCGAAAGATAATGACTAGACGGACAGTTAAAAACATACCGGAAGGAACGCACAGAGTAGAACAAATCGGAGAGAGTTTATTTGAGGCACACTGGGGGATACACGGTAATAGTATGTTCTTGGACGGAGCAACCGAAATAAAATGTCCCTATCAACCCGGCGACAGGCTCTGGGTGCGGGAAACATGGCAATGTATCAAATATGACAGTATGGATGGTGATCTGAGTTATGGCGTTGAGTTTAAAGATGGCACTCGAAAGCATTTTGAATTCGACGATAACGAGCGTTTTCACCAATTTGGGAAATATGCCTTCAAAGAAGGTTGGCAGCAATCAATCCATATGCCCAAAGAAGCCGCCCGAATCTGGCTGGAAGTGACAAATGTCAGGGTTGAGAGATTGCAGGAGATACTTTGCAATGATATGAGGCGTGAGGGATGTATACCCACAACTGTAACCGGAGGCCAATATCAGCAATGGCATCGCGATTATTGGATACCTTTATGGGACAGTACAATCAAAAAGCAGAATATTAGTCGCTACGGATGGACCGCCAATCCATGGGTATGGGTAATTGAGTTTGAGAGAATGAAAGAGGATGTGAATACTTAACCGCAAACTAAGCAGGAGGTAGAAGAATGAAAATCGAGATTGAAATTGACGAGAATTATATAACAGAATTGGTATCGCAAGAAATTGCAAAACGTATTGTAGCAGAGCGTTGCTATGAAAATAGAGAAGCAAGAATCGGAATAAGGGATGGGTTAGACAAAGCAATAAAACAATATATCTACTCTAAAAAAGAATTAGTAATCGACAGGGTTGTGGATCGGGCAACAGTTGAGATTGTTAAAAAAGGACTGCCGAAGCTACTGGCTAGATTAGGGGAGGAAAAGTAATGAACGACAAAGAACAATATTTAAAATTACTACGAGAAGAAGTAAAACCAGTAAAAATAGGCAATAAAAACAAAACTGGTGAATGTGGTATGTGTGGAATAAGTGTGAAAAAATTATATCCGCAAAAAGTAGGACAGGTAGATTTTATGATATGTGAAAGATGCAAAACGATAATGGATATTTAAGGGAGGCGCAATAATGGCTAATAAAATTAGATACCAGTGTAGCAACTGCGGGCAACATGGTGTGGCAAGCCCCTTTCCAAGCATTCCTGAATCAATGTTTTTTGAGGGGTTTCGTGCTCACGGAGATGTGCTGTACTGTCCTGATTGCGTTAAGACTTGGAAAGAACGCAATGGCATGGAATATGATGAGCAGTACAAAGAACCGCCTCACCTGTTCGCTATGTGGTGGAATAGGCAGGTGCAGACGCAGGCAACCGACAAGGGCAAAATCAAAACCTATAGGCGCAACTGTGCAGGCGATTTTACGGAGGTGAATAATGATTAAATTGAAACCATGCCCTTTTTGTGGGTGCGAGAACATATATATTGACGAATATAAACACGGCGCGGGGTTGCGGTGGCGCGTTATGTGTCTTGACTGTATGGGTATGGTAGACCCCGGAACTATTCAGCAAAAATACAGGGCAATCGAGCTTTGGAACAGACGAGCCGAACCAAAAGAAGCAGACTTTGATTGTGAGCATTGCAAGCACTGAAAGCCTTGTTGCAAGGCGGCAAATATGAATGGAGGGGGCGGGAGTAGGTGACTGAAACAGTGTTGTCTAACCGGGAGAAAATCAGGTATCTTAAACAGTATGTCTGGCTGGACCGGCGTATCAATAGCCGCTTGGAGGAGGTAGCTTTGTGGAGGAAACGGTGAAGAGGTTTATATTATATCTTTTTCGCTGGCAGCTCTCAACACCAGTATTGGCTGGGGCCCTGATATTGTTAAACGACTATCCTGTGGCAATAGCCACTATAGGGGCAAATTTGATCGGGGGCATAATTTTCTTTTGGTTTGATAGGTGGATATTCAAGGGAGGCTAAAAGATGTCAAGACGGAGGACCTATCTTAACGCCCAAGAACGCAAGGATGTAGCTGTATTGAGAGCGTTCTCTATATTTCTGCACGACAAGGCCGCTCTGTGGGCAAAGCTAGGCCGGAGCAAGGAAAAAACTAAATATACCCGCATGGCTAAAACCCTGACGGAAAAGATAATCACCCTGATGACGGAGACCCTGGAGCCGCAAGAAAAGGAAAGGGTGGTCAATGATATTAAGAAATATCATGTAGCCGCCTACCAGAACGAAGAGGCTATGAGGGAATTCGAAAGATACAAGAAGGCTGAAAGTGTCGTACCGGTAGACGCAGAAGACCTGAAAGATCTGTCCGATGAGGTTCTGGTGGTATGTCAAATCTGTCGGGAAAAAGACCCGGAAAAGCTGGACAGCTGCAGGCTACGGCGTATACTTTTAAAATACGATATTCCAGTATTCAACCAATACTCCAGTAAAGGGGAATGTCCGTATAAGATACCTGACCTGGGAGATTGGGGAACGATAATAGAATCGCTGTATCAAACGTTAAAAGCTAAAAGCGGGAGGGCTGTACAACATGAACCGGCTAGCTGATGCTTTCTCCGGTGGCAGGTCTCAGGACATTATACAAGATATACGAGTATTGGAAAAACCAAAGGAGATGGGGGAGCCTGAAGCCGGGCCGGTAAAAACCACCCTAGACTTGAGTTGCTTCACCAGGTTTGGAAGGAAGGAATACCGTGGCCAGAAAGGGCGCTGGATCAAGGTTAATCCTAAGGGGGAGATTGTAATCTCCAATAGCATCGGCAAGGAGCTCCCAGATGACGCGGACGTGGAGTTATTCCTAAACAAAAAAGGTACCATTCTGGTGATGAAAAAGTGTGAAAAAGGCCGCGGGCTACCGCTGGGAAAGGTGAGGGGGTGTCGGACTCGTCGAACTAACTGCGGTAAGCTGAAAAAAGTACTGCTTGACCTGGGCTTAAAACTACCAGTGAAGTTTATTACTGAATGGGATGAAGAGTTAAAAGCCTGGGCAGGGAAAAGGGAGGAATAGAAATGAAAGTGGAAATCCTGGAGATAAGGGGAAATTGGAGGCAGGTGGCGGATGCCGCCCGGACTACCATTGGAATGAAGCCGGGAACTGGGGAACCCCCGGACCACTGGAAAAAGCGGATGCTGCTGAGCGAACATAGCCCGATCCGGTTGATAGAAGTGCGCTGGCGCTGGGTGGATATCAAATACTGGGTATCGGTCCACCTTGTCCGCCACCACGTTGGTGTTATCCCTTTTGTCAGGAGTCAGCGGCCTGAGAACATAGACTATGACCGGGATGAGGCCCTGCAATCCGCACTGGTAAATCATGAAGTAATAGCCAACGCCCAAGCCATTATAAACATAAGCCGGAAAAGGCTATGCGGGTTGGCCGCGCAGGAAACAAGGGGCGCGTGGAAGGCGTTCCTGAATGAATTAAAAAAATACGAACCTATTCTGGTAGGGTGCTGCGTACCGGAATGTATATACCGGGGGTACTGCTATGAGAGGCCGGAGAAGAGCTGCAAATACTCCCGCTCCCCGGACTTCCTTCCACGACTATACCAATATAGATGCAGAGGGTTCGGGCAATGAAAAGGACAAAAAGAAGTGTGGGGAAAAAAGCCGATGCCATCCTGGTGGCGGATCTCCATCTGACAGACAAAACGCCCGTCAGCAGGAAAGATGATTATCTGGATGCCCAGCGCAAGAAGCTGGTATTCCTGAGGGAATTGAGCACCAAAAATGGGGAATGTCCAATCTTATGTGCCGGGGATGTATTCGACCACTGGAAGGCTAGCCCCTGGCTGAGCTCCTTCGCTTACCTTCACCTCCCCACCCCCTTAATCTGTATCCCCGGCCAGCATGACCTCCCAGGGCATAATATAGAAGAATACTGGAAGGCCGCCCTGGGACTTTTGGATACGGTAACCTTCGCTGACAAAATAGGTGTATTCAAAGGGAGCCGTCATCCGCGGATCCAGACCAACAATGGGCTTCACGTATTCGGGGTTCCCTTCGGCCAGCTAGATGAATTCAGCCCCGAGAAAGAAGTAGAGGCGGTTTGGAGGTCTGCCAACCCCGGCAGGTTGATCCTCCTGATACACGAGTTGGTTTTCCCGGATAAAAGGCCGGGTAATTGGGGAAAAGAAGGCTATACCGCCACAGAAATCCTGGAAAGGTATGGGGATTTGTTCGACCTGATCGTCAGCGGGGATAACCACCAGAGCTTCGTGGTGAATAAGGGTGGCTACCTGCTGGTGAACCCGGGGAGCATGATGCGGATAACGACCGACCAGAAGGACTTCAAGCCCAGATGTTACCTATATTATGCTAACAGTAATACAGTGGAACCGGTCTATTTTCCAATCGAGGAGAACGTGCACGATATCAGCCATATCAAGCACAAAAATGAACGGGACGAGAGAATCATTGCATATATAGAACGAATGCGGGGTGGCTGGGAGGTCGGGTTATCCTTCAAAAAGAACCTGGAAGCCTTTTTCAGCGAAAACAAAACCCCTAGGAAGGTGAGGGAAATCATATGGCAAGCGTTGGAAACGATAAATTAGGTCAAAGACTGCTGCAAATAAAGGAGGAACTGGAAACCCTGCGGACTCAAAGGGCGGAGCTATCTGGGCAGCTGAAAAGCCTTGCTCAACAGCTAGAGGAACTCGGGGCAAAAACGGTAGAAGAGGCTGACAAGATGATCAAGAAGTTGGAACAGGAGGTAGCTGGCCTGGAGGAAGTCATCAAGGAAGGAATCCAAGAGATCGAGGAGATGCTGGACAAGTGAGTAGTATACAAAGCCTTCGGAACAAACTTGAGTACCGGAAGGGTCAACGGGACAAAATCCAGGATACCATCAATTCCCTAAAGGCAAAGATCAAGACTGACAAGCAAAACCTTGTTAGACATGAGCGTGCCCTGGAAATAGTCAAACAGGTAGGACTGGCTACACAAAAACAATTAGAATATCATTTATCCGAGCAAGTGAGTTTGGCCATGGAAGCCGTATTCGATGACCCTTATGAGCTTATAGTCAACTTTTTAGAAAAACGTGGGAAAACTGAGGTTGATTTACTATTTTCCAGGCGTGGATTAACCTTCTCCCCTATGGGGAACGCCGGAGGCGGCGCTATAGACATCGGATCATTGGCCCTACGCATCGCTTACTGGGCTATACGGGAAGATAAAAAAGTCCGCCCACTACTACTATTAGACGAGCCTTTTTCGCGCCTAAAAGGTCAAAATGCTAATCAGAGAGCGCTGGCTATTATCCGGGAGATAAGCCAACAGCTAGGACTCCAGATAATTATGATAAGTGATGAAAGGGTCTCGCGGGAGGATATCATAGCCAACGCAGACCGGGTTTTCCAGGTGAGCCGGGATAAGCAGGGAGTTAGTGAAGTGAGGATATTGTGAAGGAGGGAAAATATAATGACATGAGGACAGATAACATTGAACGGCTCCTGCGAAAAGACGCTATAGAAAAGAGAAAAACAGGAAAGGGGGGATCCCACAGAGCCCCCAGTAAAAAAGGGTTCAAAGGTTCTGTAAAATTTCCCGTAGATTTTCTGCGAGGAAAAGAAAGGAGAAAATACATGGAAGGGGAAACCACGTGTAGGATCGTAACTTTTCAAGAATTTTTAAATTCCAATAAAGACCAACGCCGAAAAATGCTATTGAACCTGTTGGCGACTTATACCCGAAAAGAACTGGCAGAGAAATGGGGAATCTCCTGTCAATCACTGGGAATGTATATACATAAGGCAGGAGGAAACATGCCAGGGGGAAGGAGGAAAAAACCTATGACATCACCCATCGTCAAACTGGATATCGAATCTACACCCACTGCTAAATTTTTCATTTCCTTAAACCTTCGCGAGACTGGGGGCGCTCTGCAAAACCGATTTAGCATTATTTCTGCAACCCTGCTCCCTGATAAGCAATACGCCGTCAACATGATGATATCCGAAATGGAAGATGACGCCGAAAAGGCTGGGACATAGACTCACTGAAAGAACACTAAAATGAGCGGAAGTAGAATGATTATTGGAGGGATACCCATGAAATCTTTCGAAGAAGAATTAAAACAAGCTGTATTTACCCGAGATATAGCTTTGGCTACCTACAATTTATGCGATCCTAATTGGGAGGCGGTTTACTGGTATGAATACATGGCCGCGGAAGAAAGAGTGAGAGCTCTGCTCAGGCAAGCAAGACAAGAATGGCGGGAAGGAGGAAAGAGTGGTTTAATTGCCGAGGCCGAATATGCGTAAAACTTCTTGGAAGCGGAGGAAATCTGAAATCGATGAAGAAAAGTAAAACTAAAGCCCCTGGCTTTGTCCAGGGGCATTTTTGCACCTATTTTACGGTTTCCATTCAATTAATTTTTATGGGGTGGGGCAGTTTGGTAATGAACCTACCATAACCCCCATTACACTTGATCAGGTTCAAACTATGGTAACGAGGCAAGCCCAACAGATCTTCTTCTTGATATGGGTATAATTCACTCTCAAGTTCGTCAAAATTCTTCTTATCACAACCGGACAATAACATGTAGCTCGCATTGGCAGAGCGAAGTTCTTCCCGGATAATTTTGATCTGATTCAAGTAATGGCAGGAAATAATCGGCTTCAAATTGAACTTGGGGAGCTGAGATAACTTTTTGGTCAGGAATTTTTCGGCATGTTGAACCTGATATAGCTCATCAATAATTAGGTTGACCTTCGTCATCTTTTTCCTGTCCCCAATCTGCTCCTCCCGTATTTGTAATGCTAACCATAACTTGGTTAACCAGTATGTTACATAGACATCCTTTTCGTTATCAGTCAGAAACATACGCTGCGGCATTTTTATGACGATGAGTCGGTTCTTCTGTATTTCCTTCACCAAATTCACGTTATTTTCTATTCCCTTCTTCAACATCATTTCCAAATATGCATTTACCTTCAAACGGTGAAGCCGATCAATAGCACCGGTAATCAAATGTGTTCTGGTCCCAACTAATTTACCACGTTCATAATTATCCAACTCCAAAAGATAATCAACATACTCATCCATGAGTGGCTTTTGAGATTCTGGTATTTTTGATATGAATTCTTTGCGGCGCTTATGATTCATTAATACAGTAAATACATCATTAATGCTTCCACCAGAAAGGAAAACCGCCAAGGCCGCAGATTCCATGTACCGCCCCATTTTAGCGGTAAAATTGGCATCATCAGCATTAATTGAATCCACAAGAGTCATTAACAACGCAGACTGTTCTTTCGCATTACGGTATTGTATAAATGGATTAGAACTAGGCGGAACCTCATTGTAACCCAAGCCTTGCATTGTTTCTGGTTTATCACAACTTATAGTCAATACCTGATCTGGCGAGAACACAGAAGCTATTTCTTGACTGAGCTGACAACTCCCTATGAAGTCTGGTATGATAACGCATTCTCCATTATCAATTGCGTTGCGGGCTATGTTCGCTAGGAATTTACTTTTACCTGCCCGATTCGGTCCAATGATCACTAAAGAAAGCATTTGGTAGTCAAAATCACTGGACAGGTAAGCGCGCTGCTTATGCCCCTTAAAAGTGGATTCCCCAAGGCTTATGATTCCTTGATGGAGGTCTTCAGGGACTTCGGTTTCCTGAGTTTGAACTCTGTCGATAAAGCTATATCTCTCTAGGAGCTCCCGTCCGGGGAGGGCAAGAAAGTTCCCACACTCTTTAGAACTGGCCCGGTTCGTCTCTACGCCATCTAGTTTCACCGCTAATGGGAGAAACCGTCCTCGGAAGGGTTTATAGGCCAGGCTGTTATCCTCAGACACGCTATCAAATGATTGCGCCAGGCTTTTAGCGTTGTTATGCCGACGTAAAGGATCATCGCTGTCGCTAAGTACCAAGATTTGCGTATTGAGTATGATATCCGAACCTTTTTTGAGGCTACTGTCGGACAGCTGCCTCATATTGCTATACTCTAGGAGTTGTAAAGAATCGGCTGAATTTTGCCTTTTTAGGATAGCACTAGACCCGGAGAAGGCCGCTGTAATATCATCAATAAGACTAGAAATCATTGCCAGCCCCGTGCGCAGCAGGTAGTTGAAGCTGACCTTCTGCCGGTCTACCGGGATTTCCCGCCGAACCCTCCAGAGGGTGGCCTGATGGGTGCTCCTCCAGCCGTGTTGGGAGGAGGGGGTGAAGTTGTAGAAGATCCCGGCCCTATCCCCTTCCTCCAGGACATCCACGATATTGAGGTTACTTTCCAGGAGCTCGTTAGAGCGCCGGTCCACAGCCAGGCTCAAGCCGTCCTCCCGAGTATAGAGCAATTGGTATTTTATCGCCCGATCCGAGAATTGGGGCATCTCCTCAACCACGGTAGCCGTCATGTTTGTCCATGTATCTGAGATCTTTTCTTTAATTACACTGAAGTGAGGTTCCGGCACTATCATATAGAACTCAATACGGCGTTTTTCAATATACACGAAATAACTGACCTTACACGGGATTGTCAGGGAGTATTGGGTACCGAGCAGGAATTCCCTGCCCAGTACCCGGATAACCTTTGCCCGCTCCTTACGAATGCTCTGTATGACGGGTTTGTACAGGGAATTGATAGCCTTTGCCAACCGGTAGGTTGTGTTGTTGCGGACAGAAAAGTTTGGCGTGAGTTTGACATAGACGTATGAGGGCCGAACCACTTTTAGAAACTCCTTAAAGGAGATGCCTTTCACTGGACCCCGCCCCCAGCCAGTATAGCCCGTAACAGAACATGGGCTACGAACAAGATTCCGGTCCAGCGTAAGCCACGCTCCCAACCCGCCACGTAGAGGATGATGAAAATACTCCCTCCGACCAAAGCCAAACAGTAAGAGGTGGAGGCAAGAGCTACCGCTACATCCTTCCAAAGGTCAACGAGGAACGAGGAAACCGCGTCCCGGACCTCTTCCTTTATCGATTCAGTAACGCGTTCAGTCGTAGATTCCATCATTTGAAGATCCCCTCAATCTCGTCCAGTCCCCAGGGAAGGGACAGCATAATAGCAAAGCACATCAGGTAACCAAAGAACTGACGCTTAGCAGCCGGGAAGTCCCCAGATAGAACAGACTGTACGCAGTCTATCGTACCCTTAACAATTATAGTCCACTTCCCTACCAGTACTACGATAGCGTGGATTCTTTTCCCTCCAGCCTCAATTCCCGATATAGCCCAGACTGGGTCTGGCAGTAATAGGAGGACGGAGGCTCCCACCGCAACCCTAACAAAAACCCTAAAATTTTTCTTGAAAAAATTTTTCATGAAAATCCCTCCTTCTTTAGGAATATTTTACGGATGACGCGAATATAATGTCCTATAGGACATTTCATAGAGGGAGTATTGCCTCACCGGAGCGACCACGTTTTTTACCTGTTTTTACCTGCTCAGGGGCCACGACGGGCCACCTTTCCATATCCCGCTGAATAAGCCGTTTGATATAGGCAGAGAAATTTTGGCGCTTATCGGCGTGGTACAGGAGGGCCGCCTGGTCTGGATCATTAGTATTGAAAGCCACAGACTTAACAACCATCATACACACCTCCCTTCCAATTTTTATTAAGCAGCTAATATGGTTTGCTCAAAAAAGTCCGGGCTGTTTATTTATTAGCCGCTTAATAAACTATATTAAACCGGGGTGAAGATTATTCCGAAAAAATAAAAAAACCCCGGCAAAAAACCGCCGGGGTTAAGGAGCTGCGCCAGGGAAAGGAGGGGGAAACCTGGCGCGAGCCCATAACTTTTTGCTATTTTACCTGTTTGGCCCACGCCTCCCCGAACTCGTCTTTCAGAGTTCTCAGCGCGGCCTCAATAAGCCCTTTTACTTCATCAGGCGTTATCTTTAACCCACGCTCTTGGATCCTAGCCGCAAGCCATTCGGCAGCTTTGTTGTATTTCTCCTCTCCGTGCAAGTCTTTATAGACCTGCTCCACAAAGCGAACGGAGAGAAAGGCCAATTCTTGCTTTGCTAGGAGTTCTGTTTCGATTTGCTGAAGTTTCTCGGTTCCAAGTTTCTTTTTCAGATAAGCTATGATAGCAGCAGCGACGAGGGCCGCCAGGATATAAATCACATCATACATAAGGTTTAAGAACGGTCCTTCCACAGTTTCATCTCCTTAACATTATTTCTTACCCATATGGTTAAGGAACACCGCCAGGACAAACCACTTTGTTGCAGGCTCGTCCGGGTCATGATCCTCGGTGATTAAACCCGCCTTCTTCGCCCTCTCGATAATATCCAGCTTCCATTGTTCAGCCACTTTTTTTCCAACCTCCAATCTTAATCTTAACTCTGCCCACGGAAACCGGTCTCCGGGACAGGATGTCGCCATGACCTCCCTATGCCCCACCACCGGGATGTCTGGATACCTTGTCCAGATGTCCTTAACAAGCTCCACCAACGAATCCAACTGGGGTGTGGTGGGCTGTGTTAGCATAAAGTTACCAACCAAACAAATGCCTATCCCGTCACTATTAGCTTCATGTTTCTCATCCTGGTAAGCGTGGGCCCCAGCTTTATCCTCGGGCCTGCCACGATATATACTACCGTCAGCATGGATAACATAGTGGTATCCAATACCAGCCCATCCCCGCTCCAAGTGCCATCTCTGAATATCCTGCCAGGTAGTGGTAAAAGAGCTGGCCGCGTGGTGGATTACAATCCTTTTAGTGGCCCTTCTGTTGGATAGGGTCGACTTAAACTGGATATTTGTCTCGTTGATGATTTTCGCCAAAGCCATCCCTCCTCAACTTCTCCTTCTTAATGCCAGACAATAACCACAATTCGCCCGTCGTGAATGCAAACCAGGCG
>Ga0265294_10001140_pt1 | contig 36053 bp, 30 predicted proteins | sample MunlanPumphouse3_FD_192504 | JGI IMG/M metagenome (GOLD analysis project Ga0265294, IMG submission 192504) | Groundwater microbial communities from a municipal landfill in Southern Ontario, Canada - Pumphouse #3 | ecosystem: Environmental > Aquatic > Deep subsurface > Groundwater | place...
ATTCTCTGATAGCCGTTTTCAGCCTGATCAAATTAAATTTTATCCCACAGTAGTTGTAAAAGGTAGTCTTCTTTACACGTGGTTTAAACAAGGTAAGTATAAGGCCTATACCAATAAGCAGCTGCAAGACTTAATTATAAAATGTAAGAAAATAGTTCCACCCTATGTAAGAGTTATTCGACTAATTCGCGATATACCAGGAGAATCAATTGAGGCAGGTAATAAAATTACTAATTTAAGACAAATAATGAAAGATAGGGGGGTAAAATGTAACTGTATTCGTTGTCGTGAAGCGAAAGAAGAAGTTTTAAAAAAATGGCAAATTAATGTAAAAGAGTATCAAGCGGCAGAGGGCAGAGAGTTTTTTATTAGCGTTGATAGTGATGACAACAAAACTCTCTATGGTTTTTGTCGTTTACGTCTTGATGAAAAAAGTAAAATTTCCCCAGCAATCATAAGAGAACTTCATGTATACGGAGAGTTAACCAGTGTTGGCACTGATGGCAAAGTCCAACACCTTGGTTTGGGAAAGGAGTTAATAAAAAAAGCAGAAGAAATCACAAGAGCGCACAAGATAAAAAAAATATCTATTATTTCTGGCGTGGGGGTCAGGGATTATTATCGCAAGTTAAAGTATCAGTTAAAGGACGGATACATGGTAAAAAAACTATAAAAAATGAAGATTTTGTTTATTTCTAGTTTTTGACAAAAGAGTGCCCCTGATTTAAGATTAAGTCATAAAATAAACCTATGTTTTATCAAAATTTATCTCAACAGGATAGTCAAGTTTATGAAATAATTAAAAAAGAGGCTTGTCGTCAAAGTGATGAGATTGAACTGATTGCTTCAGAAAATTATGTTTCTAGCGCTGTTTTAGAAGCGATGGCAACAATTCTTACCAATAAATATAGCGAGGGCTATGTGGGTAAGCGTTATTATGGCGGTAATCAGATAGTTGATGAAATTGAAACCTTGGCGATTGAAAGAGCAAAAAAATTATTTCAAGCGGAACATGTAAACGTGCAACCCTTATCTGGCTCACCTGCAAATGCCGCTGTTTATATGGCATTTTTGCAACCCGGTGATAAGGTTTTGGGATTAAAATTAGATCACGGTGGGCATTTATCGCACGGACATCATATTAATTTTTCTGGTCAGCTTTATAATTTTGTACAATACGGGGTAGATGAAAAAACAGGAATGATAGATATGGAAAAAGTCAGAGAGATAGCTTTACGGGAAAAGCCAAAAATGATAGTAGCTGGTTTTAGTGCTTATTCAAGAGAAATTGATTGGCAAGCTTTTCAAAATATCGCCACCGAAGTTGGCGCTTACACCTTTGCTGATATTGCTCATATTGCTGGCTTAATTGCTGGCAAGCAATTAGCTAATCCGGTGCCAATTTTTGATGTAGTGTCAACAACAACGCATAAAACTTTAAGGGGCCCTAGGGGGGCTTTAATAATGTGTAAGGAAAAATACGCTAAGCAAGTTGATAGAGCGGTTTTTCCCGGAATGCAGGGTGGGCCTCATGATCATATAACCGCCGCTAAAGCGGTTGCCTTAGGGGAGGCGCTCTTACCTGAATTTAAAGATTATGCCAAGCAAGTTATTATAAACGCTAAAATCTTATCAGATGAATTAATTAATCTTGGTTATAATATAGTTTCTGGGGGTACTGATAATCATTTATTTGTCATAGATTTAAGTGATAAAAATATATCCGGAAAAGAAGCAGAAAAGGTTTTAGAGAGGGCCGGTATTTCAGTTTCTCGTTCGACTATTCCAAATGATTCAAGCGCCGCCTTTAATCCTTCGGGCTTGCGACTAGGGGTAGCCGCAATTACCACAAGGGGTATGAAAGAAAAGGAGATGAGACAGATTGCCGGTTATATTAATCGAGCGTTTTTAAATAAAAATGAAGAGGAAAAGCTTTTAGAATTAAAAAAAGAAATAAAAGTTTTATGTGCCAATTTTCCCCTTCCTACCAATAATTTAAAATATTAATATGGTAAAAGTTATTTCTGGAAAAAAAATTGCGGAAAAAGTAAAAGATAAAATTGCTCAAGAAATATTTGCCTTTAAGAAAAGACCAAACTTGGCGATTATTTTAGTAGGAAGCAGAGAAGATTCTAAATTATACGTTTCCCTTAAAGAAAGAGAGGGAAAAAAGGTGGGCGTAGATACTCACCTTTATCTTTTAGAGGAAAAGCAAAGCGAAAAAGAACTTATTGAAATAATTAAATTTTTAAATGAGGATCCCTTAATTGATGGCATTTTAGTGCAATTACCTTTACCAACTAAATTTAATACTGATAAGGTTATTTTAAGTATTGACCCCGAAAAAGATGTTGATGGCTTCCATCCTCAAAAACCAGATTATATAAAATCGCCAGTGATGTTAGCGATTATTGCCTGTCTTGATGAAATTAAGATGAAGGGTGAAAATAATACAGCTTGTATTTTTAGAAATTCAGAGGTATTTGAAAAGGAGATAAAAAAAGAATTGGGCGCAAGAGGTTTTTCTTTTTGCAAAAACAGTGAAGCAAAAAAAGCGGATTTAGTTATTACCGCCTTAGGAAAACCGCAAAGCCTGAAAAAAGAAATAATAAAACCCGGAGCTGTAATTATTGATATTGGAATTACAAAAACAGAGAATGGGGTTTTTGGTGATGTTGATTTTAAAGATGTTGAAGAAAAGGCATCTTTTATTACCCCTGTTCCTGGAGGCATAGGCCCGATGACAATTGCCTTTTTATTCAAAAATGTCTGGGAAATTTTCAAGAGAAAAACTAATTAGTCAATTTATAATGGTAAATAAAAAACAACAATTAATTGAGTTGTTGCGAATTCATTTTGGTTATGAATCTTTTCGACCTGGCCAAGAGAAAGCAATTGATTCTCTATTGTCTGGTCAAGATGTGGTGGTTGTGTTGCCCACTGGTGGCGGCAAATCGTTAATTTTTCAATTACCCGCCTTAATAATGGAGGGCGTTACCTTAGTTATTTCGCCACTGATTGCTCTGATGAAAGATCAGGTTGATTCTTTAGAGAAGGTGGGAATTCCTGCTACTTTTATCAATTCTTCTGTAACGCCCATTGAAGCAGAAAAAAGATTAAAAAAAGCAGAACAAGGTTTTTATAAATTAGTTTATATTGCGCCTGAACGTTTTTATAACAAGCAATTTTTAGATAGTTTAAAAAAAATAAAAGTATCCTTATTTGCAATAGATGAGGCGCACTGTATTAGCCAGTGGGGACACGATTTTAGACCCAGCTACTTACGACTTAAAGACGCCATTGCTTTAGTGGGGAAACCAAGAGTGGTGGCATTAACTGCGACAGCAACACCGGAGGTAAGGGAGGATATAGTAAAACAGTTGCAGTTAAAAGATCCGGAGCTTATAGTGACAGGTTTTGCTCGTCCTAACTTACAATTTGCAGTGATTCCGTCACAAAGCGGGCAGAAGGTGGAAAATATTGTTAATTTTCTTATAACTAATCCCGATATAGGGGCTGGTATTATTTATACCGGAACCAGAAATAAGGCAGACGAAATTGCAGAAATATTAACGGAAAACGACATAAAGGCGGTTGTCTATCACGCTGGCTTAGACGCAGATAGTAGGCGGTGGGTTCAAGATCAGTTTATGGATCAAAAGGTTCAGGTGGTGGTGGCGACAAATGCTTTTGGCTTGGGTATTAATAAACCAGACATTAGGTTTGTAATACATCATGATCTACCGGGCACAATTGAGGCCTACTATCAGGAAGCGGGACGTGCTGGTCGTGACGGCCTGCCTAGCTTTTGTTTACTTTTTTATAACAAACAAGATAGATATCTGCGTGAATTTTTTATTAAAGGTGATAATCCAGAACCAGAAACAGTGCTTGAAATTTATGATTTTCTTCTTCGACGTTTAGATTTAGAATCAACTAAAGAGAGCACAATTTTAGTAACTTATAACGAAATTGCAAAACAACTATCAGAATCTGTTCCAGAAATGGCAATTGGAACAGCTTTGAAAATTCTAGAAAAAGAAGGTTATATTTCTCGGCCTAAAGAAAAGAACGCCAATTCTTTCATTCGCTTTAAAAAGAAGCCATCAGAAGTTGGCGCACTTATAAGTAAAAGAGCTAAGACGCAACATGAAGTTCTAGAAAAATTGCAAGAAAAATATCAAGCTCAATTAGAGGTAGGATTTGATTTTATTGCAGAAGAATTAGCCGTAGTTTTAAAAATAAAAAAAGACACTCTTACGCGAGCAATTAAAAAATTTGCGGAAAAAGATTTATTAGAATATCGTCCCCCTTTTCGCGGAACGGAAATTAGGATTTTAAAAATTACCGATAGCAGGGATCTCGAATTAGATTTTAAAAGTCTAAAAGAAAAAGCAGCACGAGCCTACGAAAAATTAGATGAAATGGAAAATTATGTTTATCATGCTGGTTGTCGTCAGGAATATATATTAAATTATTTTGGTGACTACAAAGTTGCCCCTTGTGGCAAATGTGATGGTTGCCTGAGGAATAAGCGAGAGAGCTCGGAGCCAAAAAGAGAATATTTAAGAGCCTAAATGAAAGAGAAAAAAATACAGGAATTAAATAATTTGGTGCGCACCAGTTATGATAGCATAGCGACTCATTTTGATTTAACACGAAAAAAAAGAGTCTGGCCACAAATAGAAGAATATTGTAAACGGGTAAAAGAGGGGGAAGCGGTTTTAGATTTAGCTTGTGGAAACGGTCGTCTGTTGGGCTCTTTGTTTGATAAAAAAATAAACTATCTGGGAATTGATGTCAGTTCTCAGTTAATTAATATTGCGCAAAAAAATTACCCAAAGCATAAATTTATAGTTGGCAATGTTCTAGATATTGAGTCAATTTTAGAAAAAGGAGAATCTTATGATTACATTTTTTTTCTTGCCGCCTTGCAACATATACCCGGCCATAAAAATAGACTCGAATTGTTAAAAAAGATAAAAAATTATCTTAATGATTCTGGGGTTTTAGTAATTAGTAATTGGAATTTGTGGTCAAGTAAACACCGCTTTAGAATTATCAAGGCCGGTGTTTATAAACTGCTTGGTTTAAATAAGCTTAATTTTGGTGATATTATTTTCTTTTGGAAAGACGCAAAGGGGGAAAATAGGGCAAAAAGGTACTATCACGCATTTACTAAAAGAGAGTTACTGTTTTTAGCGAAAAAATCAGGCTTTGAACAAATATCTTTAAAAAAAGATAAGTATAATTATTGGTTAGAATTAAAAAAGTAGTTGCCCTATTGACACCCCCTGGGGGTGTATGATACACTTATTGTATATGACAAATGAAACAAGAATTAATATTATCATTGGACAGTTGGAAGCTGTAAAGAAAATGCTAAAAGAGAAAAATGGTGATTGTATAAATTTAATTATTCAACTAAAAGCAATTAAATCTGCCCTGTCTGCCTTGTTGGAAAAAATTGTATTATCGGAAATGAATCGCTGTTTAATTGGTGGCAAAAAGACTGATCAAGAAAAAATTATGAAAATGTTAAATGAATTGGTAAGTAAGTAAAAATTATAAAAAAATTAATTAATTAAATAATTAACGTTATATTATTATGTCAAAAGTATTAGATATTAAAAAAGACAACTTCCAAGTAGAAGTTTTAGAAAGCGAGAAGCCAGTTTTAGTTGATTTTTGGGCACCTTGGTGCATGCCTTGCCAAATGATGGCGCCAACTTTAGATGAGTTGTCAGATGAATTAAGTGATAAGGTAAAAATTGCTAAGGTGAATACCGAGGATGGCGAAAATAGGGATTTGGCAATTGAATATCAAATTCAAAGCATCCCCAATATGAAGCTTTTTAAAGATGGAAAAATCATCGGAGAATTTATTGGCTTAAGAAATAAAGAAACTTTAAGGTCAGAGCTTGAAAACCTTATTTAACAGGTTAAAAAATAACAATAAAAAAACAACCTCGATAAGAGGTTGTTTTTTATATCTGCAATTTTCTCTTAGTTGCAAGCAGCTGTAGCGGAAGCAGTTGCACTAGTTCCGGCACCGAAACCAGGGGCAGGGCTAGCACTTGGTAGTGTCTCTGAGCATTCCTCAGGAGCGTTCTCAAAGGCACCACAGATAGTGGTTAACAAGCTTTGTGGATCACGTGCGCTTTGGACAACTGTTTCGTTTATTACTAAAGTAGGAGAACCAGCGACGCCATACTTTTGATTATCAGCTTTATGAACATCGAATCCAGGGAAGGTGCCACTGAAACCAACGTTATTTACAAAATTTTCCTTTACTTTAAATTCATTATCAGTTTTAGTAACACAACTATCTAAAGCTGTTTGATCAATATTAGCCTCAGCTAAACAACTTGATGTTTCTCCTGATAACAAGAAACAATCTAGATAAGGAAAGAATTTATCATTTTGTTCTTCTTGAATACAATATTGTACCAATTGTTCATCAAGTTCAACTTCTCCGTGCATAGCGTAATCAACGAATTTGATTTCAAAATCAATTTTATCGCCTAATGCTTTAGCAACTGGCAATATGCCTTTTTCGATTTGAGTTCCATAAGGACAATGACTCATAACGAACACCTCAACATTTGGCTTAGCTGTTTTAGGGACTTCAACTGGAGCTACTTCCTGGCCGCCAGCAGCGACATCGCCTTGCATTTCTTCAACATTGAAAGCTTGAGGGAAGAATAGTTTACCATCTTTTGTGATATATGATTCTATTACATCACTTACAATATCAACTTTTAGCTTATATAAATCATACTCATCAATAACTTCTTTAATGGTAGCCTTTGAATCAGGAGCCATTAAATAAGCGTTGATGAATTCTTCAGCGTGAGTTTTTATTTCAGCTGCACTTAAATTCTTTGCGGTTGGTTTCTTAAAATTATTCCAACCTATAATAGCCAGAATGACAACCAAAATTATCGGTAGAACAATTCTGGTAAAAACTCCCGATTGTGAGAGATCTTTAATCTTTTTCTTCATAATTTTATGAAAATTAAATTAATTATATTTATTAGATTTTAACAAATTAACAAAGCCATTATAGCAAATGACTAAATTGTAGTCAAAGTTTATTAGGAATTAATTTTTAGGCAATAGTTTTTCTAGCTCTGATGGCAAAGGAAGGGAAAATTCTTTCCTTTCTCCTTTTAAATTCATAAATGATAATTGACTGGCAACTAAGAAAACACGATCTAAATTAAACTTTTTATTTTTTTCCCTACTTTTTTTATTAAAATATAAATTATCTCCAACTAAGGGGTGGCCATAAGCAAAAAAATGTACTCTAATTTGATGAGTGCGTCCTGTTTTAATAGTGACTTCTAAAAAAGTATAATTTATAAATCTTTTTAAAACTTTGAAACTAGTACTAGCCTCCCTTGCTTTAAAAAATCCTTCAATGTTGCCCCTGTCTCTAGACTGGGGACTTTTTTTAATTAAAAGATCAACAGTGTTTAAGGGAAGGGCGGCCATTTTATACCCATCTTTTGCGCGCTTAATTGGAAAGTTGATGTCATCGTAGTCTTTTTCAATCTTGCCATGAGCTAAGGCTAAATAAGTTTTATTAACGTCTCTTTCTTTAAATTGCTCTTTTAAGCTGGAAAAAGACTCAGTTGTTTTTGCTATCACCATTAAGCCGCTTACATCTTTATCTAATCGGTGAACTATACCAGGGCGTAGAGCCTCATCCCCCACTTCTTTAAGGAAGGGATATTTATCTAGTAATAAATCAACCAAGGTTACACCTTTAATCCCTGGTCCACCATGAACAATCAGTCCGGCTGGTTTATTTATTACTAAATAATTATTATCTTCAAAAATTATCTCAGGAAAATCCGTGTTCATATTAGATGCCATTAATTGATTTATAAGTTTGCGGCGTTTTTGTGCGTTTAAATATTGTTTTAAGATCGTTTAAATGTATACCACCTAGTAGGAATAAAAACAAGAAATAAATAATAGAAGCTAAGATTATAGCCAAGCTTAACTCAATAAAATCATCTTTTAAAGAATTAGGATAAATATAAAGAAAAAACCCCATTAAGAAGCTAGCAAATACTGACTTAATTAAAATGTTTAGCTTTGGTAAAAAATGACTATATTTAAAGACGCAATAAGCTGCAAAAATTGAAATTATAGCCTCACTATAAATAGTAATGGTGGCTGCGCCAAAATAAGAAAAACGAGGAATTAAAATTAAGTAGCCAGCCAAGGCAGTGATACTGGTAAAAATATAAAAACCAATAAGCTTTTTTTGCTTATCTAAAGCAATGACAGCGTGAGAAAACATCGTTCCTAAAAAAATAAAACCAACGGCAATTATTAATAAATTTAAGATTTTGCCTGAAGCGGCGAAATCATCACCAGCGACAATGAGCATAATTGGTTTTGATAACATTATGCCCCCTACAATTAAAGGAAGAGCCGTTATGGTCATAAAATCAAAAGATTTCTGTAAAGTTTTTTTAAAATACTCCTTTTTATTTTCAAGCCAAGCGGTGGTTAGAATTGGTAAAATTAGCCCAGCAAACATAAAAGGAATAGTTGTTAAGACGTCAATTACACGATAGGCGGCAGCGTAAAGCCCAACCTCAGCTGAACTTTTAAATAAAGAAAGGAAAACAATATCAGTTTTTAAATATAGTAAATTCAAAATAATTGTAATTGCCAAAGGCCAAGAACGAAGTATGATTTTGCGCCAGAGGGTGAAATCCCAGGCTAGTCTTAAGCGAGTAAATTTTCTGGCTAAGAAATAATGAAATAAAAAACTAGTCGCTCCTGATAAAATAGTGGCTAGCAATATCCCGGTTAACCCTTTATCAAATCGGGCAATTAAAATTATTCCTAAAATTAATATGATACGACTAGCTAACTCTGCTATTACCGCTCTTTCCATACGCAGTCTTTTTTGCAGCAAGCCAACAATTATTTGGGTTAAGGCGGGAAAAATAAAATAAGGAGCAGTAATTAAAATGCCAAGTTTAATGGCTTGACTGTAGGGAGTGAAAAACAAGACTAAGGGAGAAAGAGATAAAAAAACAATAATTGAGAGCAATCTAAAGGTAAAAAGATTGTTTAAGATTTTTGATTCTTTTTCTTTTTCCTTAACTCCGCTAATCATCTGCACGGTCACTAAGGTTAAACCAAAGTCAGCAAAAACAGCAAAAATTGTTAAGAAGTTTAGGATTGTTGTATATTCACCAAAACCATTTTGACCTAAATAGCGAGTCATTAGAGCCAGAGATAAAAGTCCTAGGATGGTAGAAAATACTTTGCCAACTAACTGAATAATGGTATTTTTAGCGATTTTTTTAGATACACTCATTTTCTTGTTTTTTATGCGTAACTTTTGTATAATATAATTATCTGATTCAATTATAGCATTATTTATGACAATTAATAAAAAATCAATATTATCTTTCTTTTTTCTGCTTCTATTTATTATCCCTGTTTCTTTTACCACATATCAAGTAAACATTGTTAGCGCTGATCAATCTCTTGTTGATGGTCAGGTTGGTTTAAAGGAGGTTGGTTCAGTTTTTGGTGGGAATAGGGCCGAACAAGATCCTCGTTATATGATTGCTAATTTTATATCAATTGCTCTTGGATTTATTGGTATAATATTTCTTGGATTAACAATATTTGCGGGTTTTCAGTATATGACTGCAGGGGGCAACTCAGAAAAGACAAGTAAAGCCTTGGGTTTATTAAAAAATGCAATTATTGGTTTAGTAATTATATTAATGGCTTGGGCGATAACACGATTTACGATTGTTATGTTAAATCGAGCAGCAAAAAATGCTGATACTAGCATTTATCCCAGTGTTGGATTATAGGACCTCTTATTTTGACAAAAATAGAAAATGTGATACCATGTTATAAGAAAGCTAGTTGTTTGTCGCAATTAGCTTTTCTCTTAAATATAAGATTTTAAAAAACAAAAGAGAAATTAATAATTAAAACGGTTTTCCGTTAAAAATTATGTCTGATATAAAAAACGCCATTAAACAACTTTGCGAAGAAAAAAGTTTAGATTATGATTCTGTTTTAGCGGCCATAGAGCTTGCTCTAGCAGCTGCTTATCGTAAAGATTATGGAGAAAGAAATCAAAATATAAGAGTTGATTTTGATCCGGCTACGGGCAAATCAGAAATTTTTGATGTTAAAACAGTTGTTGACAATTTACCAGCTGAAGAAGAAGCAGAAATGTTGAAAAATTTGTATAATCCTGACCCCAAGGAGTTGCGCAAAGAAGAATTTAATAGAGAAAACCAAATTAAGGAAAAAGAAGATGATGAAAATATTGGTGAGGAGAGAAAAAGATTCAACCCTAAAACAGATATTCAGTTAAAAGAAGCGATGATCTTAAAGCATGATGCTAAGGTGGGCGATGAAATTGTTACCGATCTGCCAATTCCAGAAAGCTATGGACGCATGGCAGCACAAACAGCTAAGCAGGTGATAGTGCAAAAATTAAGAGAAATGGAAAGAGATATGATTTTTGGAGAATTTAAAAATAAAGAACAAGAAGTTGTATCTGGTATTGTTCAGCGAAAAGAAGGGCGTTTTGTTTTTGTAGATTTAGGTAAGGCGATTGGCTTAATGCCAGCAGAGGAGCAGATTTATAATGAGCGCTATAATATTGGCGATAGATTGAAAATTTTTATAAAAGAAGTGCGTGAGGGACACAAGGGGCCTGAAATAATATTATCTCGTCGTAGTGAGGAGATTTTACGTAAAGTTTTCTATTTAGAGATTCCCGAAATTGCCAATGGTACAGTAGAAATAAAAAGTATTGCCAGAGAAGCAGGTTCACGTTCTAAAGTAGCAATTTATACCGAGTCTGATAATGTTGACCCAGTTGGTTCTTGCGTGGGGCAAAGGGGTTCAAGAATTCAAACTATAATAAGTGAATTGGGTGGTGAGAAAATTGATATTATAGAATATGATGAGGATCCTGCTAAATTTATCGCAAATTCATTAGCGCCAGCAAAAGTGATAAGCATTACTCTTGATGAAGAAGAAAGAAAGGCGCAAGTTAAGGTTTCATCTGATAAACTATCATTAGCGATTGGGAAAAATGGGCAGAATGTTCGTTTGGCGGCCAGATTGACTGGCTGGAAAATAGATATTATTGAATCTGGTGAAGACGGTGAAAAAGTTATAGTAAGTGAGAACGATGTGCAACCAGAAGAAAAATTAGAGACAGGCTTAGAAACAGAATCGGAAGTTGAAGCAAGTAAATCACAAGACGAATAAAAAATTAAAAAATAAATATACAAAACTTATTTAAAACCTATGTTAACAACCTTATTAATCTTCGGCAGCGCTTTGGCGGCAATTATCTACGGAGTAATTGTAATTGCCTCTATTTTGCGCTTACCCGACGGAAATGAAAAAATGAAGGAAATCGCTTCTGCTATCCAAGCGGGAGCAAACGCTTTTTTAAACAGACAATATCGTTCAGTCGCCTTTGTCGCTGCAGTTTTATTTTTAATAATTGGCTTTATCCCTTCTTTAAGTTGGCCAACTGCTATTGCCTTTTTGGTGGGTGCAGTTTTGTCCGCTTTAACGGGATATATTGGAATGTTTGTTAGCGTTAGAGCTAATGTAAGAACAACTGAGGCGGCTCGTGGTGGCCTAGCTAAAGCTTTAAATGTGGCTGTTCGTGGTGGTAGTGTCACGGGTATGTTGGTGGTTGGCTTAGCTTTAATTGGTACCGCTGGTTTTTATTTTATTACTAAAGATTTAAATGCCTTAATTGGCTTTGCCTTTGGTAGCTCTTTAATTTCTATTTTTGCGCGTTTAGGTGGCGGAATTTATACTAAAGCAGCTGATGTTGGTGCGGACTTAGTGGGAAAAGTAGAGGCTAGTATTCCCGAAGACGATCCGAGAAATCCAGCTGTGATTGCTGATAACGTAGGTGATAATGTGGGTGATTGTGCTGGTATGGCGGCTGATTTATTTGAAACTTACGCTGTTACTTCGATTGCGGCTATGGTTTTAGGTTCTTTGACTTTTTCTAATAACGAAAATATTGTTTTATACCCGCTTGCTTTAGGGGCGGTTTCTATTATTGCTTCAATTATTAGTATTTTCTTTATACGTTTAGGCAAGAGTAAGAATATAATGAGAGCTTTATATAAAGGATTGCTTGCTTCAGGGATATTGGCCGCAATCGCCTTTTACCCAATTACTAATTATATGATTGCGGACAAAGCTTTAGCTTTAAATATTTATTTTTCTTCCTTAATTGGTTTAGCTGTTACCGGTCTTTTGGTAATAGTTACAGAGTATTATACATCAACTAAGTTTTCTCCAGTCAAAAGCATTGCTGAAGCTTCAACTACTGGTCATGGCACTAATGTAATTGCCGGCTTAGCTGTTTCAATGAAATCAACCGCTTGGCCAGTTATTATAATTTCTTTGGCAATTTTTGGAGCCTTTTCTTTAGCTGGACTATATGGTATTGCGATTGCTGCGATGGCCATGCTTTCAATGGCGGGAATTATTGTTACAATTGACGCTTATGGACCAATTACTGATAATGCGGGCGGAATCGCTGAAATGGCAGAATTAGGCGACGATGTTCGTGACATTACAGATCCACTTGATGCAGTTGGTAATACCACTAAAGCAGTAACTAAAGGTTATGCAATCGGTTCAGCGGCTTTAGCGGCCTTAGTTCTGTTTGCTGATTTTACCCATAAGATAAAAATATCAGGTGGTAATTCTGAATTTTTAATTAACAACCCCTATGTTTTAATCGGGTTATTTATTGGCGGGCTATTACCTTATTATTTTGCCGCCCTAGCGATGAAGGCGGTTGGCAAAACTGCTGGTTCAGTGGTTGATGATGTAAGGGCACAGTTTAAAGAAAAAACTGGAATTATGGACAGAACAGAAAAACCTGATTATGGCCGAACAGTAGATATTGTTACTAAAGCTGCAATTCGTGAAATGATACTACCAGCATTAATTCCGGTTATTGTCCCAATTATAGTAGGTTTTGGATTTAACTTCATAAAACCAGGAGCTGGGCTTGAGGTTTTAGGCGGACTATTAGTGGGTTCGATTGTAACTGGTATATTTGTAGCAATATCAATGACTTCTGGTGGCGGCGCTTGGGATAATGCAAAAAAGTATATAGAACTAGGTTTCTTTGGCGGTAAGGGTTCGGATGCGCATAAAGCTGCAGTAACTGGAGACACTGTTGGCGATCCTTATAAGGATACCGCTGGTCCAGCGATTAATCCTATGATTAAAGTGTTAAATATCGTTGCGCTTTTAATAGTGGGCTTGTTGCTTTAATTGATTTTTAAAAATAAAAAAGACTTAGGATTACCCTAAGTCTTTTTTGTATTCGCGTTATATTAATCGGTTGATTTTTCTGTAATTTTTGTTATAATAATTAAAGTCAACTTGATTTATTTCAGGTGTTTTAAGATTTGATTATTAAATATTAGATAAATTATGAAAGTTACAAAAAAAGAATTAGAAAAGTCGCAAATTGAGGTAACAATTGAATTATCTCTTGAAGAATTTAAGCCATACATTGAAAAAGGCGCCTTAAAGGTATCAGAAAAAGTAAAAATTGAGGGATTTCGTCCAGGTAAAGTTCCCTACGATGTTCTAAAACAAAAAATTGGGGAAATGACTATTTTAGAAGAAGCGGCTCATATCGCGATTATGAAAACAGTTGATGATATTATTGAAAAAGAAACTGCTCCACGTCAGCCAGTAGGTCAACCTAGTGTCAATATTACCAAACTTGCACCAGGTAATCCACTTGAGTACAAAGTAACATTAGCATTATTGCCAATGATTGAAATCGGTGAATATAAAGGGTTGAAGTTAAAAGTTCAGGAGGCTAAAATTGATAAAAAAGATTTAGAATTAGCTTTACAAGACTTAAGAGAGGCAAGGGCCCAGGAAAAGCTTGTTGACAGAGAGATTAAAGACGGTGATAAGGCGTTAGTTGATGTAGATTTGTTTTTAAGCAAGGTTCCAATTGAAGATGGTAACCATAAGAACTTACCAATTAAAGTAGGGAAAGATTATTTTGTACCTGGCTTTGATAAGAACTTATTAGGCCTTAAAAAAGGCGACACTAAAGAGTTCTCTTTAGTCTACCCTAAGAAACATCACAGACAGAATTTAGCTGATAAAAAAGTAGATTTTAAAATTAAGATAAATGATGTTTATGAAATTGTAAAACCAGAGCTTGATGATAAGTTTGCCGCCCAGTTTCAATTGAAAAACATAGAAGAACTCAATAAAGCGTTAGAAGAAAATCTTTTAAATGAAAAGAAAAGAAAAACGGATTTAAAAAATGAATCAGAAATGATAGCCGCTATTGTTGCTAAAACAAAATTTGGCGATTTCCCCGATGTTTTAGTTGATAATGAGTCTAATAATTTAATGTCTGAGCTGGAAGAAAACATAATAAGACAAGGAGGAAAATTTGAAGATTATTTGAAACATCTAAATAAAAGTAGAAATGAGTTAATGTTAGAGATGATGCCCAATGCTATAAAACGTGTTAAATCAGCTTTAATTATAAGAGAGATCGCAATAAGGGAAGAGATTGCTCCTACGGATAAAGAAATAGAAGAAAAGATTAAACAATTAAAGGAACAATATCAGGGTCAAGACAATATTCTTAAAATGTTTGAGGAAGCGGGTTATAGAAGTTACTTAAAGAATATATTAACAAACGAGAAAGTAATAGAGAAATTAAAAGAATGGAATTATGCCAATACTGGCAATCAACAAAAAAGCTAAATTTGACTATGCGATCCTTGATAAGTTTGAGGCTGGTTTAGTGTTGTCAGGACAAGAAGTAAAAGCGATAAAAGGCGGGCAAATTAGTTTAAGGGGTAGTTACATTATTCCGCGAACAAATAATGGTCAAACAGAACTTTTTTTAATTGGCGCCCAGGTTCCTTCTTATAAGCCAGCTGGCCCATTACCTGATTATAATCCACAAAGAGAGCGTAAGCTTTTATTAAAAAAGTGGGAATTAGCTAAATTAATTGGCAAAAAACAGGAACAGGGCTTGACACTAGTCCCGCTTAAAATATATACTAATCATAGTTTTTTGAAGTTAGAATTTGCTATTGCTAAGGGAAAGAAAAAGTATGATAAAAGAGAGACTATCAAAAAAAGAGATATTGACAAAAGGCTACGGTCGTTAACAAAACGGAAATAAAATTTAACAGGGGATGCCAGGCATCGACAGTTGGATTTTTTCTAAATATTCAAAGCGTGCTTAGCTGTCACGTTAAACCGGCTAAAAAACATAAATGTCAAAAAGACAAAAGCATTTACTTGGAATGTTCCAAGTTATGCACCAGTTTTAGCTTAAATACAAGCTTAAACCATCAAAAATAGTAATTTCTCATAGCTATTTCTTGGTGTCATAATCATGAGGATATATTTAATTTTCTTTCTCGAAATTAAATTGAATTAAATAGAGAAATCGCTTGAATCGCTTTTTGCCAGGTTTATTATGATTCAGGTTAAATCCAATAAATCAGGCTATCTTTGTAAATGTGTTTAGAAAAACCGATTGGACATGGGTTCAACTCCCATCATCTCCACATAATTTTTGGTCCAGTGGTGGAACTGGTATACACGCAGCACTTAAAATGCTGTGCCTAACCGGCATGTGGGTTCGATTCCCACCTGGACCACAAATTAGTTGCGGGTATCGTATAGTGGCTATTATGCGACCTTGCCAAGGTCGAGAGACGGGTTCAATTCCCGTTACCCGCTCCAATTGTCTAAACAAAAAACAACTCAACTAGGGGTTGTTTTTTGTTTGACTTGCAAGGTTAATAAGAGATATGATTTAAAAATAAGAAATAATATTTTATCCATGCAAATTACAAAAACAGATTATTTAGAATATACATTTTGTAAAAAAAATCTTTGGCTAAAAAAACATAAACCAGCGTTATTTGATGATGCCAAGCTTTCTGATTTTGAAAAAAAGATAATTGAAGAGGGTAATTTGGCCGACGAAGAGGCAAGACATTTATTCAAGGGCGGAACATTAGTTGATAGTCAGGGTGATGAAGCGGTTTTAGATACTAAAAAATATATTTCTTGTAAAACCCCAGTTATATTTCAAGCTACTTTTTTGCAAAATAATTTTTTTATTCGAGCTGATATTTTGGTTTATGATAATACTAGAAATGGTTTTGAGCTTTATGAGGTTAAAGCCTCAAATGAAATAAAAAGAATAGCGCCACACAACTACATTAATGATCTTGCTTTTCAAAAAAGTGTTATTGAGCTAAGTGGGTTAAATATTATAAAAACTGGAGTAATACATTTAAATAAAGATTATAAAAAAAGAGGTAAACTAGAGTATGACAAATTGTTTGTAATAGCTGATATTAGCGATGAAGTAGAATTAGCTCAAAATGAGGTTAAAAGGCAAATGGAAGATATGAAAAAATATTTAACCGATGAAGAAGAAGGGGGTTGCGAGTGTTTATATAGAGGCAGAAATAATCATTGCACCACCTTTAGTTATTCCAACCCCGAGGTTCCTGATTATTCTGTTCATGACATTAACCGGATAGGGGCAAGTAAAAAATTATTTTACGACTGGATAGATAAAAGGATTTTTAAAATAGAGGATATTCCTAATCCAGAAAAATTAAAAGGAATAAAAAAATTACAATATGATTCTGTTATTTCAGGCAAGCCAATAATTGACAAAGCAGCAATCAAAGAAGAATTAGATAGTTTAAAGTTTCCTCTGCAATTTTTTGATTACGAAGGATTTACTGGCGCTATTCCAATGTTCGATGGCTTCGGAGCTTATGAGCAGGTCCCCTTTCAATACTCTCTTCACATCATGCAAGAAGATGGCAGTTTGGAACATAGGGAGTTTTTAATTACCGAGCCAAAAACAGATTTAACCAAGCCTTTAATAGAAAGAATGAAAAAAGATATTAACCCTAAAGGAACAGTGATTGCTTGGTACGTTACATATGAAAGTCAGCGCAACAAAAAGTTAGCTGAGCTACATCCTAATGATGCTGATTTTTTAAAGCAGATAAATGACAACATGTTTGACTTAATGACTATATTTTCAAATGGTTATTATATGGATCCCGCCTTCAAAGGAAGCAGTAGTATTAAGAAGATTTTGCCAGTTTTAGTGCCAGAATTAACTTATAAAAATTTAAATATTTCTAAGGGCGATCAAGCGAGTGAAAGATGGCAAAAAATGATTTATTCTGAAACTTCAGATGAAGAAAAGGAGGCTATAAAACGTGATCTCTTGCAGTATTGTAAACTTGACACCTTGGCCATGGTTAAAATATATCAATTTTTAAAGAACATGCTATAGAAATACTTATCTTGACAAAACTGCTTTTTTACTTTAGGATGAAAATACGAAATTAAATATATTTGCCTTTAATAAATTCTTCGGAAGATTAAAATCTTGAGGCAACCGAAGAGCTCTGAGAGATTCAGGGCTAAGCGAGCTTTTTTTATTAAGAAAAAGTCAGCTTTTATGGAAGATAAAAATTTAGATCAAAGTCAAGATATTGATTTTGGTAAATTACTTGAGCGTGATGAAATTAAAATCCCTCAAGTAGGCGATATTATTAAATCCAAGGTAATTACCGCTTCAAAATCTGAGGTAAAGTTGGATGTAAATGGTGTTTTAATTGGAATAGTACGTGGGCCAGAACTTTATAACGAAGTTTCCACTTATGCTGATTTAAAGCCAGGAGATGAAATAGAGGCAGCGGTAATTGATGAAGAAAATGAGCGTGGTGAGTTAGAGCTATCCTTTCGTCTAGTTGGACAAGAAAAGGCCTGGAAGGAGTTAAGAGAAGCCTTTAAAAATAAAGAAATTATTAAAGTAAAGATTGCGGACGCTAATAAGGGTGGATTACTTGCTCGTTATTGTCAGATCGAAGGTTTCTTGCCGGTTTCACAGTTAGCGCCTGAAAATTATCCACGCATCGCTGGTGGTGATAAAAGCCGCATTTTAGAAAAGTTGAAATCATTTGTTGGTCAAGAAGTTGACGTTTCTGTTATTACCTTAAACGAAGAAGACAATAAAATTATTTTCAGCGAGAAGGATGTTTGGAATAAAAAACAAAAACCAGCTCTTGATAAATATAAAGAGGGCATGAAAGTAGATGGTAAAATTACTGCCATTACTAATTTTGGAGTTTTTGTTTCATTTGGTGAAGGAATTGAAGGCTTGATTCATATTTCCGAACTTGCGTGGCAAAGAATCGATTCTCCCAATGAAATGTATAAGGTGGGAGATGATATTAAGGCAGAAATTATTTCTATTGATGGCGCTAAAGTATTTTTAAGTGCAAAAAAATTAATGCGCGATCCGTGGTTAGAGGCAAGCGCGAAGTACAAATCTGGTCAAGTTGTGAAAGGCACTATATTAAAAGTTAATCCCTTTGGCCTATTCGTTAAGCTAGATGAAGAGATTCATGGCTTGGCTCATATAAGTCAATTAAATTTAGGTCCTAAAGAAAAAATTAGTGAATTATTTACAGCTGACGAAGAAAAAGAGTTTGAGATTGTAAGCATTTCTCCTTCTGAGCATCGTTTGGGTTTAAAGTTAGCTAATGGTAAAAAAACAAGTAAGGCAAAAAAAGATAAAGAAGAAAAAGAGGAGAAGGAAGAAAAGGAAGTGCTTGAAGATGAGCCAAAGAAGGAAGAAAAGGAAAAAAAGAAAAAAACCACGAATAAAGAAAAAGTTGAAAAATAAGACAACAAAAACTCCTCTTCTCGAGGGGTTTTTGCTAGTTTAGGGGAGCAGCTTATAATTGCCAAAAGTATTTTTTCCTTTTATAATTAAGATAATTATATAAATATTTTTATTTCATGAAAAAATTAATAAAAAATTTTCTACTTTTATTTCTCATTTTTCTAATTATTACTGCAATTTTTAGTACATTTTTTAACACTGAAGTGAAAACTGAGACAGTGGGAATAGAAACGCTTATAAGTCGTATTAATCAGGAAGAAGTTTCTGATATAGCCATTAGTGGCGATAAGATAAAAATTAGTTTAAAAAATGAAGAAAAAATAGAAGTTATTAGAAAAGAAATGGGCGAATCTTTTTCTGATTTGGTGAGTAATTATCAAATAGCACCGGAGAAACTAAATCAAGTAAATATTAAAGTAGAAGAAGAAGGTGGTTGGGATTATTTTTTAATTAATATTTTACCATTTTTATTACCCATTCTTTTGATTGGTGTCTTTTTCTTTTTTATGTTTCGTGGCGTATCTGGTGCTAATTCACGGGCAATGAGTTTTGGACAAAGTACGGCTAAAGATTTTAAGCCAGATGCAAAAAAAAGGACAACCTTTAAAGATGTTGCTGGTGCTAAGGAAGCGAAAGAAGAGCTGCAAGAAATAGTTGAATTTTTGAAATTTCCGAAAAAATTTCATAGCTTGGGGGCAAAGATCCCTCGTGGCGTTTTACTTCTTGGTTCGCCGGGAACAGGAAAAACCTTAATGGCACGTTCAGTTGCGGGTGAAGCTGGAGTTCCTTTCTTTCACATGTCAGGCTCAGAATTTGTTGAGATGTTTGTTGGCGTGGGCGCTTCTCGGGTGAGGTCTTTGTTTGATAAGGCAAAAAAAAGTGCTCCTTGTATTGTTTTTATTGATGAAATTGATGCAGTTGGCCGTAAGCGTGGCGCTGGCTTAGGTGGGAGTCATGATGAAAGAGAGCAAACCCTAAATCAAATTTTAGTAGAAATGGATGGGTTTGAAGCGACGCAAAACGTCATTGTTATTGCGGCTACTAATAGACCCGATGTTTTAGACCCCGCCCTTCTCCGTCCCGGCAGATTTGATCGTCGTGTGATGATAGATTTGCCAGATTTAAAAGACAGAGAAGAAATATTAAAAGTTCATTCTAAGGATAAGCCAATTGCGAAAAATGTTAATTTAAAGAAAGTAGCGGAAAGAACCTCAGGATTTTCTGGGGCAGATTTAGCAAATATTTTAAATGAAGCAGCAATTTTAGCGGCCCGTGATAGTCAGAAAGAAATAGTTGATAAATATTTATTTGAAGCGATTGAAAAAGTAATGATAGGTCCAGAGAGAAAAAGCCGAGTAATAAATGATAAGGAAAAGAAAATAACTGCCTATCATGAAGCGGGTCACGCTTTAGTATCGCATTTTATTCCAGAAGCTGACCCTGTTCACAAAGTGTCAATAATTTCCCGTGGCTCTGCCGGTGGGTACACTCTAAAAGCGCCACTTGAAGATAGACACATGTATTCAAAATCTGATTTTGTTGCTGAGATTGCAGTCTTGTTAGCGGGCCATTTGGTTGAAAAACAAATTTTCAAAGAAGTCACAACTGGCGCAACTTCTGATTTACGTCGCGCGACAGCTATTGCTAGACGCTTAGTTACTGATTATGGAATGAGTGAAAATTTAGGACCACGAACTTATGGCGAGAAAGAAGAAATGATATTTTTAGGAAGAGAAATTCATGAACAAAGAGATTATAGTGAGAAGGTGGCGGAAAGAATTGATGAGGAAATAAGTAACTTTATCAAAGCTGGCTTAAATAAAGCGCAGGGGATTATAAATGAGAAAAGGGATATACTTGAGGCGATAGTAAAGGAGTTGTTAGAGAAAGAAACTATAGAAAAAGCTGAATTTGAAAAAATTGTTGGCCCTAAGCCACCTTTAGAAGAAAAATAAAGTTTACTTTATTTGTTAAATTGTTGACTAATATTAAAGTTTCGTTATACTAAAATTGTAATAATTTTAATTTTATGGCTAATCCAAAGAAAAGAAAGACTCATAGTAAAAGTCGTATGGGCAGATCCCATTTGGCTTTGAAAAAAGTTGGTTTAATTAAGTGTCCTAAATGTGGAGAAATGATAAAGCCTCATACTGCTTGTCAATTTTGTGGCACCTATAAAGGCGTGGAAGTAATCAAAACAAAAAGCAAAACAATTAATAAAAAATAATTATGTCTAATCGGCACTTGGCTCGTACAATTGCTTTACAAACCATATTTACTTGGGATTTTAATGGTCAGAAAAACAACAATTTAGAAGAAATAATTTCTGACAATTTTGCAAACTTTGCGCCTCAATTTGATGACCAGGGTTTTGTAAAAGATTTAGTAACTGGAATTTCAAATAAAGTTAAGGAGATAGACGAAAAGATAATAAAGTATGCGACCGAGTGGCCACTTGATCAAATAACCGCGGTAGATCGCAATATTTTACGTCTTGGTATTTATGAATTATTGTTTACCGACGTACCACCACGAGTAGCAATAAATGAATCAATTGAAATTGCAAAAAGTTTTGGTGGTGATTCTTCGGGAAAATTTGTTAATGGTGTTTTAGGTGCGCTTTATGCCGATGAAGAAGATATCCAGATAAGAGATAATAAGGAGGAAAAAGAAAAAGAAGATAAAACTTCAGAGAAAGAGTCTTAAATTTTAGACTCTTTCTTTGCTTTTTTGAAATAATAATATGGAGGCAAATAATTTAACAAAATTGCAAAAAAATTTAAAAGTTGAGTTTAAAGATAAGAGTTTATTAAAACAAGCTTTAGTTCATCGCTCTTATATAAACGAGCATCCGGATTTTAAAATTGGTCACAATGAAAGATTAGAATTTTTAGGTGATGCGGTTTTAGAAATTGTAGTAACTGAGTATTTATTTTTAACATTTCCAGAGGTGCCAGAGGGGGATTTAACTAATTGGCGCGCATCTTTAGTTAACGCTAAGATGCTCTATGAGGTAGCCTCTGATTTAGAGGTTGAGAAAAGTCTCTATCTTTCAAAAGGAGAGGCAAAAGATAAGAATAAAAAATCTCGTCATTTTATTTTAGCGGATGCAGTTGAAGCGATTATTGGCGCTATTTATTTAGACCAAGGAATGAAAGTTACAAAGAATTTTATATTAAAAAATATTGTTTCTAAATTAGATGAAATTTTAAAAAATAAACTTTATCTTGACCCAAAGTCAAAATTTCAAGAGAAGTCTCAAGAAGAACGAGGAATTACACCGCATTATAAAATATTAGAAGAATACGGTCCAGATCACGCTAAAGTTTTTACAGTTGGTCTTTATCTAGAAGATGAGTTGATAGTTAAAGGAAAGGGGTTATCTAAACAAGAGGCGCAGGTAGATGCAGCCTCTAAAGGTTTAAAAAAACTTAATTGGTAAAATATGGAAATTAAAAATATTTTAAAACTAGCCGCAGAAAAGGGGGCTTCTGATTTACACGTTTTAGTCGGGCAGGAGCCAATCTTAAGAATTGATGGAGAACTGTTAAGCATTAATATGGTTGAAAAAGTTGAATCTTTCCCCAAATTGAGTACATCTGATTTATCGGTTTTTGTTGATGATTTATTAACCGAAGAGGCAAAGAAATTATTTCTAGAGAAAAAAGATCTTGATAGTAGTTGTGAGGTTGAGGGAACAAGGTACCGTTTGAATTTTTCTTTTGAAAAAGGAGAAATGAAAATAGTAGCACGTGTTATAAAAAATGATGAACCAAGTCTGACCGATTTAAATTTACCCGCCGTGGTGTCTAATATTTTAAATTATCATCAAGGATTAATTCTTGTTACCGGCCCCACTGGTTGTGGCAAATCAACCACTTTAGCGGCGATGATAAATCATATTAACAATGAGAGAAAAGCAAACATAATAACCCTGGAAGATCCGACCGAATATATTTTTAAGGCGAAAAAAAGTGTTATTTCGCAGCGGGAATTAGGTCAAGATATGATTAGCTTTGCCAGTGGACTAAAACATGTCTTGCGCCAAGACCCTAACGTTGTAATGATAGGGGAGATGAGAGATTTGGAGACAATTTCAACCGCCTTAACAATTGCCGAAACAGGACACTTAGTTTTAGCTACTCTTCACACCTATAGTGCAGCGCAAACGATAGATCGCATTATTGATATTTTTCCGCCACATCAACAGAATCAAGCTAAGTCACAACTTTCTATGGTATTGCGTGCTGTTATTTCGCAAAGATTATTGCCAAGAATTGGCGGTGGAAGAATCGCTGCGCGAGAAATTTTACTTAACAACTCCGCTTCAGCTAATTTAATTAGAGAGGGAAAAATTGCGCAAATTAATACTGTTATAGAAACCGGGTCAAGTTTGGGCATGATGACATTAGCGAGTGATATTAAAAAGTTGTACAGCGAGGGTTTGATTGAAAAAAATATTGCTGAGAGTTATTTAGAAGAAGCTTTAGAAATAAAAAAAATAAAAAAATAAAAATATTTTAAAAAAACAAGAATTTATATATTTTCTTGTTTTTTTATTTTATGAAAATATAGCCAAAAAAGCCCAAAAACAGGGTTTTTTATTTAATTTTAAATTATGAATAAAAAACTCTTGACATAATTTTAAAAACGGTTATAATTATAAACAGTTTTAAACAAGGCCTAAAAGGCTAAAAAGTATGATGATAAACATTCTGCTTAAACAAAAAAAGCGATTCTAATTGATTGTCGATTTTATGACTACTTAGAACCGCTTAAAAGCGGTTTTTTTGCGCCTTGCGAACTTTAATAACTGAATAAAGTAAAGACATCAATTAATAAAGATAAAAGACGTGTTTTAAAGTGGAAGGTCCAACTTCCCGCTGTAAATTAAAACACGGCACAGTTTTAAATTTCTTTAAATTTAAAAGTGTGAGAAAATCTCAATAAGAGTATACGGTGGATGCCTTGACATAAGAAGACGATGAAGGACGTAGCAGCCTGCGATAAGCTGCGGTAAGGTGGCAAGCAACCTTTGACCCGCAGATTTCCGAATGGGGAAACCCCCTCTATTGAAGATAGAGGCAGCTCAAGCTTTTTAAGCGAGCTGGAAGACCCGGTGAACTGAAACATCTTAGTAGCCGGAGGAAAAGAGAATAATAATCATTCCCTAAGTAGTGGCGAGCGAAAGGGGAGGAGCCTAAACCGAAATAACTGCAGATTAAACTTGGTTCGCCAAGTTTGATCCTGAAGGTTCTGGAGCCATATGTTTTTTCGGTGTTGCAAGATTTTAACGCTTGTTTTTCAGAACAACAAGGCGAAGTCATAAAAGATAATTTTTAGCAGAATGAGTTGGAAAGCTCAGCCAGAGACGGTGATAGCCCGGTAAGCGAAAAGAACTATCTCTTCGTGGTTAAAATTCTTAAGTAGGGCGGGACTCGTGAAATCCCGTCTGAAGCCAGGTCGACTATGACCTAAGGCTAAATACTTCTTATGATCGATAGTGAACAAGTACCGTGAGGGAAAGGTGAAAAGCATCCCGTTGAGGGAGGTGAAATAGTACCTGAAACCATATACTTACAAGGAGTCGGAGCCCGTTTCGGCGGGTGACGGCGTGCCTATTGAAGAATGAGCCAACGAGTTTGTTCTATGTGGCTTACATAATCTCCGTTTGGAGAGCATGTGTAGTGAAAGCGAGGGTTAACTGCCCGTTTGTGCTTCGCTTTCGTCATCGTTACTAGTAGCGAGACGGAAGCGTAGCATTTGTCGCATGGACAAGACCCGAAGCCGGGTGATCTTGCCATGGCCAGGTTGAAGTTCGTCGAAAGACGAATGAAGGACCGAACCCACGCGTCGTGCAACACGCGGGGATGAGCTGTGGTAAGCGCAGAAATTGTAATCGAACTCGGCAATAGCTGGTTCTCCTCGAAATAGCTTTAGGGCTAGCCTCGGATGTTGACCTCAGGGGGTAGAGCACTGGATGAGGGCGGGTCGCAAGATACCGTCTTCAATCAAACTCCGAATACTTGAGGGTAGAGTCCGGGAGTTAGACTATGGGCGCTAAGGTCCATTAGTCGAAAGGGAAACAGCCCAGATCGCAATCTAAGGTCCCTAAATCAAAGCTAAGTGTGAAAGGTAGTGTTGTGACTACGACAGTTAGGAGGTTGGCTTAGAAGCAGCCATCCTTTAAAGATAGCGTAATAGCTCACTAATTAAGTTGTTTCGCGCCGAAAATTTATCGGGGCTAAGCTTTGTACCGAAGATGCGAACTTTCTGATTTATCAGAGAGTGGTAGAGGAGCATTTCTTTCAGCGTTGAAGTCACGTCGTGAGGCGTGGTGGAGCGGAAGGAAGAGAGAATGTTGGCATGAGTAGCAAAAAGGCGGGTTGAAACCCCGCCCACCGAAAACCTAAGGTTTCCTGGGCAACGCAAATCGACCCAGGGTTAGTCGATCCTAAGGCGCAACCTATGTAGTGTAGGTGTCAGCCGATGGAAGAGCCGGTTAATATTCCGGCACTACTGTTGTTTTCCGATGGGGGGACGCGGTTCTGTAGTTTAAGCGTGCTATGATTTGTACGTCCATTGTCTCAAGAAACGATCTAGGCAAATCCGGATCAATAGTTTCAAGAGATTGTGGGAAGACGAAGTCGCAAGATGGAGTCAATTTAAGCAAAAGAGCCGACTAGAAAAACCTCTAGGGCTAAGACAATAGTAACCGTACCGTAAACCGACACAGGTAGGTGAGGCGAGAAGCCTCAGGTGTACGAGAGAAACTTCGTTAAGGAACTCGGCAAAACAGCGGCCGTAATTTAGAGATAAGGCCTGCCCTGAGCAATCAGGGCCGCAGCTAAAGAGCCAAAGGGACTGTTTAGCAAAAACACAGCTCTCTGCTAACTCGTAAGAGGATGTATAGAGGGTGATGCCTGGCCAGTGTCCGAACGTTAAGAGGAGAGGTTAGCACTTTTGTGCGAAGCTTTGAATCCAAGCGCGGATGAACGCCGGCGATAACTATAATCGTCCTAAGGTAGCGAAATTCCTTGTCGGGTAAAATTGGTCGGACTCTGCTTATAGCAGAGAATCAACTTGCCCGAAAATGCAGTGATGCATTAAAGTAAACTGACTCATAACGGTGAAACCTTACTATCTAGGTTAAGATAGAGGGCAATACCGTGGGAACTTATTTTTATATTTTAATAATGTAACAATAGGACCCGTAACGACTGAGCCGAAAGGCAAGGCCCCCATTATAGAGGGGCAACACGTCAGCTCTTGCTAGAAAAAAATCATCCATGGAGGCTTAATTAAAATTTATGGATATAAAATCTTATATTACTGGCTTTGTTGATGGAGAAGGTTGTTTTTTAATCTCATTTTCTTTAAGAAGTAAAATGAAGTTAGGAATAGAGGTTAGACCCAGCTTTTCCGTTAGTCAACATAGACGTAGTCAAGATATAATATACTTTCTGCAACAATTTTTTCGTTGCGGAGGAGTGAGATTCTCTAAAAGAGATCAAAGCTATAAATTTGAAGTGCGGAATATTAATGATTTAATAAAAATTATTATTCCTCATTTTAAGAAGTATCCTCTAATGACTTCCAAGAAAGATGAATTTGAAAAGTTTGTTCGCATTTGTGAACTCATATATTCAAATCATCACCTTTCCCGTGAAGGCTTAGAGAAAATAATTAAGCTCAGTGAAAAGTTAAATGTTAGCGGTAATAAGAAATATGATCGCAATTACCTCCTAAAGATGATAGCAAGATGAAAGTATAGTCTAATCATTATAGTAATATAATGTTAATTTGAAGTTCCGACCTGCACGAATGGCTTAACCACTTTGGCACTGTCTCAACGAAGTACTCGGTGAAATTGCAGTACGAGTAAAGATGCTCGTTAATCATAGTTGGACGAGAAGACCCCGTGAAGCTTTACTACAACTTGATATTGAATTAGGGATATCCATGTTCAGCATAGGTGGGAGCCTTCGGGCACCAGTGAGATACCACCCTTGTATGTTCTTAATTCTAACCGCGTTAAACGTGGGACAGTGTCTGGTGGGTAGTTTGTCTGGGGCGGATGCCTCCCAAAAAGTAACGGAGGCGTTTACTAAGGTCGGCTATCCCGGAATGGAAACCCGGGAGATAGTGTAAAGGCAAAAGCCGGCTTTACTGCGAGACTTACCAGTCAAGCAGTCGCGAAAGCGGAACTTAGTGATCCGACCATTCAATATAGGATGGTGGAAGCTCATCGGATAAAAGCTACTCCGGGGATAACAGGCTAGTCAGGTCCAAGAGTCCATATCGACGACCTGGTTCGGCACCTCGATGTCGGCTCGTCGCATCCTGGGGGTGAAGAAGCTCCCAAGGGTTGGGCTGTTCGCCCATTAAAGCGGCACGCGAGCTGGGTTCAGACCGTTTAGAGGCTAAACTTATTTGGCCTTTAAACGCTCTGAATCCACGAGGTAAAACGACATAAAATACGGCGGCGATATTGAGTAATCAATATTGGCATAAAAAGTTAACTTATATCGGTAAAATCCTTTTTTAGGACAATACCGAGGGAATTCAAATTGTATTTGAAGCCCGTAGAGACTAAACGTTAACCTCCTTAAAATAATAAATATTTTTAAGGATGATATTATAGTCCAATGCACTTAGTAATAAGTGAAAAACATGCGTAAGACAGGTCGGTCTCCTATCCACTATGATCGTGGAAACTTGAGAGGGCCCTTCCTTAGTACGAGAGGACCGGGAAGGACGAAGCTCTAGTGTACCAGCTGTTCCATCAGGGGCACTGCTGGGTAGCTACCTTCGGTTTAGATAAGCGCTGAAAGCATATAAGCGCGAAGCTGTCCTCAAGATTAGGTTTCATAGACAGGTTAGAGAATATGACCTTGATAGGCCATAGGTGTAAGTCTGGTAACAGATTGAGCCGAGTGGTACTAATATGTCATTTGATTTTCTCACACTTTTATATTTAAGGTTATTGATGATTTACAAATATACAATGGTTTAGTGTTTTTTAGCACTTGAAATATAGAAAAACACCATTGTTCTGGTGGTAAAGCGTTGGGGTCACACCTGATCCCTTCTCGAACTCAGAAGTTAAGCCCAACAGCGCTGATGATACTTGGGCCTGAGCCCTGGGAAAGTAGGTCGCCGCCAGAACAATGGTGTTTTTTTGTTGGCAAAAAAATATATTGTTTTTATTTATCCTTGTTATATGAAAATAAAATTTTAGCTTATATTAAATAAAATATATTAATTATTTAATTTGCGAAAGCTGGTGAAAAATGATAAAATATAAAGGAAATTAATTAAATTTTCTTTATATTTTATGGTTCAAGTTATAATTTTGGCGGCTGGCAAAGGGACGCGCATGGGCTCTGATTTGCCTAAAGTTTTAGTTCCCCTAAAGGGACGACCAATGATACAATATCTTTTGGATTCGCTTGTTGACTCCAAGGTTGATCAGCAGCCAATTATAATTGTGTCAAAAGAAAATGAAAAGATAATTAAGCAGACCCTTAAAGATTATAGAGCGCAATATGTAATCCAAGACAGGCAACTGGGCACTGGGCACGCTGTTTCTTGTGCCCGTAATTTTGTAAAAAATGAAACAGAAAAGATTATTGTATTATACGGAGATCATCCTTTTTTAAAGGCAGAATCAATAGTTAAATTTGCTAAACTTGAGCCAGAAGCGGTTACAATTATGCCCACAATTTTGCCAGATTTTTCTGGTTGGCATCACAATTTTTATGGATGGGGCAGAATAGTGCGTAATAGTGAGGGAAAAGTTGAGGCTATAGTTGAGTTAAAGGATGCTAATTTTCAAGAAAGAGAAATCACTGAGGTGAATCCCGGTTTTATGTGTTTTGATAAAAAATGGTTGTTTGAAAATATTGATAAGCTACAAGATGATAATAAGGCGCACGAATTTTATTTAACTGATATGATAAAAATTGCTTTTTTACAGAATCATCAAATTGAAACCCTAGCAATTAATCCCCAAGAAGCAATGGGGATTAATAGTCCAAAGGAGCTAGAAATAGCTAGCAATTTAAAAAGCCTATAGAATTAGATAAAATAATAAAAAAAGTTTATAATATAAGGAATAGATGACTGGCAATAGTTAAGTCGGTGTAGGGAGTTTATTTTCGTTCTTATCTTTTAAGTATATAAAAAATATTTAAATATATAATTACTATGTTTAGCTGGAAGACAATTATTTATGTTATAGTCGTAGTTGTTGTTTTTTTGGCTCTTACTGTCATTGCTGTGGTTGAGTATAATGATAGTACCGCAAGAGAGGCTAATGAAAATAAACTGTATAAGGGAATTAATAATGTTGTTGACGTGGCTGATGATTTTTTTTCATCCTGGTCAGACAAGTCTAATCAGGAAGATGGTATAGATAATAGTGATAATTCTTGGCAGATACGATTGAAAAATTATTTTCAAATCAGCCGAGAGGAAGAGGGTTTAATTATTATGATTTTAAATTCTCAAGGTGAGACGAAAAAAAGTATATTGCCAATTTTTAAGAAAAAAGCAAATTAAGATTTAATTATTTTCAGAATAAATTTATATTTAGTTAACCAGTGGGGGTGTATAATAAAATTAAAATTAAAAAAATAATTAGCAAATAATTTTATGAAACAGGAAAAAACAAAAAAGACTTCTGGCGATAAATCTAAGGAATTAGATAGTCGACATGAAGCAGCCTTAAACGCTATCGAGCAAATTAGAAATAAATTTGGAGAAGGTTCAATAATGATGTTTGGTGAAGCTAGAAAAACTAATGTTGACGCAATTTCAACTGGTTGCTTATCACTAGACTTAGCTTGCGGAATCGGTGGCGTGCCTCGAGGCAGAATTGTGGAAATTTATGGCCCCGAGTCATCAGGCAAAACTACTCTAGCCCAGCATATTGTAGCGGAAGTACAAAAGGTGGGCGGAATTGCAGCCTTTGTTGACGCTGAGCACGCTCTTGATCCTGACTATGCCGCTAAAATAGGTGTAAATGTTAAAGAGATGTTGCTTTCACAGCCAGATAGCGGTGAACAAGCTTTAGAGATTGTAGAAACTCTAGTTCGTTCTAATGCTGTTGATGTAATTGTAGTAGACAGTGTGGCCGCCTTAGTTCCACAAAAAGAAATTGAGGGAGAAATGGGAGACCAACATATGGGGCTTCAAGCAAGACTTATGAGTCAAGCTTTAAGGAAATTAACTGGCTCAATTGCGCGAACTAAATCTGTAGTTATTTTTATTAATCAAATTAGAAACAAAATTGGCGTATTTTTTGGTAATCCGGAAACTACTACCGGTGGAAATGCTTTAAAATTTTATTCATCAGTTCGTATTGAAGTGAGGCGAGCGGCGCAAATTAAGCAGGGTGATAATATTATTGGAAATAGGGTTAAGGCTAAGATTGTGAAAAATAAAGTTGCCGCCCCTTTTCGTACTTGTGAATTTGATATTATGTATAATGAGGGAATTTCAGTGGCTGGCGATTTAATTGATTTAGGTGTAGAGCATGGTGTTATCAAAAAAAGTGGTAATTCCTATTCTTTTGGTGACGTGAAATTAGGGCTTGGTCGCGAGACAGCTAAGAAGGCGCTAAGGGCAGATAAAAAATTAATACAGGAAGTTAGAAAGGGAATTTTAGCAGAGATAAAAAGTAGGGAGGTTGAAGCAGAAAAAAAAGATAAATAAGAAAAAGTAAAAAAAAGAGGCTTAAAGCCTCTTTTTTATTTTTATTAATATCTCCTCATTTACTTTATCTATATTAGCTCTTCCGTCTATCTTGATTAAACGCTTATTTTGCTCGTAGTATTTAAGTATGGGCGCTGTTGTTTTCTCGTATATTTTTAATCTTTTCTTTATTACTTTTAAAATATCATCGGAGCGATTTGAATTTTTTGAACGATCAAGAATTCTTTGCAAGGCGATGTTATTTTCTAGATCTAGGCTGATAACTAAAGCTGGTTTAATATTTTTTTCTTGAAATATTTCATCTAACATTTTTGCCTGTTTTAAGGTGCGTGGATAGCCATCAAAGATAAGGTTAACTTTGCCCAACAACTTCTCCAATCTTTTGGTCATTAATGTTATTATCAGTGTATCAGGAACCAATTTGCCAGCATCAAGATAGGTGCTAATTTTTTTATCTAATCTGTTACTTTTAATCGCCCGTCTTAATATTTCTCCACTGGAAACATGTTTAAGATTAAATTGTTGTGCTAATTTTTTTGCCTGCGTACCTTTACCAGCTCCAGGCGATCCAAAAATTATTAAATTTAACATATATTTTAGATAGAAATCAAACGAAAACAGGTTTTAAGCCTGTTTTTGTGCGTTTGTTTGACGAAATCCGAACCTTTTTTGAATAGAACTGATGGCGCGCTTCGCGCGCCAAACTGAACGCTCGGGCGGGCAAAAAGGAAGGGGGTTGGGGGGGGAAGGAATTTTTGCCCGCCCTCGCTTTCCGCCGCCACCGAATTTCGTGCCAACGAAGTTGGTATGCCGAAGAAATATACTATTTTGTTGGGTCAATCATTCTACCCAAAAATAGAATATTTCCGGTGTCTTTCTCTTGAATTGCGAATATAAACGGGTGGTCTGCTCTGAATACGTTTCTTGGCATCATAGCTGTCTTTTCCATTATAACTGCTGTTGCGGCTGCTGCTTCCGTACCTTTTTCATCGACTTTAACAAATGCTTGATGAATTACTTGGCTAATTTGCAGGTTTGTTGTTCCGTCCAGTCCAGAGAAATCGGCTGCGCCAAATGCAGTAGGCATGCCCATAGCACTTAATGTATCTTTCATAAAGTATTTAGTATCAAATTCAAATTTTGGAAGCGATATTGAATCGAGTTTTGTTTCTTTCATCTGCGATTTGTATTCATTGAGTTTTTCAGATGATATCTCAATATCTTTAAGTGTATAATCAGAGACAATTCTTTCTCTTGTTTCATAATCATAATCTTCTCCTTGTTTAGGCAGTAAAATCAACATTGAAATTTTTTCACCCTTATATGGAAGTTCCAAAATTTGCAGTTTTTCTAAATCTGCATAATTGAATGTTGTTTTATCTGGCTTCATGTACATCATTGGAATTTTTACCGTGTTTGTAGAAGTTATCTTAAAATCTTGTTCACGGGTATCTGATTCGTCGAATTCCCATTCCCAAGTACCTTTAAAGTAGATTGCATTTGTAAGAACCAATCTTGTCATCGGGTCAAGAATGCCAGATGGAATTAAGTCTTTTATCCTATCATTTGTTTGCTCTTCAATAAATGAATTTATTGTCTGCCTCGATTTTTCTGTTTCTGTCTTAAAATCAAGATTGGCTACTTTACCACCATAGTATTTTTCTACTCTACTTGTATAATCTTCAAGAAACTTATAGTCATATTGTGCCCATAAGGCATTTCCTGTTCTTAATTCATAAGCATTATTTCCTTTGTTAATCTCATTATAAATCGCGGCAAAGTTTGGTCTTAATATGTTGTTCTCAGGAAAATGAAAAACGGATTTCATTTCATCTGCAGTTTGTCCTTTTGCCCCTTCGTAAGTCATTGCTAAAGCAGCAGAAATACTATAAGGAGAATAAAAAATATTTCCATTCTGAGATTTATTTAATTCAGAATATAAATCAAAAGCAAATTGATTGTTGGCATTTACAACTTGTTGTATTCCTTGCTGTGTTGAACCAACATCATCTACTTTTGGTGGTTGCTTTGGTTCGTAAGGGAAAAGAAACATTACCGCTGCGGTAGCTACGCCAGCGAATAAGACGACGGCCAAAATGACAAGTAAAATTTTTTTATTCATATTTTTAAAATAATCTGTATTCGATGGCGGCCGAATCGGTCGGCAAAATTCCTGAAAGTTTAATACTGGTGCCCCGTGCAGGACTCGAACCTGCGACCGTTTGCTTAAGAGGCAACTGCTCTACCAGCTGAGCTAACGGGGCTTTGTGCATAATTATCTATTTTAATTTTAAAAATAAATGTGGCGGGGGCGGGAATTGAACCCGCGACCTTGGCGTTATGAGTGCCACGCTCTAACCAACTGAGCTACCCAGCCTATACTTCGTGCGCCCGGCAGGACTCGAACCTGCAACCCCTTGGTCCGAAGCCAAGTGCTCTATCCAATTGAGCTACGGGCGCTTTAAAAACACCCTTAAAGAAAAAAGAAGAGCGCTTTGCTTGAGAAGGGTGTTTTAGCGTTTACCTTTTAGGGCTTGTTTTAGATGATAGCCAGTCTTAAATTTGGCTACCTTCACTTCTGGAATTGTGATTCTCTGACTAGGGTTTTGGGGATTTACTCCGCCCCGGGAATAACGGACCCTAGACAAGAAAGTACCGAAACCCGCGATAGTGACTTCGCGATCATTTTTCAGTTCTTCAACTATAGTGTTGGTGAGAACATCAATTGTTTTTTCAGCCTGTTTTTTGCTCAAACCCTCAACTTCACGATGTAGTTTTTCGATAAGTTGTGCTTTATTCATATAGTTATGATTTTAGCTTGTAAAGAAATATTTTTCAACCCCTAATTTTATCGAGCATATTCAGTTACTCTCATTTCTCGAATAACATTTACTTTTATCTCCCCTGGGTATTTTAACTCATTTTCTATTCTTTTTGCAATATCTCTAGCTAAATTATGAGCTTTTAGATCGTTTATCATTTCCGGTTGCACAAAGACACGAACTTCGCGACCAGCTTGAATTGCGTAAACCTTTTCTACACCATCAAAGGTTTGAGCGATTTTTTCTAACTCTTCTAAGCGTTGGAGATAGTTTTCAAAACTATCACTTCTGGCACCTGGTCGAGCAGAAGAAATAGCATCGGCTACCTTAACAATGACAGAAATAAGGGAGGCGGGGTGGTCATCGTGATGAGTTTCAATTGGAGCGATAATTTCTGGTGGTAAGTTGAATTTTTTAGCTATATCACGTCCAATTTCAGTGTGGTTTCCTTGAACTTCATGATCAACCGCTTTTCCGATATCATGAAGTAGTCCGCCTTTTTTAGCGAGCGTTACATCGGCGCCTAATTCCTCGGCTAGCATAGCTGATAAATGGGCGACTTCAATTGAATGACGGAGGGAGTTTTGCCCATAGCTTGTACGATATTTTAATCTTCCTAAAATTTGAACAAGTTTGGGGTCAAAGCCAGTAACGCCAACCTCATACATTGCTTCCTCACCTGCCTTTTTAATATCAAGTGCAATTTCTTTTTTAGCATTTTCCACCGCTTCTTCAATTTTTGTAGGATGGATACGGCCATCTTTGATTAAATAGTCTAAAGTTTTTTTAGCAATATGGCGACGTATTAAAGAAAAGCCAGAGACAGTAATAGCATTGGGCGTATCATCAACTATTATTTCTACTCCAGTCATATTTTCAATTGCTTTTATATTTCTTCCCTCACGACCAATAATGCGCCCCTTCATTTCATCATTAGGCAAGTCAACTGTGGTGGTTGTTAGCTCAACAGTGTAAGCAGAGACCATGCGTTGCATGGCAACTGCCAGCAAATCTCTTGCTTTTTCTTCTATTTTTTCTTCATTGTCTTGTTCTAATTTTCTCAGACGCACTAATAAATCCTCTGCTGCCCTATCTTCCTCCATTTTTAACAATAGGTTTTTAGCATCCTCCTGTTTTAAGCCTGATAGCTCTTCTAACTTTTTCAGTTGCTCTTCTTGAATGTTTTTTATTTTTTCCTTAATTTCTTGAACTTCGTTAACCTTGTCGTATAATTTTTGTTGTTTGTCTTGAAGTTCAATTAATTTTTGTGAAAAAGTACTTTCTCTGTTCTCTAGACGTTTTTGTAATTGATTAATCTCATTGCGACGACGACTTTCATCTTTTTTTGCCTCATCAATTATTTTCAAAGCCTTGTCTTGAGTTAGCAGTAGAGACTCTTTTTCTTTTAATTTAGCGTCACTAATAATTTTGTCAGCTCTTTCTTTAGCGGTGCTAATTTTTGCTTCAGCTGTTTTCTTATAAACGTAATAACCAATAAAAAAACCGCCTACAGCGACAACTACGTATAAAGCGTATTTAATAATTTCCATATAAAATTGACCGGATTCCAGAAAAATAGCGGACTAACAAAATAATCGCTTCACTTTAAGCGTTATTTTAGAAGATTTTTTGTTTAGTTTTGACTTGTTTTTTTCTGCTAATATTAAACAATAATTTGGGAATAGCATAGTTTTATCTTCAAAAATAAGAACAATTTCTTGAGAAGTGATTAAAAACGCCTTTTTCTAAAAAATTCGGATTTAGTTAAAATATAATTTCTATAATTACCTTATCACGACATTCCCATTTTGTAAAGAATAGCGAAGGTGTAGACCAGGTTTATTGTTTTTGTAAATAATTAAACTTTATTTAACGCTTATTTTATTGACTAAAAGTAATATTTAAAGTACTATGAAGTAGCAAGTAAACGCTTGTTTATTTATTTTTAAGTATATTTTCATGAATATAACAGAGTTAGCAAGAATATTGCGTATCAATCCCCAAGAATTAAAAGAACTATTGCCAGAATGGGGTTTTTCTATTGGTCATAAAGCAATAAAGGTGGACAATAATACCGCAAAAAAAATCATTAGAGAATGGCCATCATTAAAACGTGAATGGGAACAGAAAAAAATAGCAGAACAGATAAAAAAACAAGATGAAGTTTTGCCTAAGGAAGTTAAAACAATAATGATACCAGCAGTTGTTACTGTGCGGGATTATGCCGAATTAGCAGGAATTCCTATTAATAGGGTTTTAGCAGAATTAATGAAAAATGGTGTGTTTACCTCAATTAATGAAAAAATTGACTTTGATACAGCGGCAATTATCGGTGAAAATTTAAATTTAGATGTAAGATTAACTGAGGCTGTTGAGGAAGATAAGCCAGAGGATAAAAAATTGGATGATATAATAGCTAGTGAAAATGTAGAATCTTTAGAAAAACGTCCCCCTGTAATCGTCGTAATGGGTCATGTTGATCATGGTAAAACAAAATTATTAGATTCTATAAGAGAAAGCAATGTTATTGCTGGTGAAGCAGGAGGCATAACACAGCATATTGGCGCTTATCAAGTTGCGCGAAAAGATCAAAAAATTACCTTTATTGATACTCCTGGGCATGAAGCTTTTACAGCTATGCGTAGTCGCGGTGCTAAGGTAGCAGATATTGCGATTTTAGTAGTAGCGGCAGATGATGGCGTCAAGCCGCAAACAATCGAAGC
>Ga0265294_10001142_pt1 | contig 36038 bp, 37 predicted proteins | sample MunlanPumphouse3_FD_192504 | JGI IMG/M metagenome (GOLD analysis project Ga0265294, IMG submission 192504) | Groundwater microbial communities from a municipal landfill in Southern Ontario, Canada - Pumphouse #3 | ecosystem: Environmental > Aquatic > Deep subsurface > Groundwater | place...
ACCTGGACAAGGGTAAGGCTTAGTCAAAACTGCGACTGGCGCAACCCCAGATAAAGTCCGAACCGAGCGCTTACGTAAAAGTCGTTCAAAACTTTCTTGGTTTAAACGGCGTGGTAAAGATTTTTTCTTTTTCAGCTCTTGATAAACTCTGAAAATTTGAGAATTACTAATTGATTTTAATTTATATTGCTTGCAAAAATCCCGCTTTAAAGCCGACAAAGCATCTCGATCTTTTAGATGAGGGCCGTATTTCAAAATTATTTCTTTAATTGCTGCTTCCATATTTTTGGATTATACTTAAAGTGTTTGATTCTTTAAGTATAATTTATATTTTATGAAAAAACTATTTTGGGGACTACTCCTGGTTTTACCCTTACTTTTAAGCGCCTCCGCGGCACAAGCTTTTTCTTTTGAAACTAAGGATAATTATCGATTACCAAAAGAAGAGGTTCACGACGGAAACCTTTACGTTGCAGCCGGAATAATAGCTATTGATGGTCAGATAAATGGCGATTTAATTGCTGCAGCGCAAAACTTAAGTGTTGACGGAAAAATTGAAGGTGATTTAATTGCTTTTTCTCAAAACTTAATTATCAATGGCGAAGTTACTGGTAGTGTCCGCATTTTTTCCCAAAGCATAAATATTAACGGTTTAGTTGGTCGCAACATCAATGCCTTTACCTCAACAATTAGCCTTGGATCTGAATCTGAAGTCGGCTCTGATTTATTAATTTTTGGCGCTTCAGGAAATTTTAACGGTTTAGTTAACGATAGTTTATATGGCGGTTTAGCACAAGCGAATATTAATGGTAAAGTTGGCCATGATGTTTCTCTAAACCTAGAAAGTGATTATAATGGCCGTAATTTATTTATTGGCTCCGAGGCTGTTATTGGTGGTGATTTAAAGTATAGTGCTAAAAGTGAAGCGGAAATTCAAAACCCCGAAGCCGTCTCTGGAAATATTAACTACCAACCACAAATAAAAAAACCTGAAAACTGGAAAAACAAAGCAACGAATCGCTTCTTTCAGTTATCTTCCCTTATCTTAATTGGCATTATTTTACTAACCCTTAAAAAGAAAAGTTTTGCCAAAACCGCTAAAACAATGGCCGAAAAGCCTTGGCAGACACCACTAGTTGGTTTGATTTTTCTTTTAGTAACGCCTATTATTACTCTCCTCCTACTTATCACTGTTATCGGAATACCACTTGCCTTAATAATTATTGCTCTTTATTTGGTTTTATTAATAATTTCTATTATTTATTCAGCTTATTACATCGGCCTTCTTTTGGGTAATGGTTTAAATAAAAAACCGATTAACCCTTTTCTTGCTTTAATTTTGGGCCTAATTATCTTTATCATTTTAATGTCTATTCCTTGGCTAGGCGGACTATCAACCCTTGTCTTTATCCTATTTGGTCTCGGCGCCTCGGTCTTAGAAATTAAAAATAACTTTGACTTTTAAAAAAACCTTATGTTAGAAGCGAGTATTTTTAGAGCCTATGATATCCGCGGCATCTACGAAAAAGATTTTGATGATAACGCGGCTTATCAAATTGCCAGCGCCTATGTAGCCCTGCGTCGTTTAGACGATGATTGCCCTTCAGAAAAACCCTTGAAGATTGCGGTTGGCAGTGATATGCGTCTTTCTTCTCCTAAACTTAAAGCGGAAATTTTAAAAGCATTAAGCGCTAATGGTATAATTGTTTACGACTTAGGCTTAGTATCAACGCCTGCTTTTTATTTTGCAGTTTCCAGTCAAGACTTAGATGGCGGGATAATGATTTCTGCCTCACACAACCCTGGAAACTGGAATGGCTTTAAATTGGTGCGTCGCCAAGCAACGCCAATTTCTGAAAATAGCGGCCTTCTTTGGATGCGTGATTGGATTTTAAGAGGTGAAAAATTAGATTCTCAGACAAAACTAGGAATAGAAGAAATAAAAGACATCCCCGAAAAGCAATGGGAACATGACCAAAAATACACCAACCTAAAAAAAATTAAACCACAAAAAATTGTCGCTGACACGGCTAACGGGATGGGGGCTGAATATTTAAATATTTTAGCTAAAAATCTGCCCGGGGAATTTATTAAAATAAATTTTGAACTTAACGGAAACTTCCCCGCTCATGAAGCTGATCCTATAAAACCCGAAAATCTTAAACAGCTTCAAATGTCAGTTTTAGAGAATAAAGCTGATTTGGGCATTGCTACCGATGGCGATGGTGATCGAATTTTCTTTGTTGACGAAAAAGGAAACTTAGTTGAGCCCGCGATTATTCGCGGACTCTTAGCTCGCTCTTTTCTAAAAGACCGACCCGGGGCAAAAATTGGTCACGATGTACGACCAGGAAAAATCACTGAAGATTTAATCTTGGCTAGCAACGGAAAACCAGTGCTCACGCGCGTTGGCCACTCCTTGATTAAAGAGCAAATGCTTAATGAGGATATTTATTTTGCTGGCGAATCTTCGGGGCACTTTTTTCTCAATTTACCCTTGGGTTGTTTTGAAATGCCCAACATTATGATTTTACGACTACTGGAAGAATTTTCCCAGGCAGAAAAACCACTTAGTGAATATTTAAAACCTTTTAGAAAATACTATAGCTCTGGAGAAATAAATCGCGAGGTCCTTAACAAAAAAGAAATATTTAACCTACTAGCAGAAAAATATGCCCCTGGAGAATTGGTTTTTTTAGACGGTATTACCGTGACTTACCCTAATTATTGGTTTAACGTTCGCGCCTCAAACACAGAAAACAAAATCCGTCTAAACCTAGAAGCAACAACCAATGAGCTTATGATAGAAAAACGAGATGAAATTTTAAAACTCTTAAAATAATTTATGCCCCCCCTAAAAGCCCCTGATAAACCAGGGGCTTTTTGTTAATCATCTTTTTTAAGACTTGGCTTCTTATAGTAATAAGAATTAAAGATAATAAAAAGCATTTCCAACTGATTAACGGCCGAGGTAATCATAAAACGCTGATTTTTATCCTTTACGTCAGTGCTTAAAATGCAAAAAGCTTTAAGATTAAAATTATTCTGTTGTGAAGCAACAATAGAGCAGCCTTCGACAGAACAATCACCATTAAGCAATTCTTGATTTTCAAGTTTAATTTTTTCCACTTTTTTATTGCCTCGACTAATAAAATACTCATGCAAAGTTTTACCCTGGTCTAACTCCACAATTCGCAATAAAACCCAATCTGTTGGAATAATAGATAAAATTCTTTCAGCGGTATGGGTAAAAACAGCTTGAATATCTTTTTGACTTTCTGGGTATTTATTAAAATTAGAAAAAACTTTTTTCATTTCTTCCAACTGTAAATTAATTGAACCAATATACTTAAAAGTTTCCCGAAGGCGCTCCTCTAAATCATCTTGAGTTTTTTTATATTTTTCAACTTCTTTAAAATAAACGCCTAGCAAAAAAGTGAGAAAAACAAAAAGAATAGTAATAATTAAAGAAGCAGAAAATTCTTCAGTTAAACGAAACAATCTTATTTGCAATAAAGGCGTCCCGACTACAAATAAAATATTTAAAACAATTAAAGTCAAAACAAAATTCTGAAGACGTTTATATTTCTTGGTCATAATTTTAATTTTTAAAAACTCTTTTTTTTATCAACTGGCGGATTTAAATAATAAGCTGCCAAAAAAGTCGCAAGCGGAGCAGCCAAACAAATTCCAATTACCCCTACCAGCGTTCGAACAATTTCTGTAGCAATATTTTCATTATTAATTATTTGAGCTGTTGTTAAAAATGGTTCTTGATGAACATTGAACAAGAGAACCAAGGGCAATGAAGCACTAACATAGGCTAAAAATAGAGTATTAATAATTGCTCCCAAGTGAGTACGGGAAATTTTTAAACCCATTTTAAAAATCCGCTGTGGTTTTAATTCCGGGTTTGCTTCTTTAAGTTGATAAACCGCCTCAATTTGACCAACAACAATATCATCTAAAACACCTAAGGCGCCAATAATTATTGAGGCGAGTAAAAGACGGTGAAAACTAATTGGAACATCAAGACTATCAATTAGAAAAATAACTTCTTCATTACCGGCTCCAGACAAACGACCAGCGGAACCAAAAATCCAAGCCAAAAGAGCGGTAATCAACAAAGAAACGATGATGCTTAAAACGGCCAAGTGGGCCTTTTTGTTTAACCCCTCAGTTAGATAGATTAAAGCTAAAAGAATTAAAGCGGCAATACTGATTCCAGTCCATAAAGGATCCCAGCCTTTAAAAAGCAAGGGGACTAAAACTTTAATTATTAAAAGGAAGGTTAAAGTTAAGGACAAAAGAGATAAAAGGCCTTTTTTACCACCTACTAGCAAAACTATAACAACAAAAAGTAGCCCTAAATAAATTAATGTCGGGGTGCGAACAAAATCAATAATATAAAAACTATATTCCCCGTCTTCATTTTTATCATAACTCACAACAACCTTGTCTCCGACTTTATAGTTCTGAGCAGCGACAACATCTAATTCTGAGATACCGTAATAATTTTTAACTTGCCCCTTAAAAGAGCCGGTTAAAATTCCCAGCTCTAAATTTTGTTGAGTAACCTCTTGTCCATTTTCGCGCTCAAAATTACGCTCTTCAACTATTTTTAAAACCTCAGCCTCAGCTGTTAGGGCTTTAGCTGGTTCTAAGTTTGAATTGGCAACAACTTCTTGCGCTTGAGCTGGAAAAGCAAAAAAGGACAAAAATAGAGCGGCCCCAATAAATAAATATAAAATTTTCCTCATTTAATAATTATAGCAAAGAAAGGGGAATGTAAAAAAGAGGAACCTATAATTAAAAGTTTTGCGCCCCTAAGCAAAAAACGAGCTTTTAGACTCGTCTTTTCTTTAATGGGGTGGCTAAGCGCAAAGCTTGGCAAACTTTTTTGATGGAATATTTGGTAAATTAAGTTGCCAGATACTTCTTTGCCTTTTTGGCCGCAATCTTACTATTTATATTATGCCACTGAATTTTTTCTATATCGCTAAAATTAACCCATTTACTATCCATGTGTTCAACACTAATCTTTACGGGCCCTCCTCCGCTTAATTTACACAAATAAAACACTGAGTATTTTGCCGGATTTTCTATTCCCCATCTAGCTGTATGAAGTGGTGCTATGATTTTTATTTTCAAGCCCGTTTCTTCAAGTACTTCTCGTTTTAAGCCAATTTCTGGCTGCTCCTCTTTTTCTAATCTGCCACCTGGAAACATCCACATATCCTTAGTGAACTCTTTATTAATGGGTAACTTTAAAATTAAAAATTCTCCTTTTTTATTTATAATAACTCCATATTCACCGATATTACATTTTAATTTACTCATATCTTGATATTTTAATAAATATTAAATTATTATAACATATTTTTTAAAACTCTTTTTATACTCCAATATCAAAGAAAAAACGAGCTTTTAAACTCGTCTTCTCAACTAGGGGTGCCTATCGGGAATCGAACCCGAGATAACAGGACCACAACCTGCTGTGTTACCATTACACCATAGGCACCATTAAGACGCTAAGATAGCGCCTAGAACTTATTCTTTTTCTGTTTTAGAAAAATCGCCCGGCTCTTCGCCACAAGAATGTGGACAATTAGAGCAATTACAACCCCCAAAACCTAAAAGTGCCTCTAGTTGCGCCACCTCTTCCTCGCTTAATTCTTGATCTTTTTCCATATTTTTTATATAAATGGTGCGCCCGGGAGGAATCGAACCCCCATAACCAGCTTAGAAGGCTGGTGTTCTATCCATTGAACTACGGGCACTTAACTTCTCGGGCTGAATAGATTCTACAAAAACGCTCACTAAAAGTCAACGAAAATTAAATAAAACCTCGCTGCCGTTGAGCTTCAAACAATAAAACTGCTGCCGCCACCGAAACATTTAAAGAGTCCACCCCTGATCGCATCGGAATTTTAACAACTTCAGCTTCACTGTTTAACCAAGCCGAAGACAAGCCAAAAGCTTCAGACCCTAAAACAAAAGCTGTTTTAGAAGTATAGTCCAGACTAGTGTAGACTTTAGCCTCTTTTAAAGCGCTTACATAGATATTAATTTGTTGCCTTTTTAAAAATTCTACCGTCTCTTTAAAGGGAGCAATAATTATTGGTAATTTAAAAATCAAGCCTTCACTAGAACGGATGACGTTTGGGTTATAAAAATCAGTTTTTAAATCATTAATAATTACAAGCTCTGCTTGAGCGGCATAAGCACTTCTAATAATTGCTCCTAAATTACCAGGCTTTTCAACTGCTTCTAAAACAACCACCAGGGCTCGTTTAGATAATTTCAAATCTTCTAGTCTTAAATTTCGACGCTTAAATATAGCTGCCACACCATCAGGATTTTCCTTAAAACTTATTTTCCTAAAAACCGCCTCACTAACCAATGTTAAATTTGTTAACTTTAGGGGGGTTTTTGCTAATGACTCAGAAAAAAAGATAGTCTCAGGAATCCAGCCAGAATCTAAAGCAGCTAAAACCTCCCGTCTTCCGTCAACAAAAAATAAACCCAGCTCTTTTCGACTAGTATTCTTTGTTCTTAATTTAACTGCTTTTTTTATTAAATTGTTATTTAAACTCGAAATCATTTTTTAATTATAACACAATAAGCTTATTTTTCTCTATAGAAAAAAAACCTTCTGTGCTATAATTTTGAATATACTTATTATTTTATGCCTAAAAACCAAGTAAGAATCAATCAGTCGCCCAAGCTTAGCCGAAACAAGAGTTCTGACCGGCAGCGTGTTTATTCTAATCAAAATTTTAAAGAAACCCCTAAAAACAAGAAGAAAATTAACCCAGACCATCGCCACGCGAACTTAAGCCACAGAAAAACAAAAAAAAGTGAAATTCCTAAAAAACCGTCAAACCAAAAACGTGTTTGGATTAAAAGAATTGTCGCTGTTTGTTTAATTCTAGCCGCCCTCCTGGTTTTGACTGGTTTTTTTGTGGTTGCTTGGCTAGGTCGTGATTTGCCTAATCCAAACCAGCTAATGAATCGCGAGATTGCTCAGAGCACCCGTATTTATGATCGTAGTGGCCAACATATTTTATACGAAGTCCACGGTAATGAAAAAAGAACTTTAGTTTCCCTGGAAGAAATCCCTGAATATGCACAAAAGGCAACTATTGCTATTGAGGATAAGAATTTTTATGAACATGGGGGTTTTAGTGTTTGGGCAATGGCTAGAACCATGATTACTAATGTTATCTACAATCGCCGCGCTGGTGGTTCCACTCTAACTCAGCAATTTATAAAAAACGCTGTTTTAACGAATGAAAAAAGTATTACTCGAAAAATTAAAGAATTAATTCTCGCCCAAAAATTAGAAAAACGCTTTTCTAAAGATGAAATTTTACAGATGTATCTAAACGAAATCCCTTATGGTTCTAATGCTTACGGGATTCAGGCCGCTAGTCAAAAATATTTTAATAAAAATGTTGGCGACATTACAATCGCCGAAGCTGCTGTTTTAGCCGCTCTAACCCAATCTCCTAGTCGTTATTCTCCTTATGGACCTAATAAAGATTTATTATTAGGTCGAAAAGATTATATTTTAGGATTAATGGAAGAGCAGGGATATATTAGTGAAAGCGAAAAAGAACAGGCAAAAAATCAAGAAATTATTTTTTCCAACCCAGAAACAAGCATCTTTGCTCCTCATTTTGTTATGTATGTTAAAAGTTTGCTTTCTGAAAAATATGGCGAAAAAACTTTAGAACAAGGGGGTTTAAAAATTATCACCACTCTTGATTACGACAAACAAAAGATTGCCGACGAGGTAATTGCTGAGCTTACTGAAAATTATCAAGAAAAGTATAACGCCAACAACGCCGCTTTAGTTTCTTTAGATCCTAAAAATGGCCAAGTTTTAGCAATGGTTGGCTCACGAAATTTCTTCGACAAAGAAATTGCTGGCCAAGTTAACGTGGTCACCAGCTCCCGTCAACCAGGTTCTTCTATTAAACCTATTGTTTATGCTGCCTTATTTGAAAAAGGCGCTTACAATCCCAACACTATAGTCTTTGACACTGTTACTGATTTTGGTAATTATTCACCAAAAAATTACAACTTAAAAGAATACGGACCGGTAAGTTTACGCCAAGCCCTAGCCGGATCTTTAAATATTTCCGCTGTTAAGGTTTTATATCTGGCTGGCTTAAAAAATGTTATTTCTCTAGCCGAGTCTTTAGGATATAAAAATTTAAGCGAAGGGGTTGGCCTCTCTTTGGTCCTAGGCGGCGCCGAGGTTCGTTTATTAGATCACGCTAACGCTTTTAGTGCTTTAGCTCGTGACGGGGAAGTTAGCCCCCCTAGCGTTATTTTAAAAGTGGAGGATAAAGAAGGAAATGTTCTTGAAGAATGGAAAGTAAATAAAAAAAATATTTTAACCTCGGAAACAGCCCGTATGGTAACCAGTATTTTAATTGATAACAATGCACGCTCTTTCGTTTTTGGCTCAAAAAACCACCTAACTTTAAGTGATCGTGAGGTAGCGGCTAAAACCGGAACAACCAACGAATTTAGAGATGCTTGGACAATTGGTTATACCCCCTCTTTAGTTACTGGTGTTTGGATAGGAAACACTGATAACACAAAAATGAATCCTGGATCTGATGGTAGTGTTATAGCGGCGCCAGTTTGGCAAAAATTTATGTCTCGTGTTTTAGAAGGAACCCCAAAAGAAACCTTTAAACAACCAAAAATAGAAAAAACCGGAAAAGCTATTTTAGATGGCGAACGACCGATTATTGGTGAGTTATATCTTGATAGTCGCACTAAAATGCCTGCCAGTCCTAACACTCCGCCAGAATTTTTAGAGATAAAAGAACTAAGCGATAACCACTCAATTCTTTTTTATTTAGACAAAGACAATCCCTTAGGAGACCCACCTAATAATCCAGAAAATGACCCTCAATTCAATAAGTGGGAGGAAGGTATTAAAAGTTGGACGGAAAAAAATTGGGAATTTATGTCAACCCCAGAACAACCACTTCCACCACCACTTATAGAAATTGCCACCACCACCGAAGATATAGACACTGATTTAACTGATGGTGAATTCTCCACCTCAACCGAAGCAATCTCAACAAGCACAATTATTTTTCCTCTTGATAAAATTGAAGATTAAAAAAAAGCCACCCCTTTAGGGGTGACTTTTTTTATTTATTAAACACGCCTACTGTTTAATTGGCATTACAACATAACAATAAGATGTATCTGTATTACTTGTTAATAAACATGGAGTATTTGAACTATTTATTCCAATACTAGCCTCATCGCCATTTAAATTATTTAAACCATCAACTAAATAACGGTAGTTAATTGCTATTTCGTTATCAGGACCAGAAACATCAGCTGCAACCTCTACTCGACTCTCACCAGTTTGACCAGAAGAAGCAGAAATAATAATTTTTCCACTTAAAAGTTCTAAATTAATATCATTAATACCAATTTTAGAAAAAATAGCCGTTGCTTTTACCGCTCTTAACAATTCAGAACGCTTAACCTTTACTATTGTTTGATTTTTATCGGGAATAATTTGCTTATAGTCAGGGTACTGGCCATTAATTAATCTAGATACTAATTCAACAGAATCAACAGAAAACAATATTTGATTATCCGAAACGGCAATTTTTACCCCCTCATTAGAACTAGCTTCTAAATTTTCATTAGAGTAGCCACTTAAGATTCTTAATAATTCTTGAATTGTTCGAGCGGGAACAATTATTCTTTGTTTAGTAAAATCGCCTTTTGCTTTAATTAATAATTTTTTTTCTGCTAAACGATAACTATCAGTGGCCGCTAAAGTTAATTCATTATCTTCAAAATTAAATAAAACACCTGCTAATTCAACTCGATTATCATTAACTGAGGCAGAAAAAATGACACTATTTAGAGCTTGACGAAGATCTTCAGCCTGACAATAATAATAATTATTTTGATCAACATTAGGAATTAAAGGAAATTCTTGAGCTGATTCGCCTCTAATTTTTGTTTGATAATTTAAACATTCTATTTGCAAAGCTTCGTCATTATCAGTTGTTAATAATATATTTTCTTCAGGTAATAAATTAATATATTCAGTAATAATTTTTGAATCGACAGTAAATTCCCCCTCTTCTTCAATTTTTCCACGCAATTGATAAATAATTCCAATCTCTAAATTAGTACTAACTAATTCAATTGCTCCTTTTTTTGCTTTAATTAAAATATTACTAAGAATTGGTAAATTTATATTTTTACCTGTTCCATGACTAGTAATCGAGAGAGCTTTTTTTAAATTTTCTTGTGTGCTTATTAAACGCATATTATATTAGTTATATAATATATATAAATAATAACAATAATAAGGGTGGGAATAATTTTAACAATTTTAATAAAGAGGCGGAATTAATTAAGGTTATTATAATTTTTACTTGTTAATTAGTTATGGGTAATAGGTTTATTAAAGATTAATAAAAAGGTGATAACTTTTAAATTTTTAATAGTTATACCCAAATAAATTAATTAATAACAAACTATCACCTTTAAAAGAACAGTTTATCCACTAGACAGAAAACAATTGTTTAATTGAATTAAGTTCTTGTTTTATCTTTTCATTACCTAAATCAACAACTTCGTGGCGAATCTTATTATAAGAATGAATTGCAGTAGTATGATCACGACCACCCATTTCTTGAGCAATTGTTGGGTAGGAGGATTCTATTTCTTCACGCATTAAATAGATTGCGATTTGACGCGGCCAAACAAATTCTTTTTTTCGGCTTGGACCTAAAAGGTCTTTTAAATTAAGATCATAAAAACGACAAACAGCATCAATAATTTCTTTATTAGATAAAGATTTTGTTTTAGTACTACTAACAAAATCAGACATTATCTCTTTTACGCTCTTTTCAGTGATTGGGGTTCCTTTAAGCTCATGAACAGCAATAATTTTATTTAGTAAACCTTCTAACTCGCGAATATTATTTTGAACACTTTCAGCCATCATAGTTAAAATTTCCGGACTTAAAGGAAAACCCTTTTCTTCGGCGCGTCTTTCTAAGATTGCAATTTTAGTTTCAGTGTCAGGTTTACCAACATCAGCAACCATCCCTGATTCAAAACGAGAGATAAGTCTTGCTTCAATTGCTGGTAATGATTTAGGAGGGCGATCAGAGGTTAAAACCACCTGTTTGTCGGCTTGCTGTAATTCATTAAAGGTATGAAAAAATTCTTGTTGAGTACCATCTTTACCGCCCATAAACTGAACATCATCAACTAAAAGTAAATCAACATTTCTATATAAATTTTTAAAGTCTTTACCTTTTCCAGAGTGAACCGCCTGAATGTAGTCATTTGTGAATTGTTCAGAGGTTGTATATAAGACTCGCTGATTGCCTTTAGTGGCAACCTCATTTCCAATTGCTTGTAAAAGGTGTGTTTTTCCTAAACCAACTCCACCATAAATAAATAAAGGGTTGTAAGCCTTGCCTAAATTATTAACTACTGCCTGGCAAGCGGCGTAAGCTAACTCATTATTTTTACCAACAATAAACTTTTCAAAAATATATTTAGGATTAAGCCCTGACCGAGGTCGGTCATTACTGTTTTTATTTGTTGGTAAGGGGGAAAAGTTGGGTTGAGTTTTAATATCTTCAACATTTGGTTTGGAAAAATTTTTTTCTGCAACTGGTTTTAATTCCACCTGGTAAGAAACATCAACCTTTTCTTTAAGAACATTTTCTAAGGCAGAAACTATACTGTGGTGGTATTTTTCCTCTAACCATTTTTTAATAAAGGCGTTTGGCACACCAACAACAACTTTGGTTCCCTCTAGGGAGCTAATAAAAGTGTTTTTAAACCAGGTAATAAAATTAGCTCGAGATAGTCCAATCTCGACTTCACCTAAAACAGATTGCCAAATTTGTTCGTATGACATAAAGGGGTAAGTAAATATAAATTCATTATATTTAATAAAAAGCTTTCTAACAAGCTAAAAAATGTTTACAAGTTGTGGGTAAGTTGTGAATAATAATTAAAAAAGGGATAAGTGTCAGCATTGACCATTAAAAATAAAAATGATAGAGTAAATTCGACTTAAAATTGAAAGAATATACATTTTTTATGCCGAAAAGAACCTATCAACCGAATAAGAAAAGAGCGAGCACAAAACATGGTTTTATGAGTAGAATGGAAACCAAGGATGGGCGTGCTGTTTTAAAGCGTCGGCGAGATAAAGGGAGAGAATCCCTGACTAAATAATGGTAGTCAAAAATAGGGATGTTGCCCGCAAAAAATCGACTAACAAAAGACCGGGAATTTAATTCCATTTTTAAAGAGGGGCGCTCTTTTTATAGCGGTTCTTTGGGTTTAAAATATTTAAAAAATAACTTAGGGTTTAATCGTTTTGGCATTTTAGTTGGCGTTAAAGTAAGTAAATTAGCGGTTAAGCGCAATCTTTATAAGAGGCGTTTGCGGGCAATTATTAACCAAGAAAATAGACATTTAAAACAAGGCTTTGATTTAGTAATTATTACTAAATCTGAAATTAAAAACTCGTCTTACTCTAATTTAATTGAACACCTAAATAATTTATTTAAAAAAAGCGGCTTAAAATAGAGATTGAGTTTAAAAACAATTTTAAAATATATGTTAGGTAATTTCTTCCAACTTTTCTTTTATCAACCAGTTCTTAATTTGTTAGTTTTTTTATACGGACAGATTGGCGATTTAGGGGTGGCAATTATTTTATTAACCCTTATAATCAAATTAATTTTTTGGCCTTTATCTCAAAAATCAACTAAATCCCAATTAGCAATGCAAGGGATTCAAGCTGAACTAAATGATTTAAAAAAGAAATATGCTGACAACAAAGAAGCTTTGGGGCGAGCAACAATGGATTTATATAAAAAACACAAGATAAACCCCCTTTCTTCTTGTTTGCCCCTTTTAATCCAACTCCCTTTTATTTATGCAATTTTTAGAACCCTTCGAGTTGGCTTAAGTGAGGATTTGGGCTTAGTCTATTCCTTTATTAGCCCAGTTACCACGATTAGCACTATTTCTTTTGGGGTGGATTTGGGTCAGCGAGTAATCGTTTTAGCAGTGTTGGCTGGTTTGGCTCAGTTTATTCAGAGTAAATTAATGTTAAAGAAGCAAGTTAAGACCACCCCACCAACTGAAGGTTCGGGGGTGGAGAATATGACAACAATAATAGGTAAACAATCAACTTATTTATTTCCAATTATGACCGTCTTTTTTGGAATGTCTTTACCTGGAGGGTTAACTCTTTATTGGTTTACTTTCACCCTTCTAACCCTGCTTCAACAAGTTTTAATTCAAAAAAAACAGGACCGAGGTCCTATTAATGGAGTAGTTGTTTCTGAGGAAAAATAATTTTAACCGGCCTTAAAGGGGCCGGTTTTTTTTAATCAAAACTACGATCACGGCCAACAACAACGTTTAACTTGCCGCGAACAATCCCAATGTTTGCTGGAGCTGATAAATTGAGCGTACCATCAACTAAAAGCTCGTTGCTGGCAGTGCTTATTTTTAAGCTATCGGCCGTTAAGCGAGTTAAATCCTTAATATTTTTTCCAGTCTTTATATAAATATCTAAAAGGCCATCAATTGGGTTAACTTTTAAGCGCTTGTCGTCATTAGTGGCACTGCGTAAATTAAAAATCTCAATTACCCCCTTTTGATCGGTGCTTAAAGAAAAACCATCTTTAAATTCCAACACAGCCCCAGCGCTAGGTAAACTAACTTTATTTAAGAAATAGTAATTGTTGATAAGTCCGATATCAATTTTTTTCACTCGTCGGGCTAGTAAGATGTTGCAAGCTTCTTCACTAGCTTTAATGCCTAAAGAGTCGGCAATTGAATTGTCTTCGCCAATTGGAATAATAGAAAAAAGTACGTTTTTTTGGAAAAAACCGTAAAGCTCGTTATCAATGATTGCGCCAATCACTTTACTAACTGTTTGATTATTTCCAACTGCAACAATAGTTTTGGCGCCGTTTTTTATTTCATTTTGAATTACGTCGGAAACATTTCTGATTGCCCCCAGGCGAATAATTTTTCCATTTAGGCTTAAATCGGTTAACCTAATCTCAACCCGACTGAGAATGCGGTTGTATTTGGGCTTATTTAAATAATCGTCGTAAATATAGATATTCATAAGCGCTACCCCTCTTTGCTAAACTATTCTTCTTCTGGCAGCACTTCTTTTTTATCTGTAGAATTATTTTTTTTGTTGCGAGCTGCTCCGTGACTACTTAAACGGCCATTAATTAAGGCCCCTCTAGAAACAGAAAGTTCTTGAAAATTAACATCACCATTTATTTTGGCGGTGCTACCTAAGGCAAGATATTGGCTGATTTTAATGGTTCCATTAATTTGGCCATTAATAGTGGCGTTTTCTGCTTCAATGTTGGCAACGACTTGAGCTTTTTCGCCAATATAAACATCAGCATCGGTTTTAAGACTACCTTCTAAACTGCCTTCAATAATAATGTTTCCGGTTCCATGAAAATCTCCTTTAACGGTAACCGAAGAGCCAATAATTGTTTCGGCGTCTTTAAACTTTTCTGGTTTCATTTCTTTATTAAACATAATTTTAAAAACCCAAGTGCGTGCGGGTTGTTTATTAATAACAAGTTAATTTTAGTTTATAGACCCACCTTTGTCAAAAATAATTGACTAAAGAGAATAAAAAAAGCATACTAACAACAAGTCCATTTTTCGTCTTCGTAGTTCAATGGATAGAACGAGAACCTCCTAAGTTCTAGATTCAGGTTCGATTCCTGACGAAGACACAAGTCTTTAAAGGTAAGATTAAAGTCTTTACTAATTTTATTAAATTAGTTATGATTGTCGTGTTAAATTTTTTAAAGGGCCATTAGCTCAGTTGGCTAGAGCGCTTCCATGGCATGGAAGAGGTCAAGGGTTCAAGTCCCTTATGGTCCACATTTTTACCTATTATTAGCTAAATAACTTAATAATAGAAATTTCCTTTTTATATTTTGTTATTTATTTTGCTTAAAATTATTTAATAGTGGTTATTTTATTTATTTTTTTATAAGCAACTTGAAAAAATTAATTCATAATTCCTGATTCAAGATATTTTAAAGAAAAAATAAAGATTTTGTTTTTTAAGGAGATAAGTCAACAATATTGTGGACTTATCTCCTTGTTTTTTTTAAGGTGAATTTACTCCTTTAATTTCTAGTAAAAGTTCTTTAAAGAACATTAGATCAAAAATAATTTTTATTCTTTAAAGGAGTAAATCAAAAATTTTAGGACATTTTCTAAGCACTTATTTTTTTAAACATCAAAATTAATTAACTTTTTTATAATCTAAAATATATAGTTGAAAAATGTGTTTATGAGTTTTTTTGAGCTTTAGCTAAAGTATTAAATATTTTTAGGATTGTCTTCGTGCTTTAATTTTACCTTGTTTTTTAAATTTAAAATTTTCATAAATTTTTTTTGCTTAAAGTTATTTTTTAAATTTTGTCAGCCCCTTGTTCTTTGGGGAACATAAGGCGTTATTTGTTTAATATTAGTCAATTTGTTTAATATTAGCTAAATATAAAAAATAAGGATTGATGTTTGAAAAAAATTAAAAAAAAGCTATAATATTAATCTAGAGAAATTAATTCTTTTTGTTTTTATGTTATATGATATAATAATTATCGGTTCGGGGCCGGCAGGCTTAACAGCAGCAATTTTTTCAACTCGTCGAGAAATGAAGACCTTAGTGATTGGTAAAGAGTTGGGCGGGCAGGTTGTTTGGGCCTCAGAGATAGAAAATTACCCAGGGTTTAAAAGTATTAGCAATTTTGAATTTATTGAGCGCCTACATGATCAGGCGCTTTCTTTCGGGGCGGAAATAAAAACCGCTGAAGTGGTGCGTTTGGAAAAATTAGCTGATGAAACTTTTAAGGTTTACGCCGGCAAAGAAGAATTTTTAGCTAAAACGGTAGTTTTAACTATTGGTTTATCACCACGACGCTTAGCGGTTGCTGGGGAAATAGAGCTTAGCGGTCATGGTGTTTCCTATTGTGCCAACTGTGATGGGCCTTTGTATAAAGGCAAAATAGTGGCGGTTATTGGTGGAGGGAATTCAGCTTTTGATTCAGCGGAAATGCTCTCAAAAATTGCTGATCAAGTTTATTTGATACATCGAAATCAAAATTTTAAAGCTTTTGAGTCTTTGATTACAGAAGTAAAAGAGCGAAAAAATATAACTATTTTAGCCGATACAGTTGTTAAAGAAATTGTTGGCGATTCAAAGGTTGAAAAAATTGTTTACGAAACCATTAATGGTAAAACTAACGAGGTTTCTGTTGATGGTGTTTTTATTGAGATTGGCAGAATTGCTCACACAGACGTTGTCGCAGACTTAGTTGATCGTGATGACCGCTTACAAATTGTGGTTAATAATTTAATGGAAACAAAAACGTCGGGTTTGTTTGCGGCTGGAGACGTGACTGATAAAAGTGAGTACAAACAAATAACGGTCGCTGTTGGGCAAGCAACAACAGCTGCTCTGTCGGCTTATAAATATTTACAAACTAGAAACCAAATAAAAAAATCAACGACTGCTTATTAATTATATGAATAAAGAAAAAATAAATTTAATCGCGGCTGATATGGGGTATGGTCACCAGCGAGCAGCCTATCCACTTTTAGACATTGCTGTTGGTCAAAAAATTGTTACGATTAATAATTATCAAGGTATTGCTGGGTGGGAGAGAAGGTATTGGGAAAATAGCAATAAAACCTATAATAAAATTTCTCGTTTAAAAAAACTTCCTTTGCTTGGTGATTTAGTTTTTTCAATAATGGATGCTTTTCAAAAAGTTCAACCTTTTTATCCGAAGCGTGATTTGTCTGCTCCGACTCTACAAGAAAAGTTTTTTTATCATCAAGTTAGAAAGGGTTTAGGAAAAAATTTAATTAATAGTTTACGTGAAAGCGCCTTGCCTTTTGTAACAACTTTCTTTGTGGGTGCTTATTTTGCCGAAGAACAAAATCACTCCGGAGATATTTATTGTTTAATTACTGACACTGATGTTTCTCGAGCTTGGGTGAATATGGATTCAAAAAACACACGTGTTAAATATTTATTACCGAATGATCGGGTTCGGGAACGATTTTTAATGTATGGCGTTAAGCCGGAAAATTTAAAGGTAACTGGATTCCCTCTTCCTAAAGAAAACGTTGGCGAGAATGATGAAATTTTAAAACAAGATTTAGCCAATCGTTTGCCTTATTTAGATCCTCAAGGCTGCTATCATAAAAAATATCAATCTTTAGTTGACCAGCATTTGCCCGCAGCGGAAAAACTAAGCAAGCCTCTCACAATTACCTATGCAGTTGGTGGCGCGGGAGCACAAAAAGAAATCGGCGTCCAAATTCTAAACGGTTTAATTGATTGGATTAAAGAAGGTCGCCTTGGTTTAAATTTAATTGCCGGTAGTCGTCTAGAAGTTAAGGAATACTTTGATAAATGCCTTAAGGAGGCTGGTGTGGCTGAGAACAAAAATGTTCGAGTTGTTTTTAATCCAGATAAAATTGAGTATTTTAAAGAATTTAATCAAGTTTTGAGAACAACTGATATTTTATGGACCAAGCCATCCGAGCTGTCTTTTTATGCCGCTCTAGGTTTACCGATTATTATGTCTCCAGTAATTGGGTCGCAGGAAGTTTTTAACCGTGAAAATTTGTTAAGCAGTGGTTCGGGGTTAGATTCTTTGCCTTTAGAATATGTGACTGAATGGTTTCCTGATTTGCTTAATTCTGGGCGCCTTGCTCGAGCAGCTATGGATGCCTATCTTAATGGTAATGCTCGAGGAGTCTATAATATCGAGGCTTTACTTAACTAAAGAAATCTTATGTCCTGGTTTAGTGTTGCAATTATTTCTTATTTTTTGATGGCGGTAGTTAATCTGACCGATAAGTTTTTAATTGATAATGTTGTTAAAAGTTCAAAAACTTACACCTTTTTAGTTTGTACTCTTAGTCTGTTTATTTTTGTAGCTGCTCCTTGGTTTTTAGAGTTTCCTGGCTGGAAAGAGGTTTTGTTGGCGATTCTGTCAGGTTCTTTGTTTACAGCGGCAACCTTTTTTATGTATGAGGCTTTGCGGCGGAGCGCTGCTAGTCAGACCATTATTATTATTGGTGGCTTGGTTCCTGTTTTTACCGCCCTGTTGAGTTTTATTTTTCTTCGAGAATATTTTTTTATTTATCAAATAGGGGGCTTAATGCTTCTTATTGGCGGAACTTTTTTAATCGCTTTTTTACCGACAGTTACCTCTTTTTGGGAAAAAATTTGGCAGAACTTTCACCCTAATAAATATAAAAGACGATCTTGGCGTTTAGCTGGTTTGGCCGCCTTTTTTTATGCCGCTTTTTTTGTCGCAACGAAGGAGGTTTATTTGCAACAACCCTTTGTTAGTGGTTTTATGTGGTTGCGATTGGGAGCTTTTTTGGCGGCCGCTCTTTTTCTTTTAGAGCCTAATAGTCGTCGAGAAATTATTCAACAAATTTTTCCAAAAAAGAAAAATAAGCATAAAAATAATTTTTTATTTTTAGCTAATCAGGGCTTAGGAGCTTTAAGTTCAATTTTGCAGAATTATGCTATCTTTTTGGGGCCGGTTGCTATGGTTGCTGCTTTACAAGGGGTACAATACGGAGCCTTAATAGTTATGTCTTTTTTGTTGGGTTTATTTATTAAACAATATAAAGAGAAATTTACTTGGCGTATTTTTTTACAAAAACTAATCGCCATATTATTAATTATTGGCGGTTTGTATTTGACTGCCCTTCAGGTTTAAATTAAGTATTTATGAGAAAGAAAAAGAAGATTTGGTTGTGGGTGCTTATTGGGTTGTTTTTATTTTTTGCTTTTTTTGCTTATATAAGTAAGTTTTGCAAACACTACCCTAGAGAAATTAATTTAGAGCATAGTCCTAATTATTTTGGGGCGACTTTTTCTGCTAAGTATGCAACAGACTTGGGTTTAGATTGGCGGGATGTTTATCGGGCGACAATTTATGATTTAGGTGTTAAAAAAATGCGTCTACCGGCCTATTGGGATGAAATTAACCCAGAGGCAGGAGTTTATAATTTTAATGATTTAGACGAAATGGTTGATTTGGCCAGCCAGGAGGATGTTGAAATTATTATCGTTTTAGGTTATCGTCAGCCTCGTTGGCCTGAGTGTCACATTCCCCCTTGGGTGGTTTTAAAAGAGCGACCAGAACGCCAAGAGGCTTTACTTGAGGCAATTTCTGAAATAGTTGAACGTTATAAAGATAATCCCCAGATAGTTGCTTGGCAGATTGAAAATGAAGCTTATTTTAGCGCTTTTGGTGTTTGTCCTTCTCTTGATGAAGAATTTTTAGAGAAAGAGGTTTCTTTGGTTAAAGAGTTGGACTCAAGGCCAATTATGATTACTGCCTCTGGAGAGATGAGTAATTGGCGAAAAGAAGGAGACTTGGGTGATATTTTTGGGAGTACTTTGTATCGAGTTGTTTATGATCATCGTTGGGGGTTTTTTAATTATTTTTTCGCCCCTGGATTTTATCGTACTAAAGCAAAGTTAGCCAAAATTGATTATCAAGAATCGAGTATTATTGAGCTTCAAACAGAACCATGGGTGCCGAATGGAAAAATTATTTATTTAAGTCAATCAGAAATTGACAAATCAATGAGCGTTGATCAATTTAAGGCTAATTTGCAATTTGCAATTAACACTCGCTTTAAAGATGTTTATGTTTGGGGGGTTGAGTGGTGGTATTGGCAGAAAATATACGGGAGCCCTGAGTACTGGGAGATTGGTAAATTTATTTTTGATTCCACTGATTCTCTAGAATTGTAAAAATCTTTTTTTGGTTTTTATCGTGCCAATTTTTAAAACATTGCCCAGACTCGCTAGTCTGGGTTTTTGTTAATTTTAGCAATTTGTCAAAATCAAAATCGGCGCTAAATTCTGCTAAACCACAACGATTAGCATCATAGGCATTGCACCATTGTTCGTAATGATTTTTGCTTGGAATCATGAGGATTGGTTTTTGAAGATAAGCAGCTTCGCAGATTGATTCAAATCCCCCAGTGGAGATATAAGCGCAACACTTAGAGAGTCGATCAATAAACAAGGAGCCATTTATTTTGTGAAAGCATAAATTTTTTAAAGGAGTTTCTGTGGTTCCGGCTTCAAGTTTGTCCCAAAATGCTTCAACCTTTGTCTCCGGGTTTTTTTGTGCCCAATTACTAATAATATTGGCATAACCTGGATTTAAAATGTAAGAAAGAATAAAATCTTCAGGTTTAGCTTTCTGTTCTAAAATTGTTTGACGAATTAAAGGCGGGCAAACAAATAATTTTTTTTGAGGTTGGTCTGGGGAGTCAGAAAAAGAGAGGGCTATTTTTGCTTCAGAACCATAAGCAACTAGCCAGTTATAGATTTTTAAAAAGAAGAAAGAAAGCCAATGTTTTGGTGGTCTAATAAAATCAGGGTGAGTTACAAAAAATTGATGCCCAATGGTAAAGCTTTTTATTTTTGGGCGAAAAAGAAAACGGTAGCAGCCAAATAAAGATTCATAAAAATTAATAATTAAATCAGGTTTTAAGGTTCTTATTAAGTGTTTTATTTTTTGAAAACTTTGCCAATAGACACGCCAACGAGAAAGATTAAAAAATAAGCTACGCCAAAAAATAATTCCTTTTTGATCTTTGCTGATTAAAAAATATGGACTATTTATGTAATAAATAGGCGCAGCAATTTCTTTTATAAAATATTCTGGTAAGGGGCGGGATGACAAATGATTAGTTACAATACCGCAAATTTCATGGCCATCTTGGCGTAATTTATTAGCAATCGTAAGTGCCTGACTCATGTGACCGCGCCCCTCACTTTGAACAAAAAATAAATATCTCATAAGCTTAAAAACATAAAGCACCGCTATAGCGGCGCTTAAGTGAGCGGGTAAGGGGAATCGAACCCCTATCCTCAGCTTGGAAGGCTGATATAAAAGCCATTATACGATACCCGCTAGCGTTATTATAATAACATAATTAAGCTCTCCGTCAACGGCGAAAAAGGGTTTTTTAAAATTTTAAATAATTTTAAAGGGAATCCTTCATTCTGATTAAAACTGGAAAGGTGAAAAGACAAATAAAAAGAGCAACCGCAATAAAGACGTATTCTAGGGGGAGAAAAAGTAAGATAATTAGGGATATAAAAGAGGCAATTACATAACCCAGGGGGGCAGCGGTTCTAAAAATATTTATTTTTTCAATATCATGGGTGTTAACATTTTTAAAAAAATAAGACTCCCTCATTGCTTCAATTAAGGCAACCCCAATTCGCGAAATAAAAAGGATTGTTGCCCAAAACCAAATATTGTTTGAAGTGCTGGTAAAGAAAACAGCTAAACAGGCAATAATAATTAAAAATCCAAGAGTGAGCAACTCTTTTTCGCCGATGTATTTATCAGCTAAAATGCCAGCCGGTATTTCTATAAGCAAAAAAGGAATTAACATAATAGAAAAAGCAATACTAAGTTCGCTCCAAGAAAAACCTAGATTTTGGTTAAGGTGAATTGGTAAAAAAACAACAGCGGCGTTTAGAAAAATGCTTAATTGTCCAGCGGCAACATAGATTGCTAGTAAATTTTTATTTTGGATAGTTTCTTTTAAAGCCACCCTTAAAGGAGTTTTGGGGGCGTCAATTGCAGTATTTTTTAATTCCTTGCGGGCAAACAGAAAAATAATTAAAAAAGGAATCATTACGAGAGCTGAGATAAAAAAAGTTATTTCATAACCCTTACTTTCAACTAGCCAAGCTGAGATGGCTGGAGCAAAAACCCAAGCCAAGTTCATAAAAGTTAGGTAAATTGTGCGCGTTCTTCCGGTTGTTTGATCATCAGAGTTTGATTCTAAAAAAATATCTAAATTAATCCAAAGCAGGTATGAGGAGACCTGCATGATAATAAAAAATATAAATACGCTTAAAGCGCTACTACTAAGACTAAGGCCAATTAGGGAAAAGAAGAAAACAGAAATAACAACCCCAGCACTTAAATAATTACTTAAACGATTGATTATTTTAGGAAAGGTTAAAATAGAAATTATGGCAACAAGGTTGGCGGCAATATAAAACCAACTAACCGCAGAAACACCAACAAAACTTTCCATATAACTGGAGCGAATATAAGCAGGTAGGGCGTCGGCTAAGGCTAATAAAAAAGCAAACAAGCCAAAAATTATTAGTTTCTTTTGTTGTGTTTTTCTGGGAAAATCTTTATTTAGATTCCCAGTTTGGTCGGAGTGAGGGATGTTTTTCATGACAATATAAATAAATTAGGTAAGCAGTAATGGTAATAATTACTAAAGCAAAAGAAAAAAATTGAGGCCAGCGCCAAGAAAAAATTAATGGTGCGGGGTCAATTTTAATAAACTCGAGGAAGAATCTTAGAAGTGATGCACTCGTCAGGTATAAAAATAAAATAGAAATAGATTTTTTTTCGCTTAAGGATTTTGTTTTTTTTATTAAAAAAAATAAAGTAGTTGCTAAAATTAAGAGCCCTAAGCTTTCATAAAGAAAAGTTGGGTGAAAGAAGGAGAAATCTTCATATCCTGGTGGTCTCTTGTTGGCTGAAATCAGAATTTTCCAAGGTAAGTTTGTTGGCTCGCCAAACAATTCTTGATTAAACCAGTTGCCGAAACGGCCAATTGCTTGGCCTAGGGCAAGTCCAGGGCTTAAAATTGCCGCCCAGTGCCAGAAGTTAGTTTTTTTCATTTTTGTCCACCACCAGAGAACAAAGATTCCTGCAATTAAAGCGCCATGAATAGCTAGGCCCCCTTTCCAGATTTGAAAAATTTGTAATAAATTATTTTGGTAATAAGGCCAAAATAAAAAAACCTCGTAAAGGCGGGCACCAATAAAGCCCCAGAGAACTAAATAAAAAACCAAATCCCAAACTAATTCTGACTCTTTTTGAAAAATCTTTGCTAGATAGAGGGTGAGATATAGTCCAGCAATAACTCCTAAAACAATAAAAACTGCGTACCAGCGAATATTTAGAAGACCAAGAGATAAAAAAATGGGCTGTGGTTCAAAATTATGTAAAAAGGAAAGCATGTGCGGACAGAGAGACTCGAACTCTCAAGGGTTGCCCCGCTAGCTCCTAAGGCTAGTGCGTCTACCAATTTCGCCATGTCCGCGATTTAATCATTTTAAACTATATTTACTTAAATGTGAAGTAAGGTTAGTGAATAAATAGATGTTTTAAAAAAACCCGCCCTTTTTTAAAAAAGGGCGGGTTGGGATTTTAAATTTTTCTTTAAATTTCTTCTAGAACTTCAATTTTTGCAGTTTTTACACCAAATTTAAGAGCGTCTTTTTTTTCAACCATCCAAACATCAACTCGGTTTGAAAAACGCTTATTCATTCGATCGCGAACAACAAATACTTGGTCACCAAATAGTTCAGGAATGCGGACTTTAGTGCCTAATTTTAAGAAATTGGCGCCAATAGTGTCCTCAATTCCGTGCTCACAAACATTAAAGCCGTTGGCGGTAATACAGGGAGAGCTATCTGTCTGGGCCGCCTCTGAGTTATAGGCAGTAATTATATGTTCACTCGTTTTGATAACACGGTATTTAATTTCTTCCTCTGGTTGGTTGTTATTCTGATCAGAAATCACCTGAGGATTGGCTAGCCGTAAAGCCTTCCCTTCCTTAACCGGTTCTGGGCTCAATCCGGGGTTGGCAATTAGATGATTAATAATATTTTGGGCTTCTGAGTCTAATTCAGAGCTTTTTAGAGGTAGGCTTAGACTGATTAGATCATCTTGAGTTTCGGTTTTATCTTTAAGGGGGTCAGTGATGCTAGCATTAGCTAAGGCTGGAGTGAAGAAGAAGAGAAATTCAAAGAGACAAACAATTAATAAATAAAGCAAAAAGCTTTGCCGTCTACTAAGAGGAATAAGATCCTCTCCGATTTTTTGGAGTTTAGTTTTCATAAATTATTTTTAGTCTCAAAATAAAAACCAGTAGACTGGTTTATTTCACGACCAACCTTTTTATCATAAGTATTGAATTAAGTCAAGAGTAGGGTTGTGGATAATACATTGACAATTCAATTTAAAAATGGTAGAGTCGTTTTAGAACATTAACACCTAAACATAACAGAAAATGAAAAAATTATTATTAATTTTTGTTTTTTCGGGGCTAGTTTCTTTACTAGCAGCCCAAACAAATTCTGCTTTTGCCCAGCAAAAAATAATTGCTCTAGAAATGGAAGTAGAACAGTTAAAAAATGAACTCTATTTAATAGAGACGTCAAAAACTAAACAACGCTCCCCAGAGAAGATGGGCTGTTGGGAGTTTAAGCGTCGCACTCGAGCTCAACACTTTAAAGTCAATGAAGCTTTGGCTGAGCAGGTAATTCGTCAGGCAGCATCAGAGAAAATATTTTATGATTCTGATGATCCGCTCTTGAATCAGGATATACCAGGATATGGTTTACCAGGGCTATTAATCAATAATAAGCGAGGCTTGGGAGAAAATGTTACCTTTAGGATTACTAGGCGCGGCTTTAAGGAGTTTGCTCCGCAAATTTATAGCCTTGTTCCCCAGGAAAGACTCTGGATAAAATTGCCGGCCGGTGAGTATCTGGTAGAAATTTCAATGGGAGGGAGATTTATTGGCTATGTTGTTTGTCCGGTTGACCCCGCTAATATTAAGCACGCGGATGGTCAGAAATGTTATTTTTGGGCCGAAAAAACCCTTTCAGATTTTTAATTTTGAAAAATAAAAAAAGGACTATCATCAGGATAGTCCTTTTCTTTTTAGATAATAGAATTAGTTTAGCCGCCAGCAACGCCACCACCACCACCACCAAAAGGTAGAATTCTAAATAAAGTGCTAGTGATTATATAGGCTGCCAAAACAACAACCAGACCAATAACTGCATTGGTTAAAGTTTTTTTAGCTTTTTTGACTTCATCATCATTTCCTTGAGCGGTCATCCATTTAAAACCAGAAACAATAGTGAGAATTAGAAAAATTACTCCTAAAAATCCCAGTAAAACTTGGATAATTGTTGCGATAATAAAGGCTAAGCTGGTTGTTTGACTTATTCCAGCCGCATCGGCAAAAGCTTTTGTTTGAGAATCTATTTTGTCGCCGCTAAAATCTGATGTTGTCGCCAAGGAGGCCGAGACAATGTTTGGTAAAATAAGAAGAAGGCCAATAATAATGGAATAAAAAATGTTTTTCATAGTTTTGATAAAAAAGACACTTGAATAAACATCCAGATTGCGTAAGAAGAGATAATTATTAAAAGACCAGTCACCGCCTTGGTGATAGACCCTTGAGCCTCTTTAACTTTTGCATCATTCCCACCAGCAGTCATCCACTTAATACCAGCAAGAATTGTTAAAACTAAGAAGATAACTCCTAAAATCCCCAGCACAACATTGACTACCAGGCCGATGATAGTAGCTGCTGATGTTTCGGTGGCAGTTTCGGAAAAAGGCCCATAATTAGTAGCCGCGTTGTTTAGACGATCAAGGGGGGAGGCGTTTTTTTTGATAATATCATTGCCGGCAAAAACTAAGCCGGGAATTATTAGAACAACGGTTAAGAAGAGAACGCTAAGCCAAGAAGGTAACTTTTTTTTCATAAGTATTTTTTAGGTAAAAATATTAAAAATAAAGAAGGCAATGGCATAACTGGCCAAGATAATTAAGAGTCCTAAAATTGAGCTAATTAATCCCCCTCGAGCCTCTTTAACTTGATTTTCGTTGCCTTGGGCGGTCATCCATTTGAAGCCGTTAAAAATTAACAAGGCAAGAGCAATTACTCCCAATAAAGAGAAGGCAATATTGATTACTAAACCAACATAGTATTCGGGGCTTTGTGCTTCTTGATTATAACCAATGTCTTTAGCAAAGTTGCCTAATTTGCCTTCTGAGGAAAAAGCACTTTTTATCCCTTTTTGGGGGACGGCGGGGCTGGTACTTGCATTAACTGGTGCAAATAGTAAAAAACTACTTAAAATAAAGGACAGACTGATAAAAAAAGATGAAGTTTTTGAATAATTAAGCATAAAGAATTATTCTTCGACTGTCGTTGGTGTTTCGCTTTCCACTTTTTGAGATGAATCTAAGGCGTTAAGAACAAAATAACTAACAGCGTAGGAGGCAAAAATAATAATTAAACCAATAATTGAATTAATGAGAGTTTTTTTAGCTTCACCAATTTTAGATTCATTGCCTTGGGCGGTCATCCATTTAAAACCAGAATAAATAATCAAAGCAAAGAAAATTAAACCTAAAATTGAAAAGACAACAGTTAGAACTTGCCCGACATAAGACTCAATAAAAGTGTCAGTGTTTTGGTTTGTTTCGTAGCCTAACTTTTCACCAGTTTCTTTAAGGCCACTTTCATTTACAAAGTTATAAGAAGCTTGGACGCTAAAGCCAAAAAATAAAGAAATAGCAATAAGGAAAGCGACTGCAAAACTTCTCATAATTAACTGGTTAATTGATTGCCAATGAAGGCAGTTAAAGAATAGGCTGCGGTAATGATAATTAAACCAATAATAGCGTTCATTAGTAAATCTTTGGCTTTTTTGATTTGGGCATCATTTCCTTGGGCAGTCATCCAAATGAATCCCGCGTAAATAGTAATGGCTAAAAAGATAACTCCCAAAAAGGAAAGAATTAAAGAAATGATGTCGGTAATTCGGTTTGTTAAAATATCTTGAGGATTTTTATCAACTTGAGATTTGTAAGCGTCAATACCGTCTTTCGAGTTACTTCCTTTTACTGCTTCGTTTAGGCCGTCTAATGTTTTTTGGGTCCCCTCGTTAGCGCTTGCTAAAGAGGCCGCCGGTAAATTAAGGCAGCAGAAAGAAACGAAAAAAAGAATCAATAAAAATCTAAAAGTTTTCATAAAAAACTAATTACAGCTGCAAGTCGCAATTATTTCCGGCTCGCAGCGGTAACCCCCATTAAAACAATGAGGGAACCATTTTTCAAGAATCGATTTCTGAAAATTTATTGGGTAACTTTAACTGCATTTTCCAGGATAAAGTAAGCAATTCCCCAAGCAGAGAGGATAATAATTAAACCAATAACACCGGAAGTCATTAATTTTCTTGCTTCGCCAACTTTGTCATCACTGCCACCAGCAGTCATCCACTTAAAACCAGCAATTAAAATAATGCCCACGGCAATAATGCCTAAGAAAATCATGGCGGTGTTAATTAGTCTGGTTACCGTCTCAATCGGGCTTCGTCTGCCTATATCTAGAGTAGCATCAATTTCAGTAACACCCAGCTTGTCTAGGTTTAAAGTGCCGCTGCCAGCAAGCGTTGCCGCAGGAACAGCCACTAAAGAAAGCAATAAAGCTAAAGATAACAAGTGTTTCGTTATTTTTTTCATAATTCACCACCTTTCTAGTTTTATATATTATGCTAAGATTCTAGCATAAATAAGATTTCAAGACAATAAAAAATTTATAAATTTCGGTAGTGGTGCAAAAGGAAATGTTTTGGGCGGTCCGAAACAAGAGTGATTAAATCAAGACGACTCTTTTGGTATGAGTATCCGTGTAAATAACAATAAGCTCTTAGGGCTTGTCGTAGTCTAGTTAATTGATAAACGCTTAAAAGTGCATGATTTAAGGCGAAAGCAGATTTTCTAGTTTTTACCTCGATGGCAATTATTTCTTCAGATAATTTCATAATTAAATCTAGCTCTTTCCGGCCAAAGCGCCAGTTTTGGGCGAGTAGCTGGTAGTTGTTATTTAAAAGATATTTTAAGGCTTGTTTTTCTCCCCAAGCGCCTAAATTTTGTTTATTGGTCATAAAAACCCCTCTTTAAAGAGGGGTTTTAGAAAATGTTAAGTTATTTAAGGTTTTTTAGGGCAGGTATTTTTTTAAATCTGGCCCACCCGTTTTTTGAGAACGTTTTTTGGATACTTCTTTAATGTTTTTAATAATTACACACAACCACCAAATCATCGCTATTAACCAAAGAAGATACCAGAAGTGAGCCGATAAAAAAGGGACGAGCTCATAGTTAAAAAACAATAAAATGAGGCCAATTAAAGAGTTTGCGAGGGCAAAATTATAAAAAATGCGGGCGGCGTAGCGGTTTTTTCCGGGGCGCCTTTTAACAATAAAAGAAGCAATTAAGATAAGAAGAAGAAGGCCAATAAAGCCTAGTAGGAAATAGCGCTGAATTCCCGAGAAACTTCCCGGACGTAAATTGAACCAAAACGAAAGAGAGAATAATTCTTGCCACATAAAAAGTTAGAGTTTTTTTAAAATAAAAGAATAATAATAATCACCGGCCGCAAATTGTTCTTTAATGGTTAAGCCGCTTTTAGCAGCTAAGTCAGCAACAACAGCTGGAGATAAGCGGTTTTTAATCGGTGGTCCAAAATTAGGGGCATCTAGTTTCCAATCAATTAAAACTAGTTGTCCGCCCACTTTTAGTAGCCTAGCAGTTTCGCGGAGAATGTCCAGTTTTTTTTCTGATTGATTTAAAACATTAATTAAAAAAGCAATTTCTACGGTTCCAGATTTTATATTTGCGCCTTTGAAAACCTCTAAGTTTGTCCAAACCGTTTTTATTTGAGGGAGTTTTTCTATGTAGGCTCTTTTTTTAATATCGTCTAGAATTTCTGGAATAATATCCACTGCATAAAGAATCCCATTAGAACCAACTAATTTTGCAAGCGGGAAGACAAAATGACCCAGGTGTCCGCAGCCCAACTCAGCCACTACCTGCCCTTCGCTGATGGGCAATTTTTCAAAAACTAAATCCATATCTAATGTTTTTCGAAAAGTAGATTCGCTCATATGGGTAAAATGGTTAATTAAAAAATTTATTCCACTAAAATTTGACGCTCAATAACGGCTTCACTGCTATATTTTTTCTTAGCACTGATAGTAATATTGTTTAGGCCCTTTTTTAAGTTAATCAGAAGGGAAAAATCTCCATTTTTATTACTCAACACTTCTTCGCCGTTAATTTTTATTTCTGCCTCAGCTTCGCTTTGACCATTAATTTCCCAAACAGTGCTAGTGGTTTTTAAATTTCCGGCCGGTTCCCAGACGTTTAAATCGGGAGCGGAGACAATCATTTTTAAATAAAAACCTAAATAAGCCAAGCAAGCTAAAAGAATAAGGAGGAGAATAGTGGTTCGGACTAATTTAGGAAAATTAGCAAACTCTTTTTTGGCAACAATTTTTTGAAAAAAGGGATTAATTTCAGGTGAAATATTTTTTTCTTGTTCGGCAAGCCACTTATTGATTTCAGAATTAGGAAAGCCAAGCCAGCGAGCGTATTTTTTTGCATAGTTTCTTCCATATAATCCGGCTGGAAGGCGTTCAAAATGATCATCTTCTAAAGAGAGTAGATATTCTAAACGAATTCCGAGACGTTTAGCAGCCAGGGCGGGGTCAATTTGTTTAAATTCGCGAGCAGATTTTAAACGAGCGCCTAAACTTTTCTCACCATTTAGAGGTTTTTTGGTAAACTCAGCCATGTTTGCTTATTTTAAGCTAGGAACTTTGCCACTACTAGCATCCCAATTTATTCCTAAGCCGCCAAACAAGGTTTGAATAATTAGAACGCTAGAAAAAACAAGTACTAAACCAACAACGGCCGCTCCCAAGATTTCTTTGCCTTTTTTTACTTTTTGCTCAGAACCAGCTGAGGTTAAAAAGACTATCCCGCCATAAACAAAAGCAGCTAAAGAAAGGGTTCCTACAAAACCTAAAATAAAATACATCAAATAAATTAGGTAATCTCGAACATCATCCAGGGTGTACCCCCCGGTTTGATAGGCGGCGCTCTTTGTATCAACAAGGCTACTTGCTTGTACAATTTTCGGAGCGGCAGAAATAATCAAACCAGCTCCTAATAAAATAAGCACAGCTAAAAAAAATCTTTTACGCTTCATATGGTTAGCGAATTGTTTGCTGGACCTTAATGGCACCATCATTTAAAACATCTAGTATTTTAAAGTTAGGGTTTAGGGCGTTATTAATCATCTCTCCAATTGCCCCTTCAGCGTCTTGAGCGCTGAGACCTCGATACCAACTCTTGGCGCTTAACACTTGTTCAGCAAAAGGGCCAAGGTATTCATCATTTTTTTGGTCATTAATACTTGCTTTGAGAGCAGTTGGTTTAGCGGTTTTTTGTAAGTAAATATCAGCTTTTTCTTTTTTGGTTAAAAATTGAATAAAATCCCAGGCAGCATCGCTGTAGTTACTTTTCTTAGAAACGGTTAAGAGCCAATAATTAGCCATGTTTATTTGAAGCTGATTTCCTTCAATTTGAGGAAGTTTAGCAATTCCAAAATTTAATTTTGGCGCCTGAGAACGAATTTGTTCGAGGTTAAAAGAATAGCCAAGCATCATTGCTAAATTGCCGCTTGCAAAGGCGTCTAAAGCGTTTTTTTGCTCATCGTTCCAGCAGTAAACTTCTTTATTGGGGTTAGAAAAATCAGTGTAAAATCGTAAGGCTTCTAAACCGGGGTTGTAGCCGCTAGTAATGTAAGCAGGGACTTGGTTAAAGGTAACGCGACCATTTTCATCAATTATCGTAGCACCATTTTGCATCATTAAAACTGTTAAAATGTCGCTAGCACGATTAATGTTGTTTGCCGTTCCGAGAGCGATTCCTGACTGGACTAAGCCTTTTTTTGGATCCTGTTTTGTCATTTTCTTAACGGCCTGTTGGAATTCTCGGTTCCAATAGCGAGGCGGTTCTGTGATTCCGGCGCTATTGAGTAAATCGCGATTATAATAGAGGGCCAGAGTATCAATAGATAAAGGCAATCCGTAAATTAAACCATCTTCTAAAATAGCGTCAGAGGCGACAACATCGGCAAAATTATTTTTTAATTCCCGGGTGCTCAGACTTCTAGTAGCTCGTAATTCTGGTACTAATTCTTTTTTGAATCCAGAGCTTTCGACGAAGTAGGCAACAGAAGTGTATTCTGGGAGGGGGTTAATCTTTGATTGATATTTTTTAACCCAGGTATTATGAATTGCAAAAATGTCTGGCCCCCGATCTTCTGCCCAGGCGTTAAGGAGTTGATTTTCGTATTCTTCGTAACGAAATTTTTTATACTCAATTGTAATATTTGGGTGTAGAGTTTGATACTCGTTAATAATTTCTGAAAAAGCATCTGAATCGTCAAAAGCTTGCCAAAAAACAAGCTTAATTGGCTGTGAAGCTTTTAAGGTTGCTTCATCAATTTTAGTCTGGCAGCCAAAGCCGGCGCCAAGGAAAAAGACTAATAAAGAAACAAGGAGAAGGGATTTTTTAAACATAAAATCAAAATGCGACAAACTGGTCGCTTAAGCATAACTATTATACCAAAAAATACTAAAACAAAAAAGAATTCTGTCATCTGGGCAGTCTCTAGAAATTATAATCAGTCATTTTTATCTTTTAGCAATCGGAGCGTCTTCTAACTTAACGCTTAAAAGTTGGCTAATACCATCAGATTTCATGGTGACGCCGTATAAAACTTGAGAGCGTTTCATGGAGGCACGATTGTGGGTTATGACAATAAATTGAGTTTGGTTGGAAAGATCATCTAAAATTTGAGCGAGGCGTTCAGAGTTGGCTTCATCTAGGGCGGCGTCAACCTCATCTAAAATTACAAAAGGCGAGGGGTTGGCACTAATAATGGCGCAAATTAAAGCGATTGCAGTTAAGGCGCGTTCGCCACCCGAGAGCATGGATACGGTCTTAATCTTTTTTCCTGGAGGAGTTGCCTGGATTTCAATTCCTGATAAGCCTAAAGAATTCCGTTTTTTTAAGCGTTTTATTTTACGCAAATTGCGTTCACTCAAGCCTTGTTCTAAATTTTCTTCTTCAAAGCCTTCTGGGTTTTCTGGATCTGACAGTTTAAAAACTTTAGCCTCGCCACCATTAAATAGTATTTTAAAATATTCACTAAACTTTTCAGAAATAAGAGCAAATTCCTGATCAAAACGAGCTTTAATATTGCTGTCTAATTCACTAATAATTTTTTCTAAAGAAATTATTGCTTGGTTTAAATCAGCGATTTGGTTGCTCAAAAAATCAAAACGTTCTTTGGTTTGATTAAATTCTGTTTCAGTTTCTGGATCAATGCCACCGATTAAATCTAGTTGGTTTTGGAATTGAGTGATTTTTTCGCGCCAGCGCTCTAATTCAATATTTTCTGTTTCTAGTAAATGATTTTTAATAAGAAGTAAATCTAGGTTAGCGTCACGAATATTACTTTCTAAATTTTCTAATTTTGCCTCTTGTTTGGCAGCAACCACCTGCCAATCGTTTAATTGGGTGGCTAAACTATTAAGAGCGCGACGCTTTTCGTCTGCTTGCCTTTGAAGAGCAAAAAGTTGAGCCGTTTCTGCTTCTTTTGTGGTATTGTAAACCTTTATTTTATCTTGAACTATTGTAATTTTTTGAGAAATAGCATCAATTTCTTTTTGGGCTTCGACTATTTTCTCTTCTAAATTGCTAGCATCAAATTTTATTTCACTCTTTCTTATTTTATTTTGAATTTCAATTTGTTCTTGTTTTAATTCTTCGAGACGGTTTTGAAGTAAGCGTTTTTTTTCTAATAAGGAATTTAACTCTAAATTTTTAGAACTTAAACGTTCTTGGGCTTGGCGGCGGCTTTCTTCTAAGGCGCTTGAGTTGTCTAGTTCGTAAACCGCTTTTATTTTTTGTTCTAATTTTTCCGCTTCCTTTATGAGAAGATCTTTTTTTTCTTGAGCAGCGTTTGCCTCGTTTTTGGTTTGGCTGGCTTTTTCAATTGTTTCTTGATATTTTTTTAAATCAGCTTCGGCGGCTGCATGTTTGGCCGAAGCTATCCGCCACTGTTCTTCTGTTGCCGCCACTTTGAGACGTAAATCTGTTAGAGTGTCGCTAGCGGTTTGTTTTTCTTGACCGAGAGTAATTAAGAGTTCTTGCAGGTCTTTTAATTGTTCAGCTTCAGACTCAGCTCCGTAATCTAAAATCTCTTTAATTTCAGAGGCAAATTTTTCTTTACTTTCTTTAAGTCTGGCTTTAAGGCGGGCGCTATCAGTTTCTTCCTTTAGTCGTTCTAATTCATCAAGAAAACGTTCTATGGTGGCGCTGATAACTAATTTTCCGCTTTTTAATTCACTTTTTTTGAGCCTATCTTTAAGTTGGGCAACCTGAGACCGGGTTTCGTTTAGAGAATTATTTAGAGAGCTTATTTTTTCAGCTGCTTGATTTTCTTTCTTTTTGGATTGGTTTACCGCCTCAGTGGCAGTTATTAAAGCGGCAGCGCAATCAGCAACAGCGTTTGTGAGAACCTTTTTTTCATTAGCGCTAGCCTGGGAATCGAAATTTAAAAATTCGCGACTAACTTTTAAAATAGCATCAAGACGGGCGATTTCTTGTAAACACTGCCCCTTCTCTGCCTCTTGTTTTTTAACGGCAATAAGAGATTCTTTGGCGGCAGTGAGCTCTTTATCTAATAAGCTTAATTCTTCCCGATTAGATTCAAGCTCTTTTTTGACTAATTCGGTTGGCAAATTGTTTAATTCTTGCTCGGTCGTGTTAATACTGTTTGTTAAGTCTTGATTTTTTGTTTTTAGCCAAGAAATATCGTATTGTCCTTGAGAATCTAATTGATGTTCAAGTTCAGCTTGAATCTTTGTCAGTTCACGCCAAATTTGGTCTTTTTCTTTTTGGTAATTGTTTAGCTCAAGTTCCCAGGCATTTAACTCTTCGCGATTATTGGTTGCTCTCATTTTCTCAATTGTTGACTCAAGTTCAGATAAACGATCGTCCTCTGTGAAGCGTTCTTTTTCTAGAGTTAGGTAGTTATTGTTTGCTTCTTTAAGTTTTTTGCTAGCTTCTTGATAAAGATAGCCGTAATAATTTAATTGATGGGTACGTAATTCTTTTTCAAGTTCATCACGATGTTTTAATTTTTCTACTTGGCGGGTGAGGCTTTTTAAGCGGGGCTTAATTTCTGTTAAGAGCATCTCTACTTGTTGGAGATTCTCATAGCTACTTTCTAGTTTGTTAATGGATAAATCGCGTTTGATTTGAAATTCTTTAATGCCGGTTGCCTCGTCAAAAAAATCTTTTCGTTCACTGGCGCTAGTATTTAAGAAATTTTCAACCATGCCCTGGCCGATAATACTGTAAGTTTTTTGTCCGACATTAGCTTTAGCGAGCAGCATTTGAACATCTGCCAAACGAACCCTTTTGCCATTTATTAAATATTCACTCTCACCGCTTCTAAAAAGTCGACGGGTGATTGTTATTTTGGGAGATTTTAAGAATTCCCGAACAGCGTCAAAATTTAAAGGGGCTGTGTTTTTAGTTTCTTCTTCGCTTTTTAAAATTGGTTCATTATCAAGGACTAGTCCGGCGGCTGGAATATCATTATTTAAAATTAAGGAAACCTCAGCAAAACTCAGTTGGCTTTTCTGGTCAGAACCCGAAAAAATAACATCTTCGCTTTTTTTCCCGCGTAAAGTTTTTAGGCTTTGCTCTCCTAAAACCCAACGGACAGCATCGGCGATATTTGATTTTCCTGAACCATTGGGACCAACAATTGAGGTTAACCCACGTTTAGACTCGGAAATGATTCCCGGAAAAAGTAAGGTGTTTTTGTTGGCAAAGGATTTAAAACCCTGGATTTCTAACTTTTCTAAATACATAATAAAAAAAGAAAATTCCGGCAATTTCTTTACATCCTTAGCCGGCTTAGCTTATAATATAATAAACTTTTATTAAGCAAAAGACAACAATGATTATTTCTTTAAGTGGAAACCAGGGTTCAGGAAAGAGTGTTTTAGCGGAAAAATTAGCTAACGCTTTAGGGTGGCCTCGTTACTATATGGGTGGACTAAGACGGGAGGCCGCGGCTAATCGTGGTTTAACTTTAGCAGAATATAACAAATTAGGAGAGACGGACCCCGTTACAGATTTAGAGGTGGATCAATATCAAAAAAAATTAGGCGAAACTGAGGATAATTTTATTATTGAAGGGCGGACGTCCTGGTACTTTATTCCCCATTCGTTAAAAATTTTTCTAAAAGTTGATGAAATTGAGGGTGCACGGCGTATTCTTCTAGCTAAACGCGAGGGAGAGGATGACAAAATGTCTACTTTAGATGAAGTTTTAGCTAGCACGCGGAGGCGACAGCTTAGTGATCAAAAGCGTTATTTGAATTATTTTAATATTGATGCTTATAACTCTGATAATTTTGATTATTTAGTTGATACCACTAACTTGACTCCAGAGGAGGTTTTTGACCAGGTTTACGAGATAATAAATAAGGAGTTGTTAAAAAAGGTGGGCATTGACAATTTAAACAGTAAATTATAAGATGGAACGAGATTTAAAGTTGAAAACTCAACGAGGCTGAGCAGCTTCGTTTCTAATTTTAAGCAATATGGCAGAAAAAAAAGCAACCCTAGCCGAACAGGCGATGGAGCAAGATTTTGAACTCAAACCAGGAATGACAGTTCGGGTATACCAAAAAATTAAAGAACTTAATTCAAAGGGGGAGGAAAAAGAGCGCGTTCAGTATTTTGAAGGTATTATTATTGCGCGTAAACACCAGAAAGAAAAGGGAGCGACAATTACGGTCCGTAAGGTTTCTGACGGTGTTGGTGTGGAAAAGATTTTTCCCCTTAATTTACCAACTATCACCAAGATTGAAGTTAAAAAGATTGCTAAGGTTAATCGGGCTAAGTTAAATTATTTAAAGACACCCTATAAAAAGAAGTTAAAAGAAACAACAATTCGTTAATTTATTGATAAGATAAAGGGCGAAGGGGCGGATGGTGGAATTGGTAGACACGCAAGCTTGAGGGGCTTGTGGCCGCAAGGCCGTGGAGGTTCAAATCCTCTTTCGCCCACCCTTGTTTAAGGGCGCATAGCTCAGTTGGTTAGAGCACTTCGTTTACACCGAAGGGGTCCAGGGTTCGAGTCCTTGTGCGCCCACA
>Ga0265294_10001143_pt1 | contig 36004 bp, 48 predicted proteins | sample MunlanPumphouse3_FD_192504 | JGI IMG/M metagenome (GOLD analysis project Ga0265294, IMG submission 192504) | Groundwater microbial communities from a municipal landfill in Southern Ontario, Canada - Pumphouse #3 | ecosystem: Environmental > Aquatic > Deep subsurface > Groundwater | place...
ATTCTGCGCTGAATGTTCTTCTTTTCATAGATAATCATCCTGCTTTCTTCTTTTTTATTTTATCAGGTTCATTATCTTTACGCAATATTTTTGTCGAGTTTTCTTAGACCATTATATCTATATACATTTTTCGTTGACATTCATCAGTCAGTTTCCAAGAGCTCAAAATAAAATCAACTCTTTGTGGCAACTGCGTTTTGGGAATCTTATTAATAACTCTTTTTATTACATTAATATCGTTTAAAACAATAAAGTGCCAATCACGCATATGATCATTTGAAGGAGCCATCAATCCAGCTTCGATAATTTTCTTTATAGTACAGTTATCAATAACATAATCAGAAAAATCTCTGGTTGTTCTTCTTTTTGTAATTACTTCATATACATCCATTTGAAAACTTGCTCCTTAAAAGAAAAATAATGTCATGGTTTTTGTTTTATTTAAAACTACCCCCAGCCGTATTAAGCGATAGTTTCAATATTATCCGGCCGCGATTAAAGCTTTTCATCGGACTTGCCACCGAAAATTGTAATAATATTATAGTATATTTAAATGGTTAAGTAAAGAAAAAGCTTTTGGCGGTATGGCCATTTATCCGGCGTAGGCGTGTGTGAAGCAAGCATTTTATTTGTTAATTTTACCGCTTTATTGATAACAGCTTTTCCTTTGAAAATTTAATATGCTCTAAAATATGCCCAATATTGCCCTCGCCGGCATATTTGCTCATATCAAAAAAGTCGCGGTCAATATCTGACCAGTATAGCTCATTCTCGTCGCCGGTTACGGCAATTTGCTTATTCAGCCTGCCGACATAAACCTCCACATAACAGTCGTCGATATGATATGTAAAATCCATTAGGTGATAAAGCTTAATATCGTTTTGGGTTATTGAGGTTTCCTCGTTTAGTTCGCGGTATGCCGCGCAAGAACCGCTCTCCCCTTCTTCAATTTTCCCGCCGACAAGGTTTGACAGTCCTTTATACGGGTTTTTCCCGCGGCGGCACATTAAAAGCTTATCCGCCTTGTCGTTAAAAACCGCTATAATATTATATCCTTGCATAGTTTACTCCCTTTTGGTTTGGCTCGCCATTCGGCGGATCCGTTAAAGCCTTATTTATATATTAATATATCAGAATTATTCCGGTTCTTCAAGGTTTTTTTGCTTTGTATCGTACAAATCCCAAGCTATTTTCTTTAAAAAGCTTTAATAAATTGATTTCTTGTTAAAATACGCTATAATATTATAAAATCTACCTAACCGGGCGAACCTTACCCCGACTATATGAGTGTTAAGCTTAACATTCGCAAAAGCCAAGGCACTCCGCAAAAACGGCAGGGTGCCTTGACTTTTATACTAATAGTTAAAACTGTTTACTTTTTCGCGCAGCGTTTGAAAGCGTTGGCTTTTTCTCAGCGAATTTATTTCCGGGGCTGAAAGCTTTTTTAACAACTTTTCTTTAAGCGTAGATTTCTCAATAAATAACGCTTGTTGAGTTTCTTTTACAAACGGCGATTGCCTTAGCGCATGCCATTCTATTCGGTCGCCCTCAAAAGATTCGCACAGGTTCAACCAATACATTATGGAGTCTTCGATACTGCTCATTGCCTTGTCGTTATCGCCTGTTGCCAAACGCGCCTGAGCAAGCAGCAAATAGCAGTCGCCTGAGTCAAAATCGTGATACGGGGGAAATTTGTCGCCTTTGAAGATCGCTTTTATTATATTAAAAAATGTTTCGTATACCGTTATCGCGTCGCCGAATTTTCCGATATTGTAATACGCCTTGCCGATTCGCGCGCAGTTATCCTCAAGATATTGAAGCAAATAATCGTTATCATTACATAAATCAACGACCGCGTCACCGTAACGCTTTCTGTATTCATTGATTCTTGCCGTATTTGAATACAGAGTGAAATCTGAACGCACCGGAAATTGCCCGGCTTCAGCTTCCGCTTTGCCATAATCGCCGCGTGAAGCATAAATAAACAACAACGCCTGACGCGCCCGCATAATGTCGTCTATGTTTTTGGAATAAGAGATAATCAAATTTGCTTGACGGATTGTTTCGGCGGCGATTTCCTCCGCGCGTTCTTTTGCGTACAGCCAGCCGTTTTCGGGGAGCGACAGCGCAAGACCCAAGCCCATGCAAGACGACAACAGCGTCAGATTTGTCGGATATTTTTTTAACCCTTCCATTATTTTGTCGTAAGCGGCAAGGTATGTTTCAAGCTTGCCGTATTCTTTTGCGGCGTTCGCGTTTCCTATAATTTTAATCGCTTCGTCGTTAGCCGTCGTTCCCTCGATTCCAAATATAACATCCGTACTAACCCCAAAAACGCTGGCTAACGGAATGATTTGCGAAATATCCGGCATCCCGGTTTCATTTTCCCATTTAGATACGGCTTGCGGGGTCACGTTTAGCTGTTCCGCAAGTTCTTCTTGAGTAAAGTTTCGCTCCTTGCGAAGCGCTTTTATAATTTTTCCTATTGACTGTGACATTATTTGTTCCTCCGTCAGTTATATTTTGTTGCCGCGTTCATATTGCATATTATATTATACAAACTGATGGGTTTCAAGCGACTTAAAAGCAACCTGATTCCAACGGAGCGTTGTGTTTATGGCTTTTCCATGAAGCTGTATTTTACTGCTAAATTTAATCCGTGTAACGGAGAAAGGATAAGCAAGTAATAATAAACAAGGCGCTTTATGTAAAACTGATCATAGGGTTTTTGAATTAATTTATCTCAGCCCAATTCCTTTTAGAACCTCGTTTGTAGTTATGCCGTTGTAATTATAAGCAAGATCGCCCAAAACATATGGTAAACTTGCTCTATCCACAAGTTTAATCAGCTTATAATTTATTTGCAGACGATCCGTGTTTTTAATAATAGATTCACGGATAAGCGGTTTTTTGATTTTAGCGGCATTATCTATAACTTCCTGCAAACTGCCGAATTCATTTATAAGCGCAGAAGCAGTTTTTGGACCCACATTACTTGCGCCTTTTATGTTATCGGAATTATCGCCGGTTAATGATTTAAAATCTGCATATTGGCAAGGCAAAATGCCATATTTATTTTGTAAAAAATGTGTGTCGCAAATATTTGTTTTAATACCACGGTATCTTATCATCTTTACATTATTGCTTAAAAGCTGAAAAAAGTCGCTATCGTTAGATAATATACAAATTTCAATGGCGCTTGAATATCTAAAAACATAGCTTGCAACAGCGTCATCCGCTTCAAAATCTTTCACTTCCGCGTGCTTTATGTTCATAAATGTCAAAGCATCATATACATCAAAAATTTGCACATAAGAATCATCCTCTTGTTCATCCGGGTCGCAAATGCGGTTTGCTTTATATTCAGGTAGTATTTCCGCTCTGTCATTTTCATGTTCACAGTCAAACAATACTACAACGTGCGAAGGATTTGTTATTTTAATTATTTTAATAAGCGCACCTACAAAGCCTAAAGTGCCTTGAATACCTTTTCCTTCTTTATTTACTATTCGTGCAGGCATACCACAGTACATTTGAAAATATAAGTTCATACCGTCAACAATAAGAAGTTTTTCCATTTTACTACCTCATAAACTTTTATAAAACACCAATCTTTTATATACATCCAAACGTATAGACTTAAAATTAGCCATTCAGAATAGTTTTAACCCTGAAACTGAAGTTTGAACTTGTTTATAATTTTACAATAACATTATATCATATTTGCATAAAACATCAAGGCATAACATCCACCGCCAAACGGAATACAGCGAATTAACCGCCGCTATTTCGGTTCTTTATAAGTGAATAACAAAAAAGCAAGGCGCTCCGGGAGATAAAAACTCAGAGCGCTTTGCTTTGGCTTTGTGTTTGGCATTTGGAATTTTTATAAGGGCTTTAAAAGCGCCTTATTTCCAGTAGTTATTGGCGGCGGCCACCGTTTGATAGTTGAGCGCGACAACCTGCGAGGCGAAAATCAGGCTGTCCGCGTCAGTTGAATATTGAGGCCGCAACCTATTGCGTATCTTTTCGGACGGCTGGGTATACTTTACACCCATTTGGGCAAGTTTGATTGCCAGTTCAAAGCCCTCCTGCGGTGTGTTGGTAATCAAGCTTGTAAGCCATGTATTCATTTTTATGACCATTCCTTTGAAATTATTGTTAATATAGTATATGCCGGCAAACATCGGCGTGATGAACCAAAAAGCGTATGATGATATGTGTGTTTGTAAAAACAACCCGCTTTTATCTCCGCGTTTCGTTCTTTTAGGGTGTAAATATAATAAAATTATCAGTCCTCATTTGCGCAAGACAAACAGTGTATATTTCATTCCGACCTTTATTCCATATCTTTCCGCCTGCTCGCCTAGTTCATTGTCGTAACCGTCGAGGTACCTGAAAAATGTTTTATCCGATTTTTCAACGGTAAACCCGCTTTTTTCAAACTTTTCATTCCATGAGGTTTTTTCTTCCATTCCAACCCACATATTTCTACCCCATAACCGGAACACTTTGCGGATTGCTTCCATATCTCGCCATTCGTTTTCAACGGCTATAAAACATCCGTCTTTTTTTAGAACGCGGTAAATTTCGCTTAATGCCTTTAGTTTCCCCTGTTCGCCGGATCTTGTCGAGCTGACGCCAATAAAGCTGGTCACGATATCAAGGGAATTAGCTTGCATAGGGATATCAAAAATACTGAATGACGCCAAATCAATATTAAATTGCTTTAAATTGCTGCTGATATGTTGCCTTAATGATTTGACCAACAAAGAACACGCGTCAGTTGCAAGGCATGAAGCGCCGGGATTCCTTGAAAGAATAATAGGGGTCAGCCCCATTCCCGGGCCACATGCGATTTCCATGAAAGGGAAGGGGTTTTGGGCAAATATGTTAAGCACATCAGCATAAAACGCCTTTACTAAGCCGTTATCTGCCTTAACGGCGCTTTTCCACCTGTCTTTAAAAACCCCGCTCAACCAAAGCTCGGCGTCCTTGGCGTTGAAATTATCGCCGTCGCTATCGGCGTTAAAATAGTAGTCGCCGTTTATTATCTCGTTTGGTTGCCTGTTAAACAGATTTTTAAAGTATTCGTTCACTCCGCGCCTCAAATGTATTATTATTTTCCGAAAATGGCCGTCAGCATATTTTAAAATTGATAAAGCTAAAATTGATAAAGCTAAAATTCAACCCCGTAATACTAACCCGTAAAAGTGTCCTTGGAATTATTTGCGTGTACGGATTGTTATATTTGTTTCAAGAATTTAACTTCAAAATAAATAATTCGGTTTCTTGGTCTGTTTCTTGTGAAAGAATAAACGCATCGTAAATACTTTTTTTATTATGAGCCATTTCATAAAAGAACTTTATTGTAAAGAAAAGCGCCGAATTTCCTTCGATGTAATCACCCGGAGCAATATAAGTATTGTCGGTTTTTGCAAAAGCCGCTATCATTTCTTTATAACCTGTCGCGCAACCTAAATTTATAATTAATTTTTCATGTAAGTTATTGTAAGAATTTATCTCTTTGTGCGAAAAATTGTTTTTCGGTTCACCTTCTGCATAAATTTCATTTGACAAAACAGGCATTATGATATTTCCATTTTCGCTATGACAAGATAAAACAATGCAATCAAAGCAAAAGGGCAGCTTATTATTTAAAACATCAATAAAATCATTAGGTCTGCCTATGTATTTGATTGTCACAAAATAATTAAACGCTTCTAAGGCTTGCCTTATTGCTTCGGGTTCATTGCCCGTGTCACCAAATGCAGCTATTAAGATATTTTTAATTTTCATATATTTTATGCCCACCTTGTAAATCTTTTTGTAAAGTAATTTACTATGAAAACCAGCATAAGCGATATAAAAATCGCTACACATTTTCTATTATGTGCGAGATAAACATTCCAAGAGGTTCAAAGCGATTGCAATCTTTTTATTTCCTCTTTTATTTCGTCAATAACATAAATATTAACAATTATCTTTTTATCGTTTGATTTACATGAATAAATATAAAAAACTTTACCGCCGTATTTTTCCTGAAATTTTATATGAGTATTGTGCTGTATTTCCTTTTCTTTATATATCTCGGGAATACTCGATATCTGTGAAACCGGTTTAATTTGCAAACCAAGATATTTACCGTTAATTTCAATAAAAAAGTCTATATTAAAGATTCTGTCCCATTTGTCAGGTGCCGGAGAAATTTTCATTTGTAACATTTCTTGCAACTGTCCATAGATTGTTTTAATTTCCCGAATATAACCGTCATATGTTTTGTCAATTACAAGTTCTTTTATGTAATTAATGCAATCATCTTCAGATATTTCGTTAACTTCGGCAACTAATACTTCTGTAATTTTTACATAAAGTTTCTTGCCAAGCTCGATAATCTGATTCATTGTGCGAACATTATTAAAGTAATAATTCTGCCACTCTTCAAGGGATTTTGGGGCGCAATTTCTTATTTCTTCTGATGTTGCCCCAACATTGCGTTTGAAGTTTAATTGAAATCGATTCGTTGCGCTGTTCAAAACCCACTCCTTAGCCATTTTTTAATGCCTCCATAAACTTATTTTTATATTTAAAATCCATGTTTTTATCAATATCGACAAAACCCGTACGAGCTAAATGATTATTTATAAAAGTTTTGTTGTCAAGATATACATAACACATCAGGCAGTTATCAGAATCGTACTTTTCCTTGTCATATTTAAAATATATCTTACGTTTTTCAAACTTTTCAAACAAAAAATCTATTGCATGCTGTTCAAACCCTTTTTTTGTCTTTATTCCTATCATTTTAATTTCAAGATCATTATTTAGTAAAAGTTTTTCCGGAGACAGCACTTTTTTTACTGAAAACAAGTTTTCCCTTTTCCGTTTGTTTTGATCAATCCTTGAACCGAACTGAAGCTTTTTAACATCTATCTTCTTATCCATTTTATGGGGGTCATGGAATATATAGGGCAAATCTTCTATAGAAGGTTTATTGCCTGCCGTATCTTTACTGAAAGTGACAACCGCGTTATCTATTAAAGAAAATTGCTTGTTACACAACTTTTCTCTTATAATTGGTTCAAAGTTTTGATTTATTTCATAACCAATGGAGTTACGTCCGAGATTTTTTGCCGCTAACATAGTTGTGCAACTACCGGCAAAAGGATCAAATACGGTTTCACCTATAAAAGAAAACATCATAATGAGTCTTTTGGGCAGTTCTTCAGGGAACATAGCTATATGTTCTGTCTGCTTAACGCCGTTAAAATTCCAATGTGACGAAAAATACTGACCCCATTCTTCTTTTGACATTGCCGAGGTTTCTTTTTGTTTCTGAGTAGGTTTTGGCGCGTTTCCGGGCTTTTTAAAGATAAGGATAAATTCATAATCCATTTTTAAAATGCCATTTCGTGGATATGGATAGCTACCCATAATGGCACCACCGCCGGAAGTGTTCATTGTTGTGGTTTTTTGCCATATTATTGCTCCCATATAATCCATCCCTAATGTTTCACAAAAACGAATTATTTCCGTACGTATGGGTATAACCTTATACCGCCCGTAATAAACTGAACGGGCAAATTGATCGCCAATGTTAATACAAAGCCTACAACCATCCGCCAGCACACGATTACATTCCCGCCATACAAAATTTAAGTTGTTAATATATTCCTCATAACTATCATTAAATCCAATCTGATTACTGAAACCGTAATCTTTTAACTGCCAATATGGTGGCGATGTTATAATTAATTGAACAGATTTATCATATATTTGATTTAATGATCTGCTGTCGCCAAATATAATTTTATGTTCTGTCACTTTCATTCCTCCATATCTTTTTACTATAGTATACCATTTATAATTTACAAATCAACTTTTAAAAACATTTATTTTAATGATAAATATTTTGGCCGTACCACTCACTTGACATCTATTGTCACTCCACTCCTTGCCTTTTCCCCGGGTAAAGCTCAAGAAAGCGCAAAAAATTATCAATTAAAACACGGCGGGGGTTAGAACGGTTTGCTGCCTTTAAGAGTGGTCGCGCGGTTAAATGTTTTTGGGCTTTTTGTGTCTTTGCAGAAATAACCCAGCCTGACAAACTGAAACTTTTCGCCGGGCTCCGCGCCCGAGAGGGAAGACTCCGCCTTGCAGCCCTTTATAACCTTGACCGAACATGGGTTTATAAAGTCCGCGAAGGTTTTTCCCTCCGGTTTTTCAGCGGGGTCTTCAAGGGTAATAAGGTTTTCATACAAATTTACATCGATTTCGGTGTTTATAACAGCCGAAACCCAGTGGATTGTGCCCTTGACCTTCCTGCCGTCCGCCGGGGGATTATTGCGCGAAACAAGATCGGCTTCGCAGAAAATCTCGCTGACCTCGCCCGCTTTGCCGCGGGAAAACCCCTTGCATTTAATAATAAAAGCGCCCATAAGCCTGACCTCGCCGCCGGGCTTTAGCCGGTGGAACTTTGAGGGGGGATTAAGCGAAAAATCCTCCCTTTCTATATAAATCTCGCGGGTAAAGGGAACCTCGCGGAAAAGCGTGTTTTCGTCGCCCGGGTTGTCGGGGAGAGGGAAGTATTCGGTTTTGTCCTCGGGGAAGTTTGTTATCACCACCTTGACGGGATCGAGAACAGCCACGCGGCGCTTTGAAGTTTTGTTAAGCTCCTCGCGCAGGCAGTGTTCGAGCAGCGCGAAGTCGACAAGGCTGTCGGCTTTGGCAACGCCGATTCGTTCGCAAAAGTCAAGAATCGCGCCGGGGGTGTAACCTTTCCGCCTTAGCCCGCAGAGGGTGGGCATGCGCGGGTCGTCCCAACCGTCCACAACCCCCGACTCGACCAAAAACCGCAAAAACCGCTTTGACATCACCGTGTTAGTCATGTTAAGCCGGGCAAACTCAATCTGCCGCGAGTGACTTTTGACGCTGCAATTGTCAAGCACCCAGTTATAAAGCGGGCGGTGGATTTCATACTCCAGCGAGCAAAGCGAATGGGTTATGCCCTCGATGGCGTCCTGTAGCGGGTGGGCGAAGTCATACATGGGGAACACGCACCATTTGGTGCCCTGACGGTGGTGCTCGACATATTTTATTCGGTAGATCACGGGGTCGCGGAGCCAGAAGTTCCCCGACGCCAAATCGATTTTCGCCCTCAGCGTGTATTTTCCCTCGGGGAACTCGCCGGATCTCATTTTCTCAAACAGTATAAGGCTTTCTTCCGGGGGGCGATCCCTAAAAGGGGAGACGGCGGGGGTTTTTATGTCCCCGCGGAGCTCGCTGAGCTCTTCCGGTGTCAGCCCGCAAACATAGGCAAGCCCTTTTTTAATGAGCTCGACGGCAAAATAGTAGGTTTCCTCAAAATAATCGCTGCCGTAATAAAAGCGGTCGCCCCAGTCAAAGCCCAGCCATTTTATATCTTCTTTTATTGAATCGACATATTCGACGTCCTCCGTCGCGGGGTTGGTGTCGTCCATTCGGAGGTTGCAAAGCCCGCCGTATTTTTTGGCGGCGCCGAAGTTTATAGCCAGCGCCTTGCAGTGGCCGATATGGAGGTATCCGTTAGGCTCGGGGGGAAACCGGGTGTGGACGGCGTCCACTCTACCGCTTTTTAAGTCTTCCTCGATTATGTCATGGATAAAATTGCCTGTGTCTCCCATTATAAAACCTCCTCGAAATTTGTTATCCTCCGCAGGGTTGCCGATTTGCCCAACAGCTTCATTATATCGTACAGGTCGGGTGAGTTCAGCCTGCCCGTGACCGCAACCCTTATAAAAGAAGAGACGTCGGCGACGCTCCCCTTAAAAAGGGAGGGGTTGTTTTTATACTCCTTGATGTCGGGCGAAAAGCCCGCTTCTTCCGAAATAACCTTGATTTTCTCAAACCATTTTTCCCTGTCGTCGTCGCTGTCATAGCTTTTGGCAAAAGCCCTTAGAACCTCTATGATATCGCTTTTGTCAAAGCCCTCTATTTTGTCCGTATAGGAAAAATACTCGTCAAAAACAAAGCCGATTTTATCCTTGACCTCGCTCCAAAGGGCGAAATCCTTTCTTGGCTTTTTGCCCCCTCTGCCGATGGCAAGAGCAAGGACAGCTTTTTGCTGTTCCCGCCTTAACACCTTGCCGAAGTCAGGGTCAAACTCGTCCGCCCAGATTAGAAGGTCGTTATAGACCTTTTCGGCGGAAAACATCGCGACTACGTTTTTTGAAACATCGTTCAGCTTTGCCTCGTCGAATAAAGACCCCGCGGGGTTCATTTTTTTATATGAAAACTTAAAGTCCCCGGCGGCGGAGGAGGGGTTTGCATTCCGCCAATCCTCATAGTTTGAGTTTAGCACGGTGAGCACGTATTCGTAAAGGGATTCGGGCGGATAGCCTTTCTCCCGGTAAAAAGAGAGCGCGAGCTCTTTGTCCTTCCGCTTTGAGAGCTTTCTCTTTGAGGTTCCGTCCATCTTCATAAGCGGGCCGATATGGAGATATTTTGGGAGCTTAAAGCCCAGCGCATTAAAAAGCTGAATGTGAAAAGGCAGGGAGGGCAGCCATTCGTCCCCCCTCACGACATGGGTCGTCCGCATGAGGTGGTCGTCGACGGCGTGGGCGAAGTGATAGGTGGGGATCCCGTCGGACTTTAAAATCACATGGTCGATATCGTTTTCGGTGACTTCAACCCCGCCTTTTATAAGGTCGGTGAATTTGATTTTATTTTTCGAGTCGCCCTGCGACCTGAACCTTAGCACCCAGCGCGCCCCGGAAGACAGCTTTTCAGATATTTCCACGTTTGTTTTGTCGCGCCAGACCGCCCATTTGCCGTAATAGCCGATATTTTCTTTGGCCGAAATTTGCTTTTGGCGTATTTCGCCAAGCTCCTCCTCGGTGCAGAAGCAGGGGTACGCCCTGCCCTCGCGCACAAGCTGTTTGGCGAAGCAGTGGTATATTTTAACCCTTTGCCTTTGTCTGTACGGCCCGTATAAGCCAAAATCGCCGTCCGTCCCGGCGCCCTCGTCAAACTCGATTCCATAGTGGGAAAGCCCCTCTATAATAGAGCGCACGCCGCCCTTGACCTCTCTTTTGGCGTCGGTGTCCTCAATCCGCAGAAACAGCACGCCGCCCGACTGATGGCTCATTCGTTCGGAGGTCAGCCCTTGTATTATGTTCCCCAAATGCACAAAACCCGTGGGCGAGGGCGCTAACCTTGACACCACGGCCCCCTCGGGGAGGTTCCTCGGCGGGTAAAGGTTTTCATAAAAATCGGGGGTTTCGGCAGTATCCGGGAAGAGGGCTTCGGCAAGCAAATTATTGTCCATAAAAAACCGTCCTTGACTCTTGCAGTATTTTTTATATTATATTGTAATTATAAAGAAAAACCATGCGTTGCGTTTTTAAATCGGGCTTACATGGTTAAACTGACATATTATTCTTTATTATATCACCTATTATTTGCCGGGTCAAGAATTTTTTGCCCTAAGTCGGTTTCCCGCGCGATTTGCCGCGTAAAGCCAAAAAAGCGCCGTTTTGTTTGGCGCGGTAGGTCATATGCCATCATATGCCGAGATCGTTGCCTATAAAGCTTGCTCTTTTTATAATATCCCTGCCGAAAAGGGCGCGGAGGCGGTCGGTTTCGCCGTCAAGCGAGTCAAGCCTTTTTTCCCTTTCTTCTTCTTTTGTGTAAACAAAGCAAAGCTGGCTATTGGGGTTTTTCCCGTCAGTTAAATCCCCGCAGGCGACCTGAAGGGATCTGACAGGCAGGGAAGTGTTAAAAGAGCCGAGTATAAGGGCTATCGCCGTCTCCTCCACGATTACCGAAGACGACACGGGGGAGCTAAGCTTCTTCTGGCGGGACTTGACAAGAAAGTTAGCGTCGCGGACAGTCACGCTGACGGTACGGCACTTATACCCCCCCTCCCTCATTCTTCCCGTCACCCGGTCGGCAAGAAAGGCGACGGCTTTTCTAAAATCTTCCTCGCCTTTCAGGTCGCGGAGGAACGTCATTCCGTTGCCATAGGATTTAGGGGGCGGCGGGGTTGTTATTACCTCGCTTTCGTCCCTGCCGTTGCAGGCGTTGTAAAGGGAACGCCCCATCTTCCCGAAAAACGACGTCAGCACCCCCTCGTCGGCCGAGGCGAGGTCGCCTATGGTGTTGATGCCGAGCATTTTAAGCTTTGGGACGGTGTGCCGCCCTATATACATCATATCCCCCACGGGGAGCGGGAATAGGATTTGCCGGTAGGTGTCCCTGCCTATGACCGTGGTGGCGTCGGGTTTTTTATAGTCGCTCCCCAATTTGGCAAAGGTTTTGTTAAAAGAAACCCCGGCGGAAATTGTTATGCCAAGCTCTTTTTTTATCCGCTCCCTTATCTCGTCGGCAATAGTTTTTCCGCTCCCGAAAAGGTTTGTCGAACCCGTCACGTCAAGCCAAGACTCATCGATTCCGAACGGCTCCACCATATCCGTGTAGTCAAAGTATATTTTGTTTACTTCTTTTGAGTATTCGTCGTACAAACGCGGGTGAGGCGGGGCGATTACAAGACCGGGGCATTTCTTTTGCGCCTTACATATGGGCTCGCCCGTAATAACTCCGGATTTTTTCGCCAAATCGTTTTTTGCCAGCACAACGCCGTGCCGCTCTTCTTTGCTCCCGCACACCGCCATGGGGAGCGTTTTGTATTCCGGGTGAGCCACCGTTTCCACCGACGCGAAAAAGCTGTTGCAATCGCAGTGGAGTATCACCTTGTCCATTTGAAGACACCGCCTTACGAACATTTGTTTGCAAAGGCAGTATAACATACTCCGCGGCGGATGTCAAGAACATTTGTTTGTTTTTTAGAAATAACGGTTTAGCCCGGCGCCTTCGGGGGAGTGCTTGGGCGGTTTTCCCTTAGGAGTTGCGTTTGCCGACAACAACCCCGTGGCCGCTTTTAATATCGCCGTTCACGCTGTCGCACTTCACGCTGTGGCCGGCTTTGACGCTCTGCCCCACGTTGCCGCAGGTTACGGAATGCCCGGCTTTTACGTTGCCGCCGATGTTGCCCGTGCAGGAAAGCGAATGGCCGCTCTGCGCCGAACCGTAAACATTGCCTTTGACGTTTAGCGAGTGGTCGCAGTAGACGTCCTCCGGGTCGCCGGTGAGGGTGATATTGCATTTAACATTACCGCCGAACCCGTTTTTCAGCAGTCTTCTCCCCCTGAAAACGGCTATTCTTATGGCGTTGTCGTCCTGCCACTCGATGTTTTTTGAGATAATATTGCCCGCGATGATTGTTTCAATCCGGCTTTGCGCTTCTTCGGCAGAGATAACCCCCGACTTAAATTTGTCAAGCAGCTCGGTAATCTGCTCTTTCATTTTTATAATCCACCCTTTCTGTTAAAATTCAAATTCTTATAAATTTAGAGAACCGCAATCTTTTTGTTTGTTTCACTCATCGATTTTGTGAATTCGGAGAATTGCAACCTTTTTGTTTGTTTCGCTCATCGATTTTGTGAATTCGGAGAATTGCAATCTTTTTGTTTGTTTCGCTCATCGATTTTGTAAATTTAGAGAACCGCAATCTTTTTGTTTGTTTCACTCATCTATTTTGTGAATTCGGAGAATTGCAACCTTTTTGTTTGTTTCGCTCATCGATTTTGTAAATTTAGAGAACCGCAATCTTTTTGGCGGTTTCGGCTTGCCGAAATTGCGGTTTCTAAACCGCAAAGACAAAAAGTTGCACATTGAAAGATGAAATCTTTCAATGATATTATAACTTCTATATGATAAAACACAATACATTTTGGGTGGCGATATAACATTTTTGCCCTTATAATGTAAACCGGCGGTTGCGTTTTGGGTGAAAAACCGTTTTTTTAATATATATTAAAAACCGAACTGAAAACAGTCCGGCTTTTAAAAGGAGGTTTTTTAGTACTTTTTATTACAGCTTTGGAAGTGAGTCAAACCCTTTTTTAAGGTCTTCATCGGTGGGGGCGGAGTCCTGAAGCTTGTTTTTCATATACGCCTCATACGCTGACATATCGAAAAATCCCGTGCCGCTAAGGCCGAAAAGAATTGTTTTGGCCTGCCCGGTCTCGCGGCACTTTATCGCCTCGTTAAACGCCGCCAAAATGGCGTGGGCGGATTCCGGCGCGGGGAGGATGGTTTCCATTTTTGCGAACTCCACCGCCGCCCTGAAAACTTCGGTCTGGTTTACCGCGACAGCCCTCATGTACCCATCGTGGTACAGCTTTGAGAGTATAGGCGACATTCCGTGGAACCGCAGTCCGCCGGCGTGGTCGGGGGAGGGAATAAAGCCGCTTCCCAGCGTATACATTTTGGCAAGCGGGGTTATCTTCCCGGTGTCGCAGAAGTCATAAGCGTAAACGCCCCTTGTAAACGACGGGCAGGACGCCGGCTCAACGGCGATAATATCCGGGTTCGCCACGCCTTTTAACTTATCCCTCATAAACGGAGCGATAAGTCCGCCGAGGTTGGACCCGCCGCCCGCGCATCCGATAACGATATCGGGGTATTCATCGTACATTTTAAGCGCGGTTTCGCTCTCCAGCCCTATGACGGACTGGTGGAGCAGCACATGGTTAAGCACCGAGCCCAGCACATAGCGATAACCCTCTTTTGATACGGCAACCTCAACCGCCTCACTTATGGCGCAGCCGAGCGAGCCGCTCGTGCCGGGGTTGGCGGCGAGTATTTTTTTGCCGATCTCTGTGGTGTCGCTGGGGGAGGCGAGGACGTTTCCGCTGAACACCTGCATGAGCGTTTTTCGGTAGGGCTTTTGCTCATAAGAGATTTTAACCATATAAACGTCAAGGTCAAGCCCGAAGTAAGAGCAGGCCTCCGACACGGCGGTCCCCCACTGACCCGCTCCCGTCTCGGTCGTTATCCCCTTTAGTCCCTGAGCCTTGGCGAAATACGCCTGAGGGATAGCGGAGTTGAGCTTGTGGCTGCCGGAAGTGTTGTTGCCCTCGAACTTGTAGTATATCTTTGCGGGGGTGCCGAGCGCTTTTTCCACGTTATACGCCCTTACCAGCGGAGAGGGGCGGTATTCGGAATAAATATGCCTTACAGGTTCGGGGATCTCGACATACTCGTTTTGGGAGTCAAGCTCCTGCCGCGTCCCCTCGTCGGTGAACACATGGGTTAATTCTTCGAAAGTGAGGGGCTTGCCCGTGCCGGGATTAAGCATGGGGGGCACGTCATCTTTCATCGCGGTGCGAAGGTTATACCAGTGTTTGGGGAGCTGCTCCTCGGTCAAATATGTGCGGTAGGGAATTTTCTTTGACATTTTGTTACCTTCTTTCTTAATAAAAAAATAGTGTGATGGAAAAACAGCGAAATAGAAAAGCCTTTATCCCTGCTTTGGGACAAAGGCCTTGATTAACCCCTGCGGTGCCACCCAAATTGGCGCCTTTACGACGCCCTCTCACGCACTATTATGCGTTACCGCTGTCACGGGCGGAACCCGTCAGTCGCTACTCGGGTAAAAACCCTTTCGTCTGCCCTCATAAGTCCATTCGGCTTGTTTTCCCGTCGCGGTTTCCACCCTCCCGCGCTCTCTAAACAGGAATAAAGCAAGCTTACTACTCTTAATCATCGGTTTAATTAGGTTATAAAGTTGTTTGATTAGGCGTAGTGTAGCATAAAAAAACCGTGTTGTCAACAGTTTTCGTATAAAAATTAAATTTTTAATACTAAAAAAGTTATTCCAGAATATTTGACGTTATAAAGTCCACGCCCCATGACACCAGCCGCTCTGCGTCTTCTTTTTTGTCCACCGTCCAGCAGTTGACTTTAAAGCCCGCGCCGTGAATGACGGCGACGTCCCCCTCCTTAAGCCCGCCGAAGTAAATGTCAAGGTCAAGACCGTATTCCCGCATGGCGGCAAGGATTTTTTCATTGAACTCTGTCGTAAGATACTGGGCGGATTGGTCTGGCAGCAGCCCCCTTACTTTAATGAGGTTGTCAAGCGAAAACGAAATAAACGTAAGGTTTTCTAAGTACCCGGCCTTGACTATTCGGTTTATCATATCGGAAAGCACGCTTTCGCTGTATGACCCCTTTAGCTCAAGCACGCAGTGTTTTCCGTATCTCTTGCAGGTCGCGACATATTCCTCAAGCGAGCAGAGCCGGAGGTCCGCCCTTGTTCTGTCGCCGTTTTTATCTTTAAGCTTAAGGTCGCGGAGGGTTTCAAAAGTGGTTTTTTCAGGGTAAAGGCAGTCTGTCCCCACCCTTTCGGTGTGGTCGTCGTGGAGGAGTATAAATTGTCCGTCGGCAGTTTTCCGCAAGTCGGTTTCAATTCCGTAATAACTTCTGTTTGCCGCCGCGATAAAAGCGGCGTTGGTGTTTTCAAGCTCAATGGCCGAAAGCCCGCGGTGCGCGACCATTTTCACATTGTTTTTGGCGATTTTAATTGTGTCCATTTTTATGACCTTTCTTTTTCATTGTTTATAACAGATTTTAGTCGGCAAAAAGGGTAATAACCTGTTTTTTTATGCTGTCAAGCAAAAGCAAAGTTTCGGTTTTATCCTTCCCCGCCGCTCTTATATACGCCTTAACCTTCGGTTCGGTGCCGGAGGGGCGGAATATAACCGAAATATCTTTTGCTTTGTATAAGAGCATATTTGTCTTCGGCAGAGTGGTTTTTGTGATTTTTCCCGAAGATATGTCAAGCAATTCCCCGGACAAAAAGTCGCCGCTTTCGGTGACGGTTCGCCCCGCGAGGGAAGAGAGCGGGTTTTTCCTCAGATATTCCATTTTTTCAGCCATGGCCTCCATCGGGAGGGTCGCTTTTATATCCACCGATAAAGTGACTTCATCATGCCTGCCGTATAAAGAATAAATGTCGGAAAGAGACTCAAAAAGCGTTTTCCCCCTGCTCTTATAGTAAGCGGCGGCCTCCGACACCAAAAGAGATGCCGCGACGGCGTCTTTGTCCCGCGCGTACGTGCCGGAAAGAAAACCTTGGCTTTCCTCATACCCGAAGATGAAGCTATGCTCCCCGGTGGACTGATATTCGTTGATTTTCTCGCCGATATATTTAAAACCGGTGAGCACAGTGACGGGGGTCACGCCGTTAGCGCGGCAGATTTTATCAAACAACTCGGACGAAACGACAGACCGAATGGCGCAGGCGTTTGAGGGAAGAATCCCCGCGGCCTTTCGCGCCTTAATAATATAGTCTATAAGAATAGCTCCAATTTGGTTGCCGGTCAGCGGAATAAACGCTCCGCCGCCGTTTTTTACCGCGACGCCAAGCCTGTCGCCGTCGGGATCGGTGGCTAAAATCACGTCTGTTTTAAGGTTGTTTGCGCTTATATATTTTTCCGACTCGTAAAAACACTCTTTGTTTTCGGGGTTTGGGGAGGTCACGGTGGGGAAGTTGCCGTCGGGGGTTCTCTGGCTCGGCACGACATGAAGATTTGAAACCCCCGCCCGGGCTAAAACCAGCGGAACAAGCATATGCCCCGCGCCGTGGAGAGGTGTGTAGACCAGCTCCAGACTGTCGCCGTGTTTTTTCAGCGCGTCTTTGTTTATTCCGCAGTCAAGCACTTTGCTGACATATTCGCCGTCAACCTCGCCGCTTATGATTTTTATTCCGCCGCTTTTTACCGCCGAGATAAAGTTTTCTTCCTTAATATTTAATATATCATGGTTTTTCATCTCGTCGGTTATTTTTGACGCGTGCTCGGTTGAAACCTGCGCGCCGTCCGACCAGTACACCTTGTAGCCGTTATATTCCTTGGGGTTGTGAGAAGCGGTGATGTTTATCCCCGCGGCGCAGCCCAAAAAAATTACCGCGAAAGAAAGTTCGGGAGTGGGGCGGAGGGATTCAAACAAATAAGCCTTAATTCCCTCGTCCGCCAGTACCGCGGCCGCTTTTTCCGCGAAAAGGCGGGAATTGTTCCTGCTGTCATAGGCAATAACCACGCCACTCGCTTTGTTGCCGGAATCCTTAATAACTTTGGCTAGGCTTTTTGTAACCAGCTTTACGGTGTAAACATTCAGCCTTGAAATACCGGCCCCCATAAGTTGTCTCAGCCCCGCCGTGCCAAAGACGGGGGGAACGGCAAAGCGGGAGATTATCTCGTCCCGGCCGCCGCGTTTGGCGATATCCGTTAGCTCGGCTTTGGTTTTGTCGTCGATATAATTGCTGCCCAGCCAGCGGTCGTATTCTTTTTTCCCCGGGAAGTCTGTTGCCAAGAAGTTCCCGGCAGTTGTTTTGTCCATAAGCACACCCCCGCAAATCCGCGGCGCTTTACGTTTTTTTAACTCTTAAAGCAGATTATACCATGTTTTTTTGGATTGTAAACTAAAAATCCAAAATAATATGTTGTTTTCTTAGCTTTTGGGGAAAGATATCGAATAAAACGGTTCGTTTACAGAATGTTTACATTTAAGGCGAGTTTTTTTTGAAAGTATCTTGACAAGAAAAAGTTTTTGTAGTAAACTGGCTTTTGCTTGATGTGCGTTGAAACTATAGATTGCCGCCGACGGCGGGTAACTATGGCGGAGTATGTCCGACAATCGGGCGACGGGTCGGCGTTTTTTAAAGGGGGTTTCTGAAACACCCGAGAAGATGTCAGCACCCGGCCGTAAATTAAAAACACATTTATTTTTAAGGAGGCAAAACACAAGTATGGCAAATAAGGAAAGGATAAGGATAAGGCTTAAGGCTTACGACCACACCCTGATTGACCAAGCGGCGGAAAAAATCGTTGAGACCGCGAGGCGGAACGGGGCAGTCGTTTCGGGGCCGATACCGCTCCCCACAGACAAGGAGCTGGTGACAATCCTCCGCGCCGTCCATAAATATAAGGACGCCCGCGAGCAGTTTGAATACCGCACCCATAAGCGCCTTATCGACATTATCAGACCTTCCGCAAAAGCGGTGGACGCGCTTATGTCAATCGAGCTCCCCGCCGGCGTGGATATAGAGATAAAGCTTTAGTTCAGCAAATCGTTTATAAAATACAATCTCGAGTCATAAAGGCAAAATAAGGTCATGTTGGCGTGTTTTCGGCGGAATGCCGGCCAACCAATAACCGCAAGGAGGAAAACATTTTGAAAAAGGGACTTATCGGCAGAAAAATAGGAATGACCCAGATTTTTGACGACAAGGGCAATCTTATCCCCGTCACCGTTATAAACGCCGGACCCTGCGTTGTGGTTCAAAAGAAAACCGCCGCGAGGGAGGGCTATGACGCCGTAAAGCTTGGCTTTTCGGATATCGAAGAGAGAAAGCTCACAAAGCCCAAAAAGGGCGAATTTCTTAAAGCGGGCGTTTCGTTTAAAAAATATTTAAAAGAATTCAGGCTTAATAACTCATCAGAACTCAGCGTGGGCGATACCCTCACGGCGGATATTTTTGCCAAGGGCGAAAAAGTCGACGTCACCGGGGTCACCAAGGGCAGGGGTTACAGCGGCGTCGTCAAGAGGTGGGGCAACCACATGCTCAGAATGTCTCACGGCGCGGGTCCCGTTCACCGCCACTCCGGTTCTCTGGGCGCCAACAGCTCCCCGAGCAGGATAATGAAAAACACAAAAATGGCCGGCCAATACGGCAACGAGCAGATCACGGTTCAAAATCTTGAGATTATTAAAATAGATCCGGAAAAAAACCTTATCGCGGTTAAAGGCGCTCTTCCCGGCTCACGCGGCGGTATTGTCTTCGTCCGCGACACGGTTAAATAAGGAGGAGGAGTAAGCAATGCAAAGCATTAAAGTTTATAATATGAAAGGCGAAGAAGTCGAAACAATAAACATTTCGGACGAAATCTTCGCCGCCGAAATAAACAAACCCGCGCTCCACGCGGTGGTCAAGGCCTATCTCTCAAACCAAAGGCAGGGCACTCAGTCAACCCTTACCAGAGCCGAGGTTTCCGGCGGCGGCAGAAAGCCATGGAGACAAAAAGGCACCGGCAGGGCGAGGCACGGCTCGATAAGATCCCCTCAGTGGACTCACGGCGGCGTGGCGTTCGGCCCGAAACCCAGAAAGTATAAGCTTTCCGTTAATAAAAAAATTAAGAGAACCGCGATGTTTTCGGCGCTTACGTCAAAGGTTTCCGAAGGCAGCTTTATTGTGGTGGATAACATCACGCTTGACGAATACAAGACCAAAACTTTCATAGCGTTTCTTGAGGCTATCGGCGCGCTTGACAAGTCGCTCGTCGTCCTCGACAAGGTTGATGATAAAGTGATAAAATCCGCCGCCAATATCCCCGCGGTGACGACCATGCAGATAAACACCATAAATGTTTATGAGATTTTGCGCCACAATAAAATGGTCATAACCAAAGAAGCCCTTCTGAAGTTAGAGGAGGTTTACGCTTAATGAAAACCGCACACGATGTTATTCTTAAACCGGTGATAACCGAAGCGGCGATAGCCGACATGCAGGATAAAAAATATACCTTCCGCGTGGCGAGGGACGCCAATAAAATTGAAATCGCCAAAGCGGTGGAGGAGATTTTTTCGGTTAAGGTCGATAAAGTCAACACAATCACCATGAAAGCGAAACCCAAAAGGGTACGGTATGTCAAGGGAATGACCTCTGAATGGAAAAAAGCGATAGTTAAGCTTTCGGCCGATTCAAAGAGCATTGAATTCTTTGACAGCCTTATGTAAACCGGAAGGAGTTTGAAAAATGCGAAATAAGACATATAAGCCGACAACTCCCTCAAGAAGAAACATGGTCACCCCTTCTTTTGGGGAAGTGACCAAAAAAACACCCGAAAAATCGCTGTTAACCGTGCTGAAAAAGAACGCCGGCCGCAATAACACGGGCAAAATAACCGTAAGGCATCACGGCGGCGGGAACAAAGTAAAATACCGTTTGGTTGACTTTAAGCGCAACGAAAAAGGCGAAAAGACAATTATCGGCATTGAATACGACCCGAACCGCACGGCGTTTATCGCTCTGGCGGAAAACAAAGACGGGGATAAAAGCTATATACTTGCTCCTCAGGGGCTTACCGACGGGGACGTGATTCACACCGGGGAAGACGCCGACATCAAAGCCGGCAACGTGCTTCCGATAGCAAACATACCCGTGGGAACCGTTATCCACGCCATTGAGCTCTACCCCGGCAAGGGCGCCCAGCTCGTCCGCTCGGCGGGGGCTTCCGCCCAGCTTATGGCTAAAGAGGGCGGCATCGCCCAGATAAGGCTCCCCTCGGGGGAAGTCAGAATGGTCAGGGTTGAATGCAGGGCGGCAATAGGTCAGGTAGGCAACATTGAGCACGAAAACATTAAAATAGGCAAAGCGGGCAAATCAAGGCATTTAGGCATTCGCCCGTCGGTGAGAGGTTCGGTCATGAACCCTGTCGACCACCCGCACGGCGGCGGCGAGGGGCGTTCGCCCATCGGTCACCCCGGGCCTTTGACCCCGTGGGGCAAGCCGGCCTTGGGTTATAAGACAAGAAAGAAAAAGTCGCGCACCGACAAATTTATTGTCAAGCGCAGGAACGTCAAGTAGGTCGGTATGGAGGGTAGATATTAATTATGAGCAGAAGCGTTAAAAAAGGTCCGTTTGTCGAGAAAAAATTGTTTGACAGAATTACGGCTATGAATAAAAGCGGTGAGAAAAGGGTTATTAAGACCTGGTCGCGCGCTTCCACGATATTTCCCGATTTCGTCGGTCACACCATAGCGGTGCATGACGGGAAAAAGCACGTTCCCGTTTATGTGGTCGAGGACATGGTGGGGCATAAGCTTGGCGAATTCGCGCCAACAAGAGTTTTTAGGGGTCACGCGGGCTCCAAAACTGCCAGAAAAGGCAATTAAAGCAGGTTGAAAGGAGGCATTTATGGTGGAACAAAAAGTTAGCAAAGCGCACCTCGTGCAGTTGCGCATGACCCCGAGAAAAGTCAAGCTTATTCTTGATCTGATTAGAAACAAGCCTGTCGCGCAGGCGAGCGCGATTATTAAAAATACCAATAAAATCGCTTGCGAGCCGGTAGGTAAGCTTTTGGCTTCCGCGGTCGCGAACGCCGAATTCAATCATGAGATGGATGTTGAAAAGTTATATGTCGCCGAATGCTTTGTAAACCCGGGGAAGCTTAAGTACATGAAACGCACGATGCCAAGGGCAAAGGGGAGCGCCAACCGCATAATAAAGCGTACCTCGCATGTCACAATAGTGCTTAAGGAAAGGGTTTAGGAGGAAAACCATGGGACAGAAAATACATCCGCACGGCTTACGCGTAGGAATAATTAAAGATTGGGACAGCCGCTGGTTTGTCAAGGACGAACAGTTCAGCGAAACACTTCTCGCCGATTACGAACTCAGAAAGTTCCTTAAAAAACGGCTTAATCACGCGGGAGTTCCCAATATTGAAATAGAAAGAAGCGGCGAAAGGGTTCACCTTGTCATTCACACCGCGAAGCCCGGCATTATTATCGGCCGGGGCGGCTCTGAGATTGAAAAACTTAAAGTCGACGTGGAAAAGTTTATCGGCAAGCACTGCACCATTAACGTCGTCGAGATAAAACAGCCCGATACAAACGCTTTGCTGGTGGCGGAAAACATCGCCGCCCAGCTTGAAAAAAGAATTTCCTTCCGCCGCGCCATGAAACAGGCCATTTCAAAAGCCATACGGCTTAACGCCAAGGGCATAAAAGTTATGGTCAGCGGGCGGCTCGGGGGGGCTGAAATCGCGCGCAGCGAGCATTACCACGAGGGGACTATCCCGCTTCAGACGCTGAGGGCCGACATTGACTACGGCTTTGCCGAGGCTTCCACGACATACGGAAAAATCGGCGTAAAAGTCTGGATCTATAAAGGCGAGGTTCTTCCCGAAGTCAAGCGTTCAACCGCCGCGGAAGGGGGTAAATAAACTATGTTAATGCCTAAAAGGGTTAAATACAGGCGCGTTCACCGCGGCCGCATGAAGGGGAAAGCGACCCGCGGAAACAAAATAACAAGCGGGCAGTACGGCCTTGTCGCCGTCGAGCCGTCATGGATAACCAGCAACCAGATCGAGGCGGCGCGTATCGCGATGACAAGATATATCAAAAGGGGCGGACAGGTCTGGATAAAAATCTTCCCCGATAAACCCGTCACCGAAAAGCCCGCTGAAACCCGAATGGGTTCGGGTAAAGGTTCCCCCGAATACTGGGTGGCCGTCGTCAAACCGGGCAGAGTGCTTTTTGAGATGGCCGGGATTACCGAAGAGCAGGCGCGCGAGGCCATGAGGCTCGCCAGCCATAAGCTCCCGGTAAAATGCAAGTTTGCCTTGAAGGCCGACCTTGAAAATTAGGAGGTAGACTTAAATGACAATAAGCGATATCAGAGCGATGTCTTCCACCGAGCTCACAAAAAAGTTAAAAGAAGAAAAAGAAGAGCTTTTCAACCTGCGTTTTCAGCACTCCATAAACCAGCTTGACAACCCGATGAAACTTGCTGAAACCAAAAAGGAAATCGCTCGCATTCTTACCGTTCTCCGCGAAAAACAGTTAAGGGAAAACGCTTAGAGCGGAAAGGAGCTTAGTGTAAAATGGAAAACAATATTAATAAAAGAAATATCAGAAAAACCAAAATCGGCAAAGTCGTCAGCGATAAAATGGATAAGACCATCGTCGTCGCTTTTGAGGACAGCGTCATTCACCCGTTATACAAAAAAGTTGTCAGGCGCACCATTAAATTTAAGGCCCATGATGAAAATAACGAATGCGGCATAGGAGATAAAGTCCTTATAATGGAAACCCGCCCTTTGTCCAAGGAAAAGCGCTGGAGACTCGTTGAAATTCTTGAAAAGGCCAAGTAACCTAAGGGAGGCACGAAATGTTACAGCAAGAATCGTATCTTAAAGTTGCGGATAACACCGGCGCGAAAGAGCTTATGTGTATTCGCGTTTTGGGCGGAACCGGCAGAAGATACGCCGGAATCGGCGATATTATCGTCTGCACCGTCAAAAAAGCCATCCCCGGCGGCGCGGTCAAAAAGGGCGAGGTGGTAAGAGCAGTGGTGGTGAGAACCGTCAAGGGTCAGAGAAGAGCCGACGGCTCATACGTTAAGTTTGACGAAAATGCCGCGGTGCTCTTAAAAGAAGACAACAGCCCGAGGGGCACCCGAATTTTTGGGCCGGTCGCGAGAGAGCTTCGCGAAAAGGACTATATGAAGATCCTTTCGCTTGCGCCCGAAGTAGTTTAACGGAGGTAAACCGATGAGAAAAATGCATATAAAAACCGGCGACACCGTTATTGTTAAAAGCGGCCACGCCGCTAACTTAAAGGAACCCACAATCGGCAAAGTGCTTCAGGTTTCACCAAAAGAGGGCAAGTGCATTGTCGAAGGCGTTCATGTCGTTTCAAAGCATGTCAAGCCAAGAAAACAGGGCGACCCCGGCGGAATTATCAAAACCGAAGGCGCTATTTACGCCTGTAAAGTCATGCTGTACTGCCCGAAATGCGAAAAGGGCTGCAGAGTGCGCCACACAACTACCGACAGCGGCGAAAGGGTCAGATCCTGCACCCGCTGCGGCGAAACGATATAAAAAGGAGTATGTGAAAGATGGCAGTTTTAAAAGACTATTACGTCAGCAGCATCGCTCCCGCCCTTATGAAAAAGTTCGGGTATAAAAACGTCATGCAGGTCCCCAAGCTTGAAAAAGTGGTCATCAACGTGGGCTGCGGCGAGGGCAAGGAAAACCCCAAAGTGCTTGACAACATACTTCAGGATTTAGCCCTTATTACCGGGCAAAAGGGCGTTGTGACGGTGGCGAAAAAGTCGGTTTCAAACTTTAAGCTCCGCGCGGGCGGCAAGATCGGCGTTAAGCTGACGCTCCGCGGCGAAAAGATGTATGAGTTTGTTTATAAATTCTTTAACCTCGCGCTCCCGCGTGTGCGCGACTTCAGGGGGATAAACCCAAACAGCTTTGACGGTCGCGGCAACTATTCGCTGGGGATTAAAGAACAGCTTATATTTCCCGAAATCGATTACGATAAAATAGATAAAATACGCGGCATGGATATAGGCTTTGTAACCACAGCCAATTCGGACGAAGAAGCGAGAGAGCTGCTAATGCTTTTGGGCGCTCCGTTCGCAAGGCAGTAAGGGGGGAATTATTATGGCAAAATTAGCGATGAGATTAAAACAGCAAAAACCGCCTAAGTTCTCTACCAGAGCTTATAACAGGTGCAAAATTTGCGGAAGGCCCCACGGGTATTTGAGAAAATACGGCCTCTGCCGCATATGCTTTAGAAATCTTTCCCACGCGGGTCACATACCCGGGGTAAAGAAAGCAAGTTGGTAAGGAGGAAAAACAATGCAGATTACAGACGTTATTGCCGATATGCTTACCAGAATAAGAAACGCCAATTCCGCAAAGCATGAAAATGTTGATATCCCCGCCTCCGGCATGAAAAGAGATATCGCGAGGATACTCGTCGAGGAAGGGTATATAAAGGATTACGCGGTAAAAGAAACCGAAACCAAACAAGGCGTCATAACCGTCACCCTTAAATACGGCGAAAATAAATCCCGTATCTTGCAGGGGATCAAAAGGGTGTCAAAACCCGGCCTTAGAATCTACGCCGCCGCGGACGAACTGCCGAGGGTTAAAAACGGGCTCGGCATAGCCATAATATCCACGTCAAAAGGGCTTATGACCGACCGTCAGGCGCGGAAAGAAAACGTTGGCGGCGAAGTGCTCGCCTTTGTGTGGTAAGGGGGAGCGGAGCTATGTCAAGAATCGGAAGAATGCTAATAACCATCCCCGCCGGGGTTAAAGTTACTGTCGGGGACGACAACTTTGTCAAAGTGGAAGGTCCGATGGGGAGCCTTGAAAGACAGTTCCACCCGAATATGGCCATATCCAAAGAAGAAAATACCCTCACCGTCAAAAGGCCGGACGACGAAAAGACCAACCGCTCGCTTCACGGGCTGAGCAGAACGCTTTTAAACAATATGATTTTAGGCGTCACCGAGGGCTTTTCAAAAGAGCTCCAAATAAGCGGAGTGGGCTATAAGGCGGCAAAGCAGGGGAAGAAACTGGTTTTGAACTTAGGCTATTCGCATCAGATATTTTTTGAGGAATCGGAAAACCTCACGTTTGAAGTGCCGCAGCAGGACAAGATAATAGTAAAGGGAATAAGCAAACAGCAGGTAGGCCAGATAGCCGCCGAAATCAGGGGCAAACGCCCGCCCGAACCTTATCTTGGCAAAGGCGTGAAATACGCGAGCGAAACCGTCAGGCGAAAAGCCGGCAAGGCCGGTAAATAGGTAAGGAGTGAAAATAAAAAGACATGATTAAAAGGCCGGATCACAATTATAAACGACTCCAAAGGCATAAAAGAGTAAGAGCTAAAGTGTCGGGCACTCCTTCGCGCCCAAGGCTTTGCGTTTATCGCTCCAACAGCAATATAAGCGTCCAGATTATTGACGACACAACCGGAAACACGCTTGCCGCGGCCTCCAGCTATGAGAAAGGCTTTGAAAAAGGCTCTAACAAAGAAGCGGCAAAAAAGGTGGGCGAACTCATAGGCAAAAGAGCCGTTGAAAAGGGTATTGCCGAGGTTGTTTTCGACAGGGGCGGATATCTTTATCACGGCCGTGTTCTGGAGCTTGCCGCGGGCGCTCGCGAAGCGGGCCTTAAGTTTTAGGAGGATAACGCAAACATGTATAAAGGCAACAGAAACAGCAAATACGATATTTCGGAAACCGAACTTAAGGAAACTCTTGTCACCACAAAGCGGGTGGCAAAGACCGTCAAGGGCGGGCGAATTTCCCGCTTTTCGGCTCTCATCGTCGTAGGCGACGGCGAGGGTCGCGTGGGTTACGGGCTCGGCAAAGCCGCCGAAGTTCCCGAAGCCATACGCAAAGCCCTTGAGGCGGCAAAAAAGAATATGATTACCGTTTCTTTAAAGGGTACGACTATCCCCCATGAGACTATCGGCGTATACGGTTCGGGGAGGGTGCTTTTAAAGCCAGCCGCCCCGGGGACGGGTATTATCGCCGGCGGCACCATGCGCGCCGTGCTGTCTTCCGCGGGAATAAGAGATATCCGCGGCAAATCCCTCCGTTCAAACAACCCCACCAATGTCGTCAAAGCGACTTTTGAGGCGCTAAAAGAACTCCGGACGGTTGAGCAGGTAGCTAAAATGAGAGGGCTTGAAACCTCCGCCATTAAGGGTTAAGGGGGTAATATAAATGGCAAAAATAAGTATAACACTTGTAAAAAGTTTAATAGGACAAAAACAAAAGCAGATTAAAACAGCCGAATCTTTGGGTCTTAAGAAAATAGGCGACAGAAAAGTAGCGGAAAAAGACGTAACTACCGAAGGGAAGATCAATGTGATTTCCCATCTCGTCACTGTCGAAGAAGTCAGTGCCGGCTCTGTCGCCGCAGACGATATTAACTGAGAAAAAAGGAGGACATTCCATGAAGCTTCACGAGCTTTCTCCTACCCCCGGCAGCAATAAGCCCAACTTCAGGAAAGGGCGCGGCCCCGCCAGCGGAAACGGCAAAACGGCAGGGCGCGGCCACAAAGGTCAGAACTCCCGCTCCGGCGGCGGCGTAAGACCGGGATTTGAAGGCGGCCAGCTGCCCATATACAGAAAACTGCCGAAGAGAGGGTTTAAAAACCGTTTTTCCTCTCATTACGCCATCGTTAACGTTCAGTCGCTCGAGCATTATTTTGAAGAGGGCGAAACAATAGACGCGGCGGCTCTTCTTGGCATGGGCATTATTCGCAAAACTTTAGACGGTATAAAAATACTGGGGCAAGGGGAACTCACCAAAAAACTCACCGTAAAAGCTTCGGTTTTTTCTAAATCGGCAAAAGAAAAAATTGAAAGCGCGGGCGGAATTGCTGAGGTGGTATAATGTTTGATACTCTGAAAAACGCTTGGAGAGTTATTGAGATACGAAAAAAACTCCTTTTCACGCTTTTTATGATCGTCATCTTCCGCCTCGGCTCCCAGATACCCGTTCCCTTTGTGGACGGGGCGGCGCTCAAGAGCTATTTTGAAAGCGCCAGCGTTTCGTCGTCCATTCTCGGCTATTTTAACCTGCTTTCCGGCGACGCCTTTTCACAGGCGACGCTGTTCGCGCTTTCGATTTCGCCGTACATCACTTCATCCATAGTTATGCAGCTCTTGACGGTAGCCATTCCGGCGCTTGCCAAGCTTCAGAAAAGCGGACCCGAGGGGGAGGCGAAACTCCAGAATATCACGCGTTTTCTCACAATCGGGCTTTCGCTTGTTTTGGCGTACGGCTATTACCGGACAATAAGCGCTTATAACCTTATAACAAACAACAACACCTTCGCCTGCCTTGTCATTTTAGCTTCGTTCACCGCCGGCGCCTGTATAATAATGTGGATGGGCGAGCGGATTGACGAGCATGGAATAGGCAACGGCATTTCCATTATTCTTTTCGCCAGCATACTTACCCGGATTCCCTCTATGGTGGGTATCGCGTGGGGATATGTGACCGACCTCGGTATAAAAGAAAGAAATTACCTCAATATCCTTTGGGTCGCGCTCGCGTTTGCTTTTATGCTCGCCATTATCTGGTTTATCGTTTTCTTCACCAACGCCGAACGCCGTCTCCCCGTGCAATACGCGAAAAGGCAGGTCGGCAGGCGGGTTTACGGCGGCAACAACACATATCTGCCGCTTAAGCTTAACATGACGGGCGTTATGCCGATAATTTTCGCGCAAGCGATCGTCGCTATGCCGACAACGCTCGCGGTTGTTATCCCTTCGTGGAGCAAGAATATTACAAACTGGTTTTCGGCCGGCTCAAAATATCCTTTTTACGCTTTATCCTACTTTTTCCTTATAATCGCGTTCGCTTACTTTTACTCGTCCATATCCTTTAACCCCGTGGAAGTTGCCACAAACCTGCAAAAGAACGGCGGCACGATTTTAGGGCATCGCCCCGGCAGGCCGACCGCGGAATATATCCGCAAAACGCTCGGCAGGATAACGCTTATTGACGCCATATTCCAGTCTTTCGTAGCTATTTTCCCAATTCTTATTGTTATGATAAGGGCTTGGACCGCGTCAAGCGTTTCTTATATATTCTCCCAGCTCGCCTTTGGCGGAACATCGCTCCTCATTATCGTGGGCGTGGCGCTTGAAACCACCCGCAACCTCGAGGCTCAAATCACAATGCGTCACTACAAGGGCTTTCTTGAATAAGAAACGGGGGCATTGTTATGAATATTGTGCTTTTCGGCCCACCGGGCGCCGGCAAAGGCACCCAAGCGGAAATTATTTGCGGCAGGCTTAATATACCCTCGATTTCCACCGGCGCGGTTTTGAGAGAGGCCATTAAAAACTCCACTCCGACAGGGCTTTTGGCAAAGGGGTATATGGATAAGGGCGACTTGGTCCCCGACAGCGTTGTCACCGCCATTATCAAGGAACGGCTGACCAAACCCGACTGCGCGGGCGGCTATATACTTGACGGTTTTCCCCGCACCCTGCCTCAGGCGAAATATCTTGAGGAAATGGGGATAACAATAGACGTGGTCTTGTCGCTTGAGGTGAGCGATGAGGAAATAATTGAAAGGCTGTCCCAAAGACGGCTTTGCGAGGACTGCGGCGCGCCTTACTCGCTTAAATACGGCCCGCCTAAAGACACAAGCCGATGCGACAAATGCGGCGGCAGGCTGGTCGCCCGTCAGGACGACATGCCGGAGGTGGTCGCATCAAGGCTTAAGACTTATCACTCCCAAACCGAAGTTTTAATAGACTATTACCGCGAAATTGGGATATTGAAAACAATAAAGGGGCAAAAAGAAATCAAAGACACCACAAGCCTTGTGTTTAAGGCGCTCGGGATAACATAATATGATTACACTAAAATCCCATGCCGAGATCCAAAAAATGCGGGACGCAGGCAGGATAGCCGCTCTCGCGAGAGAAGCGGCCGGGGAAGTAATTAAAGAGGGCGTAACCACAAGGCAAATAGAGAGAAAAATAAGAGAAGTCATTTCCTCCCACTCCGCTTCGCCCTCCTTTTTGGGGTATTCCGGGTTTCCCGCCGCCGCCTGCGTGTCCGTCAACGACGAAGTCATCCACGGCATACCGGGAAATCGGGTTGTCAAACCCGGCGATATTGTTAAAATAGATGTCGGCGTGCTTTATAAAGGCTTTCAGGGCGACTGCGCCGCCACTTTCCCGGTGGGGGAAGTCGCGGAGGAAGTACAAAAGCTGATTGAAGTCACAAAAAACAGCTTTTACGCGGGAATAGAGCAAGCTTACCCGCAAAAGCGAATTGGGGATATCGGCGAGGCCATTGAAAAAATCGTCGTTCAAAACGGCTTTTCGGTGGTTCGGGATTTTGTCGGTCACGGCATAGGCAGGGAACTTCACGAAGACCCCAGCGTTCCGAACTACGGTATCGCCGGTCACGGCGTCAAGCTTATGGAGGGCATGACCCTCGCGGTCGAACCGATGGTAAACATGGGTTCATGGCGGGTGAGAGTGAAAAAAGACGGCTGGACGGTGGTCACGCAAGACGGCAGCCTTTCGGCTCATTACGAGAACACGCTGGCGATAACCGCGAACGGCCCCGAGATTCTGACTCTCCCCGCGTGACGGTTTATTTATGCGGACGGTAGATTTAAATTTGGTCAATTTAACAGGAAGTTTAGCTCTCTCCCTCGCGGGGAAAGATAAAGGAAGCGTTTATGTAGTTTTGACATGCGGTTTTGGCGCCGGCCAAAGGCTTGCCTGCGCCGACGGGCGAAAGCGGAGCGTGAAAAATCCAAAGCTAAAGAGCGTAAAGCATTTAAGGGTTTTGGAAGGGCTGAAAATAGCCGACCCGCAAGCCATGACAAACAAAGCGCTTAGAAAAGCCATAACGTCTTGTCTTTCAGAATCCGGCACTTTCGGCAATGCGCCGGAAGACCGGCTACAAAGGGGTGATAATTCTGGCTAAGGACGATGTCATTGAATTTGAAGGCGTAGTTACCGAGGTTCTGCCCAACACGGTTTTTAAGGTTCAGCTTAAAAACGGGCATATGGTGACGGCGCGAATTTCGGGTAAAATGCGAATGCATTATATACGAATTCTCCCCGGGGACAGGGTCACCGTAGAGGTATCCATATACGATTTATCCCAGGGAAGAATAACATACAGAGCAAAATAAAAATAAAAGTAAGCTCTGATAAGTTTTTGCGTAAATCATACCAATTTGGAGGTATTAACAATGAAAGTAAGGCCTTCCGTAAAAAAGATCTGCGAAAAGTGCAAGATCGTTAAAAGAAAAGGCAAAGTAATGGTTATTTGCGAAAATCCAAAGCATAAACAAAGACAAGGTTAAAACTCAGATTTTACAAGAGAGGTGTAATAATGGCAAGAATTTCCGGCGTGGATATTCCCAACGCAAAACGCGTTGAGATAGGCCTTACCTACATTTTTGGTATCGGTAGGAGCCGTTCCAACGAAATCCTTAAGAAAACAGGAATTAATCCTGACATCCGCGTAAAAGACCTTACCGAGGACGACGTGGCGAAGCTGCGTGAGTTTATCGACGCCAATTACGCGGTTGAAGGCGACTTGCGACGCGATGTCGCCCTTAACATAAAGCGAATGGTTGAAATCGACTGCTATCGCGGCGTTCGCCATAGGAAAGGGCTGCCCGTGCGGGGACAAAGGACAAAAACCAACGCGAGGACAAGAAAAGGCCCCGCCAAGACTATCGCTAACAAGAAGAAGTAAGGGAGGCACATGAATGGCAACTCAGCAAAAAAGAGGCGTTTCTAAAAAACGCCGCGAGCGCAAGAATATCGAACGCGGCGCGGCGCATATCAGATCCAGCTTTAACAACACTATTGTGACAATAACCGACCTTCACGGCAACGCGCTTTCGTGGGCTTCCGCCGGGGAACTCGGGTACAGGGGTTCGAGAAAATCAACGCCTTACGCCGCCCAGATGGCCGCCGAAACCGCGGCGAAAGCGGCAATGGAGCACGGACTCAAAACAATAGAGGTATTTGTAAAAGGCCCCGGTCAGGGCAGAGAAGCGGCCATACGCGCTCTTCAGGTGGCAGGTCTGGACATTACGTCAATAAAAGATGTAACACCTATCCCGCACAACGGCTGCCGTCCGCCAAAGAGAAGACGCGTATAGCGTTTAGCGCTTTGCGTTTTTACGTTTGTATTAGGTAATTGGAGGTTAAATAATGGCAAGATATACAGGTCCCGCTTGCAGGCTTTGCCGCAAGGAAGGCGTTAAGCTAATGCTAAAGGGCGAGAGATGTTTTTCGGACAAATGTTCCTTTGTCAGGAGAGAAAAAGCTCCCGGGCAGCATGGCGCCAGCGCGGGGAGAAGAAGGACAAAAGAATACGGCCTTCAGCTTAGGGAAAAGCAAAAAGCAAAAAGGTATTATGGTATTTTAGAGAAGCAATTTAAAAACTACTTTGTCAAAGCCGGCAAAAAAACGGGTCAGACCGGCGAATACCTGCTCACTATTATAGAGCGCAGGCTTGACAACGTGGTCTACCGCATGGGCATGGCAGACAGCCGCCGCGAAGCGCGCCAGCTCGTTCGCCACGGACATTTTACGGTAAACGGCAGAAAGGTTGATATCCCGTCATATATCGTTAATGCTAACGATGTCATTACGCTTAAGGATTCCAGCCGCAAATCACCAAGGATTAAAGTGCTTGTCGAAAATATCAGCGGCAGAACTATCCCGGAATGGATTAGCGTCGACAAAGAAAACATTGTCGCCACTATTGCCGCCCTGCCTAAGAGGGAAGACGTTGACTTCCCGTTTGAAGAACACCTTATAGTGGAGTTGTATTCAAAATAGTTAAACCATAAGGAGGTTTTATCTAATGATCGAAATCGAAAGACCGAGCATTACCACCGCTCAGATAAGCGAAGACGGCAAACACGGCACTTTTGTTATCGAACCCCTTGAACGTGGTTATGGCATCACACTTGGAAACTCCTTAAGACGTGTCCTTTTAAGCTCGCTGCCCGGCGTGGCGGCCATAAGCATAAAAATCGACGGCGTGCTTCACGAACTGTCCACCATTAAAGGCGTTAAGGAAGATGTCACCGAAATAGTGCTTAACATTAAAAAGCTTGTCGCCCGCCTGTATTCATCCTCACCCAAAACCGTATACATCAAAGAAGCCGGTGAAATGGAAGTGACGGCGAAAAATATTATCTGCGACAGCGACATAGAAATCCTCAACCCCGATCTTCATATCGCGACTCTTGAGGAAGAGGCTTCCATTTATCTGGAGATAACCTTTGACCACGGCAGGGGATATGTTTCCGCCGAACGAAATAAACAGGGCTCTTCGCCCGTTATCGGCACCATTTACACCGATTCAATCTTCACGCCGGTAAAGAACTGCAATTTCAACGTCCAGAACACCCGTGTGGGCAATATAACCGACTATGACAAGCTAACCCTTGAACTCACGACAAACGGCGTTATAACGGCTAAGGAGGCTGTCTCGCTGGCGGCTAAAATCCTAAGCGAGCACCTGTATTTGTTCGTGGAGCTTTCCGACGAGGCGAAAAACGCCGAAGTTATGGTTGAAAGCAAGGAAGCGGTTAAGGAAAAAGTCCTTGATATGACCATAGAAGAACTTGATATGTCGGTTCGCTCGTTCAACTGCCTTAAGAGGGCGGGGATAGACACGGTTGAGGACCTTATAAACCGCACCGAAGAAGACATGATCAAAGTCCGTAACCTCGGTAAGAAATCTCTGGAGGAAGTTATCCAAAAACTCAGCTCCTTAGGTCTTTCCCTTAAAAAGACCGACGATTAAAGCCATTTCCGCAATTCGATTAAAGGAGGCAAATTAAATGCCCGGAACAAGAAAATTAGGCAGGGCCACCCAGCATAGAATGTCTATGCTTCAGGGTATGGTTACTTATCTGCTTGAAAACGGGAAGATAGAAACCACAGTAACCCGCGCCAAGGAGGTCAGCGCTCTCGCCGATAAAGTAATTACGCTCGGTAAAAGCAACACCCTCGCCTCCAAAAGACGCGCAATCGCGTTCTTGAAAAAAGAAGAGGTCGTGTATACGCTTTTCGATAAAATCGCCCCGTTTTACGGCGACAGGGCGGGCGGCTATACCGCCGTGTATAAGCTTGGCCCCAGAAGGGGCGACGGAGCCGAGATGGCGCTTATCACGCTTGTCGACGCCGACACCCTTTTCGGCAAAGACAAAAAAAGCAAGTCAAAGTCGTCAAAGAAAGACGGAAAATAGCCGTTATTCCGTTCTGACGCGGCTTTACGGATACAATTAAAGGCTCCGCCGCTTAAACGGCGGGGCCTGCTTTTAAAAATCGGGGGGTTTTAATGGACGTTTTAGTTAAAAATCTTATCCTTTCCGGCGGCGAGGAGGTTGTCATCACCTTTTCGGACGGCGGAAAGGTAAACGCCGTCTATAAGGCGACATACGGCTATACCCATTATTTCGCCGCCGAAAACGGCGGGGAGATCAAGCTTTCCAACCGTTTTATAAGCCAAAAAGATATTGATATCGCCTTAAAAAGACGTTAAAAATCCGTTTTCAGCCATGAAGTAAGCTTTTATTTTCGCGTTTGTTTGGCTTATTGTCTTGACATTATTATAGCGGTGTGATATTATACTAAAGCGAAATAATAAGACCTTGACGGCGGCATTTTTGCTTTTTATTTGTTTTATTTATTTATTTCCGCAAACGAGTACCCAATATACTTTTTATATGCGCCATTAGCTCAGCTGGATAGAGTACCTGGCTACGAACCAGTAGGTCGAGGGTTCGAATCCCCCATGGCGTACCAGAAAAAAGCGCCAAAAGGCGCTTTTTTCAATGAAATAAATCCTTGCGGATTTGTGAAATGTGCTGTGGCACATGAAATACGCCTGCGGCGTATGAAATGCCTGCGGGCATGGGTGGATTTATTTTATTTCACTTTTTGCGTAAGCAAAAATTTTCATAATGGTCGCAAGACCATTATTTCATATTGCGAAGCAATATTTCATTTAAGACGAAAAAATAAGACTAAAGTAACGAAGTGATAACTATTACCTATAATTTTTATCCATTTTACTTTGGCTTTCTTTTTTCAATGAAATAAATCCTTGCGGATTTGTGAAATGTGCTAACGCACATGAAATACGCCTGCGGCGTATGAAATGCCTGCGGGCATGGGTGGATTTATTTTATTTCACTTTTTGCGTAAGCAAAAATTTTCATAATGGTCGCGAGACCATTATTTCATATTGCGAAGCAATATTTCATTAAATGCGAAAAAATAAAACCTAAAGTAAAGAAGTTATAGCTATTATTCTCATTTTTATATTCAAGACATTTATTTTTCATATTTCATAGCAATGTTTTAACAAATATGTTATAATATTTTTGAGGTGATATTGTGAAAGAAAATAAGTTAATTGATTTATCTATGCAATTTTCCGTTGATATATTGAAATTATGCGAAAGAATAAAAGGCCATTCATCAGTAAAAAATCAGCTTGAGCGTTCCGCAACATCAATCGGAGCAAATATACACGAAGCAAATTATGCTCACGGCAAAGCCGATTTTATCGCTAAGCTACAAATCGCTTTGAAAGAGTGTTACGAAACCGAGTATTGGCTTGAACTTCTTATTAAAGCCGAATTAGTTCACCGAGATGATATTAAAACGCTTTGTGCAAATTGCGGAACAATCCGCCGAATGCTTATTGCGTCAATTAACACATCAAAAGGGAATAAATAAAATTATTTATATATTCGGTGGTAAAGCCCCCGCCCTACGCTGATGGAAGGTAGATAAATAAAGGAAAGCTTGCTTTTTTAGGTGTTTTTACACCATTACGGAATTATTCTTCTACAGAGCTATTCTTCGCTTTCTTTTACAACTTTACTTTTATTTTTACGCTTAAAAAATTTAAATATAATTAGTTTATCAGTAACCGCGAGAAGCGCGGGGAGGAAAAACAGCGTCACAATCATGGCGGAAATCCCGCCCCGCATTATAGAATACCCCAAAAGCCTGACCGTCGGGAACGAACTTGTCAGCCCCAGCACCAGCCCGGCG